>Ga0187844_10000224_pt1 | contig 42927 bp, 46 predicted proteins | sample SpaLakP09_SKY_50_FD_134517 | JGI IMG/M metagenome (GOLD analysis project Ga0187844, IMG submission 134517) | Oligotrophic lake water microbial communities from Sparkling Lake, Wisconsin, USA - SP09_SKY_50 | ecosystem: Environmental > Aquatic > Freshwater > Lake | place: USA: Sparkling Lake... | reverse complement strand
GGCGTCAACGGCGGCGTGATCTCGCTGGACGGCAAGGGCGAAACCGCCCTGGCCCGCGCCACCGCCGACGGCGTGCGTGAGCCGCTCAACCGTCGCGCCACCATCGGCATCAACTTCCGCTAAACCCGGAAGGCCGAAGGCCAGCAACACAGAGCCGCCGGTCCCCGAAAGGGGGCCGGCGGTTTTGCTTTGTCGGATCGGAATGCGGCGCGCGGGGTGGTCAAAACCCCTGCCGCTCGCTATCTCCGCCCGACGGACGAAGGGCAGGTTTCAATGCGCGTAGCGATGATTGGCACGGGCTATGTGGGCCTGGTTTCAGGGGCGTGTTTCGCCGACTTCGGCCATGACGTGACCTGCGTGGACACGGACCCCTCCAAGATCGAGCGACTGGAGCGGGGCGAGATTCCGATCTTTGAACCGGGTCTGGATGATCTGGTGGCGGCCAATGTGCGCGGCGGCCGGCTGAGCTTCGCCCTGGACGGCGGCGAGGCGATCCGGGCAGCGGATGCGGTGTTCATCGCCGTGGGAACGCCGTCACGGCGTGGCGATGGTCACGCCGACCTGTCCTACGTCCATGCCGCCGCTGCGGAGATCGCCGACCGGATCGAGGGGTTCACCGTCGTGGTGACCAAGTCCACCGTCCCGGTCGGAACGGGCGACGAGATCGAGCGGATCATTCGCGAACGCCGGCCTGACGCCGAGTTCGCGGTGGTCTCGAACCCGGAGTTCCTGCGCGAGGGTGCCGCGATCGAGGACTTCAAACGACCCGACCGGGTGGTCGTGGGCACCGACGACGCGCGGGCCCAGGCGGTGATGCGCGAACTCTATCGGCCGCTGAACCTCAATGAGACGCCGATCCTCTTCACCGGCCGGCGCACCTCGGAACTGATCAAATACGCCGCCAACGCCTTCCTGGCGATGAAGATCACCTTCATCAACGAGATGGCCGACCTGTGCGAGGCCGTCGGGGCCGATGTGCAGCAGGTCGCGCGGGGCATCGGCCTCGACAAGCGCATCGGCGCCAAATTCCTGCACGCCGGGCCCGGCTACGGCGGCTCGTGTTTTCCCAAGGACACCCTGGCCCTGGTGCGCACCGCGACCGACGCGGGCTCACCGGTCCGCCTGATCGAGACGACGGTGGCCATCAACGATGCGCGCAAGAAAGCCATGGCCGGCAAGGTCGCGGCGTCTCTGGACGGTGAGATGAAAGGCAAGACGGTGGCCTTGCTGGGCCTGACGTTCAAGCCCAACACCGACGACATGCGCGACGCCCCGTCGCTGGATATCGCGCCGGCCCTGATCGCCATGGGCGCGACCGTCCAGGCGTTCGATCCGGAAGGGATGCACGAGGCGGCCCGGATGCTCGAAGGCGTCCAGTTCAAGGACGGCCCCTATGAGGCCGTGGCGGGTGCCGATGTGGTGGTGATCGTGACCGAGTGGGACCAGTTCCGGGCCCTTGATCTCGATCGCATCAAGCTGCTCATGCAGCAGCCCGTCATGGTCGATCTGAGAAACGTCTACCGGCCCGACGAAATGCGGATCCGCGGCTTCCGCTACGCCTCGATCGGCCGGGCCTAGCGCCGCAGGACCACAGGGGTCATCTCGGCGGCGACGACCGGCACCTCGCCCCGGGGCAGAAGTGCCCGGCCGGCACCGATCACGACGGTCGCTGTCAGCACGGCCGAGACCGCGGCAATGGCGGCCAGTTTCACCCCGTCGGCGAATTCCTGATGGTCCGGTCGCAAACGATTCCCCCGCAACGTGCGCGGTCCGTATCCAGCACCGGAAGCGTTTCGCCGCAAGTCACGGAACGGTGTCCGACGACAAAAAAGGGCGGAGCCGCAAAGCTCCGCCCTTCATTGTGTGCGCTAACGCTCGCGACGCGGTCGCTCGCTGCTTGAGCGCGTGTGGTGCGCCAATGCTCGCGATGGGGCCGCGTGACTTGAGCGCCTAGCCGCGGAACGGACGGATCAGGATCTCGACCCGGCGGTTCTGCGCCTTGCCTTCGGCCGTGGCGTTCGAGGCGATCGGGGCGCTTTCGCCGCGACCATCGACGTACAGGCGGTCGGCCAGCACATTGCGGCTGACCAGATACTGGGCCACCGACGAGGCGCGCTGACGCGAGAGGTTGAGGTTGTACTCGTCCGCGCCGTCCGAGTCGGCATGGCCGACGATGTCGACGATCGACTGGTCATAGCGGTTCAGCACGCCGGCCACGTCGTCGAGCGTCGCGTTGAAGCGCGGGTTGATCGACGACTGGTTGGACGCGAACGTCACATCCGACGGCATGCGCAGGACGAGGTTGTCGCCCTGGCGCGCGACGCCGACGCCCGAACCCGAGAGTTCGGCTTCCAGTTCCCGTTGCTGGCGGTCCATGTACTGGCCGACGGCCGCGCCGCCCAGGGCACCGATGCCGGCACCGATCAGCGCGTTCTTGCGGCCTTCCTCGGAGTTCGAGGTGTTGGTGAGATAGCCCAGCAGGGCACCGCCGAGGGCACCGGCGATCACGCCCGTACCGGTGTTGTTCCGGCGCGGGGCGGAGCTGTAGGGGTCCATGGTCGTGCAGGCCGCGCCGCCGAGGAGGATGGCGACGCTGGCGCCGGTGAGGAGAAGCTTGCTGCGCATGGTGGGTAGTCCTGTCTGTAAAAGCGGTCTGGCGCCGAAACGCGAGCTTACGGTGAAGGTTCCGACCTGTACGGGGGCTGAACGAACAATCCGGCGGCGCGATACCGTCCCGTCTTTGCCAAGTTCGCGGCTTAGGGCGTATGGAACCGCCAGTAGAAGAACGATGAGGCCCTGACGTGAGCGTGACCCTGAACCCCGAGACCGCAGCCACCGCCCGCAAGTCGATCGAGCCGGTCTCGATGAAGCTGCATGATGCGGACTTCCAGGCCTTCGCCGACAAGCTGGGGACGTCGTTCAAACGCTACGGCTTCGCGGTCATCGCGGACCACGGCCTTGATGAGGCGGTGATCAACGCCGCCGTGGCCGACACCAAGACCTTCTTCGCCCTGCCGGAAGAGACCAAGCGCCAATACCACCAGCCGGGCACCGGCGGCGCGCGCGGCCTGACGCCGTTCGGTGTGGAAGCGGCCAAGGGCGCGGCCACTGTCGATCTGAAGGAATTCTGGCACGTCGGGCGTGAACTGCCGGAAGGTCACCCCTACCGGAAATACATGCGCGACAACGTCTGGCCGGCCGAGGTCGAGGGCTTCCGCCCCCACGTCTACGGCATGTTCGAGGCCATGGACGGGCTCGGGGCCAAGATCCTGCGTGCCATCGCCCGCTATCTGGAACTCGGCGACGACTATTTCGAGGACAAGGTCGAGATGGGCAACTCGATCCTGCGCATGCTGCACTATCCGCCGGTGCCTGCGGGTGCCTCAGGGGTGCGGGCCGGGGCGCACGAGGACATCAATGTCATCACCTTGCTGCTGGGTGCCGAGGAGGCAGGCCTGCAGCTCAAGGACGCCGACGGTGAATGGCTGGACATCGCCCCGCCGCCGGGCGCGCTGGTGGTCAATATCGGCGACATGCTGCAGCGGCTGACCAACCACGTCCTGCCGTCGACCAGCCACCGGGTGATCAATCCGGCGCCGGATCGGGCCAGCTTCGCCCGCTATTCGACGCCCTTCTTCCTGCACTTCAACCCGGACTTCGTGATCGAGACCCTGCCCAGCATGGTCTCGCCGGAAAACCCCGACCGCTACGCCGGCAAGGCGATCATGGCCGAGGACTTCCTGACCGAACGGCTGCGTGAAATCCGGCTCATTTGAGGGCGCCAACGCCCGCGACGCGGTCGCGGGCTGCCTGAGCGCAGCGGGTTTATCGGGAAATCCTTAGCTGGGTGATGTCCCGGCCGATGGCGTTGAAGGCCTCCGACAGCTCGTCGCCACTGCCGGCGTTGTAGAAGCCGCTGGAGGTCGTGGCGCAGTATTCCAGCAGGTCTTCCGCCCCGCCGCCGGCGGGAATCTGGAAGCCGACCGTATAGACCATGATCCCCTTCTCCTTCATCGCGTCGCACAGGGCCCGGCTCTGGCCATAGGGTTCGCCATTGTCCGGATCGCAGTTGTTGCTGGCCGCGCTGGCCGCGTTGTAGCCCCGCGCCGTCACCCCGTTGCAGTAGGGGGCGTTGAATTCGCCGTCGGTCATGATGATCACGGCCTTCAGGGTTTCCGCGGTGTTGTAGGCCGCGGCGCCCGATGACGGCCACAGGGAGGCGAAGCTCGGGGAAACCATGTACCAGCCCCAGGCGATGCCGATCTGGCCGGCGGTCGATCCGCTGACCGAGAATGAGTCGATGTCCGCCTTGATACCGTTGATGCTGCTGGACAGCGGTTCGATCGTGCTCCCGAGGCAGCTGCCGCTGATATTCGGATAGTGGCGGCCCACCCGCGCGCCACTGGTCGGGGCCGCGTCGGTGTAGGCTTGGTCGCCGGTCCGCTCGGTGACGCAGTCACTGATCATGTGCGTCGCCAGATTCCCGTCCTCGTTCTCGAAGGCGTAGTAGGTGCAGCCCGGTCGGGCGCACCAGGACAGGCCGCCGGAGCTGTAGGGCGAGAGCGACGCCGCCGTCAGGTCGATGGTGAAGGTGTTGGTCGTGGCGTTGCCGACCAGATGGGTCTGGTCGTTGATCTGGGTCATGCCCCCCACGCCGGTGATGTAGACGTAGTCGTTGTTGGCCAGGCCGTGGTTGGCCGATGTGATCGTGATCGAGCAGTCATTGTCCTGGCATTTCTGGACGCGGCCCGAACTGCCGGAATGAGTGCTGTAGCTCCGTCCGTCCACGCGGCTGCCCCCCAGCGTATAGAGCTCGAAGGTGTTGGCGGTCTTGTTCTTGACCAGATAGGCCTTGTTGTTGAGCTGGGTCATCCCGGACACACCGGAAACCCAGACCACATCGTTGTTGGAAAACCCGTGCCCGTTCGAGGTGATCACGACCGGCCGGGCCTTGGTCGCCGCGGTGATGGTCCTCTGGGTGCCGGTCAGGTTGATGACCGCGCCGGTGATGGCGGTCGACCCGGTGACGGAACCGCGGACCGAGTTCAGATAGCTGCCCGGATTGACCGAATAGGACCACGGCACCAGCGCGACCTTGGAATAATAGGGGGTCTGCACCGGCTGGACGATCAGGTCGACCAGGTCCTTGGCCGCGTTCTTCAGGTCGGTCAACTTCTGCCCGCTCATCGATCCGGACAGGTCGAGGACCATGGCGACCTCGATGTTGCGCGACGACCGGTCGACCTCCGAATGGGCGCCGACCGGCAGATAGTCGTCCATGAATTTGCCGTAGGGCGGCAGGAAGATGTTGGCGACCAGGGTCTTCACATCGACCTTGGAGTTGGCGATCACGACGTCGTCGCTGTTCAGGACGAAGCTGGTGTCGGCCTCGCGCAGGGTGATCTCCGGGTAGGCCTTGAGGTTGGCGCGCAGCGAGGCCAGGCCCACGGTCTGGAGCTCGGCATTGGTGGTGTAGGGCGAGCGGGCGGCGGCGAGGGCGGCGGCGTCCAGCGCATCCTGCAGGTTCACCCGCACGGTCGAGGCGCGGTGGATATCGACGCCGCCGACCGTCATCAGGATCAACACTGGCAGGCTGAGGCCGAACAGCATGGCCACATTGCCGCGCGCATCATCGGCCATGCGGCGCGTGAAGGCCCGCAGGCCCTTGCCGATGCCATCAATCCAGGTTTTCAGCCCCATCGCCGCGTCCGCCGTCAACCGCAGGCGCAATCCGCCCACGCTCATGCGGTCGAAAATGAACCAACCCGGTTAAGAGAAGGCACAACGCCAAAGGTTAACGTGATCGCGGTTCGGCGACGGGGTCAGGTCTCCCAGCCGCAGTCCTTGCCGCGGTTCTGGGCGGTCAACCAGGTGTTCAGCGGGGCGAAATAGTCCGCCACGGCCGAGGCGTCATTCTCGCGCTGGCCCGTGAAGGCCTCCATCGCCTCGGGCCATGGGCGGGACTGGCCCATCTCCATCATGGCGTTGAAGCGCGCGCCGACCTCAGCGTTTCCGTAGACCGAGCAGCGGTGCAGGGGGCCGGTCCAGCCGGCCTGTTCGCAGGCCGCCTTGTGGAACTGGAACTGGTAGATGTGGGCCAGGAAGTAGCGAGTGTACGGCGTGTTGCCCGGGATATGGTATTTGGCGCCCGCATCGAAGGCGTTCGCCGGGCGCGGTCCGGGCGGCACCAGGCCCTGATAGCGCAGCATGTTGGCCGACCAGGCATCATTGTATTCCGCCGGGCTGGTCTCGCCGCTGAACACGCCCCAGCGCCAGCGGTCGACCATCAGGCCGAACGGCAGGAAGGCGATCTTGTCGAGGGCCATCTTGAGCAGGAAGGGAATGTCCTCTTCCGCCCCGGGCGTGGTCTGCAGCAGGCCGATCTGGTTCAGATAGGTGGGGGTCAGGGCGGACAGGCCGACAAAGTCACCGATGGCCTCGTGGAAGCCGTCGTTCGCCCCGTTCTTGAACAGGAAGGGCTGATCCTTGTAGGCGCGCTGGTAGTAGTTGTGCCCAGTTCGTGGTGGACCGTATAGAAGTCCTCGGCGTTGACCTCGGTGCACATCTTGATGCGGATGTCCTCGAGGTTGTCGAGGTCCCAGGCCGAGGCGTGGCAGACCACTTCGCGGTCGCGGGGGCGGGTGATCTGGCTGCGTTCCCAGAAGGTGTCCGGCAGCTCGGCCAGGCCCATGGAGACGTAGAAGCCCTCGCCCGTCTCGACCATCCTGCGGGCGTCATAGCCCGAGGCGACCAGCCGCTCGGTCAGGTCATAGCTGGAGGCGCCGCCCGTGGCCGGGGCCACGACGTCATAGATATTGCCCCACTGCTGCGACCACATATTGCCCACCAGGTCGGCGCGGATCGGGCCGTGGTCGGGCTGGACAGCGTCGCCATAGCGCTCGTTCAGGCGGCTGCGGACGTAGCAGTGCAGGTTTTCGTAGAAGGGTTTGACCTGTTCCCACAGGCGGTCGGTCTCGGCGGCGAAGGCGTCAGGCTCCATGTCGTAGCCGGCGCGCCACATGGCGCCGGTATCGGCGAAGCCCAGTTCGGCGGCACCCTCATTAGCGATGGCGACCATGCGGGCGTAGTCCGGTGCCATGACCGGCGAGATGGTGCGCCAGCCTTCATAGAGGGCGCGGGCCTCGGCCGGATCGCGGGTCGTGGCCAGCAGGGCGGAGGCCTCGTCGAGGGTGATCTGGCGGCCCTGGTATTCGAACTTGCCGACCGAATAGGTCGAGTCGAGGCGGGTGGTGATCTCGGCCAGTTCGGCGGCGGCACCGGGACGGTTGGGGGCCGGCAGCACGATGCCGAGGCGCAGCAGATTCAGCTTGCGCCGCACGTCGGCAGGCACCTCAACGTCGTTGAACCGGGCGGCACCGTTGGCCAGTTCGACCTGCAGTTCGGTGTATTCGGCGTTGACGCGGCTCTCCAGCCACATGGTGTCGTGGGTGATGTTGGTGGCGCGGGTCCACTGGATGCGGGCGGCCTCCTCGCTTAGGGCGGCGAGGCGGGTTTCGGCGGTGGCGACGAAGGCGGTCGCGTCCGCGGCGGTCGCGTCCGCGGCGGTCGGGATGGCGGCGGCGACCGCGCCTTCATCGACCGAGGCGGGCACCATCGCTTCGTCGGTCATGCCGAGGCTGGCGCAACCGGCCATGCCGAGGGTCAGGGCACAGGCGGCGGCGGCCGTCATCAGGGTGCGTTTCATGGGGCGATCCTCCTTGCGCGGTCTGACGCCGCGTCGCTGGGCGGGCAGGTGAAGCGAGCCGGAGGCCTCCGTCAAGCGGCGCCGTTCAACCCGCCACGCAGGCGGCCAGACCCTGCTCCCGTACCGTGCCCATGGCCGCCTGGATGCGTGAGGTGCGGCGGCGGATATAGGGGCCGGGCGCGGCGGCGTTGTAGCGCCGCGGGGAGGGCAGGATGGCGGCCAGCCGGGCGGCCTCGCGCGCGGTCAACTGATCCGCCGACTTGCCGAACCAGTGCTGTGAGGCGGCCTCGGCACCATAGACCCCGGGGGCCCATTCGGCGACGTTGAGATAGACCTCCATGATCCGTCGCTTGCCCCAGACGGTCTCGATGGCGACGGTGTAGCCGGCCTCCAGCCCCTTGCGGATCCAGTCGCGGCCCGGCCAGAGGAAGGCGTTTTTGGCGGTCTGCTGGCTGATGGTCGAACCGCCACGGATGCGGCCCGAGCCGCGCTTCTCGGCCCGGGCATTGGCCTTGAGCGCGCGTTCGATGGCCTTCATGTCGAAGCCGTTGTGGGAACAGAAGGTCGAGTCCTCGGAGGCGATGACGGCCTGGACCAGCCTCGGCGAGATGTCGTCCAGCGACCGCCAGCGGTAGGACAGGCCCTCGCCCTCAACCGAACGGCTGATCATCAGGAAGGTGGTCGGTGGGGCAACCCACCGCTGGATAACGACGCTGCTGGAGCCGAGCAGGATCAGCAGCAGGATCAGGGTCAGGATGGGCCGGCCTTTCCGGCGTCCGGGAAGGTTCGCCGGGGGCAAGCGTCAGGCCTCGCCCATGTCGAAGAAATCCACGACGCCATCGTCCAGGTCGTAGCGGGCTCCGACAATGCGCAGGTCACCGCGGGCCTGCCGCTCCAGCAAGGCCGGCGAGGCGGTTTCGCGCAGGTGCTGGACCACCTGGCGCACATTCTCGCGCACCGACTGGTCCACGAGATCGCTCTCGGGATGGGCCGCCCGGGCCACGAGGACGGCGGGGATGATCGGCTGCAGCATCGCCCCGATCGCGCCGGGGAAATGGGCGTTCCGTTGCACCACATCGGCGGCCGCCGAGACGGCACCGCAGCGCTCATGGCCCATGACCACGATAAGCGGCACACCCAGATGCTCGACGGCGTACTCGATCGACCCCAGGGCCGTGGTGTCTACAGTGTTGCCGGCGACGCGGACCGTGAACAGCTCGCCCAGTCCCCGGCCAAACACCATCTCGGGGGGAACGCGGCTGTCCGAACAGGACACCAGTACGGCAAAGGGAGCCTGGCCTGCAGCGAGCGCGTGACGACGCTCTCCGCCCAGGCTCACGGGAAGCGGGTGATCCGATGCGAAGGCCTGGTTGCCCTCGCGCAGCCGCTCCAGCGCCTCGTCGGGCGTCAGACCGCTCTGGCCGGCGTGGGGATCGGCGGCGGCGAGGGCCGGAGCCGCCAAGGCGGCGACCGGTGCCGCAATGGCCCACTGGACAAGAGACCGCCTCGAGAGGCTTGCAAGCGTTGCGTTCATCGTCCTTCCCCCTGTCAGCTTACTGTGACGCTTGCCGCGGGACTGCGCTAGCCCGCTTCGGCCACGCCCGCATTGCCGTCCTCGTCGGCCCAGGCAACGCGGCGGGCGTCGGCGCTCATGGCGAGGGCGGTGATCGGGGCACCCCTGTCGGCCTTGAGGAAATTCAGTCCCTGGCCCGCCGGATCGGCCAGCCAGACGCGGCCGTCGCTGAGGCCGGCGGCGAGCAGGCCATGCTTCGGTTGCGAGGCGACGAGGGCGACGAGGCTGCCCTCGTCGAAGCCGATCTCGGTGGCCTCGCGACCCATGGGGCCGTTGGCCCCGACGAAGGGCCAGAGCACGGCGCCCTGGGCACCCGAGGTGGCCAGCAGCTGGCCGTTGGACAGGAAGCTGAAGGCCCGGACCTTGGACGGATAGCCGCCCATCCGCATGTTCTTCTGATCCTTCAGCCGCCAGCCGTGCAGCTGGGAATCCTGCATGGCGGTGACCACGAAGGCACCGTCGGGCGAGAAGGTCACGGCGGTGTGCGACCCCGCCCATTTCAGGAAGGTCGGCTTCTGTTCGGCGATGCGGGCGAACCACAGGGCGGTGCCGCCATAGGTCGAGGCCGCGATCCGCCGTCCCTTGGGCTCGAAAGCCACGCCCGAGACGGTGCGCTCATGCTGGAAGTCGCGGCGGAAGCCGGCGTCCTTCGCATCCAGAACGGTCAGGGTCTTGCCGGCCGAGAAGGCGATCAGGCCGCTTTCGGCCGAGGCGTCGACCGCGTCGATCCACTGGCCCCTGGCGCTGGTCGCCAGCACGCCGGCGTCGGCGCGGCGGTGCCAGATCAGGCGGCCGTCGTCGCCGCCCGTGATCACGCCTTCGCCGGAGGGGTGGGCGACGGCGCACAGGATGGCACCGTCATGAGCGGCGCTGAACGCGCCGTCCTCGAACCGGACCGAGCCGTCGCCGAGGGCGAAGACCGCGCCTTCGGCGTCGAAGACGATGGCGGTGATCTGGGCGTCGAACGTCGTCTTCACGCGGCGCAGGCCTCGAACCCGGCCTTCAGCGCGGCCTCGTCCAGCTCGCGGCCGATGAAGACGGCGCGGGACCAGCGGCGCTCGGTGGCACCCCATTCACGCTGGAGATCGCCCTCGAGGATCATGTGCACGGCCTGGAACACCAGGCGGCGGTCCTCGCCGCTGACGTCGATAATGCCCTTGGCGCGCAGGATGTTCTGACCCTGCTCGCCGAGCAGACGGTCGAGCCAGGCGGTGAATTTTGTCCCGTCCATCGGCCGGTCAAGCGACAGGGAAATGCCCTTGATGTCGTCCTCATGCGCATGGCCGCGCGCGCCGTGATGATGCGCGTGATCATGGGCGTGGTCGTCACCCTCATGGTCGTGCCCATGGTCGTGGTCGTGGTGGTCGTGGCCGCAGTGTTCGTCATGGACGTGGCCGGCTTCGCCATGGGCGGGGTTGGCGAACTCGGGGTTGATGTCGAGGATACGGCCGAGGTCGAAGCCACCGAGGCCCAGCACCTGGTCCAGCGGGACATTGGCGCGCTCGGCGCGGGTGATGGGGGCGAGCGGGTTCAGACGGCGCAGGCGCTGCTCGACCTCGACCAACTCGGCCTCGGTCACCAGGTCGGTCTTGTTGAGGATGATGCGGTCGGCGAAGGCGACCTGTTCGCGCGCCTCCTTCGAGTCGTCCAGCCGGGCCATAACGTGTTTGGCGTCGACCAGGGCGGTGACGCTGTCGAGCTGGGTCCTGGCCTTGACGTCCTCGTCCACGAAGAAGGTCTGGGCTACCGGGCCGGGGTCGGCCAGGCCGGTGGTCTCGACGATGATGGCGTCGAACGCGGGCTTGCCGGGACGCTGGCGCTTCATCAGGCCGGCGACAACGCGGATCAGGTCGCCGCGCACGGTGCAGCAGACGCAGCCGTTGTTCATCTCGAAGACGTCCTCGTCGGCACCGACGACGAGGTCGTTATCGATGCCGATCTCGCCGAATTCATTGACGATGACGGCGTAACGCTTGCCGTGGTCCTCGGTGAGGATGCGGTTCAGCAGGGTGGTCTTGCCGGCGCCGAGGTAGCCGGTGAGGACGGTGACGGGGATCTTGTCGGTCATGGGCGGCAGATGGCGTGTTCGGGGCGGTTTGTGAAGGAGGGACGAGGGATGAGGGAGTAGGTACCAGGTGGGGAGCATGGCCGGCGACGGCGCGCGGCTCGTTCGCTCATCTTCCTAATCCCTCATCCCTCATCCCTAATCCCTAGCAGGTCGGACAGTCGGCCAGCGGCTCAGCCTCCAGCTGCAGGGTGGTGTGGCCGATGCGGAATTTTCCCCGCGCCAGCGCCTGCGCCTCGACCAGAAGCGCGTCGGCGTCGGGGCGGTCGTGGCAGAGGTGTGCGGTCAGGGCCGTCTCGGTGGTCGACAGGCCCCAGACATGGAGGTCATGCACGGCGGTGACGCCGGGCAAAGACAGGAAGGCGGCGCGGATCGCCTCGACGTCGACGCCGCGCGGGGCCGCGTCCAGCGCCAGATTGACCGAGTCCTTCAGCAGGCCCCAGGTCCCCAGAAGGATGACGACGACGATCACGATGCTGACCAGCGGGTCGATGATCGACCAGCCGGAGACCATGATCACAGCGCCGGCGATGACCACCCCGATCGAGACGGCAGCGTCGGCCATCATGTGCAGATAGGCCCCGCGGGCGTTCAGATCGCTGTGCTGGTCGCGCATGAACAGCAGGGCGGTACCGAGGTTGATCACGAAACCGATGGCCGCGACGCCCATGATCAGGCCGGACATGACCGGCGCGGGCTCGGCGAGGCGGCGGACGGCCTCGAAGGCGATGGCCCCGCAGGCGAAGATCAGCAGCAGGGCGTTGGCGAGGGCCGCCAGCACGGTGGCCTTGCCGTAGCCATAGGTGTTCTGCGATCCGCTGGCCCGCCGCGCCAGCCAGGCGGCGCCCCCGGCCATGGCGAGGCCCAGCACGTCGGACAGATTGTGTCCGGCATCCGCCATCAGGGCCGTGGAGCCGCTGAAGATACCCGCCCCGAACTCGATGCCGACGAAGGCGAGGTTGACGATCAGGCCCACGGCGTAGCGCCAGTCGCCGGTGTCGACCGGGCCGTGGTGGTGACCGCCGGGACCGTGGGCATGCCCATGGTCGTGCCCATGATCATGGGCGTGCGCGTGGCTGTGGTCGTGATCGTGGGAGCCGTGAGCGTGCGCCATGCCGCTATCCTTAGTGCTGGCGCAGGAAGACGAGAAGGCCGATCAGGATCAGGGCGAGTCCGAGGATGACGCCTTCATAGCGGGCCCAGCGCTCCAGCCGCAGGACCGACCAGCCCGCGCGGGCCAGGACGGTGAACAGGGTCATGCCCAGCACGGTGCCGGCGGCGAAGGCCAGCGTCAGGGCGGCCAGCACCAGGGGCCCTTGCGTCGCTTGCGACAGATAGATGGGCAGCAGCACCTCGCCGGGCGAGATCGCCATCATCGCCACCAGGCCCCAGAAGGCGGCGGTGTGCGAGACGGTCGGCTCGGACAGGGCCAGCGACGGCCCGCCGGCCATGATCGCCGGGCGCAGCAGGGCCTTGCCGAGATAGAAGGCGCCGAAGAGGAACAGGAGGCCGGCGGAGAGGCCGGGCAACAGGCCGGAGATCCACTGGTCCATGGCGATGCCGGCCGCCACGATCAGGCCGCCGACGACCGCAGTGGTGAGGATGTGGGCAAGGCCGGCCGTGGCGACGGCTGTCAGAACCTGCGGCAGGGTCCAGCGCTGGCCGCGTCCGACCAGTACGAAGGGCAGCCAGTGGGTCGGCAGGGCGGCGTGCAGGAAGGCCGTGACGAAGCCCGCGCCCAGCAGGGACAGCAGTACAGGTTGCTGGAGGTCGGAGGGGCTCATCGTCGGCCCTCTTAGAATGTTATCTTATAACAGTCCAGAGCGACACGGCGTCCCGGCGGCGCGATCAACCCACCCCCGTTTTTTCGCCCGTCCGCGTTGACTCCGACACCCCTCTGCGTCTATGTCGCCGCTCTTCGCCCGAGGGGGTCCCCCGTCGGGCTATTCTTTTTGCGTTTCGCTGAGGCTTCAACATGTACGCGGTGATCAAGACCGGCGGCAAGCAGTACCGGGTTCAACCGGGCGACGTCATTGTGGTCGAGAAGCTCGACGGCGAGGCCGGCTCGAACGTTTCGTTCGGCGACGTCCTGATGCTGGGCGGCGAAAAGGGCGTGACCCTGGGCGCTCCGCTGATCGCGGGTGCCGCGGTCGCCGCGACCCTGGTCGAGACCCGCAAGGGCGAGAAGATCAAGATCTTCAAGAAGACCCGTCGTCAGGGCTATCGCCGGACCAACGGCCATCGCCAGATGGAATCGGTCCTGCGCATCACCGGCATCGACGGTGCCGGCGAGAAGGCCAAGTGGGACGGCGAAACCTCGCTGATGACCAAGGCCGAAATGAACCTGCGCGCCCGCGGCCTGGCCCCGCGCGTCGAGGCGACCGAAGCCAAACCGGCCAAGGCCGCCAAGGCCGCCGCCGCTCCGAAGGCTGAAGCCGCCGCCAAGAAGGCTCCGGCCAAGAAGGCTGCGCCCAAGGCCAAGCCCGCCTCCACCGACGAAGCGTAAGAACAGTTAGAGACAGGGAGCAGACCTATGGCTCACAAGAAATCCGGTGGTTCGTCGCGTAACGGTCGCGACTCTCATTCCAAGCGCCTCGGCGTGAAGAAGTTCGGCGGCGAGAACGTCCTCGCCGGCAACATCCTCGTGCGCCAGCGCGGCACCACCTTCCACCCGGGCGACAACGTCGGCCTCGGCCGCGACCACACCCTGTTCGCGACCGCCCACGGCGCCGTGAAGTTCACCAAGAAGGCGAACGGCCGTTGTTACGTGTCGATTCTTCCGGCCACCGAACAGGCCATGGCCGCCGAGTAGCGCAGACCGACTGACACCCGGATCGCGCAAGGCTCGAGAGCCGCGATCCGGACCAGGGACAAGTTTCCGCGGGGAGTCTGGATCACCAGGCTCCCCGTTTGCGTTTCCCCGCCTCGACGCCGCCCGAGCCCTCCAAGGAGGCGGCAGATCGAACGAGGCTTGCGTGATGTGCGTGATCGAACCCTCTCCCGTCGCCGAGACGCGGCGTCTGGTCCTGCGTTCGCCGGGTGCCCAGGACATTCCCCGGCTGGCGGCCTTCGCCAATGATCCGGAGATCGCGCGGATGACGCTGCGCATGCCGCATCCCTACGGGATCGCGGACGCCGAGGATTTCGTGCTGACGGTGGCGGTTCAGGATCCGGCGCGGGCCCGCACCTTCCTGATCGAACACGAGGATCACGGTCCGGTCGGAGTCATCGGCCTGTTCGAGGACGCGGATCCTGCACCCGAGGTCGGCTACTGGATCGCACGCCCCTTCTGGGGCCGTGGCTTTGCGACCGAGGCCCTGCAGGGGGCGACGGCCTGGGCGTCGAAGGCCTGGCGGCGCCGCGCCCTGATGGCGGGGCACTTCAGCGACAACCCGGCGTCGGGCCGGGTGCTGGAGAAGGCCGGCTTCCTCTACACGGGCGAGGTCCGCAAGGGTTTCAGCCGCGCGCGGGGGGCCGAGGCTGCCACGCGCCGGATGGTGTGGCTGGCCTGATCAGCCGATCAGTCTGTGGGCCCAGCCGGCAAAGGCCAGCCACCCCGGAGAGGTCCAGATCAGCGGCACCGTGAACATCACGGCGGCGAGGACGGCGCTTCCCGCGAGGGTCGCGGGGTGGATGCGTTTCAGGGTGAACAGGTCCCAGACGAACAGGGGCAGCAGGAACACCAGCGTCTGAAGGGGCGAGAGCGCCACCGGCAGCCACGCGGGGTCCGGGATACGTCCGAGCGCGGGCTGCAGCAGGTCGATCATGGCGATCAGCATCAGGCGCTTGTGGATCGCGGGGGTCCTGCGGAAAGCCAGGGCCGCAATGATCAGGCCGCCGAAGACCGGCACGTCCAGCAGGGGCACGGCCAGCCAGGTCAGTCCCGGGATACCCGGCGGCCTTGAAAATGGCCGGTCGACGCCCTGGAGCGCCGTGAGGATGGCCAGGGGAATCATGATCGCGATCAGGACCATGCCGACCTTGCCGAGCTGCCGATGCACGGCGACTCGGTTGGTCGCCACCAGGCTGGCCTGAATGCCGAACAGGATCACCCAGGCCGAAAAGACCATGCCATGCAGCATGACCACAGGGCTGATGGGCTCATACGGATGGGGGGCCGGCAGGACGCCGCGCAGATAGTAGCTGGGGGCGAAGCCGATGAAGATCACCACCAGGATGACCGCCGCCATGGTCGTGAAAAAGACCCTGTCGCGCACCGGGCGGACAGCCGCAGATTCCAGAGAGATCATTCGATGTAGCCCCCGCTCACCGGGCGACTCAATCATCGAAGAACAGCGTTGTCCAGACGCAGGCCGCGGCGGGCCTGGCGTCAGCTGGAGCGGGGCGCGGTCTGCCTAGCCGAAGAGGGTGGGCCCGAAAATCGCGGCCAGGGCGATGGCCCCGCCGGCGACAGCGACGATCGCGCCGGCGATGAAGGCCGCCCAGGTACGGGCGGCGCGCTGGCGCCGCAGGCCGCTGGTCTTGACCGACCGCAGCATGACGCCGGGCTTGGGTCCGAAGACTTCCGAACCGGAAATATTGTGCTGGGACATGTACGCGCTCCCTGATCCACCGCCCCTTGCGGGTAACGGGCACCGAAGCGGGTCAGACAAGGCCAAACAATGGCGAACAGCGGTTATCCACTGATCCGTGATCGGATGAGCGTTGTTTGTTGGGCGCTATCGCTCGATGCGCGGCGTCTCGCTGCTTGAGCGCGGGCCTCGCGCTCCTAGCCGCAGTAGACCAGCCGGCCGCTGTAGGCGCGGTAGTAGCCGGTGCGGGGGTCGTAGGAGCGGTAGGTCGCGCGGCACCAGTCGGAGCGCGATCCGTAGCCGGCGTTGTATCCGCCGCCATAGCTGACGCCGCCGCCCGGATAGACGTGGTCGGGACGGCCATAGGCCCCGTGATAGGTCGTCGAGCCTTGGGCGTGGCCGTAGTTGTTGGCCGAGCCGTAGCCGCGACGATAGCCGGAGCCGTACCGTCCGTGGCCATAACCGTCGCGGTCGTAACCGGCCAGTTCGCGATAGTCGCGGCGGGCCTGCGGACTGGCCTGGCGGCGCTGGTCGCGCCAACGGTCACCGCAGTCGTCGCGGTTGGCGTCCCAGAACTGGTCGCAGCGGAAGTCGCCCGGCCGGTCCAGCTGGCTGCGCCAGTCGAAATTCGACGGCACGGCGTTGGAGCGGCGTGCCCGGTAGCCGTCGTTGTACGACCGCGGCTCATACCCGCCCTGGTAAGGCCGTTCGCCATAGCCTGCGTCATACGAGCTGTAGCCGTCGCCGGTCCGGTAGCCGGCATCGTAGGTTCCGCTCCACGACTGGGCGGCGGCGGGAAGCGCGAACAGACTCAGGCCGGCGGCGGCGATCAGGGCGGGACGGAACATGGTTAACTCTCCGAAGCGGCCAGATACGCGGCCCCAAAGACGACGGGTACAGGCAGGCGAGACGCTTACAGGGTGACGGACACGCGTCCGCCGCGGGTTCCGATGTGCCGCATGAGAACGATGCGGTCGCCACCGGCGCTGACCGGGGTGATGATGAACCACTCACCGTCCGGAAGTCCCGAGAATTCGAAGCGGCCGTTCTGGCAGGTGGTCGAGCGGACGAAGGAGCGATAGTCGGCGCTGGGGTTCTCGACGGTGCGGGCGCGCACCACGGCCTCCGGAATGGCCGCACGGTCGATCGAGCCGTACAGGGTCTGGAACCGGGCGCGGGTGTAGGGGGTGTCAGGCGTCAGGGCGACCGAGCCGGTACAGGCGAAGGTCTGACCTTCGCGGCTGAAGGCGACGCGCCCGTCGATGGAGCCGCGGCCCGCCCCTGCCGACCAGGCGAAGTCTTCGGCGCTGAAGGCGGCGGACGAGGGGCGCGGGTCGCCCGTGGGCACGGTTTCGCAGGCGGCCAGGGAGGCCGCGACGGCGACGACGGCGATCAGGTGGCGGGCGGACATGCAGGCTCTCTCCGTCAGGGGTGCGGGTCGAACGTCCCGATCAGACGCTCAACGCCGCCATAAGGTCAAGGTTGCGGCGCGTCGGGCCGTGGGCCAAAAGCGCGCATCAACCCGGCGCAGACCGGGTATAGGGAGCGTCCATGACAGTCACGTTTGACGACATTCTGGCAGCCCGCGACCGCATTGCCGGCCAGGTCGACCGCACGCCGGTGCGCTATTCGCGGCGGCTGTCGCAGCTCACCGGGGCCGAGGTCTGGGTCAAGTTCGACAACCTGCATTTCACCGGCAGTTTCAAGGAGCGCGGCGCCCTGAACCGGCTGCTGCAACTGACGCCGGACGAGCGCAAACGCGGCGTGGTCGCGGCCAGCGCCGGCAACCATGCCCAGGCCCTCGCCTATCACGGTGCACGGCTGGGCGTGCCGGTGACGATTGTGATGCCCGAGGGCACACCCTTCGTGAAGGCCGACGGCACCCGGGCGCACGGTGCCACGGTGGTCATCAAGGGGCTCGATTTCAGCGGCTCGACCGAAGAGGCCCACCGGCTGCGCGATGAGCAGGGCTTCGTCTTCGTCTCGGCCTTCGATGACGAGGGGATCGTCACGGGTCAGGGCGTCTGCGCGGTAGAGTTCCTTGAAGACGCGCCGGATCTGGACGCCCTGATCATCCCCATCGGCGGCGGCGGCCTGATCGCCGGCTGTTCGGTGGCGGCCAAGGCGATGAAGCCGGACATCCGGATCTTCGGCGTCGAGGCGGCCATGTATCCGTCCTTCAGCGCCAAACGCCGGGGCGAGACGCCGAAATGCGGTGGCCAGACCATCGCTGAAGGCATCGCCATCAAGGCCGTGGGGGACATCCCCTTCGCCATCGCCGACCCGCTGATCGAGGACATCCTCGTCTGCCAGGAAGCCGACTTCGAAACCGCCGTGTCCTATTACGCCACGCTCGAGAAGACGGTGGCAGAGGGTGCCGGCGCCGGCGGTCTCGCCGCCCTGCTGGCATATCCGGACCGGTTCAGGGGCATGAAGGTCGGGCTGGTGCTGTGCGGCGGCAATATCGACGCCCGCATGCTGGCCGTGGTGCTGAACCGCGAGCTGGTGCGCGAGAAGAAGATGATCGTGTACCGGATTCTGGGCGACGACCGGCCCGGCATGCTGTCCAAGATGAGCGCCGTGATCGGCGGACTGGGTGGCAATATCATCGACGTGGTGCACAACCGGCTGGCGCTGGACGTGCCGGCCAAGGGCGCGGAGTTCGACATCATGGTCGAGACCCGCGGTGAGGCGCACGCCAACGAAATCAGACTTGGACTGGAAGAGGCCGGATATGAATTACGGATGGGCTAGAGCCGCATCGGCGCTGGCGATCATTGCGGTCCTCGCCGGGCCGCTGGCCGCCTGTGATCGCGCACCGGCGGCGCCCGACGAGACGGCGGCGCAGAACCTGCGCGCGGCCGAGTTCTTCCTGACCTCCAACGCCCGCGTCGAGGGCGTGCAGACGCTGCCGTCCGGCGTCCAGTACAAGGTGGTGCGCTCGGGCCCGCCGGGCGGCGAGCATCCGGACAGCAACGATCTGGTCCGCGTCGACTATGAGGGCACCCTGACCGACGGGACGGTGTTCGACAGCTCCTTCCAGGCCGGCCAGCCGGCCGTGTTCACCGTCAGCGACGTGGTGCCCGGCTGGACCGAAATCCTGCAGCAGATGCGGGTCGGGGATGAGTGGGTGGTCTATCTGCCGCCCGCGCTGGGCTATGGCGAAGAGGGCCGGCCGGGCATTCCGCCGAATGCCGTGATGGTGTTCCGGCTGAAGCTGCTGGACATCGCGCGGGCCCCGGGCGGCGAGCGCGGCGGGGCCGTGGCTCAGGGTTAGGGCAGCCTACGCCCTCCTCAGTCGCTCCACCGCCCATTCCGCCGCGTCGCGAACCACGGCGTCCGGGTCGTCCCGCTGCCGTTCGGCGGACGGGATCAGCCCGGCATCGCCGCTGTTGCCGATGGCGTACAGGACGTTGCGGATGAACCGGTTGCGGCCGATCCGCTTGACCGGGCTCTTCGAGAACAGGGCGCGGAAGGCGGCGTCGTCGAGGGCGACGAGGTCGGCCAGCCGGGGCGAGACCAGGGCTTCACGCGCCTGAACCCGCGCCTCCTGCGAGGCCGCCGCGAACTTGTTCCAGGGACAGACGGCCAGACAGTCGTCGCAGCCGTAGATTCGGCTGCCCGTCGCCGTGCGGAATTCCTCAGGCCATGGCCCGGCGAACTCGATGGTCAGATAGGACAGGCAACGGCGCGCATCGAGCTGGAACGGAGCCGGAAAGGCCCGGGTCGGGCAGACGTCGAGGCAGGCGGTGCAGGTGCCGCAGTGCTCACCCTCGGGCGGGTCAGGCTCGAATTCCGCCGCACTGAGGATGACGCCGAGGAACAGCCAGTTGCCGTGGGTGCGGCTGAGCAGATTTGTGTGCTTGCCCTGCCAGCCCAGGCCGGCACGCTGGGCCAGCGGCTTTTCCATCAGCGGAGCGGTGTCCACGAACACCTTGACGTCCTCGCCGGTGCGGGCGGCGATCTGGCCCGCCAGCGTCTTCAGCCGGCCCTTGATGACCTCATGATAGTCGTCGCCGCGCGCATAGACCGAGATGTAGCCGGCCGAGCGGTCTTCCATTTCAGGCAGGGGATCGTGTTCGGGGCCGTAGTTGAGGCCGAGAACCACCGCGGTCCGGGCCCCGTCCCACATGGCCGTGGGATGGGCGCGGCGCTCAAGCGTCGTCTCCATCCAGCCCATCTCGCCGTGCCGTCCGGCCTCGACGAAATGCGCCAGCCGTTCGCCGGCGCTCCACGGCTCGGAGGCCGATGCGAAGCGGCACACGTCGAAGCCGAGGGCCGCGGCGCTCTGACGGATGGTGTCGCGGGGGTCGGCCAGCATGGCCTTCTCTCCCACACCGCTCCTTCCGGCGAAATCAGAAATCCAGATCTGCGTACCAGGCGGAGGCCTGCACGCCGGGGAAGCGATCGGCCAGCAGCGGGCGGAAGCAGGGTCGCGACTTGAGCTTCATGTACCAGGTCTTGAGGCCCGGATACGCCGCCCAGGAGACCTCGCCGAAATAGTCCAGCACCGACAGATGGGCGGCGGCGACGAAGTCGGCCTGGCTGATGCGGCGACCGGCCAGGGCGTCGCGTTCGGCCAGCAGGCCTTCCATCATCACCAGATGGGACTTCAGCGACTCGCGTCCGGCCCGCAGGGCGCGGGCTTCGGGCGGGCCGAGACGGAGCAGGGGCTTTTCCATCCGCTCGTGGAGCAGGACGGCGTTGACCTCGTCGGTGAAGCGCCGGTCGAACCAGGCCAGCAGACGGCGCACCTCGGCCCGCTCTGCCGGGTCGGCGGGCAGCAGGAAGGGCTCCTTGGTCCGCTCCTCCAGCCAGCCGAGAATGGCGGCCGGTTCACAGAGGGTCAGCGGCCGTCCGCCGCCTTCGGTGACCTGGAGGACGGGCGGCATGCCCGACGGGTTGAGCGTCGCGACCGGGCAGCCGTCCTCCCAGGGACGGACGGGGGTCTCGGAGAGCTCCAGTCGCGCTTCGCCCAGCGCCAGCCGCACGGCACGCGAGCCGGGATCGAAGGCGAAATGGTAGAGGACATAGTCCGACATGGCCGTTGCATGCACCAGCGGGCGTTAATCCCGCGTTAGCTGTCTTGCCTGGCCTGCCGGGCCGCTAGCCGAGGTCGGGCTGTGCCGTTTCCCCGAACGCGCCGCCGTGGGCTTCGGCGCGGCCACGGGGGTCGGGGTGGATCAGGATGTCGGCGCGGGGGAAGGCCGCCAGCAGCCGGTTTTCGGCCTCCACGACGATGGCGTGGGCGGCGTCGAGGGTCAGGGCCGGATCGAGGTCGACGTGCATCTGGATCATCATCGAATTGCCGGCCATGCGGGTGCGAAGCTGATGCACGCCGGAAATGCGCGGATCGGCGAGGACGGCGGTCGTGATCGCCACGCGCTCGGCGTCGGGCACGGCCTTGTCGACCAGGTGGTCGGCGGCGGCCTTCAGCACCCCCACCGCGCCCCAGAACAGCCAGACCGCGACGATCAGGCCGGCTGCGGCGTCCAGTCCCGGGGCGGCCAGGAAGCTCCCTGAAATCACCCCGATCAGGACGACGCCATTGGCCGCGAGGTCGCCGGCGTAATGGGCGCGATCGGCTGCGACGGCGAGGGAACCGCTCCGGGCCATGGCGCGGCCCTGCATCCAGACCAGCCAGCCGGTCAGGGCGATCGAGATCAGGATGACCACCACGCCCCAGTAGCCCGAGGCGACGGGCCGGGGGTCGAAGATCCGCTGAATGGCCTCCCAGCCGATGAACAGAGCCGAGGCAAAGACGAGACCGGCCTGGACGAGCGCCGCGAGGGCCTCGCCCTTGCCGTGACCGTAGCGATGGTCCTCGTCAGCCGGCAAAGCCGCCCAGCGCACAGCGAAGAAGACGCCCAGCGACGCCACCAGATCGAGCGCCGAATCCGCCAGCGAGGCGAGGATCGACACCGAGCCGGAGGCACCGAGGGCAAAGGCCTTGAGCGCGATCAGCACCACCGCGACCCCGACCGACAGGCGGGTCACGGCGCGGGTCGCGGCATGGCCGTCGGCGTGGATATCGGTGGCGGCGGCAGCGGACGTCATTGACGCCTTGTCGCGGAAAGCCCGCTCCCTGCCAAGGCCAGTCCGATCCCTCCGTTAGCGGGATCGTCATGAAAGCGCCCCAAGGTGCGCGCCCGATGGGGGCAGGAGCCTGCTGCTCCCTGCGGAGGTTGCGACCTGGAACCTGCAGACCCCACCCCGGAAGCCGTCCGCTGGATCGGACGTGGCGAGGCCCTGGCCCGACTGGGGGTCAAGACCCAGACCCTCTACGCCTATGTCAGCCGCGGCCGTATTGCCGCCCGTCCGGACCCCTCCGATCCGCGCCGCAGCCTTTATGCCGTCCAGGATATCGCCCGGCTGAGTGGCGAGGCGGTGGACGAGGACGAGACCGCCGCCCAGCGGCGTATCCCGCGCGTGGCAAGCCGGGGCGAGGCCGAGGTTTCGTCGTCCCTGTCCGTGATCGCGGGCGGACGGCTCTTCTACCGCGGACTGGACGCCGCCCAATTGTCCGAGACGGCGACGCTGGAAGACGTCGCCCGCCGCCTGTGGGACGCCCGGTCGGTCAATCCGTTCGCCGAGATCCGCCCCCGCGTCGGTGCCGTTCCGGGTGGATCCATCCGGGCGCGGCTGTTCACAGCCCTCGCCCGGCGGGCCGAGGAGGATGCCGACCCCAAGGCGCGCACGGTCGAATCCCTGCGGCTGGAGTGCGCGCGGGTGCTGGACGAGGCGGTGGACGCCGCCGCGGGATCTGGCCCGCGCCTGTTCCTGCATCAGCGACTGGCGCGATCCTGGAAGACGCCCGACCGCGACGCCCACCTGATCCGCCGTGCCCTGGTGCTTTCGGCGGACAATGAGATGAATGCGGCGGTGCTGGCCACGCGGGCGGCCGCGGACGGGGGTGCGGCCCCGGCGGCGGCGGCCTTCGCCGGGCTGCTGACCCTGACCGGGTCCGGGATGATGGCCGAGCTGACGCGGGCTTCGGACTGGGTCGTGGCGGTGCGCCGACAGGCCACGGACGCGGCGCGCAGGGCCCATGGCGCGAGCGGCCTGGCGGGCTTCGGCAGCGCGGACTATCCGGCGGGCGATCCGCGAGCGGTTGCCCTGATGGGTGCGGCGGACCTTCCGGCGGACCTTTCCCGGGCCTTGCAGGAAGGCGAGGCGGCGACCGGGCGGCCGGCGAATTTCAGCCTGGCGCTGGCGCTCGTCGCCCGGCGGCTGGAGCTGCCGCGTGACGCCGCGGGGGACCTGTTGCTGCTGGGCCGTCTGGCCGGACTGCTGGGTCATGCGCTGGATCAGTCGACGAATGGCTCGCCTATCCGGGCGCGGCTGCGCTATGTGGGACCCGAACCGGGCGCGCATTGACGGCCCTTAGTCATGGGGTGCGTGCGTGGCCGACTGGATTGCAGCGATCATTCTCGGGCTGGTCGAAGGGCTGACCGAGTTCATTCCGGTCTCCTCCACAGGCCACCTGCTGCTGGCCAAGGAAGCCCTCGGCCTGTCCAACACGCCCTGGGACACCTTCATCGTGATGATCCAGCTGGGCGCCATCCTGGCGGTCGTGGCGGTCTATTTCGCCCGGCTGTGGAAGGTGTTGCTGGGCCTGCCGGGCAAGGATCCCGCGGCCCGGCGGTTCGCCATCTCCGTACTGCTGGCCTTCTTCCCCTCGGCGGTGCTGGGCCTGCTTTTCCACGACTTCATCAAGGACGTGCTGTTCGACACGACCATCGTCTGCGTCACCCTGATCGTCGGCGGCATTGCCCTGATCGTGCTTGAGCGCTGGTCTGACGCCGGTACCATGGGCCTGCGGCGCGTGGTCCGGGACGGCGTCGAGACCCTGGAACAGCGTGAGATCGCCGAAGACGCCATGAAGCTGTCGTGGAAGACGGCGCTGGGGATCGGCCTGTGGCAGTGCCTGTCGATCATCCCGGGCGTGTCCCGGAGCGGTGCGACGATCGTCGGCGGCCTGCTGCTGGGCGTCGACAAGAAGGCGGCGGCCGAGTTCTCGTTCTTCCTCGCCATTCCGACCATGGTCGGCGCGTTCGGCCTGGATTTCTGGGAGAGCCGCGAGCTGATCACCAATGACGTCGCGAGCCTGATCGCGATCGGCTTTGTGGTGTCCTTCATCAGCGGCCTGTTCGTGGTCCGCTTCCTCGTCGATTTCGTCGGCCGTTACGGCTTCGCGCCGTTCTCGGCCTGGCGCATCCTTGTCGGGACCGTCGGCCTGCTGGCGATCTGGCTCGCCTGAGGCCTCAGGCCGCCGGCGCTTCCGCAAACTGTCCGCCGCGCCGGTAGCGCCACAGATAGGACGGGGCGATGGCCTCGATGCCGGTGGGCTCGATGCCCAGGGCGGCCAGACCCTCGGCGCCGTCGGCGACGACATTGTCGCTCTCCAGCAGCACGACCTGATCGCGGGTCAGGACCGGGGCGATGCCGACCATGGCGGTCAGCTGGGCCATGGAGCCGATGGCGCGGGCCACGAAGAAGGGCAGGGGGATGAGGCCGAAGTTGCGATAGGTCTCGCGCCGGATCAGTTTCAGCACGTCCTCGAAGGTCATCACCGCCGGCCCGCCCAGTTCGAAGGTGCGGCCCGCCGCTTCCGGAGAGACGGTCGCGCGGGCGATGGCCTCGGCCACGTCGGCGACATAGACCGGCTGGAATTTCGTCTGGCCGCCGCCGATCAGCGGCAGGGCCGGGGCCATGGAGGCCAGGGCGGCGAAGCGGTTGAGGAAGTCGTCGCCGGCGCCGAAGACGATCGACGGGCGAATGACCACAGCGTCCGGCTTGACCTCGCGCACGGCCATCTCGGCCGCGCCCTTGGACAGGGCGTAGTCGGAGCGGCTTTCCGGGCTGGCGCCGATGGCCGAGACCTGGACCAGGCGGCCGACGCCGCCGGCGGCGCAGGCTTCGGCGATGTTGCGCGAGGCGTCGACGTGCAGGCTGTGGAAGGTGCGGCGACCTGATTCGTAAAGGATGCCGACCAGATTGATCGCAGCGGTGGCCCCGCGCAGGGCTGCGGCGACGTCCTCGGGCCGGGTCACATCGCAGCGCACCGACTGGAACTGGCCGACCGAACCGGAGGTCTGGAGCTTGTAGGCGCGGTCAGGACGGCGGCAGGCGATACGCACCCGCCAGCCGCGCTTGGCCAGCGCCTGGACGACCTGGCTGCCGACGAAACCTGAACCGCCGAAGACGGTGACAAGGCCGGGGGCGACTTCGTTCATGACAGGCTCCGATGGGCGACGGCGCGAGGCCGGAAAAGCCTCGACGCGCCGGGGATTAGACGATGGCCGCGGCGCTCGCAACGCAAAGGCCGCAAATCCCTGTTGACCGGCCCCGGACCCTGCCTTAAGGGTCCGCGCCTTCCGGACGAATACGTGTGCAAGCGCGAAGCGTCTGGGCCCAGGTGGCGGAATTGGTAGACGCGCTGGCTTCAGGTGCCAGTGATAGAAATGTCGTGGAGGTTCGAGTCCTCTCCTGGGCACCAATTATTCAGACGGCGTCGCACTTCGGTGCGGCGCCGTTTGTGTTTTGGGGCTGCGGCGGGGTGATTGGTGATTGGTGATTGGCCCGAAGCCGGGCCGCAACTGCACCGGACCCCCGTCCTTAAGACGCCCACCAGCCACCAATCACCAACCACCAACGACCAACCACCTGCGAAGCCGGAGGGAGACATCCCCGCCGCCACACGCTAGGTGAGGGCCTGAAAGGGTTTCAAGAATGACGGTGTTCCTCCACGAAGGCGACCTGCCCGACGGCCTCGATCTGGGGCCCGAGGTGGCCATCGATTCCGAGACCATGGGGCTGCGCTTCCGCCGCGATCCGCTGTGCGTGGTGCAGCTGTCGGCCGGCGATGGTGACGCCCATGTCGTGCGCATGAACCGCCCGTGCTATGACTGCCCGAACCTGAAGCGCCTGCTGACCGATCCGAAGGTGCTGAAGCTGTTCCACTTCGGCCGGTTCGACATCGGTATGTTCCAGCTGCACCTGGGGGTCGAGACCCGCCCGGTCTATTGCACCAAGATCGCTTCCAAACTGGCCCGCACCTATACCGACCGCCACGGCCTGAAGGACGTTGTGCGCGAACTGGTCGGCGTCGACCTGTCCAAGGCCCAGCAGTCCAGCGACTGGGGCGCGGCCGAGCTGTCGCCCGCCCAGCTGGAATACGCCGCGTCGGACGTTCTGTATCTGCACGCCGCCAGGATCCGCCTGGACGAGATGCTGGCGCGCGAGGGCCGGTCCGAACTGGCCCGCAAATGTTTCGACTTCCTGCCCACCCGGTCGGCGCTCGATCTGGCCGGCTGGGACGAGATGGACGTGTTCGCGCACACCTGATGACCGATCCCGCCGACACCCACGCGCATGAAGACGAGGCCCGCGTCGTCGCGACGGCCAAGGCCTTCCGCGCGCGCTCGCGCCGGGTCCAGCTGCTGCGCCGGGTCCTGCCGGTGGCGATCATCGTCCTGGCCGGCGGCACGGTCAGCTGGATCGTCCTGCGCAGCGTCATGTCCGACGTCGAGCGCAAGGCCGGAACCAGCCGCGAGATCCGGCTCGACGCCCTGCGGTTCCACGGCCAGGACGCCGCCGGTCGCAGCTTCGTCATCGGGGCCGAAGGGGCCGTGCGCGATCCCGATACGGGCCGCTATCGTCTGATCGGCCCGGCCCTGCGTCTGAACCTCGGGGGTCGCAAGGTGACCACCCTGACCGCCGACGGCGGCGTCTACGACGAGGCCGGCAAGACCGTGACCATCGGCCCGAACGTGCGGATTTCCGACGGCGGCTCGGGCTTTACGCTGGTCACGCCCGAGGCGGTGGTCGACACCGCGACCGGCATTGTGACCGGGAACAAGGGGGTCGAGGGCTCCGGCCCGCTTGGAACCATCAGCGCTTCGTCCTATGTCATCCGGGAACAGGGCGGACGCGTCGAGTTTCGAGGCTCCGGCGAAAACAAGATACGCGGCACGATCAGCGCCGGAGGGCCGACCCAATGAGCAAGACCAGAACCCTGACCATCGCGGCGACGGCGCTGGCGCTTCTGGCCCTGCCGACGATGGGTGACGCCCAGACCCGTCCGAACAGCAGCGACCAGCCGATTTCGTTCGGCGCTGACGCCGGCGAGTATGTCGGCAACACCGTGACCCTTCGCGGGCGGGCCGAGCTCGTCCAGGGCGACAACCGGCTGCGCGCCGATACCGTGTCCGGGCTGAACCAGACGGGTGAGAGCGTGATCGAGGCCGCCGGCAATGTCTATTTCGTCACGCCCGAACAGACGATCCGCGGCGATCGCGCCGTGTACACGACGGCCAATGACACGATCGTGGTGACCGGGGACGTCATCCTGACACAGGGCCAGAACGTCCTGACCGGCTCGCGCCTGACCTATAACGTCCGCAGCCAGACGGCGCGGATCGAGGCTGGCGGACAGGGACGCATCCGCGGTGTCTTCTATCCCGACAGCAGCGGGAACTGAGCCCCGGCTCTGACTGACATTGGCGCGCAAGGAACTCTCAGCCCTCAATGTGATCGAGGCCCCCGCCACCCCGGGGGTCGCCGGAGAGGCGCGTCCGACGGGCTTGCGGGTCGATCACATCGCGCGCTCCTTCGGCCAGCGGCAGGTGGTGCGCGACGTCTCCCTGCATGTCGAGCGCGGACAGGTCGCGGGCCTGCTGGGCCCGAACTGGGCCGGCAAGACCACCTGTTTCTACATGATCACCGGCCTGATCCCGCCTGACAGCGGCACCATCTGGCTGGACGGCGAGGACATCACGGCCCAGCCGATGTACCAGCGCGCCCGCATGGGTCTGGGCTATCTGGCGCAGGAGGCCTCGATCTTCCGCGGCATGACGGTCGAGCAGAACGTCCGCGCGGTGGTCGAGCTGCATCATACCGGTCACGCCGCCATCGCCGAGGAGACCAGCCGCCTGCTGGAAGAGCTGCGCATCGACCATCTGCGCCACGCCCCGGCCTCGGGCCTGTCGGGCGGTGAGCGGCGGCGCTGCGAGATCGCCCGGGCGCTGGCGGGCAAGCCCAGCTTCATGCTGCTGGACGAACCCTTCGCCGGCATCGATCCGCTGGCCATCGCCGACATCCGCCAGGTCATCCGCTATCTGGCCGGCCAGGGCATCGGCGTGCTGATCACCGACCACAATGTCCGCGAGACGCTGGAAATCATCGACCACGCCTCGATCATCTCGGGCGGGGCCGTGCTGTTCGAGGGCAAGGCCGAGGACGTGATCCGCGATCCGGAAGTGCGCCGGGTCTATCTGGGCGACATGTACGGCTGAGGCGGCCTCTCCTTGCCGATTATTCACTGGCGGACCGCGCGCCGGCGGGGCTTCATCCCGTCGATGGAAAAGGATGTCAGGGCATGATCACGCCAAAGCCTCCGAAAAAGAGCGAGACCCTTGAGGTCCGGCTCCCCTACCAGACCAAGCTCGCCTTCATGACGCGATGCCGCAATGACGGGCAGACGGCCAGCGAAGCGGTGCGCGGCTTTATCGAGACGGAGCTGGGGGAGCGACGTCGCGCCCGGCACGCCCGTCTGTGGCAGGCGCTGGTGGCGGCCACGGTTGGCCTGGCGCTCGGCGCGGTCGCCGCTCCGTCGCTGGCGCGAACCGCCACGCCGGATGAGGCCGCCTTCGCGCGGCTTGATCGAAACCATGACGGCGCGCTCAGTCTCGCCGAGTTCGAGCGCCGCTAACGGACCTGTTTGAAGAACCGGCCGGGCTGCAGGTTGAACCATGTCCAGGGCTCCACAGACCCGCGCCCGGACGCCATGACGCCACCACGATCTCGGCCCGACCGATGACATGGTCCGCGGGCAGGAAGCCGACACCGATGTCAGGCGAGAAGCGCCCGTCCAGCGAATTGTCGCGGTTGTCGCCCATCATCAGATAGTTGCCGGCGGGCACGACGAGGACCGGCGTGTCGTCGCCCGGTGACCCCGGGCCGCGGTCATAGGTCAGCCAGCTCCGCCCGTCCGGCAGTGTCTCGCGCTCCTGTCGCACCCGCCAGATGGGATCGTCGTGGTCCTGGACCGTGCCGGCGTCCGCCCGGGGAACGCCTCGCCCGTTGACGAAGATCTGGCCGTCGCGAACCTGCACACGGTCTCCGGGCAGGCCGATCAGCCGCTTCACCCAGACCTGCTGCCGGGCGCGGGGCAGCCGGAACAGGACCACATCGCCGCGTGCCGGATCGCGACCGAACAGGCGTCCGGACCCAAGGGGCGGATCGAAGGGCAGGGACGCCCGGCTCCAGCCGTAGCGATATTTGGATGCGACCACATAGTCGCCGGTGACCAGCCCCGGCTCCATTGATGACGAGGGGATCGTGTAGGGCTGAAAGGCCACCGACTGGATGCCCATGGCCAGGAGCAGGGCGGCTCCGACCGTGCGGAGGATGTCAAAGACTTCCCGTGCAGCGGATGGCTGCTCACGCTGGACGGGGGTGTCGGGGCGGGTTGGGCTTGCAGGGGCGCTGGTCATGGCCGCAGCAGGCCTGCCCGGACGCACCGGTACAAACCGTTTTCTGTCCGGACATGGCAATAGCCTGTCCGGACACGCCCCCGCCTGCGGAAGAGGTCAGGGTTGGCCCAGACTCAACCGGCTGATCAACACCGCCGCCCGCTGGGCCTGACGGACCAGGCTGTCCAGATCGACCCATTCGCCGTCCGCATGCGCATTGCCGCCGGCGATGCCGAGGCCGCCCAACGTATCCACGTCCGCGGCGACGAAGCCGCTGTCGGCGGCGCCGCGGCGGGCGGGGTCGTATTCGGACATTTCAGGCAGGCCGAGGTCGCGGTTGACCGCGTTCAGGCGGGCCAGAAGCGCGCGGTTGCCCTCGCTCGGGGCCATGGGCGGATAGCCGCCCTCGGCGAAGACCAGTTCCGCCCCGGTGCGGGGCAGGTGATCCTCGACGATGGCCTGCATCCGGCCGCGAACGCGCTCGTCCTGCTCGCGGGTCAGGGTGCGCAGGTCGCCGCGGGCGATGGCGGTCGATGCGACGATATTGGTCTTGCCCGAGGCGGTGACGCTGAAGCCCTCCGCGTCGATGGCGGCGGGCGTGCCGCCGGCGACGACGCCGACATTGTAGGTCAGGTTCGGCTCGGGCAGGTCGCGGCGGAAGCCGTCGAGGATGCGCGCCAGCTCATAGATGGCACCGTAGCCGAGCGTATCGTTGAATACCCCGCTGGAGTGGCCGGTGCGGCCCGTCGCGGTCAGGGTCCAGTTGGACGAGCTGCGCCGCGCGATGGTGCCGAAGTCGGTCCCGTCCTCGATGGCCAGGTTCTCGAACTCCAGGGCGAAGGCGGCGGTGCGGCCGGCCTCGATCAGGTCGCGGCGGGCGATCGATGCCGGCGCGCCGATCCGCTCCTCGTCGCCGGTCAGGAAGACGGTGATGCTTGCATCTTCCAAAGTGCCGGCCGCCTCCATGGCGCGCAGGGCGGCGATGATGACGGCGATGCCGCCCTTGTCGTCGCCGATCCCCGGCCCGGTCGCGCGGGCCCCGTCGCGCTCGAACCGCTGGAAGGGGTTGTCGGCCTCAAAGACGGTGTCGAGGTGGCCGATCAGCAGGACGTTGCGGCCCGGGCCTTCATGCGTGGCGATGAGGTGTCCGGCGCGGCCGGTGTCAGCCATGTCGACCCAGCGGACGGTGAAGCCCAGCGGCTCCAGCTCGGCCCGGACCATGTCGCCGACGATCCGCACGCCGGGCAGGTTCAGGGTGCCGCTGTTCTGGTTCACCATCCGCTCCAGCAGGGCGATGTGGCGGTCATGCTCGGCGGCCACCGTCTGCATCATCGTCTGTTCGGACGGGTCGACGACCGGCGCGAAGGTCGACTGGGCGAAGGCGGCACCGGGCAGGACCATGAGCAGCAGGGCGGCAAGGATGGGGCGCATCGGGGCTCTCGCTCGGGACAGACGGTCCGGACAGGGGAGCAAAGCGCGCGCGGCAGGTCCAGCGGTTTAGAACGCCGTTAACCCGTCAGGCCACAAGGTGGCCGCAGCAAGTTTCGGGCCACGCGCTGCGTCGGCCCTGGGCGCAGGGGAAAAAGAACGTTGCTCGGACAAAGGCTGGAGATTCGGCAGGGCCAGGGTCTGGTCATCACGCCCCAGCTGCAGCAGGCGATCAAGCTGCTGCAACTGTCCAACCTCGAGCTGGAGGCCTTCGTCGAGGCCGAGCTGGAAAAGAATCCGCTGCTGCAGCGCGAGGACGCCGAGCCCGGTGGCGAGATTGACGCCCCGGTGGCCGTGGAGAGCCATGACGCCGCCGAGATGAGTTTCGACGAGGGTCGGGTGACGGATGCGGATCGCACGCTCGATGCCCGCTCCGACGATGTCTATGGCGATGCCAGCCCCGGCGAACGCACCTCGGACCGGATGGAGGACGTCGGCGTCGGAGAGGCCCAGGTCGGGCTGAACGACTGGTCGCGCGCCGGCTCGGGCGGCGGTCTGCCCGACGGCGAGGGCCGTGAGCAGCCCGACAGCCGCGAGATGACCCTGTGGGAGCATCTGCAGGCCCAGGCGTCGCAGGCGGCCTTCTCGCCCTCCGACCACGCCATCGCCCTGACCCTGATCGATAGCGTCGACGAGGGCGGCTATCTGCGCGGCGAACTGGCCGAGATCGCCGACCGGCTGGGCGTGCCGCTCGAACGGATCGAGGGTGTTCTGGCCGTCTGCCACGGGTTTGAACCGACGGGCGTCATGGCCCGGTCCGTGCCCGAATGCCTGAAGCTGCAGCTGATCGAACGCAACCGGTTCGACCCCGCCATGGGCTGTCTGCTCGACAATCTGGACCTGCTGGCCAGGCGGGACCTGTCGGGGCTGCGCCGGGTCTGCGGCGTCGACGCCGAGGACATGGCCGAGATGATCGCCGAGCTGAAGGCGCTGACGCCCCGGCCGGGTGCCGGCTTCGGCGGCGAGCCGGCCCAGACGGTGATCCCCGACGTGCATGTGCGGTCCGATCCGGCCGGCGGCTGGAAGGTCGAACTGAACGCCGACACCCTGCCGCGGCTGATCATGGACAAGCGCTATCACGGGGTGGTGGCGGCGGGTTCGCGCTCGGACGTGGAAAAGACCTTCGTCGCCGAATGCGCCGCCCAGGCCAGCTGGCTGGTCAAGTCGCTGGACCAGCGGGCCAAGACCATCCTGAAGGTCTCGTCCGAGATCGTGCGCCAGCAGGATGCCTTCCTGGCGTTCGGCGTCGAGTTCCTGCGGCCGCTGAATCTGAAGACGGTGGCCGACGCCATCGGCATGCATGAATCGACGGTCAGCCGGGTGACCTCGAACAAATACGTCTCGACCCCGCGCGGGGTGTTCGAGCTCAAATTCTTCTTCACGGCGGCGATCCAGTCCTCCGACGGCGGCGCGACCCACTCGGCCGAGGCCGTCCGCCACCGGATCAAGGCCATGATCGACGGCGAGGGCCGCGACGGCGACGTGCTCAGCGACGACCGGATCGTGGAGATCCTCAAGGAGACGGGCATCGACATCGCTCGCCGCACCGTGGCGAAATACCGCGAGGCGTTGCGGATCCCCTCGTCGGTGGAACGCAAGCGGATGCTGAAGACGGGTTAGTCGGGCGCAGGCGCCCTCGGGCGCTAACGCTCGCGACGCGGTCGCTCACTGCTTGAGCGCGAGGCGTGCGCGAAGCGCCAGGCCGCCCCCGGGTCCGACCTTCGGTCGGCCCGAGGACAGGCTCCGGGTCGACAAGGCGGAGCCTTGTGACCCCGGCCCGACAAACAGGCTTCACCACATTTCGGTGATCGGCGTTGACACCATCCGGGAACGGTCGCGTTCTATCACCATGCAAGTTCAAGTCAGTGGCAAGCACGTGGATGTCGGCGACGCGTTAGGCTCGCGCATCTCCCAGGAACTCGAAGACGGGATCGGCAAATATTTCGAGCGAGGGGCGCAGGAGGCCGAGGTCGTGGTGTCCAAGGACGGTCACGGCTTCAAGGTCGACTGCTGGGTCCGCCTCGCTTCGGGTGAGGCCATCGTCACGAGCGGCCTGGGCGGCGACGCCCATGGTGCCTTCTCCGATTCTCTGGAGAAGCTCGAGAAGCGCGTGCGTCGCTACAAGCGCCGGCTCAAGAACCACCACGCCGGACCGCGCGGCCTGTCGCCCGAGAAGACCGAGAACGCCGCCCGTGACGTGGCGCGCAGCATGGTTCTGCGCAGCCCCGACGCCGTCGAGGATGACGCCTTCGGGGATGCGGGCGCGCCGGACGAGCCGCCGCCGGTCGGCATGGTCATCGCGGAGACCGTCGCTGAAATCCGCACCATCACCGTGGGCCGCGCCGTGCTTGAGCTGGATATGACCGGCTATCCGGTCGTGCTGTTCCGCAATGCGGCGCACGGCGGCATCTCGGTTGTCTATCGCCGTCCCGACGGCAATGTGGGCTGGATCGATCCCGAGCGTACGGTGAAATCCATCAATGGACACGGTTCGGTAAACGGTAGCGGCGTATAGTCTTCCCCAATCGAGGCGGGTGGTCTAAAGGGCCCCCGCCCATTCGGGATGTATGGGCAGAGTCGGGAACTCCTCATGGACATCGGTGAATTGCTGGCGGACGGCGCTGTCGTCCTGCGCAGCGGCGCCTCGTCAAAGCGTCAGGCCTTGCACACGGTCGCGGAAGCCGCCGCACAGGCCCTCGGACTGCCGGAAAACCGGATCATGGAGGCCTTGCTCGAGCGGGAGGCTCTCGGCTCGACCGGCCTCGGCTCGGGCGTTGCGGTGCCGCACGCCCGGCTTGAGGGCATCTCGCGGGTGACGGCGGTGTTCGTGCGCCTCGAGACCCCGGTCGCCTACGGCGCGGTCGATGACCGGCCCGTGGACCTCCTGCTCGCCCTGTTCGCCCCGCCCTGCGACGGCGCGGACCACCTGCGCGCCCTCGCCGCGGTGTCCCGTGCGCTGCGCTCGTCAGAGATGCGTGAGCAACTGCGCCAGGCCCGTACGACCGACGCGATCCGCGCCCTGTTCGTCAGGGACCAGGTTCCGGCGACGGCGGCCTGACTTTTCTGGTTCGCTAACGTCGCGCGCGGTGCGCGCGTCTACCTGAGCGCGGCGCTTCGCGCAGCCTCCGAACCCGCTCAAACAGCCCTGCGCCGCGCGCAGGGCGGTAGCGCCCCTTGAATCAGTGAACGGACACCGGCTCCAGTTCGTGGGCCACGGCGGCGGCGAAGGCGGCTTCGCGGTCCAGCATCACGGCCAGGCGTTCGCCGTCAGCGCCGTGTACCGCGTACAGCGTCGCCTTGGGGTCGATCGACAGCGCCCGGGCCTCGGCTACCGCAATGTCGGCGATGATGTCGGAGGCGCGGATCTCGCGCACATAGACGAGGTCCGGCGCGCCGAGCCCCCTGAAATCTTCCTTGGTCATGGTCGTGGTTGGCGTCATCAGGACCGCCTCCTTGTACTCAACTAACGCCCGGAACGGGCTTTGGGGTCCGGCCCCGGCAGCGGCGACCGGAAATCGGCCGGCGGTCAGCCCGTCGTGATCGGAATCCGGCGGACGGCGGGCAGGTCCTCGGGGCGGCTCATGTCCACGTGCAGCAGGCCGTGCTCAAGGTGCGCCGCATCGACGTCCAGACCGTCGGCGAGGACGAAGCTGCGGACGAAGCCGCGCCCGGCGATGCCGCGGTGCAGGAAGGCCTGTTCGGCCTGTTCGGGGGCCGGTTCGCGCTTGCCGGCGATGGTCAGCTGGCGGCCTTCCAGGGTGATCATCAGGTCATCGGGCCCGAAGCCGGCGACGGCCAGGGAGATGCGCACCGAACGCTCGCCGCGCTGTTCGACATTGTAGGGAGGATAGCTGTCCGCCGCGGCGCGGGCGGCACGGTCGATCAGGGCCCGCGTATGGTCGAAACCGAGCAGGAAGGGGCTGTCGAACAGGATGGTGCGCGTCGTCATCGTCTCTCGCCCCCGAAGCAGGCCTCAGGCCGTCTGCGCCCCCCGTAATCGGCAAGGCGTCGGCCAGGACCCTAGATGGGGCGGGATGGCGCAGAGATCAACGGGAGCCAAAATGGACGAAGGCCCCGCGGTTTCCCGCAGGGCCTTCGATGGTGGAGCTTAGCGGAGTCGAACCGCTGACCTCTTGCATGCCATGCAAGCGCTCTACCAGCTGAGCTAAAGCCCCGAACCTCAGGCACTGGGCCTTTCAGTCGGATCGCTTGGGGGCCGGGAGGCCCTGCTGCGAGGCGGCGGAACCTATGTCAGGGTCTGATCGTGATCAAGCCCGGTTCAACCATTTATTTTCGTCGTTCCCGGACCAGCGAAAACCGGTCCGGGAACAGGGCGAAAATCCTTACTCGTCTTCCTTGGGCGTGATGATTTCGTCTTCGAAGCCATCGTCGTCCTCGTCCTCGATGAAGGGGACGGAATCGTCGTCGTCGTCGGCCAGGACGTCGTCGTCCTCGACCGCTTCACCCATGCCGGGTTCTTCGGTCGGATCGACGGGGGCGTCGTCGTCGTCGTCCGGCGTCAGGATGGGCTCGTGGCCTTCCTGGTCGATCTCGGGCGTTGCGACCGCTTCTTCTTCGTCGTCCTCGTCGCCGTCGACCTTCTTGTCCTTGACCTGATCTTCATCAGCGTCGTCGGCCGGGTAGCCGGCCGGACGGCCGCGGCGGTTGCGCAGCTTCAGCGCCTCCTCCGGATCGAAGTCGGTCGCGCATTTGGGGCAATGGGCAGGGCGACGGCCCAGGTCGTAGAATTTGGCCTGGCAGTTCGGGCAGACCTGCTTCTGGCCCAGTTCGGGTTTGGCCACGGTTGAAGACCTTTGGCGGGAGTGGGGAAATGGGGCGGCTCCCTTGCCACCCCCTGACGCCGCTGTCAAAAGCCATCTCCGCGCGGCCGCCCCGGACTCCGGGCCCGCTGACCCTTTCAGGAGAGCACCGGGTGTCGATTCCCGCCTATCTGACCGCCCGCCGCAGCGCCGCGCTGTCCGGCCGGGTGCGGGCACCCGGCGACAAGTCCATCTCGCACCGCGCCCTGATCCTGGGCGGCATGGCGACCGGCGGCACAGACATCGAAGGCCTGCTGGAAGGTGACGACATCCTGGCCACGGCCCGGGCGGTCGAGGCGTTCGGCGCGACGGTCGAGCGGCTGGGCGAGGGCCGCTGGCGGGTGACAGGCCGGGGCGGGTTCCAGCAGCCGGCGGGTGTCATCGACTGCGGCAACGCCGGGACGGGCGTGCGCCTGCTGATGGGAGCGGCGGCGGGCTATCCGGTCACCACGACCTTCGACGGCGACGCCTCGCTGCGCAAACGGCCGATGAAGCGGGTGACGGGGCCGCTCGCCGACATGGGCGCGCGGTTCGACTGGCAGGACTCCGAGGACCGTTTGCCGGTCGCGGTCGCCGGCGGGGGGCTTTCGGCCATCGACTATGTCCAGACCGTCGCCTCGGCCCAGATCAAGTCGGCCATCCTGCTGGCCGGGCTCAACGCCGGGGGAGTCACCACGGTGACCGAGGCCGAGCCGAGTCGCGACCACACTGAACGCATGCTGACCGCCTTCGGCGTCGAGGTCGGCGTCCTGCCGGTCGGTGACGGCTGGCGCGTCAGCCTGCAGGGCGGCCAGGCCCTGGCCGGAACCGTCGTCGCCGTGCCCGGCGATCCGTCCTCTGCCGCCTTCCCGCTGGCCGCCGGACTGATCGTTCCCGGCTCCGAGGTGACGGTCGAGGGTGTGATGCTGAACCCGCTGCGCACCGGCCTGTTCGAGACCTGGCGCGAGATGGGGGCGGACCTGAGCGTCTCGAACCGCCGCATGGCCGGGGGTGAGGAGGTCGGCGACGTCACCGCCCGGCATTCGACGCTCAGGGGCGTGGTCGTGCCGCCGGAGCGCGCCGCCTCGATGATCGACGAATATCCTGTCCTCGCCGCCACCGCCGCCTTCGCCGAAGGGGCCACCGTCATGCGCGGGATCGGCGAAATGCGGGTCAAGGAGAGCGATCGCATCGCCCTGATGGCGGCGGGCCTGCAGGCTTGCGGCGTCCGGGTCGAGGAGGAGCCGGAGGGCTTTACCGTCTTTGGCGGGCCGGTGCGCGGGGGCGCGACCGTGACGACCCACGGCGACCACCGCATCGCCATGAGCCATCTGGTGCTGGGTCTGGCGGCGGACGAGGCCGTCACGGTGGACGAGCCCGGCATGATCGCGACGAGCTTCCCGGGATTTGCCGAACTGATGCGAGGCCTCGGGGCGAACCTTGGCTAAGCGACCACGCAAGAAGGACGGATTGTTCGAAGCCTTCGCGCGTTTCGAAGCGCGTCAGCGGAAGCGGCAGGACGACTTCTGGGATCGGATTCTCGAGTCTCCGTACGGTCCTTTCGTCCAGGCTGCGATAGCCTGCCTCTTTGTCGCGCTTGGATTGCTTCTGCTTTCCAAGACGCTTGAAGCGCTCTCAACAGGCGTGATTCATGGCCGTCGAGGGGGCAGAACCTACCTCTCGGAGGATCCGGCATTTTTCTGGTTGCAGATCGTATGGAACTTCGTCCTCAGCGCTGTTCCTATCGGATTTGTCGTTTTCGGTCTCTTGACCAGGTTCGGAACGGCCCGGGGAAATCAAAACGCAGGGCAGCGCCGCCGCCGTGCAATGAAGAAGTCGACAGACAGTGAGTGACGACCTGACCCGCCCCCTCATCATCGCCGTCGACGGACCCGCCGCCTCGGGCAAGGGCACCATCGCCGCCCGCCTGGCGCGGACCTTCGGCCTGCCGTTCCTCGATACCGGCCTGTTGTACCGCGCGGTCGGGATTGGCGTGCTCGACGCGGGCGGGTCGCTGGATGACGAAGCCGCCGCCGAGGCTGTGGCGCGGGCGCTGAAGACCGAGAGCCTGCAGGACACCGACCGGCTGACCAGCGGCGACGCCGGCGAGGCGGCCAGCCGGGTCGCGGGCTATCCGGGCGTGCGGGCCGCCCTGCTGGAATTCCAGCGCGCCTTTGCCGCCCAGCCGGGCGGGGCGGTGCTGGACGGGCGCGACATCGGCACCGTCATCGCCCCGGATGCCATGGCCAAGCTGTTCATCACCGCGACCCCTGAGGTCCGGGCCACGCGCCGCTGGAAGCAGCTGACCGGCCGCGGCGACGTCATCGCTTATGAGGACATGCTGGCCGACATCATCCGCCGGGACGAACGCGACGCCGGCCGGGGCGCCGCCCCGATGGTGCAGGCGCAAGACGCCGTCTTGCTGGATACGACCGATATGGATATAGAGACCGCCTTCGATGCGGCCCGCCGTATCGTCGAGGCGGCGCGTGTCCGGCAGGATCTCCAGGGACCCTAAAGGCAAATCCAGCGCGTCATCCTCGGCTTCCGCGGGCGTTCTGACCTTTACCGGCCTCGCATCCCGACGACCTGATCTCACGTTTCACTCACCTCGCGCGGGGCCATCCGGTCGCGCGCCATAACCGTTAGAAACCCAACCACCGCATGACTGACACCAGCTTCTCTCCCTCGCGCGATGATTTCGCCGCGCTGCTCGACGAAACCCTTCAGGGCCGTGACCTCGGCGAAGGCCAGGTCGTTCACGGCCGCGTCGTCGGCATCGAAAAGGACATCCTGATCATCGACGTCGGTCTGAAGACCGAAGGCCGCATCCCGGCCCGCGAGTTCGGCATCGGCGAAGGTGCCGTCATTCCGAAGCTCGGCGACAATGTCGAAGTCTACCTCGAGCGCGTCGAGAACGCCCTGGGTGAAGCCGTCATCAGCCGCGACAAGGCTCGCCGCGAAGAAGCCTGGACCCGTCTGGAAGTCGTGTTCGCCGAAGGCCACCCGGTCAACGGCGCCATCGTCGGCCGCGTCAAGGGCGGCTTCACGGTCGACCTCGGCGGCGCCTCGGCCTTCCTGCCGGGCTCGCAGGTCGACATCCGCCCGGTGCGCGACGTCGGCCCGCTGATGGGCAAGGAACAGCCCTTCGCCATCCTGAAAATGGACCGCCCGCGCGGCAACATCGTCGTCTCGCGTCGCGCCATCCTGGAAGAAGCCCGCGCCGAACAGCGCACCGAGCTGGTCGGCCAGCTGCAAGAGGGTGAAGTCCGCGAAGGCGTGGTCAAGAACATCACCGACTACGGCGCGTTCGTGGACCTGGGCGGCATCGACGGCCTGCTGCACGTCACCGACATGTCGTGGAAGCGCGTCTCGCACCCCTCGCAGGTCCTCGCCGTCGGCGACACCGTCAAGGTCCAGATCGTCAAGATCAACCCGGACACCCAGCGCATCAGCCTCGGCATGAAGCAGCTGCAGACCGATCCGTGGGACGGCGTTGAAGCCAAGTATCCGGTCGGCGCCAAGATGACCGGCCGCATCACCAACATCACCGACTACGGCGCGTTTGTTGAGCTGGAAGCCGGCGTTGAAGGTCTGGTGCACGTCTCGGAAATGTCCTGGACCAAGAAGAACGTCCACCCCGGCAAGATCGTCTCGACCTCGCAGGAAGTCGACGTGGTCGTGCTGGACGTCGACGCCTCCAAGCGCCGCATCTCGCTGGGCCTCAAGCAGGCCCAGGACAATCCGTGGGATGCCTTCGTGGCCGCCAACCCGATCGGCTCGACCGTCGAGGGCGAAGTCAAAAACGCCACCGAGTTCGGCCTGTTCATCGGCCTGGACAACGACATCGACGGCATGGTGCACCTGTCCGACCTGGACTGGAACGTCTCCGGCGAAGAAGCCATCCAGCGCTACCGCAAGGGCGAAACCGTCAAGGCCAAGGTGCTGGACGTCGACGTCGAGAAGGAACGCGTCTCGCTCGGCATCAAGCAGCTGGGCGGCGATCCGATGGAAGGCGACACCTTCAAGAAGGGCCAGCAGGTCACCGTCACCGTGACGTCGATCGAAACCGGCGGCATCGAGGTCAAGTTCGGTGAAGAGGACGCTCCGGCGACCGCCTTCATCCGCAAGTCCGACCTGTCGCGCGACCGCGCCGACCAGCGCACCGAGCGCTATTCGGTTGGCGACCGCGTCGACGCCATGGTCACCGGCATCGACAAGGCCTCGCGCCGCGTCTCCGTGTCGATCAAGGCCCTGGAAATGAAGGACGAGACCGCGGCGATCGAACAGTTCGGTTCGTCGGACTCGGGCGCCTCGCTGGGCGACATCCTCGGCGCCGCCCTGCGCGAAAAGGCCAGCACGAAGGAATAGTCTCCTTCACCCTGGTGAAACGGATGAGGCGGCCGGAGCAATCCGGCCGCCTTTTTCGTGCGTTTGAGCCTGCAATAATGCGGGTGCACCCAGCCCGTTCACCCGTTAACTGACATTTCGGGGCTGAATCGCCCCGCGGGGCCTTTTTCCCCCGACAGGTGAAGGCTAGGGTGGGGTTGCATCCTGCGTTCAGATGCGCCCGTATTCGACCCGAACGCGTGAAACAGGGCGGGGGCCTGACCATATGATCAAGTCAGAGCTGATCGAAAAGCTCGCAGCCGAGAACACCCACCTGACCCACGCCGAGGTCGAGCGGGTGGTCAATATCGTCCTCGGGCGAATGGTGGATTCGCTGGGCGATGGCGGTCGTGTCGAGCTTCGCGGCTTCGGTGCCTTTTCGGTGCGCGGCCGTCCGGCGCGGGCCGGGCGCAATCCGCGGACCGGGGAGACCGTCGACGTGCCCGCCAAGGCCGTGCCGTTCTTCAAGAGCGGCAAGGAGCTGCGCGAGCGGCTGAACGCCGGGGACGCCTGACTCCACCATGGGCATGCTCACCGAATTCAAGGACTTCATTTCGCGCGGCAATGTCATCGACCTTGCGGTCGGCGTCATCATCGGCGCGTCCTTCGGCAAGATCGTCACCAGCCTGGTTGAACAGGTGGTCATGCCGCCGATCGGCCTGTTGCTGGGCAAGGTTGATTTCTCGAACCTGAAGTGGGTGCTGTCGCCCGAGGATCCGGCGACCGAGGCGGTCGAGGAAGTGGCCATCCAGTACGGCGCCTTCATCAACACCCTGATTCAGTTCGCCATCGTCGCCTTCGTGATCTTCTTGATGGTCAAGGCGATCAACAAGCTGCGCCGCGAGAAGGCGGCCGAGCCTGAGGCACCGCCGGCCCCGACCGCGACCGAGGCCCTGCTGGCCGAGATCCGCGATGAACTGAAGGCCCGCCCGCGGGCCTAGAGCCTGTTCACGCCGCCGTCGCCGCCATGTGCGGCTCCGAAGGCGCGCGGACGGCGGCCTGCGCCCTGGCCGGCACGGGCCTCAGACACATGGCGTAGTCGCCGTCATAGGGGGTCGGCGACCAAAGGGCGGGATCAGGCGCGTCGGGTGCGAACCGCGCATGGCAGTGTCCCCAGCCGCCCTCGCGCCGCGTGCTTCGGACGTGGTCGCCCAGGCGTTCCAGCAGACGGGGGCTGACCATCTGGATCCGCAGCTTGGCCGCGCCCATCCGGCGGGCGCTGTCCTTCAGGGCGTCCAGCAGGGCCGGAATGGCCGTGACGTCGTCGGCCAGGGCCTCGAGGTCGAGGATTTCCAGAACCGGCGGCTCGAGAATGTTGGACTTGGCCATCATGGCCATGGCGTAGCCCGTGATCCCGGCTCCCCGGTTGAAGGCGAGCACCAGCGGCGGATCGGTCAGGTCAGGGTCGGCCAGCCGCCAGCGGAGAACCTCGGGGCTCCGGTCGGCCAGCAGCCGGCCTTCGGCGCGCAGGGCCGTCCAGAATGCGGCATATCGCGATTGATCGCGGAAATCGCTGAGCACCGTCACCCCCTGCGGCAGGTCCAGCCGGGGCTTTGCCGACAGGCGGCGGTTCAGCAGCCGCTCGCCCCATCGGGACACGAGGTCCGGTGCCAGCCGGTGGGCCAGGCGGTAAAACCGGCCGCAGGCCAGGGTCACGGGATTGATGATCCAGCTCAGCTTCAGCGCATGGGTCGGCTCCGGCCAGGCCTTCAGTCCGTGGCGGGCGTAGAGGGGCTGGGACCGGCGGTTGGCGTTGAAGACCCAGGCGGCGAACATGCCGGGCTGGCCGGCGAAGGCACCGAGCATGGCCTTGCTGGCCCCGCGAACGGGCGAGGTCACGATGACCGAAAAGCCCGTCGCGCCATGCAGCGGCTGATCGCCCAGCCAGAACCGCTGGACCAGATTGCCGACATGTCCGGCCGGCTGGCCGTCCGGACCGTCGACGACCCAGCCCGCGGGCGCGCCCGCGCTGAGGCGGGCCGGGTTGGCGTGCAGCCATCGCCAGCCGGCCAGGGACCGTTCGGGCCAGCCCACATGGCGGTGCAACGCCTGCAGAGCTGGAAAGTCCGTTTCGGTTGTTGGACGGCTGGTCATGGCAGGTGGGCGTCTCGTTATGGAGCGAACGCCGCCCCATGGAGGCTCCTGCTGCATCAGCCGGGCCATTCAGACACAAAGACGTAACCATAGGATTCAGGTTTGACTCCCGGACGCTTTGGAACAAAGAGTGAACAATCTGCTTTCCGGACCCCCATGACCCCCGCTCACCCGCCTTCTTCAGATCCCTGGCCCGAGCGGCCCGCGCCGCTGGAGGAGGCGTGCGCGGCCGGGCCGCGGGACATGGCGGCCCTGCTGCTGTTCGCCCTGTCGCGGCGGATCGGAGGCGACCGGCGGCCGGTGCTGGTGACCGCGCCGCGGGTCTGGTTCGCGGAACATGGACGACCGTACGGACCGGGCGCGGCCGGGGTTCCGCTGATCCTGGCCCCGACCACGACAGCGGCCGAGGCGCTGTGGACCCTCGAACAGGCCCTGCGGTCCGGGGCCGTGGCCCTGGCCCTGGGGGCGGTGGACGGCGCGAGCCTGGCCCAGACGCGACGGCTGGATTTTGCGGCGAAACAGGGCGAGGCGGTGGGGCTGGTCCTGCCCCGACAGCTGGACGGGCTGAGCGCGGCGCGGCGGCGCTGGCGCATCTCGACCTTCGAAAGCGCGACGGACCCCGACGACCCCCGGGCCCCCGGTCCGGCGCGTCTGGTCGCCGAACTGGTGCGGGGGCGCGGCGAACGGCCCGGCGCCTGGATGCTGGAGCAGGATGATGAGACGCATCGTCTCCGTCTGGCTGATCGACTGGCCGGTGACGGTCTGGCGGCGATCGGCCACGCGGGCGCGCCGTCCGGCCTCGCCGCC
>Ga0187844_10000220_pt1 | contig 43693 bp, 41 predicted proteins | sample SpaLakP09_SKY_50_FD_134517 | JGI IMG/M metagenome (GOLD analysis project Ga0187844, IMG submission 134517) | Oligotrophic lake water microbial communities from Sparkling Lake, Wisconsin, USA - SP09_SKY_50 | ecosystem: Environmental > Aquatic > Freshwater > Lake | place: USA: Sparkling Lake... | reverse complement strand
CTTGACGGCGAACTGGTCAGCTTCCTCGTGCCCGTCAAATACGCCCAGGAACTGCTGCGGCAGGCTTCGGCGCAGCCGCATCCGCCGAAAAATTTCAATCCGCTGATCGGACAGCAATTGCTGGCGCACCAGCGCGCGCTGATCGACCGTCTGCTGGCCGAGCCTCTGTCGATGCGCGCGATGGGCCCCTACCAGGTGCCCGTGCGCGAATCGCAGCAGTTGCGCTGCTGGGGCCGCTCGAACTTCCGCGCCGAGGCCGAGTACACGCTCGACTCGGTCAGTTGCGCGATGGAAGCGGCGATCTACGTGTCGGACACGCAGCAGACGGGCCACGTGTCGATGACTCACCAGGTGATCCGCTCCAGCTCCCTGCACCCGCTGCAGTTCGCCGTGCTCGCCAGCGGCCACTTCAGCGTCGGCCGTATCGGCGCCGGCCGCGACACCCGCCTCACGCGTCCCGCCTGCACGGAAATGTTCGTGCACACGGCCACCCTGCCCGTGCGCGCGGTGACGTGCGTGCGCGCCTACCGCAAGTTCGCCGGGCTGTACAACTTCACCTTGCTGGCCGCGAGCACGGACAACCCGCGGGCCAGCCTGCAGAGCCGGCTCGACCTGGCGGGCGTCTCGTACGACAACGGCATGCGCGCCACCCGCGCCTTTCTTTCCGCGCTCGGAAGGACCCGCGGAAAATGAACGGGCCATGGTTCGTCGAGCTGCTGGCCCGGAACGGCGACGTGCTGCACCGCCAGTGCGTCGACCGCCTGCCGATCCGCATCGGGCGCGGCTACGACAACGACGTGATCCTCGACGACGACTACGCGGCCGCCGCGCACGCCGTCGTCGAGCAGGATGCGGCGGGCCGGTTGCTGCTGCACGACCTCGGGACCCGCAACGGCATCGTCATCCGGGGCAAGCGCCGCCAGGACGCCGAGCTGACGGGCGACACCGTCGTCCGCATCGGCCACACGGCGCTGCGCGTGCGCGCGGCCGACTGTCCCGTCGTGCCGGAACTCGTCGACCGCACGTTTCACGGCTGGGAAGGCGTGCTGCCGGGCGCGGCGGGCCTGCTGCTGGCCGGCGGTGTCGCGCTGCTGGCGCGCTGGCTCGGCGACACGGAATATTTCGCACTCGTGCGCTACGCGGAAGCGCTCGCGGGCGGGCTCGCGGCCGCGCTGCTGTGGGGCGGCATCTGGGCGTGCGCCAACCGGCTGTTTGCCCGCCACGCGCGGCTGGGCCGGCACCTGTTCGTGTTCGGCTGCGGCGCGGCAGCCCTCGCCGGCTATGCGCTGCTGGGCAGCACGCTCGGCTATGCGTTCTCGGCCGAAGGCTTCACGCATTACGCGTCGCATGTCGCGACGGTGCTGATCGCCGGGATGATCTATTTTCACCTGTGCACGATCCGGCCCCGCAACCGCCTGCGCTACCGCTGGGTTTGCGCCGGCTGCGCCGTGCTATGCTCCGGGTTGATTCTGGCTGGCAATGTGCAGCGCACGGGACGCCTGTCCGACGAGCTCTATATGTCCGTGCTGATGCCGCCTGCCATCCGCGTGAGCCCCGACCACGGCGTCGACGAGTTCATGCGGGACGTGGAAGCGATGAAGGGCCCGCTCGACCGCAGCCGCGGGCGCAAGCCGGGCGATGACGACATCGACGATTGAGGCGCCCCGTTGTCGACATCGGGCTGTCCCGTTCGTCGTAGGAACGAGGGATGCAGCCCGCGTCCCGTCCAACAGGAGAAAACAATGTCCAGACTGACTGTCCGCTGCTTTGCCATGTCCCTCGACGGCTACGGGGCCGGCCCGAACCAGAGCCTGCAGAAACCGCTGGGCGAAGGCGGCGAGACCCTGCACCAATGGTTCCGCGTTACCCGCACGTTCCAGCGCATGATGGGCGACGAATCGAAAGGCACGGACGGTCCCGACGAGACGTTCGCCGCGCGCGGCTTCGAGAACGTCGGGGCGTGGATCCTGGGCCGCAACATGTTCGGCCCCGTGCGCGGTCCGTGGCCGGACGACGAGTGGAAAGGCTGGTGGGGCGAGGAACCGCCCTACCACGTGCCCGTGTTCGTGCTGACCCACCACGCCCGGCCCCCGCTCGACATGAAGGGCGGCACGACCTTTTACTTTGTCACGGACGGCATCGAGGCCGCCCTCGCCCGCGCAAGGGAGGCCGCGGGCGGCAAGGACGTGCGCCTGGGCGGCGGCGTGTCGACCATCCGGCAGTATCTGCAGGCCGGACTCGTCGACGAGATGCACCTCGCCATCTCGCCCGTGCTGCTGGGCCGGGGCGAAGCGCTGCTGGCCGGCATCGACCTGCCCGCGCTCGGGTTCAAGGTCACCGAGCACGTGGCGACGCAGGCGGCCACGCACGTGGTGCTGACCAAAGATTGATTACGCCAGCGGGATCGTCAACCGGGCGATCTCGACCGAGCCACCTTCGTCGAAGATGGGACAGCGCTCGCCGATCTCGACGGCCTCGTTGAAATCCGCCGCCTCGACGACCGAATAGCCGCACAGCGAGCTGGCGGATTCCTTCGGCCCGAGCAGGCGGCGCGGCACCTCGACGGCGCTGTGCGTGAGGCTGCCGCGGTCGACGACGCGCGAGCCCATGCCGTCGAACCACGCCAACCAGCGCGACAGGTCGTGGCGCGTATCGGCATCGGCGCCCGGTTTGCCGTGGTACACGAACAGGAAACGTTCCATGTGCTTCCTCCTGTGATGGTTGTCCGGCTCGACGTTAGCAGATACCCGGCAGCGATGCCGCACTGCTGTCGTCGCCATCCGGCAGCGGCACTTCCGGCAGGCGCGGCAGCGTCAGCACGAAGGTGCTGCCCTGCCCCGGTCCGGCGCTCCGGGCGACCACCTTGCCACCATGCAGTTCCGCGAGACGCCGCACCAGGGCCAGCCCGAGTCCCAGGCCGCCCTCGGCACGGCCCGCCGTGCGGGTCCCCTGGCTGAACGAATCGAACACGCGCGGCAGGAGCGCGGCGTCGATGCCGATGCCATTGTCCTCGACGCACACGTCGACCACGTCCCAGTGCGCGCCGACCGCGAAACGGATCCTGCCGCCTTCCGGCGTGTATTTGACGGCATTGCCGAGCAGGTTCGCGAGTACCTGCACCAGCCGTTTGTGGTCGCCCGCGACGTGGATGGGCTGGGACGGCAACTGCACGTCCAGGCTGTGGCGGCGGCGCTCGGCGTGCGGCCGGACTTGTTCGACAGCATTCTTTGCGACGGCGACGAGATCGACCGGCACCTTGTCCAGCGTGATGAGGCCGCGCCGCACGCGCGACAGGTCGAGCAGGTCGTCCACCAGGTGCGTCATGTGGTCGACCTGGCGGCCGATGATGTCGCCCGTGCGGCGCAACTGCTCGGGATCGCCGCCGCCCCGAAGGCGCAGCAGTTCGGCGGCCGCGCGGATCGGCGCCAGCGGATTGCGCAACTCGTGCGCCAGCAGGGCCAGGAAGTCATCCTTGTGGGCGTCCGCTTCGCGCAACTGGTCCAGCGCGACCTGGCGATCCCGCTCGGCAAGCCGGCGTGCCATCTCGAAGCGATGCAGTACGAGCGAGAAATACCAGACGGCCGCCGTGAACAGGGCCATCGTGCCCCACACGAGCAAGGCGAGGGCTGCGCGGGTGTCGATCGCACCCGCGCGCAGGGCCAGCGCGACACCGGCGCCCAGCAGCACCGGCATCGCCAGCGCCGACAGCAGCAGGCGGCGCGCCACCCATGCCCCCGGCTCGGGGCCCGCGAGTGCCACCATGATCCCCTCGCGCGGGCGCAGCGCGAGCGTCCCGGCCGCGAGCAGGATGAAGGCGAGCGTCGTCAGCATCGACGTCCCTTTCCCTGGCAACAGGTCGTACAAGAAAGTGTCGCGAACGGCAAATCCGGCCAGCGTCAGCAGCGCCAGCAACAACACGCCCAGCGCCAGGACCTGGCCGTTGCGGACCGCGGTGGGCCGGGCCTGGCACAGCAGGCCGGCGCTGGCCGCCAGGAACATGGTCGCGGTGACCGATGACGACACGCTCCACGGACTGGCCTGATGGGCGCCGCCGAACACGAACGGCGCCGGCAGCCGGCGCAGCGCATGTCCCGCGAGCAGCGCCTGCGCGGCGACCATGACGACCAGGCCGACTGATCCGGTCGGAAACGCGGTCCTGGGCGTGCCGACCTCGCGCGCGAGCACCAGGGACAGCAGCAGCATCAGTACGGCCGTCATCGGCACCAACTTCGGCGCGCCCGGGAACACCGACACCAGGTGCACCGCGCCGAACGACCAGCCGAGGAGGCTCAACACGGCGATGGCACCGCAGGCCAGCGCGCAAGTAAGAGGGACGAGAAGTTTTGGCGGCATGCTTGGGATGGCGTCGGCGTATGCATCCTGATTGTAGCGGCGGGCTTCCTCCGCAGGCGCGCGCCACGGCGTTGACAGGCGGGCACGCGATCACCGATCATCCCTGCATGACCTTCCTGCGCCGCAATGCCGTCTTCGTCGCCGCCTGGATCCTGTTCTGGATCCTCATGATGCTCGTCGCCGTGCAGGACTTCGTGCGCGACGAAGGTACCCACGGGATCTGGAAACCGCTGCTGTGGGAAGGCTCTTCCGCGCTCGTCGTGACGGCGCTGGCCTTCGTGCAGCTGCGCTGGTCGAACGCGGACGACCACCTGCTCGGCACGCCCTCGCGCTGGTTCGCGCGCCAGGCCCGCTGGCTGCCGATGTACTGGATCGCCTTCGTGCCCCTCGCCTTCGGCCTGCGCCATGGCGTGTACGCGCTCGTCGGCGAAGTCTACCGGCACTATCCGTTGCCGCAACTGTTCGTGTACGAGTCGATGAAGATCACGATCTTCTTCGGCCTGTTCACGGCGATCCGCTTCGGCGTGCAATCCTACCGCGCCCTGCTCGACGCGCGGCTGCGCGCGGAACGCTCGAATACCCTGCTGCGCCAGGCGCAACTGCAGCGACTGGGCCAGCAGATGCAGCCGCATTTCCTGTTCAATGCGCTGAATACGGTGTCGGCGCTGATCTGGACGGATCAGGCCCGCGCCGACGCCACGCTCACGCAACTGGCCGACGTGCTGCGCGAGACGCTGGCCCTCGGCGACCGCCACGCGGCCCCGCTCGCGACCGAGCTGCGCCTCGCGCGCGGGTACGCGGACGTGATGGCCGAGCGCTTCGCCGACCGCGTCGCCATCGCGTGGCAGGTCGACGACGCCCTGCTCGACCGCGAAGTGCCCGTGATGAGCCTGCAGCCGCTGCTGGAAAACGTCTTCAAGCACACGGTCGAACGGCGCCGCGGCCAGACCCATATCGCGGTGTCCGTCTGCCGCGAAGGCGACGAGCTCGTGCTGGGCGTCGAGGACGATGCCGGCAAGCTGGCGGCGACGGAACGCCCCGGCGGCATCGGCCTTTCGAATCTGCGCGCCCGCATCCAGGCGTTGTACGGCGATGCGGGCCGGCTCGATATCACGGCACGGCCGCAAGGGGGCGTGCGTGCGGAGATGAGACTCCCATGCTGAGGTTGACATGCGTCTGCTGATCGTCGACGACGAGCGCCCCGCCCGCGCCAAGCTGCGCCACCTGCTCGCGCAACAGGACGGCATTACGGCCGTCGAGGAAGCGGCCGACGGCATCGCCGCGCTGGAACGGATTGCCAGCTTCCGCCCGGACGCGCTGCTGCTCGACATCGAGATGCCCGAACTGTCCGGCATCGAACTGGCCGCGTCGCTGCCGGAACCGGCGCCGCTCGTCGTGTTCGTCACGGCGTACGAACGCTACGCGTACCAGGCGTTCGACTGCGACGCCATCGATTACCTGCTGAAGCCCTACGACGGCGAACGCCTCGCGCGCGCGCTGGCGCGCCTGCGCAGGAAACTGGAAATCAAAGTCGACGGCCAGCCGGCCGCGCTGCCGCCTGCCCCGCTGGAACAATTGCTCGTGAGCGAACGCGGCGTCACGCGCGTCGTGCGCGTCGCAGACATCCAGTGGATCGAGACGGCCGACAACTACGTCGTGCTGCACACGGCCGCAGGCAGCCCGCTGCTGCGCCAGACGCTGGCCGGCCTCGTCGACCGGCTCGGCGCCGGCTTCATCCGCTGTCACCGGCGCGCCGCCGTGGCCGTGGGCTGGATCGACCAGGTCGTCACGCTGGACAAGGGCGACGGCGAATTGCTGCTGCGTGGCGGCGCACGGGTGCCGTGCAGCCGCCAGTACCGCGCCGACGTGATGGCGCGGTTGGGTCATATTTGACTCAGCTTTGCAGCGCGACCAGCAGCTTTGAACCGACCGGCACGCCGCAGCCCGTGCACGCATCCCACCCTGCTCGGGCGGCATACCCGCCGTTGTCGCCGCTCGTGATGTCGCGCATCGCGCCCGTGCCCGCCAGCGGGCCGTACAGCAGCGGATTGAGCCAGCCCACGTGCTGCGGCAGCTTCTGGTTCAACAACGCGATGAGCCCCGCATACAGCGGCGACACGGCGCTGGTGCCCCCGATGGTGTAGGTCATGTAGTCGACCCGCACACGGTAGCCGGCCGAAGGCGACGCATTGCCGGCCACGTCTGGTACGCCACGGCCGACGTGTCCGCCCGGGTTGATGGACGGCGGCACACCGGCGTCCGCCTGCCAGGACGGCAGCGCGAACACGTCGCTGACGCCGCCGCCCGTGGCGCTGCTGGTCGGATCGTCGTTCCACACGATCTCGCTGGCGATCGTACTGCCGCTGACGGTGATCCGCGTGCCGCCGCAGCCCAGCACGTACGGGCTGGACGCGGGGAAGTCCGCATGCGCGAGGCCGTCCGGCGTACCGTTTTGCGGATTCTGGTCGTGCGCGCCGGCGTCGCCTGCCGCACAGCACACCGTCACGCCCAGCGCGGCCGCGGCCTCGAACGCCTGGTCCATCGCGGCCAGGCCCTGGTCGCTCCATTCCGATTCCGGCGCGCCCCAGCTGATCGAGATCACGGACGGCTTGCGCACGTCGTCATGGACGGCCGCAAGGATCGCGTCGACGAAGCCCTGCTCGCTGTTCGGCGCGAAATACACAGCGATGTTGGCCTTTGGGGCGACGGCGCCCGCGACCTCGATGTCCAGCGCGACCTCGGCATCCGCGCTCCACGGCAGCGACGGGCTGTTCTTGCCGCCGTCGACGGACACGGCCGTCACGTGCGGCGCCGGCAGGCCCAGACCCTTGAAATAGGCCTTCAGGTCGGCGCTGCGGTAGCCGCCGCCCAGTTCGATGATGGCGATGCACTGGCCGCTGCCGTCCAGGCCCTTCGGAAAATCGTACAGCTTCGCCATGTCGACGCCCGTGAATCCACCGGTGGCATGAGGTTCCGCTTCGGCGTCGGCCGGCATTGCACCGGCCGGCATCGAGGCCGTCAGCGCAGCTTGCGCAGATTCTTTCGAGAACTTGAAGTGCGGCTTCGCGATGGGCAAGTCGTCGATGCCGAACACGCCTTCGACGATGCCGTCGAGTTCGGGCGGCAGGTGCACGGGTGCCGTGCGGCGGCGCGAGATCCCGGCCGCGTGTTCGACCCGTTCCACTGCCGTGCCGAACGCGGCCGTCACCTGGCCGGCCGTGCCGGACAGGACCATGCTGCGCGCGGCGGGCCGGCGCTCGACGACGACGAGCCCGACCCGCTGCGCGAACGCGGCGACGGCGTCGAGGTCGGCATCGCTGGCGCCATGCTGCTCGGCGAATTCGGCGCGCGTGAGGTAGCGCCGCTGCCCTGGTTTCGCGTCGAGCGCATGCGGCGCAAGGGGTGCGCGGCGGCGCACGAAGACGGTGACGTCGATGCGTTCGTCGTCCGGCGCCGGTCCGAGGGACCGCAAGTCGGCGATGGGTACGGGCACGCTGCCCTGGAGTTTGACCATGATTCACCTCGCTGGAAGATGGCCCGGCCGTTCCGGGCACCATCTGTCAGTGTGCGCGCCGGGGTCAGCCGCTCATTGATTGGCGCCAATTGTGGGCGCGCCCGTCTATTCGTATTAAAATGGGAACGCGACTGTGAGCGCTAACATCCATAACAAGGAGACGTGATGATCGACAGGAATCGGCGAGGTCTGGTCCTTGCCGCCGGCGGCGCGCTGGCGGCGGGTGCGGTGGGTGACATGGCATGGGCGGCCCCGCCCGAACGCAAGCTCGGCTATGCGATCGTCGGGCTCGGCTCCTATGGACTGGGCATCATCATCCCGCAATTCAAGAACTGCAAGAACAGCCGCCTCGTCGCGCTGGTCAGCGGCGATCCGGCCAAGGCCAAACGCGTGGCGCAGGAATACGGCGTCCCGGAAAAGAACCTCTATAACTACCAGAATTACGACGACATCCGCAACAACCCGGACATTGACATCGTCTACGTCTGCCTGCCCGTCTCGATGCATGCCGAGTACACGATCCGCGCGGCCAAAGCCGGCAAGCACGTGCTGTGCGAAAAGCCGATGGCCGTGTCGTCGGCCGAATGCGAGTCGATGATCGCGGCGTGCCGCCAGGCCGGCAAGAAACTGATGATCGGCTACCGCTGCCACTTCGAACCGTACAACCTGGAAGCGCGCCGCATCGCCCGCGCGGGCGAGATCGGCAAGCTGCGCTACTTCCGCTCGGAACACGGCTTCACGTTCAACAACCCGAACGCGTGGCGCCTGAAAACGGCGCTGGCCGGCGGCGGCTCGATGATGGACATCGGCATCTACGCCCTCAATGCGGCGCGCTACATGACGGGCGAGGAACCGACCGCCGTCTATGCCCAGGAGACGACGGACCGCAAGGACCCGCGCTTCCGCGAGGTGGAAGACATGATCGGCTTCCAGCTGGAATTCCCGTCCGGCGTGATCGGCTCATGCCAGTCGATGTACAGCGCCAACCAGAACCACATCCTGCTGATGGGAGACAAAGGCCGCATCGAGATGGAACCGGCGACCGGCTACCACGGCAACCGGATGTGGGTCGGCAATGGCCGCGAGAAGGAAGTCACGCCGCCGCCGGGTCCCGGCGCCACGCAATGGGCCGGGCAGCTGGACCACATGGCGCAATGCGTGCTGCAGGACCGCACGCCGCTCGTCGCAGGCGAAGAAGGCCTGCGCGACCTGCGCATCATCGAGGCGATCTACCAGTCGGCGCGCGAGCAGAAGCGCATCGTGCTCAAGGCGTGAGGCGCTTCCGTTTGACTTAGTACGGCGATCCGGTGACGTCCAGCCGGATCTGCCACACGGCGCCGGCGCCCGTCAGGAACAGCGTCTTGCCGTCGGCGCCGCCGAACGCGGCATTCGTCACGTTGGCGTCCGTGCGGATCGTCGCCAACTCTTTCCCTTGCGGCGAGAACACGCGCACCCGCTTGGCCGGGTGCTCGGTCACGTAGATATTGCCGTGGCAATCGATGGCCATGCCGTCCGGGATGTCCAGCCCCTTGACGATGTCCTTGCCCTGCCCCGGCACGCCGTTTCGAATCGGGTAGGCGCGCAGGAAACCGTCGCCCGCGTTCACGTACAGCACGTCGCCGGCCGGCGACAACGAGACGCCGTTGGGGTTCGGCCGGCTGCCGTCGACCAGCGTGATCCTGCCGTCCGTGCCGACGCGGTACACGCCCGTGACGGGCTGCCCGCCCGGCGCCGCCGCCTTCTGGAAATCCGGGTCGGTGAAATAGATCGTGCCGTCCTGCGCGATGGCGATGTCGTTCGGCGAGTTGAACACCTGGCCTTTGTAGTCGGCGGCCAAGGTCGTGCGCTTGCCGTCCGCGATGGCGTAGCGGGACAGCGCCTTGTACTTGTGCGTGGCCGCGACGAGGTCGCCGTGCGCATCGACGGCGAGGCCGTTGCTGCCGCTGTCTTCCACCACCGTGCTCACGGTACCGTCCGCGGCCAGCTTGCGGATGCGCGACGGGAAGCCAGGCGCGAAGCTGAAATCGGAAAAGTACAGCGCGTCCTTGATCCACACGGGGCCTTCGTACAGGCCCGGCTCGGTGCGCGACGGCTTGACACCCGCGATACGCTCCGCGCGCAATTCGCCGGTCGGTGCCGCGCCGCAGGCGGGGGCGGCATAAGCGCCGGCCGCGTACGACAGGCTCAGAAGGAGGCCCGGGAGGGCGAGGACGGTGCGCACGTGCATGGATTGCCTTTCGTTCGGTGGTCGGAATAATCCATTGTAGCGTTTCAGTCGTCGTCCGTGTCCAACGCGACCCGGCGACCGTCCTTGTAGCGGCACGGGTCGACCGGCAGCGAGGCGTCCGCACGGCACCACCCGAGGCCGTGGCGCCGGCCCTCGCCATCGATGCCGCCGACGAAAGCGAGCTTGTCGGCTGCCGGCCACTGGTAGGCGCCGTACAGCCAGGTGCCGCGGATGGGCGCGGTGGCGCGCGCCGGCATGAACGTACCGTCGCCCTGGGCCTTGCCTTGGGCGAACGTGGACTCCAGCCGTCCGTCCTTCGTCACCAGCACGCCGTGGCCGGACGGCACCGCGTCCTCGACGCCGCCTTCGTACGACACCATCCTGCCGCCGGCCGGGAAGTCGATGCGCCCGGCCCCTCGCGCCATCCCTGCCGCGAATTCGCCCTCGTACGCGACGCCCCGCTCGCTCACCAGCCTGCCGTGGCCCGCCGGCAGTCCCTGCACGAAGTCGCCTTCGTAGCGACTGCCGGTCGACCGCGTCCACCTGCCCTTCCCGTCCGGCTTGCCGCCGGCTACGGCGCCTTCATAGACGGCGCCGCTCGGGTAGCGCAAGCCCTTGCCGTCCGGAGTCGCGCCGCCGGTTTCCATGTCGGCGACGAGTTCCAGGTTTTCCAGCCACAGCGCATCGAGCGGATTCTTGCCTGCCGTATCGAACGCCACGGCGCTGCGGACGCTCCTGATTGCTTCCGGCAATTGCTTGTTGCGCAGGTAGAGGCGGGCGAGCGCGCGGAAACTGGCGGGCCGCGGCTCGTAGATGACGAGGGTATCCAGGCTGGCGACGCCTTCCTGGACCGATCCGATGTCGGGCGCGAGCGTGTACGCCTGGCCCAGCACATAGTAGGCCAGGGAGTTCAGCGGATCCGCCGCGATGGCGCGCCGGGACAGGTCGCGCGCTTCCTTCAGCGGCACGTCCCAGCCCGGCATGCCGGTGTCGTGCATGACGACCGCCGCCATGTGCAGGCTTTCGGCGCGCGTGGCCAGCAGGCCTGGATCGTTCGGGTAGCGTTTCAGCAGCGCGTCCAGGCGCGCCGTGCCGTCGTCCACGACACCGTGATCGATGGCGATGATGGTCGCCTTCGGGTTGTCCGGGTGGAGCTTGAGATTCGTGTCGATCAGTTCCCGCATCACCTTCGCGTCGTGCTTCGCGAAGCGCGGCACCACGTTGGCCAGGACGGCATAGGTTGCGGCGTGGGAGAGTGTCGTGACCTTCACCTGGACTTGCGGCAGGTCGAGCGCATCCTTGGCGGTCGAGAATCCGCGGGCCGTCAGCCGGCGCTCCACGTAGCGCCGCATGTCGACGTCGAGTTCCTCGTATGATTTCTTGAACGCGAAGCGGACGGCCTGGTCTTCCGACAATCCCATGTTATGCAGGCGCAGGTAATGGGCGAGTTGCCTGCGCAATTCGGGGCTTGAATTGAAATAGTGGATGGCGTACTTCGCGCAGGCATAAAAGCGGGCCGTGTCCCTGGCGGCGCTTCGCGTGCTGTCGTCGTAAGCGAGCCTGGTCGTGTTGAACAGCCATTTGGTATCGAGATTGATCCGGCCCGTCCGGTCGGTCAGCCAGTCTTCGCGATAGCTGCCTTCCACCGGGTGGCCGAACCACGCCATGCCGTCCTGGATGACCAGCGACGACCAGTACTCCGACATCCCTTCGTCGTACCAGCGCGGGTACGCCGTCGTCTCGGGCGAATAATGCAGGAGGAAACGGTGGTATTCATGGAGGATGGTCGCGCGCGACACGTCGCTCGCGGCGGCCGACGTGACGTAATCCTCGATCCGCGCGATGGCCGCGTACCCATGGCGCGACAGCTGTAACACGCCGGCCATGTTGCCGGGCAGCTCCAGTGTCGCGAAGCTGCTCCGGCCCATCGCGACGATCGTCAACGGCGGCCCGTCCAGCGATTGCGCGCCGCGCACGCGGTTCGAGATATAGCGCAGGTTTTCCAGGTCGACGGTCATGTGGCGCGCGACGTCTTCCGGCTGGTCGGTGACGACGCGGAAATGCGGGCTGTCGATCTCGACCCACTTCCGGTCGACGAGGTCGCTCACATTGGCAGCCTGGGCCAGGGGCATCGACAGGAACAGCATGGACAGGGCGCGTCTGAGAAGAGCGATTTTCATGAACGGAAACGGGAGTTAAATGCTTGCAATACATCCTTCCATTCTAGAACGTATGTACTTGGCAGAGTATCACCAATTATCTCAGCCATATTATTTCAGAATCGTATGATCGATATCTGGAAATCAAATTGGATTTATTTCTACCGGCCGCGCATAATCTGAACCGTCTCCTCTATCTTCCTCCAAGAAAATAGATTCAAGCCCGCACCATGCGGGCTTTTTTTTTGCGGTGTTCGCCGTCGCAGTCATCAGGCAAATCGTCGGGTTGACTCATCCAAGCGCGACCGCAAGCGCGGGGTCATGAAATCCAGAAAAGCCCTGAGCTTCAAAGGCAGGGGTGCCTGGCCCGCATGGACGAGGCTGACCGGCCATGCTTCCGGCTCGAACTCCTCGAGCAACAATGCCAGCGACCCGCTATGGATGGCTTGAGCGACCTGATAGGACAACACGTTGGTCAAGCCGAGTCCGCTCATGGCCGCCGCGATGGCCCCTTCCGCCGTGTTGACGACCAGTCGGGTGCGAACGGGTACGCTGATGGATGCCTGTCCGGACCGGAATGTCCAGCTGACTGCCGATGCCAGTCCTTCGAACGTGATGCATTGGTGCTGCGTCAAGTCGCCGGGATGCCTCGGTGTACCGTTGGCGGCAAGGTATGTCGGGCTCGCGCACACCACACGGCGTATCGTGCCGACCTTGCTTGCGACAAGTGCGCTGTCGGGTAGCGCGCCGACCCGGATCGCGACATCGACACGTTCCTCCGTCAAATGCACGACGCGGTCGGCAAGCGTCAGGCGTATGTCGATCTCGGGGTACAGCGCGAGGAACTCCGCTACGAGAGGAACCACATACAGGCGACCGAAAACGACGGGCGCTGTCACGACCAGGTCGCCCTTGGGAGATGCGTATTCGCCCGTGGCGGCCCGTTCGGCTTCGCCGATGTCTTCCAGTACGCGCCGGCAGACGGCCACGTAGGAGCGGCCCGCCTCCGTCAATGACAGCTGGCGCGTCGTACGAATGATCAGGCGTGTGTTCAGATAAGTCTCGAGATCGCTGACCTTGCGGCTGACGGTCGCCAGCGGCATCCCGAGACGGCGCGCCGCTGCCGAGAAGCTCCCTGCGTCGACCACGGCAAGCAGCACGAACATGGCATCCAATCGGTCCATATGATTTCATTTTTTGGAAAGGTTATTTCCAATACTGACGGATTATCCATGCGAATGGAAGAGCGTAGAGTCCTGGATGTCGAACACGACATCTCTCTCAACCTTCAAGGAACCACCATGGCCCGAATCAGCACACCCGCCACCATCGCATCCGCCCCTGTGAGCGCACAACCCTTGCTGGAGGCGGTCAACCGGCAACTCGGCGTTGTCCCCAACCTGTTCCGTCTGGTCTCCAACAGCCCGGCCGCCCTGGAAGGCTATCTCGGCTTGTCGGGTGCGTTGGCGAAGGGCACACTGCCGGCAGCGACCCGCGAGCGTATTGCGCTTGCCGTGGCACAGGTCAACGGCTGCGACTATTGCCTGTCCGCCCATACCTATCTCGGCAAGAACGTCGCCAAGCTCGACGAGCAGGAAATGCTCGCAAACCGGGACGGCCGCTCGAACGACCCGAAAGCCGACGCAGCCGTCCGTTTTGCGGCGAAGGTGGCGCGTGAACGCGGCCATGTGTCGGAAAGCGACGTGCGCAATGTCCGCGAATCCGGCTACGACGACGCTCAGATCATCGAAATCGTGCAGCATGTCGCGCTCAACGTGTGGACCAACTACATCAATGTGGTGGCCGATACGGACATCGACTTCCCGGTCGTGAAGTCGGGCGATCTCTGATCCACCCGGTATCGACATGGGAGACGGTCATGGACACCCCGATTCATCCGCGCTGGCTGCGTGCTACCCACTGGGGCAACACGCTCGCCGTCGCGATGCTGACCGCCAGCGGGTGGCGCATCTATAACGCCTCACCATTGTTCGCCTTCACCTTCCCGCGTGCCGTCACGCTGGGAGACTGGCTGGGCGGCGCCCTGCTCTGGCACTTCGCCGCGATGTGGCTGCTGGCGGCAAACGGTTCGATGTACCTCGCCCTGAATCTGGCGACCGGCCGGTTGCGCCGCCGCTTTTTCCCGCTGGACCCCGGGCACGTGTGGCGCGACCTGCTGCGGGCGTTGAGGGGACAACCGACGCATGACGATGCAGCCGGGTACAACGCGGTGCAGCGTGCGGCCTACCTCTTCGTCATCGCCGATATCGTGCTGATCGTGCTCTCCGGCCTGGTGTTATGGAAATCCGTGCAATTTCCCTTGCTGCGTGAACTGATGGGGGGATACGAATCGGCCCGACGCGTACATTTTGCCGGCATGGCGGCGCTGACCGCATTCGTCGGGATCCACCTCGTGATGGCGGCGCTCGTGCCGCGCACCGTGCTGGCGATGATCCGCGGGCACTAAGGAGATTGGCATGGTCAGGAAAACAATCACTCAACCCCGCCACGAGGCCGAGCTGATGCTCCGGGATGCGACACGCAACATTGTGCAGCCGTCGCGGCGCGCCTTCCTGCAGCGCACGCTCACGCTGGGCGGCTTGACGCTGTTGACCGGGTGCACGCCCGATACGGAGCAAAGCATGGAAGCGGCGTTGATGCGGGTATCCCGTTGGAACGACAGCGTGCAAGGGCTGCTGTTCAGCCCCGCCACTCTGGCGCCGACTTATCCCGAGTCGATGATCCGCGATCCGTTTCCCTTCAACGCCTACTACGGCGAAGAAGAGATCCGCCAGGTGAACGGCGACGACTGGCGCCTGGAACTGAGCGGCCTGGTTGCCGATCGGACGCCCTGGCGGCTGGAGCAGCTGCGTCGATTACCACAACAAGCCCAGGTCACGCGCCATATCTGCGTGGAGGGCTGGAGCGCTATCGGCAAATGGGGCGGCGTGCCGCTCGGCGCTTTCCTGCGCCGCATCGGCGCCGATCTTTCGGCCAGGTATGTTGGCTTCGTATGCGCCGACGACTATTACACCAGCATCGACATGGCGAGCGCGCTGCATCCGCAAACCCTCATGGCACTGGATTGGAACGGCCGGAATCTGCCGCCGCGCTATGGGTTTCCCATGAAGGTGCGCATCCCCACGAAGCTGGGCTACAAGAATCCTAAGCATGTCCAGGCCATGTTCGTCACGAACACCTACCCCGGTGGCTATTGGGAAGACCGGGGTTACAACTGGTTCGGCGGCAGTTGATCCGCCCCGACGTTTCACCCTTGTTTCATTCACCCGTTTTACTTTAAGGAGAAGTACCATGAAGACCACCATTGCAGCCGTTCTGTCCGCCTGTTTGTCGCTGTCCGCCAACGCCATGGCCCAGGACGCGATGCAAAAGGATGCCATGTCAAAAGACAGCATGAAGAAAGACGCCATGGCTCATGACGGCATGGCGAAGGACGGCATGGCGAAGGACGGCATGAAAAAGGATGCCATGGCCCATGACGGCATGGCGAAGGATGGCATGAAAAAGGATGCCATGGCCCATGACGGCATGGCGAAGGAGGGCATGAAGAAGTAATGTGCAAAAGGTGCCGGGTCCGGGCGTCCATCCGGTTCGCCCCGTCCGGCTCCCGCCTCGCCACATTCCGCTCGCGCCCAAGCGAGCGCGGATCTAGGCTGACGTCGTTCCCATTCATCGACCTGACGACGACCGCCATGAACACTGTCCACACACCTCCGCTGCCGCGCCACCACTTCCTGGACTGGGTGCGCATCATCGCGTTCTTCCTGCTGATCCTGTATCACGTGGGGATGTATTACGTGACGTGGGGCTGGCACGTGAAGAGTCCGGACGCGGGCACCGCCCTCGAGCCGTTCATGATGCTGTCGTCCCCGTGGCGGCTGTCGCTGCTGTTCCTCGTGTCCGGCGTCGCCTCCAGCTGCATGCTGGCGAAGCTGCGCCCCCTCGTCTTCCTGCGCAAGCGCAGTGGGCGCCTGTTGATCCCCCTGCTGTTCGGCATGCTCGCCATCGTGCCGCCGCAGTCGTACCTCGAAGTCGTCGAAAAGCTCGGCTATGCGGGCAGCTATGCCGACTTCATGCGCCTGTACCTGCGCGGCTACCACGGCTTCTGCCAGGACGGCTGCCTGATCCTGCCGACCTGGAACCACCTGTGGTTTGTCGCCTACCTGTGGGCATACACGGCCGTCCTCGCGCTCATCGTGCTGGCGCTCGGGCCGCGCTTCGACCGCCTCGCCGCCCTGCTCGGCCGCGTGCTGTCTGGCTGGAAGATCATCGTGCTGCCGGCCGCCGTGCTGGCGCTGGCGCGCATCCTGATGCTGAACCGGTTTCCCGTCACCCACGCGCTCGTGGACGACTGGTACAACCATGCGAACTACCTGCCGGTCTTTCTGCTGGGCGCCCTGATGGCGCGCGTGCCGAGCTTCTGGCCCCGTGTCGCCGCGTTGCGCTGGACGTGTCTTGCACTGGCCCTCGCCGGCTGGGCCCTGCTGATGCTGTGGATTGCACTGGACGACACCGGCGGCATCGACGGCACGCGCTGGGAACTGCTGGTACAACCGATGCGTGCCAACTACGCGCTGCTGGCGTGGAGCGCGATCCTCGCGGCCTGCGGTTTCGCCCAGCGCCACCTGGACCGCGACGGCCCCGCCCGGCGTTACCTGACCGAGGCCGTGTTCCCCGTCTACATCCTGCACCAGACCCTGATCGTCGTGCTGGCCCATGCGTTGAAACCGCTGCACCGTCCGCCGGGCCTGGAAGGCGCGCTGCTCGTCGTGCTCGTGACGGTGCTCAGCTTCGCCGGCTTCGAGATCGTGCGCCGGGTGCCGCTGCTGCGCCCCCTGTTCGGCCTGGGACCGCGCATGCGGACCACGGCCCCGGCCGCACCGGACCTTCTCGCACCGCACCCTGTAGCCGGGCGCGGCGCATAAGGTATGGCAACTGCGTTGGTTCAGTGCGTGGTGGCGCGCTGGTCCTTGCTACCCTGCTGCTGGCCCGGCGGCATCGGCTGTCCCTGGCTGGTGCCGCTCGATGCGTGCGGCTGGGCGGCACCGTTGCCCGAGCGGATGAACGGATCGCTGAACTGGCGCACGGTTTCCTGCTGGGCACGCAGGCCGCGCTCGGTCTGCTCGGTGGCGTCGCGCGCCACTTCGTCCGCCAGGGCGCGCGCGGTGCGGGTCGTGTTCTGCACGTGCTGCTCCGTCACGCGGGCCAGCTCGACCTGGGAGTCGGCCGCCAGGCGGGCGATGTGCTGCTGGTAGGCGCGCAGCTTTTCCGTCGCGGGCTGCGTGCGCGACGTGGCGGCGCTGAGCAGCTCCGACTGGCGGTCGGTGCTCAGGACCTGTTTGCTGGCCAGCGTCGTTTCTTCCAGCATCGTCTGCACGAGCTGGATGTTCAGGTCGCACATCTGCTGGAATGAACTGAAGATCGACTTCGACATGTCGTTCAGGAACGCGGTCTGGGCATCGATGTGGGTGCGGACCGCCGGGGCGATCGTTTGTGGAAATGGATACATGGTATAGCCTCGCAAAGTTTTGGGTTGAACGGGCCGCAGCTGGCGCTGCGACGCGAAGCTCAAAGACTAAGGGCGCGAGGATGCCCTCCTTTGATCTGGACTAATTGTGTCGGGCTTGTCAGCCTGAAGTCGCAAACGTTGGTCCGATCTTTGCATGGGTTCAAGTTCCTGAACTCATGAGGGAGCCGCCATGTTTCTGCCTAACGATGTGATCCAGTATGCCCGCCCGCTACGCACGATCCGCATCCTGTGGATCGCCCCCGACCGGCTGCTCGCCTGCACGTTCGAGCTGGGCCTGCCGCACAGCCAGCCGCGCATGGTCGCGCCGCACGTGCTGGCCGACGACGTGCTCACCGGCCGCGCCCGCCTGCTGGCCGACGATCCGTACGCCGCGCCCGCCCCGTCCCCGCTGCTGCCCCAGAAATACCGCGACCTGCAGGCCAAGGCCTGGGACATCGTCGCCGGCCTGCACGCGCACGTGCCCGCGCTGTACCTGCCGCGCGAGCGGGCGGCCCTGGTGGCCGCGTGCGCGGCCGCGCACGGCGTGTCGCGGCCGAGCGTGCTGCGCTACCTGCGCCGCTTCTGGGAGCGGGGCCAGACCGTGGATGCGCTGGTCCCCGACTACGGCAATTCCGGCGCCCCGGGCAAGACGCGCGGGGCCAACGCAGGCGTCAAGCGCGGCCGTCCGCGCAAGTCGGGCGACCATCCGGGCCCGAACACGGATGCCGCGATGCGCGCCACGTTCCGCGCCGCAGTGGCGCGCTACACCGCCACGCATCCCGGTTTCTCGCGCCGCGCCGCCTACCGGCAAATGCTTCAGGACTATTACCGCGACCGCCCACCGGCTGACCTGCCCAGCTTCGGCCAGTTCAACTACTGGCTCGACAAGGACGGCAGCCATGCCGTTGCGGTGCAGCAAACCATGTCGCGCTAGCCAATCCGGTGCGGCCCGGCCCAGCATGGTGCAGTGCGACAAAGCCGGCCGGCCGCGCAGGTTTCCCCATCTGCAGCGCATAAAGAGAAAACAAAGTCTGCTCCTCCACAAATAAAGTGCGTGCAACACGCATTCCGACAGCCCGTTGTTCCTTGCGGCCGGAACAAACTTTATTTGGCGTTCCAGCCTTACCCCAACCTTACGTTCGACGAACGCGGAAAACAACATTATTTTCGACGTAGGTTTTTTCTGTTTACCACACCTCACTGGCACGCCTATTGCTGAAACTCAAGTGAACGAAGAAGGTTCCTGCAATAACCAGAAGAGGTGCGGATGAAACGTTTGACACGGTCGCTGACGCGGCGCGAATTTCTCCACCGGGCGGCAATGGTGGGCGGTTCGGCGCTGCTGCTCAATACGATGAACGCCTGGGGCATGGGTATCGCTTCCCGCGTGAATGCCCCGCCGGCCCTGACCGGCAGCGGCAAGGGGAAAAAAATCGTCATCCTCGGCGCAGGCCTGGCCGGCATGACGGCAGCGTATGAACTGGGCAAGCTGGGCTACAAGGTCGAGGTGCTGGAAGCGCGGCCCTTCGCCGGCGGACGCTGCCAGACGGCGCGCAAGGGGTTTACCTTGCAGGAGCTCGGCGGCGAGGCGCAAACCTGCCGCTTCGACGACGGCCTGTACATCAACCACGGTCCGTGGCGCATTCCGCTCGACCACCAGTCGACCCTGCACTACACGAAGCAGTTCGACATCCCGCTCGAGGTCATGGTCAACGACAACGACCACGCCTGGGTCTACATGGAAGATGCCGGCCCATTCTCGAAGCAGCGCCTGCGCGTGGAACAGGTCAAGGCCGACATGCGCGGACACGTGGCGGAGCTGCTGGCCAAGTCCGTGCAGGCGAGCCGGCTCGACACGGCGCTCACGGAGGACGACCGGCACCTGCTGCTCGACTACCTGGCGCACGAAGGCGCCCTGTCCACGCAGGATCTCGTGTACCGGGGCCGCAACGGCGCGGGCTTCGCCGAGCAGCCAGGCGCGGGCCTCAGGCCGGGCAAGCTCGCGGATCCGCTGGGCTTCCGCGAACTGCTCACGTCGAAGGTCGCCAGGGTCTACAGCGCCGTGCAGGAATTCCCGATGCACGCGACGATGTTCCAGCCGGTCGGCGGCATGGACCGCATCGCGCAGGGATTCGTGAAGCGCGTCGGCCGCCACATCCGCTACGGCGCGGAAGTGCAGACCATCCGCCAGTCGCCCGACCAGGTCACGGTCACCGTCAAGGACGTCAAGAGCGGCAAGGTCTCGCAGGTGACGGCCGATTACTGCCTGTGCACGATCCCGCTGTCCGTCCTCCGGACGATCGACGCGGATTTCTCGGACGGTTTCAAGGGCGCGTTGAAGGCGGTGTCGTACGCGCCGGTCGGCAAGATCGGCCTTCAAATGAAGCGCCGCTTCTGGGAAGAGGACGACCAGATCTACGGCGGCCACGTGCTCACCGACCTCAAGGCCATCAACACGATCTCGCTGCCCTCGTCCGGCTGGCAGTCGAAGAAGGGCGTGCTGCTCGGCTACTACCACTACGCGCTCGACGCCATCGAGGTCAGCGCCATGACGCCCGCCGAGCGCGCGGACTTCGCCGTGAGCGCCGGCCAGAAAATCTTCCCGCCGTACCGCGACGCCTTCGAGAACGCATTCTCCGTGGCCTGGCACCGCGTCCAGTACAACCTGGGCGGCTGGGCCGAATGGGACGAGGCGGGCCGGCAGAAGGCGTATCCGACCCTGCTGGAAGGCGAAGGCCGCGTGCTGCTCGCGGGCGAGCATCTCAGTTACCTGACGGGCTGGCAGGCCGGGGCCATCGAATCGGCGTGGCAGCAGATCGAACAACTCCATCGGAAGGCAAGCGCATGACATTCAAAACACTCTTTCTTGCCGCGCTCGCGGCCTGCATCGCCCCGGCTAAAGCGGACACCACGGACGGCAAGAGCCTGTTCGCCAAGAACTGCGCCGCGTGCCATCAACCGACCGGCAAGGGCATCCCCGGCGCCTTCCCCGCCCTCGCCCACAACGCGTTCGTGCAGGGACAGCCTGCCGACGTGGCCACCGTGCTGCTGAAAGGCCGCGGCGGCATGCCCGATTTTTCCGGGAGCCTCGACGACGGCGAGATCGCCCAGGTGCTGACCTTTGTCCGCGCCAGCTGGGGCAACGACGCCGCCCCCGTCACCGAGCAGGACGTGGGCAGCACGCGCACCGCGCTCGGCGTGGCGCCCGCGTCGCACAGCCGCTTCGGCAACAAACACTGACACCAGAGAGGATCCATGAAAACGACAAGACTCGCCGCCCTCGCACTGATCTCTGCCCTGCCCCTGGCGACGCTGGCCGCGCCCGCCGCCATCGTAAGGCACAAGATCCCCGACTCCGACTTCCCGATCGCGCAGGCCGTCACCCTGCCGCCGGGGACGACGCTCCACTTCATCAGCGGCCAGGTGCCGCCCGTCGTCGACAAGGCGGCCGACTCGAATGCGTCCGCCGCGTTCGGCGACACGAAGACGCAGACCGTCGGCGTGCTCACGAAGATCAGGGAGATCCTGCAAGGCATGGGCTTGACGATGGGCGACGTCGTCAAGATGCAGGTCTTCCTCGTCGGCGACCCGGCCAAGAACGGGCGCGCCGACGTCGCCGGCTTCATGGCGGGCTATACGCAGTTCTTCGGCGGCGCGCAGCCGAACCTGCCCGCGCGCGCCGTCGTGCAGGTGGCAGGCCTGTCGAATCCCGGCTGGTTCGTCGAAATCGAAGTCGTGGCCGCAAAAAAATAAACGCCTCCAACCATCCACCATCACTGTCCAGACAAGGGGTTCACATGCACAAGGCCATCCTCCACGCCGGCGTCGCCGCCGGTGTCCTGACCTGCGGTCTCGGCGTCGCCCACGCCGCGGAAGACGACGCACCTGCCGCAGCGGAAGCAGCAGCAGCCGCCGCCGAAGCCGGCCCGCTCAACACGGGCGTCGTCATCGTCACCGGCACGCGCGCCACGGGCCTGAAGGTCGAGAACAGCGCATCGCCGATCCAGGTGCTCGACACGACATCGCTGCAACGCACGGGCCAGCCGGACCTGATCCAGGCGCTGGCTCAGAACCTGCCGTCGCTGACGGCGCAGGCCTTCGGTGGCGACATGGCCAACATGACGCTGTCGGCGCGCCTGCGCGGCCTGTCGCCGAACAACACGCTCGTCCTCGTCAACGGCAAGCGCCGCCACGGCACGTCGAACCTGGCCGTGCTGGGCGGCCCGTACCAGGGCGGCGCGGCCGCGGACCTGAACTACATTCCCGTCGCCGCCATCGACCACATCGAGGTGCTGCAGGACGGCGCCGCCGCGCAGTACGGCACCGATGCGATCGCGGGCGTCGTCAACATCATCCTCAAGTCGAACTACCGCGGCCTCACGGGCAACGTCAACGGCGGCGGCTACGGCGACGGCGGCGGGCGCACGGGCGACGCCAGCGCCAACATCGGCGTCACGCCGTTCGCCGACGCGTACCTGAGCCTGACGGCGGAAACGAAGTACCACGGCTTTTCCGACCGCGGCGGCATCGACCCGCGCGTGATCGACCCGGCCAACCTCGCCGCCATGCCGTCGCTGAAGAACGCGCCGGGCTATCCGAACGTGAACCACATCTCCGGCGACGCGCAGTACCGCCAGCACATCTTCGCCGCCAACTTCGGCGCCGACCTGACGCCCGACCTCACCCTGTACGGCTTCGCCACGTACGGGCACAAGAAAGCGGCCGCGTTCGAGAACTACCGCATGCCGAGCCGCCTGCCGTCGATCTACCCGCTCGGCTTCTCGCCGCAGGAGACGTTCAAGGAAAACGACTACGCGTTCACCGCGGGCCTCAAGGGCAAGCTGGCCGGCGGCTGGGACTGGGACCTGTCCAGCACCTACGGCCGCGACGAGGCCAAGCTGGGCGTCGCGCACTCCGGCAACGTGTCGTTGTACGCGGACACGGGGTCGACGCCGCTCGATTTCTACGCCGGCAAGTTCGTCGCGAGCCAGTGGACCAACAACCTCGACCTGCACCACGAATTCGCCGTGGGCTGGTCCACGCCGCTGACGTTCGCCATCGGCCTTGAACACCGCCGCGACGAGTACGAGATCGGCGCCGGCGACGCCGCCTCGCGCTACAAGGAAGGTTCGCAATCGTTCCCCGGCTTCTCGCTCACGGACGCGGGCTCGCACAGCCGCACCAACAAGGCCGTGTACGTGGATCTCGCCGGCCAGCCGGTGGCGGGATGGACGGTCGACCTGGCGGGCCGCTACGAGCACTTCAGCGACTTCGGCAACGCCAAGGTCGGCAAGCTGACGAGCCGCTACGACTTCTCGCCCGTCGTCGGCGTGCGCGCCACGTATTCGAACGGCTTCCGCGCGCCCACGCTGGCGGAGGAATACTACTCGGCCACGAACGTGTCGCCGCGCAGCGCGTTCGTGCAGCTCGCGCCGAACTCGCCCGGCGCGAAGCTGGTGGGCGTGAACGGCCTGCGGCCGGAAGCGTCGACGAACATCAGCGCGGGCATCGTGATCAATCCGTCCGCGAGCACCGCGATCACGCTGGACGCCTACCAGATCACGATCCGCGACCGCATCGTCGGGTCCGGTTCGCTGTACGGTTCCGGCGGCGCCGTGAACTCGCCGGCCGTGACGGCCGCGATCCTCGCCAACGGCAACCTGCTCGATCCGACCGTCGTCCAGACCGGCATCAACATCTTCTCGAACGCGGTGAACACGCGCTCGCGCGGCATGGAATTCGTCGCGACGCTGAACAGCAACTACGGCGCGTACGGCAAGGTCGACTGGTCGCTGGCGGCCAACTGGAACAAGGTCGAGGTCATCAAGATCAACCAGGCGCCCGCGCAGCTACAGCCGCAGACGCTGCTGGACGCCACGGCGATCTCGGACCTCGAGACCGCGTCGCCGCGCGTGCGCGTGAACCTGGGCGCGCTGTGGAAGTCGGGACCGTGGACGATCAACGCGCGCGAAGCGTTCTACGGCCGCGCGTCGGAACTGCAGTCGTCCGATGGCGCCACGTACTACAAGACGGAGGTCAAGCCGACGGCGATCACGGACCTGGAAGTCAGCTACCAGATCACGAAGGCGTGGCTGCTGTCGGTGGGGGCGAACAACCTGTTCAACCAGTACCCGGACCACGTCAACGCGAACCTGCTGGCCGAGCAGCGGGCGAATCTCGACAACGGCGCCGTCACCGTGTATCCGTCGTTCTCGCCGTTCGGCATCAATGGCGGGTATTACTATGCGCGGCTGGGTTTCAAGTTTTAAGGCCTGACACCGCAAGACCGTCGCCCCCGGACTAGGCGTCCCCCTTGGCCGGGGCCCAAGTTCGTTAAGCAGCCGCGATGCGAGCAGAAATTGGGTTCCCGCCTCCGCGGGAACGACGCTGATCAGCGCGCGATCGCATCGACCCTGGCGCCGCCGTTCGGCGTCAGGTTCTCCTGGTCGAGCAGCCGGGTCATCGCGTCCGCCGGCACCGGCTGGCTGTAATAAAAACCCTGCGCGGCCAGGCAGCCGTGCGCCGTCAGGAAGGAGACGTGCTCGGGGCTGTCGACGCCTTCCGCGATCAGGTTCAGGTGCAGGCTGCGCGCCATCGCGATGATGGCCGTGACGATCGCCGCGTCGTGCGCCTGTTCGTTGATCCCGATGACGAACGAACGGTCGATCTTGAGCGCGTGGATGGGGAAGTTCTGCAGGTAGGCCAGGCTGGAATAGCCGGTGCCGAAGTCGTCGATGGACAGCTGCACGCCCATGTCGCTCAGCCGACGCATGACCGCGAGATTGTCGTCGCTGGGCTGCATCGTCAGGCTTTCCGTCAGCTCCAGCTCGAGCGCATCGGCGGGCACGCCCGTGTCGCGCAGCACCTGGGCCACGAAGTCCGTCAGGTTGGCCTGCGTGAACTGGCGGGCCGACAGGTTGACGGCGATCCGCATGTCCGGATGGCCGCCGTCGCGCCAGCGCTTCAGTTGCAGGCACGCCTGGCGCAGCACCCATTCGCCGATCGGCACGATGATGCCCGTCTCTTCGGCGATGGCGATGAATTCCGCGCAGGACCGGGGTGGTTTGCCGGGCGGGGTCCAGCGCAGCAGCGCTTCCGCCGAAAAGATCCGGCCGCTCTCCATGTCGACCTGGGGCTGGTAGTACACCGAGAACTCGTCGCGGGCGAATGCCTGGCGCAGCTGGTTCGTTGCCGCCATGCGCCGCTTCGCCGCTTCGTGCAGGGCCGGCGTGAAGAACTGGTACGTGTCGCGGCCCTTCTGCTTGGCCTGGTACATCGCGGCGTGGGCCGCGCGCAGCAGCGCGGACGCGTCGTTGCCGTCGGACGGGAACAGCCCCACGCCGATGCTGGCGCTGACGTGCAGCTCATGGTCCTCGACGTGGAACGGCCGGCTCATGGCGTCGAGAATCTTGCCCGCCACGAGCGCGGCATCGTTGCTGCAGCGCAGGGCCGCGAGGCAGATGCCGAACCCGTTCCCGCCCACGCAACCGAGGCTGTCGCCCTCGCGCGTGCATTGCTGCAGGCGCGTGGCGACGGCCTGCAGCAGGCGGTCGCCGATCCGCTCGCCGAGGGAATCGTTGACGGTCTTGAAGTGGTCGAGGTCGATGTGCAGCTGCGCGACCATCTCGTCCTGGTGGCGCCGCGCCTGGGCGATCGCCTGGTTGATCCGGTCTTCCAGCAGCAGGCGGTTGGGCAGCCCCGTCAGCGCGTCGTGGTGCGCCATGTAGTCGATGCGCCGCTCCGCCTGGTTGTAGTCGGCGATCTTCTGTTCCAGCCGGGCATTGGTCCGGACCAGCGCCGCGGTGCGCTCGGCCACGCGCTGTTCGAGGAGGTCATTGGCGGCCAGCAGCTCGGCTTCGGTGCGCAGCAACTTCGCATTCTGCTCGGCGAGACGTTTCTGCGCGCTGCGCAACGCGAGGTGGGTCGTGACGCGCGCCCACACTTCGTCGATCTGGAACGGTTTGGTGACGTAGTCGACGCCGCCCGCCGCGAAGCCGGCCACCTTGTCGTGGGTTTCGGACAGCGCGGTCATGAAGATCACGGGGATGTCGCGCGTACGGTTTGACGCCTTGAGGCGCCGGCACGTCTCGAAGCCGTCCATGCCGGGCATCATCACGTCGAGCAGGATCAGGTCCGGCTGCACGAATTCCGCACGGGCCAGGCCCTCCTCGCCTTCTTGCGCGACCGTCACCCGGACCTGGCGCCCCTCGAGATAGTCGACGAGGATCCCCACGTTGGCTGGCGTATCGTCGACAATCAGGACGGTCGGAGTGCCCGCATCCTGGGGCACGTCAGAGGTCGTCATCATCGGTTCCGTCCACACGCTGTAAAGACGATTCTATCCGATTCCGACCATCGGGCAACCCTCATTTTGCGCCACCGTGGCCGGCCGGCAGCGCCGCCCCGCAATCCTTGCAGAACCGGGCGCCGGCCTCGTGGCCGCCGCTGCCGCACGCCGGACAGTGGCGCGGCGCGCGCGCCGGCCCCGTCCTGCGGTCGCCGTGGCGCAGCGTCATCTCGGCCGTCACGATCCCGGTCGGTACGGCGAGAATGCCCCAGCCGAGCAGCATCATGAACGAGGCGATCGCCTTGCCCAGGTTGGTGTGCGGCGTGATGTCGCCATAGCCGACGGTCGTCATGGTGACCGTCGCCCAGTACATCGCGACGGGAATGCTCGTGTAGCCGTTCTTCGGTCCTTCGACGACATACATGATGGTGCCGAGGATCAGGATCGCCATCAGCACGACGGACAGGAACACGAGGATCTTGCGCCGGCTGGCCGCGAGCGCTTCGCCCAGGCGCGTGTATTCCTCGATGTACAGGGTCAGCTTGAAGATGCGGAAGACGCGCAGCAGGCGCAGGATGCGGATGTCGAGCAGCAGTTCCGTGCCCGGGGTCAAGAGAGAAAAATACGACGGCAGCACGGCCAGCAGGTCGATCACGCCGTAGAAGCCGCCCGCATAGCGCCACGGCCGCTGCACGCACACGACGCGCGCGACGTACTCCACCGTGAACAGCACGGTGAAGCCCCATTCCAGCGCGTTCAGCAGGTCGGCATGGTCGCGGTGCAGGCGCGGCACGCTGTCCAGCACGACGACGAGGATGCTGAGCAGGATCGCGCACACGAGGGCGATGTCGAAGCGCCGCCCGGCCGGTGTGTCGGCCTCGAAGATGACGTCGTACATGTGCCGCCGCCACCCGGGCGGCGGCTTGCCGTAGGACATGGGCGCCTGCGGCACATACCGCTGCAAATTCGGCGGTCCGTCGTCCTCGTCCGTCATGGCGCGCTGGGAAGCCCCTTCAGCTCGACCATGTTGCCTTCCGGGTCCTCGAGGTAGATCGACGGTCCCTCGCCCTCGGCGCCGAAGCGCGGCGCCGCCGGCCCCGCCTCGATGCCGTGCGCGGCCAGGTGCGCACGGATGGCGGCCTCGTCGAACGGCTCGACGCGGAAGCAGAAATGATCGACGTTGCGCCCTTCCTTGCCCGGTGCCGCGCCGCCCGCGGCGCCCAGCTTGCCGGAGAGCGGGATCAGGTCGACCATCGAGCTGCCGGCGCGCAGCTGCACGAGGCCGATCTCGTCCTGGCGCCGCACTTCACGGCAGCCCAGCACGTCCTGGTAGAACCGCAGCATGCGCGCGAGGTCGACGACGCGCAGCACGATGTGGTCGATCTCGCGGATCGCGATGGGGCTCGACACTCCCTCAGTCGGCATGGCGTTCCACCCACGTCGCAAAGCATTCCATGAACTGCTGCAGGAAGGTTTTCAGGCCCTCGTCCGTCAGCGTGTCGCCGTCGAATTTATTCGCGACGCCGCCGATGTACGCTTCGGGCGACTGCATGCACGGCATGTTGAGGAAGACGAGGCACTGGCGCACGGCGTGGTTGGCACCGAAGCCGCCCAGCGCGCCCGGCGAATTGGAGACGACGGCGCACGGCTTGCCCGTCCACGCGGCCTGGCCGTACGGGCGCGAGCCCACGTCGATGGCGTTCTTGAGGACCGCGGGCAGCGAGCGGTTGTATTCCGGGGTGCAGAACAGGACGCCGTCCGCTTCCTTGATGCGGCCGCGGAACTCCGTCCAGGTGGCGGGCGGCGTGTCTGTCTCGTCATCCTGGTTGTACAGCGGCATGTCGCCGATCTCGACGATCTCCAGTTCGAGCGTGGGCGGCGCGGCCAGCATCAGGCTCTTGGCCAGCTTGCGCGTGAACGACTCCTTGCGGAGGCTGCCGACGAGCACTGCAATCTTCCTTGTTGCCATGACGGTCCTTTCGGTCTTGATGGGTCATATGATGCCCAGAGTGTAACGATTTTCGGCGGACCGTGCGGATCAGATGCGCCGGCGCCGGTACTCGTCGAGAAAGGTGCGCACCTCGCGCGCCGTCAGCACCCGCACCGGGTCGCCGTGCCACGCATACAGGAACGGCGGCCCGCCCGCACGGTCCGTCAGCTTGGCGCGGATGAGGAAACGCGTCCCGGCCGGATAGCGTTCCGGGTCGGACAGCGCCCGGGAACACTGCACGCGCATCGACGTCGCATACGCCTGCCCCGCCATCGGCTTGATGCGCAGCCGGCCCGTGCGCGCATCCGGCACGGACTCGACGGCCACGTCGCGGTACGCCCAGGGATCGCGTGCCATGCCGCTTATGCGGCCACGGCCGCGCGGACAGGCTTCGGCTCGCGGATCGGCAGGTTGACGAGTGCGGCAGCCAGCGCGAGCGAGATGTCGGCGTACCACATCCACGTATAGTCGCCGAAGCGGACGAACGCGAGGCCGCCCAGCCAGGCGCCGAAGAAGCCGCCGATCTGGTGCGACAGCAGGGTCAGGCCGAACAGGGTGGCGAGGTAGCGCATGCCGAACAGCTTGCCGACGAGGCCCGCCGTCGGCGGCACCGTCGCCAGCCACGAAAAGCCGAGGGCGGCCGCAAACACATAGAACGTCCACGCGGACTTGGGCGCCAGCAGGTACGCGGCGATGATCACGGCGCGGCTGCCGTACGTGAGCGCCAGCAGCCATTTCATGCGGTAGCGCTGCGCGAGCGCCCCGGCCGTCAGCGAGCCGGCGATGTTGAAGAGGCCGATGAGACCCAGCGCCGTCGCCGACACGCCGGCCGGCAGGCCGCACAGCGCCACCTCGCCCGGCAGGTGCGTGACAAGGAACGCGATGTGGAAGCCGCACGTGAAGAAGCCCGCGTGCAGGCACAGGTAGCTGCGGTCGCGCATCGCCTCGCGGACCTGGCGGCCGAGGGTGATGTCACCGTGGCCGACGACGGATTGCGCCGGCGGCTTGCCGCGCAGCGGCCAGGCGAGCGGGATCGTGAGCAGGCTCGTCGCGGCCAGCGCCAGCATCGCGACCACCCAGCCGGCCCGCGCGATGAGGAACTGGACGAGCGGTGCGAACACGAACTGGCCGAACGAGCCGCCCGCGTTGATGAAGCCGGACGCGAACGCGCGCCGCTCGGCCGGCAGGCGCTGTGCGGTGGCGCCGATGAGGATCGAGAAGCTGCCCGCCCCCGCCCCGCTCGCGGACAGGATGCCCAGGGTGACGAGCAGGCCCCATTGCGTGGACACGAACGGCGTGGCGGCGAGACCGGCGGCCAGCAGCACGGCGCCCAGCACGATGACGGGCATGGAACCGTATTTGTCGGCCACGGCGCCGAAGACGGGCTGCGAGGCGCCCCACATGAACTGGCCGACGGCCATCGCGAAGCTGATCGACGCGATGCCGAGGCCGGTCGCCGTATTCAGCGGCGACATGAACAGGCCGGTCGTGAGGCGCGCGGCCATCGTGATCATCAGGATGGCGCTGGCGGCCAGGATCAGGGCCCAGGCGCTGCGGTGCGTATTCATGTCGTCTCCGTTGGCATCGTCAGGCTGACGATGTTACAACGGAAACGAATCGCGCGTGGATCAGGCCCCGGCCCGGATCAGGAGCACGGTCGCCTGCGCCGCCATGCCCTCTTCGCGGCCGAGGAAGCCCAGCTTCTCGTTGGTCTTGGCCTTGACGTTCACCTGCTGCGGCGACACGCCGATGTCCTCGGCGATGCGCGACACCATCTGCGGGATGTGCGGCGCCATCTTCGGCTGTTGCGCGATGATGGTCGCGTCGACGTTGCCGATGGTGTAGCCGGTGCCCAGCACGCGGTTCGCCGCTTCGCGCAGCAGCACGCGCGAGTCGGCGCCGGCGAACATCGGGTCGGTGTCCGGGAAGTGCTTGCCGATGTCGCCGAGGCCCGCGGCGCCCAGCATGGCGTCGATGACGGCGTGCAGCAGCACGTCGGCATCCGAGTGGCCGAGCAGGCCCAGCCGGTGCGGGATGGTAACGCCGCCGACGATCAGTTTGCGCCCCTCGACGAGGGCGTGGCAGTCATAGCCGGTACCGATGCGGAACGGCGGGGTCGGGTTGTACGATGCGAGAGCCATGGTTTTCTTTACACGCTATACGAATTCGGGTTGGGACACTGCCAGATACATCTCGGCGATGCGGATATCGTCCGGCAAGGTCACTTTGAGATTGCGGGGATGCCCTTCCACCAATTTAGGGCTCAAACCGAGGGCTTCAACCGCACTGGCGTCATCGGTAATCGAATCGGGGTCCGTGGCGGCCGCCAGCGCGTCGCGCAGCAGCTCGTAACGGAACATCTGCGGCGTCTGGGCCAGCCACAGGCCGCTGCGGGGCACGGTGCCGGCCGCCTCGCCATCGATGCCGCGCTTGACCGTGTCGACGACCGGCAGCGCCAGCAGGCCGCCGGCCGGATGGTCGCCCGTGCCGGTGATCAGCTTTTCGATCAGTTCGGCGGTCAGGCCGGGACGGGCCGCATCGTGCACGAGCACCCAGTCGGCACGCGACAGCGTGCTGGCGAGCACGGCGAGGCCGTTGCGCACGGATTCCATGCGGCTGGCGCCGCCGCAGCGCAGGATGGTCACGCCGTGGTTCGGCGCGACGGCGTCGATATACGGGTCGTCCGGGCTCACGACGACGAACGTGTGCGCGATGAGCTCGCTGGACAGGAATGCGTCGAGCGTGTGCCTGAGCATGGGCTTGCCGCCGATTTTCAGGTACTGCTTGGGGCTCGTCGCCCCCATCCGGGCACCGACGCCGGCGGCGGGGATCAGGGCGAAGTAACGTGGTGCTTGAGTCATGTTGTTCAATCTACGATCGGGAACGTCTTGTCGATCCAATAAGAGACTGTACCTCACCTTGGCAAACTTTGCTCAGACGCGCGTACTCCGCCGGACTGTCGATGGCGACCTGCAATCTTTCGACGCGTCCCATCTCGGCCTTAATGTACGGCATCCAGTTGCGGTCGATCTCGCGCTGGAGCAGGCCCCGCGACGCCCCGGCGCGCGCGTACAACGGTTTGCCGGCAAAGCGGCCGCCCAGTCGCACGCGCACCCGCTGTTCCACTTTCGGCAGATAGTCCAGGTAAGACTTGAGATGGCGCATTTCGTGCGCAAGTATCTCGTCATATGTGCACGAGTCCGGTTCGAACTCGCGGCTGACGTACACGACGATGGGCTGGTAGTACAACGTCACCGCGATGCGCGGCAGGACGCACTCCATCGCGCCGTCGGGCGACGTGAGGAGTGTCCCGTCGACCTGGATCGCCACGCGCGATTCCGTGCGCGTGAGGCCCAGCACGTAGCCGTTGCGTACGCCGGGCCGCTTCATGCGGGTCAGGTCGCGGTAGGACAGCGTGGAGTCGACACGCCAGCCGCTCTCGCGCGTGGAGAACGTCGCGCCGGCGGCGCGGGCCGCGTCCTCGCAGCTCGCTTCGAACGAGGTGCGTGCGCACGCCGCGCTGCTGGCGACGAGCAGCATCAGGCCGAGCGCGGCGGCGCGCACCTGCACCTTATTGCGGCTTCCAGGTGCCGGCGGCGATCTTCTCCAGCCAGAACGTGCCGATCACGGTCTTCACGTCCGTGATGTCGCCACGCTTTACCATCTCCAGCATTTCCGGGATGGTCGCCGTGAAGGTCTCCAGGAATTCACCGTCGTCCAGCTTCGCATCGCCCGCGGTCAGGCCGCGCGCGAGGAACAGGTCGAGGTGCTCGTCGGAATACGCGATCGCGTTGTGGATCGTGCAGACGAAATGCCAGTCGGTGGCCGTGTAGCCCGTCTCTTCTTCCAGTTCGCGCTTGGCGCACGCGAGCGATGCTTCGCCCGGATCGATCTTCCCGGCCGGGAATTCGATGAAGACCTGGTCGTTCGGATAGCGGAACTGGCGTTCGAGCAGCACGCGGCCGTCGTCGAACAGCGCGAGGATCACGACGGCGCCGGGGTGGCGGATGTATTCGCGCTGGGTGATCTTGCCGTCGGGGAGTGTCACGCGGTCGCGCGAGACTTTGAGGAAGTTGCCGTCGTAGGCGATTTCGCCGTCGACCTTGGTTTCTTTGAGATGATCGTCCATGGAGGCTCCGGTACTGACGCGTCGCCAAACCTGCTGCGCGTTGCAGATTTGGCTTGCGATGCTCGCTGTACTCTCGTACAGCTGTGCTTCTCAGCCAGATCTGCGGCCGCTCGCGACGGTTTTTCGAGGCGCCATGGTTATTCAGTGCACCGGCGCCATGGACGGCGGTGCTCAGCCGCGGCGCTTGCGCAGGTATCTTAAAACGAAACCCGGAAAGGCCAGCACGACGAACAGGCAAGCGGTGATCGCGTAGAACTCCCAGGTCTGGGGAAAGGCGGTACCGATGCGGGATTCGAGGGCGTGGGCCAGCGCGCCGACGACAAAGTATAGGATAAACAACTCAACAAGGCGCACGACGAAGTATTTCGCGTGCGCCTTGTTCAGTGCCGGCTTCACGGGAATGAAGCCGAGCACGCTCTCGTTGAGGAACGGCAGGTTGGCGAACGCGAGTGCGACCGCGATCACCAACCAGCTGGCCAGGGAGACGTCCACCGTGGCCTTAGAACTTCAGGGTGGCCGACATCGCCGACAGGCATGCCGCCAGCAGCGGGCCCGGCAGCACGCCCAGGATGACGACGAGCAGGCCGTTCAGCGACAGCACGACGCGCATGTCCAGCGGGGTCGAGATCGGCGACGCATCGGCCACCTCGTCGAACCACATGACCTTCACGACGCGCAGGTAGTAGAACGCACCGATCAGCGACGCGGCAACGGCGATGATCGCGAGCCACAGCTGGCCCGAACCGACGACGACGTCCAGCACGGCCCACTTGGCCATGAAGCCCATCATCGGCGGCACGCCGGCCAGCGAGAACATCAGGGCGGTCATGACGAGCGCGTACCACGGACTGCGCTTGGCCAGGCCCTTGAAGTCGGCCAGTTCTTCCGCTTCGTGGCCCGAGCGCGCCAGCATCATGATGATGCCGAAGGTGCCCAGCGTGGTCAGCACGTAGGTGATCGTGTAGTACATCGACGCGCTGTAGGCGGTGGCGGTGTTGGCGAAGTTCAGGGCGTCGCGCGGACCGGTCACGCCGGACATCATGCCCAGCAGGACGAAGCCCAGCTGCGCGATGGTCGAGTAGGCCAGCATGCGCTTCAGGTTCGTCTGCGCGATGGCGGTCAGGTTACCGATCACGAGCGACAGCACGGCCAGCGCGAGCAGCATCTGCTGCCAGTCGATCGCCAGACGCGGCAGGCCTTCGGCCAGGATGCGGAACATCATCGCAAACGAGGCCAGCTTCGGCGCGGCGCCCAGCAGCAGCGTGACGGCCGTCGGCGAGCCCTGGTACACGTCCGGAACCCACATGTGGAACGGCACGGCGCCCAGCTTGAAGGCCAGGCCGGCCACGACGAACACGAGGCCGAACACGAGGATCGTGTGGTTGGCGGCGTTGCTCGAGACCAGGTTGGCGATCGTCGTGAGGTCCAGCGAACCGGTGGCGCCGTAGATCATCGAGATACCGTACAGCATGAAGCCCGATGCCAGCGAACCCAGGATGAAGTATTTCATCGAGGCTTCGGTCGAGATCGCGTGGTCGCGGCGCATCGCCACCAGCGCATACAGCGACAGCGACATCAGCTCCAGACCCAGGTAGATCGGCAGCATGTTGTTACCAGAGATCATGACCATCTGGCCCAGCATCGTGAACAGCGCGAGCACGTAGAACTCGCCGCCCATGTTGCCCGACATCATGCCGCGCTCGCCGGCGTACTGGCGCGAGTACACGAGGGTCACGCCCACGGCCAGGTAGGTGAACAGCTTCAGCAGGTTCGCCATCGGGTCCGACACGAACATGTTGTAGAACGTGTAGGTCGTATGCCCGGCGGTGAAGTCGCCGTAGGTGATCACGGCGCAGCCCACCAGGGTGAGCAGCGACAGGACGTAGGTCAGCGTACGCTTGCCTTCCTTCTGAAACATGTCGATCAGAAGAATGGCGCAGGACGCGATGACCAGGAAGATTTCTGCAGAGACCGGCCCCAGGTTGTTGGCGGCCAGCACGGCTTGGGTGTTAATCATCGGATTCATATCGTTGTTGTGCCTCTATCTCAGTGCGCGGCGACGGCAGCCACTGCCTGTGGCAGCTTGCTGACCGACACGTGCTGCAGCAGGTCCGCCACCGACACTTGCAGCGCGTCGGTGAACGGCGCCGGATACAGGCCCATGTAGATGGTCAGGATTGCGAGCACGCCCAGCATGAAGAACTCACGGCCGTTCAGGTCGGTCAGTTCGGCCACGTGCTTGTTGCCGATCTTGCCGAACACGACGCGCTTGACCATCCACAGCGAGTACGCCGCGCCCAGGATCAGGGCGGTGGCGGCCAGCAGGCCGGTCCAGAAGTTGAACTGGACGGCGCCCAGGATGACCATGAATTCGCCCACGAAGCCCGACGTCGCCGGCAGGCCGCAGTTGGCCATCGCGAACAGCACGGAGAACGCGGCGAACTTCGGCATCACGTTGACGACGCCACCGTAGTCGGCGATCTGGCGCGAGTGCAGGCGGTCGTACAGCACGCCGATGCACAGGAACATCGCGCCCGACACGAAGCCGTGCGAGATCATCTGGACGATACCGCCCTGCACGCCGATCTCGTTGAAGATGAAGAAGCCGAGCGTGACGAAGCCCATGTGGGCGATCGACGAGTACGCGACCAGTTTCTTCATGTCGACCTGCACCATCGCGACGAGGCCGATGTAGATCACGGCGATCAGGGACAGCACGATGATCAGCGGAGCCAGGTAATGCGATGCGTCAGGCGCGATCGGCAGCGAGAACCGCAGGAAGCCGTAACCGCCCAGCTTCAGCATGATCGCGGCCAGCACGACGGAACCGCCGGTCGGCGCTTCCACGTGGGCGTCCGGCAGCCAGGTGTGCACCGGCCACATCGGCACCTTGACGGCGAACGCCATCAGGAACGCCAGGAAGATCAGGACCTGTTCCTTCATGGTCAGCTTCACGTCGTGCCACGTCAGGATGTCGAAGCTGCCGTTGGTCTTGTTGTACAGGTAGATGATCGCGATCAGCGTCAGCAGCGAGCCCATGAACGTGTACAGGAAGAACTTAAACGACGCATACACGCGGTTCGGGCCACCGAACACACCGATGATGATGAACATCGGGATCAAGGTGGCTTCGAAGAAGAAGTAGAACAGCAGGCCGTCCAGCGCGACGAACACGCCGATCATCAGGCCCGACAGCAGCAGGAACGAACCCATGTACTGGGCCACGCGTTCCTGGATCACTTCCCAGGCCGAGATCACCACGATGATCGTGATGAAGGCGGTCAGCGGCACGAACCAGAGGCTCAGGCCGTCGATGCCGAGGTAGTACTGGATGTTGAAACGCTCGATCCAGGCAGCTTTTTCCACGAACTGCGGGCCGTGGGCCGTGTTGCTGAACTGCGTGAACAGCGGGATCGTCGGCAGGAAGCTGATGATCGAACCGGCCAGCGCCAGCAGGCGGGTGAAGCCCGCGCGGCTGTCGCGACCGACGGCCAGCACGATGACGCCGCACAGGATCGGCAGCCAGACGGACAGGCTCAGGTAAGGAGGAAAGGTCGAAATAGACTGCATCTTGTTTTTCTCTCTTTTAAGCGTGCCAGAACGGGAAGAAGTACAGCAGCGTACCCAGCACGCCCAGGATCATCACGAACGCATAGTGGTAGATGTAACCAGTCTGGAACGTACGGACGATGGTGGAGAACCAGCCCACCAGCTTCGCGGAGCCGTTGACGACGAGGCCGTCGATCAGCGCGCGGTCGCCCACCTGCCACAGGCCCTTGCCCAGCAGGCGTGCGCCGCCGGCGAACACGACTTCGTTGAACTTGTCCATGTAGTACTTGTTGTCCAGCAGCGTGTGGATCGGACGCAGCGCTTTGTAGAAAGCGGCCGGCACGCGCGGATTGATCATGTAGCAGTAGAACGCGGCGACGACGCCGGCCAGTGCCAGGATGAACGGCAGCGACGTGAACGAATGCACGCCCATCGCGGCGGCGCTGTGGAACTCGTGCGCCAGTTCTTCCATCGCCGGGTGACGCTCGGCGTTGATGTAGATGACGTTCTTGAAGAAGTCTCCGAACAGCATCGGGCCGATCGTGAAGAAGCCGATGATGACGGACGGGATCGCCAGCAGGATCAGCGGCAGGGTCACGACCAGCGGCGACTCGTGCGGCTTCTGGCCCGGGGCCAGGCCGTGGTGGCCGTGGTCGTCCTCGTCTTCTTCGTGATGGGCAGTGGCCTCGTGCAGTGCCGTCGGGTCCTTGCCTTCGCCGTTGTGTGCATGGTCGTCGTGGTGCGCGTGATGATCATCGTGCGCATGCGCCTTGCCGAAACGCTCTTCACCGTGGAAGACCAGGAAGTACATACGGAACGAGTAGAACGCCGTGATGAACACGCCGGCCACGACCGCGAAGTACGCGAAGCCCGAACCCCACAGGTGCGAGGCGGCGACGGCTTCGATGATCGAGTCTTTCGAGTAGAAGCCCGAGAAGAACGGCGTACCGATCAGTGCCAGCGAACCCAGCAGCGACGTGATCCACGTGATCGGCATGTACTTGCGCAGGCCGCCCATGTTGCGCATGTCCTGGTCGTGGTGCATGCCGATGATGACGGAACCGGCACCGAGGAACAGCAGCGCCTTGAAGAACGCGTGGGTCATCAGGTGGAACACGGCGACGTTGTACGCCGACACGCCCAGTGCGACCGTCATGTAGCCCAGCTGCGACAGCGTGGAGTACGCGACGACGCGCTTGATGTCGTTCTGGATGATGCCGAGGAAGCCCATGAACAGCGCGGTGATCGAGCCGATAACGACGATGAACGACAGTGCCGTATCCGACAGCTCGAACAGCGGCGACATGCGCGACACCATGAAGATGCCGGCGGTAACCATCGTCGCGGCGTGGATCAGTGCCGAGATCGGGGTCGGGCCTTCCATCGAGTCCGGCAGCCACACGTGCAGCGGAAACTGTGCCGATTTACCCATCGCGCCGATGAACAGGCAGATGCACGATGCCGTCAGCAGCGGCCAGGTCGTGCCCGGCACGAACATGGCCGACAGCGCGTCCGCCTTGGCGAACGTCTCGTCGTAGTTCATGGTGCCGGTGGCGGCCAGCAGCAGGCCGATGCCGAGGATGAAGCCGAAGTCGCCGACGCGGTTCACGAGGAACGCCTTCATGTTCGCGAAGATCGCGGTCGGACGCGTGTACCAGAAGCCGATCAGCAGGTACGAGACCAGGCCCACCGCTTCCCAGCCGAAGAACAGCTGCAGGAAGTTGTTGGACATGACCAGCATCAGCATCGAGAACGTGAACAGCGAGATGTACGAGAAGAAGCGGTTGTAGCCGTCGTCTTCCGCCATGTAGCCGATCGTGTAGATGTGGACCATCAGCGACACCGACGTGACGACGCACATCATCATCGCGGACAGCGCGTCGATCTTGAAGCCGACCGACATCTTCATGGTGCCGATCGTCATCCAGGTGTAGAGGTCGCCGTTGTACGTGGCGCCGCCGATGACGTCGTTCAGCGTCATGATCGAGATGACCATGGCGATGAACACGCCCAGGATGGTCGCGGTGTGCGACACGGTGCGGCCGACCACGTTGCCGAAGAACTTGGTGCCGAGCAGGCCGGCGATCGCCGAGCCCGCGAGCGGCGCCAGTGGCACCGCCAGCAAGAGATTAGGGTTAATAATTTGCCCCGCCATGTTGAACCTTTTGTGTATTTATCAGGAGGTTGACAGACAAACCGCTTAGCCCTTCAGGCTGTCGAGGTCTTCCACGTTGATCGTGTCCAGGTTACGGAACAGGACCACCAGGATCGCCAGGCCGATCGCCGATTCGGCGGCCGCGACAGTCAGGATGAAGAACACGAAGATCTGCCCTGCCGCGTCGCCCAGATAATGCGAGAACGCCACAAAGTTCAGGTTCACCGCCAACAGCATCAGTTCGATGGCCATCAGCAGGATGATGATGTTCTTCCGGTTCAGGAAAATGCCGATCACGGAGATCGCGAACAGGATCGCGCCCAGGATCAGGTAGTGAGCGAGCGACAGAGTCATTGCGCCTCCTTGTTTGCGGCGGCAGCAGCGGCGGCAGCAGCAACGGCCGCGTCGTCGATCGCCTTCTGGTTCACCGTCTGCATCTTGACGATCTTCAGACGGTCGTTACGCTTGACGCGGACGGCAAGGCCCGGGTCGATGGCTTTGGTGTCCTTGCGCTTGCGCAGGGTCAGCGCCACGGCGGCGATGATGGCGACCAGCAGGATCAGGCCGGCGATCTCGAAGCCGTAGATGTACTGGGTGTAGATCAGGCGGCCCAGTTCATGCGTGCCGCCGATGTGGCCGACAGTCGCCTCGGTCGGGGCATCGCCCTGCCCCAGGAAGCCGCGCCACAGCACGGCGGCCATTTCCAGCACGATCAGCGCGCCGACGCCGGACGCCACCGGGAGGTAGCCCCAGAAGCCTTCGCGCATGCGGTCGATGTTAATGTCGAGCATCATCACGACGAACAGGAACAGCACCATGACGGCGCCGACGTAGACCAGTACCAGCACGATGGCCAGGAACTCGGCCTTGAGCAGCATCCAGATACCGGCAGCGTTGAAGAACGCGAGCACCAGGAACAGCGCGGCGTGAACCGGGTTCTTGGCGGTAATGACGCGCAACCCGGCCAGCACCATCACGGCCGAGAACACGTAGAACAGAACAGTTGTGAAATCCATGACTTACGCAGGAGCCCTCTTGTTATTTATCGATACTTGGCATCGGCTTCGCGTGCAGCGGCGATGTCGTTCTCGTAGCGATCGCCCACGGCCAGCAGCATTTCCTTGGTGTAGTACAGGTCGCCGCGCTTTTCGCCGTGGTATTCCAGCACTTGCGTCTCGACGATCGAATCGACCGGGCAGGACTCTTCGCAGAAACCGCAGAAGATGCACTTGGTCAGGTCGATGTCGTAGCGCGTCGTGCGGCGGGTGCCGTCTTCGCGCTGCGCCGACTCGATCGTGATGGCCATCGCCGGGCACACGGCTTCGCACAGCTTGCACGCGATGCAGCGCTCTTCCCCGTTCGGGTAGCGGCGCAGCGCATGCAGGCCGCGGAAGCGCGGCGAGATGGGGGTCTTCTCTTCCGGGTACTGGACCGTGATCTTGCGCGAGAACGCGTACTTGCCGGTCAGGGCCAGACCTTTAATCAGCTCGGACAGCATCAGGCTGCCGAGGATCTCTTTAACTCGTGTCATTTTGTGTGCTTCCTTACTTCCAGATGTTCCACGGCGTCTGCATCCAGCCAGCCACCAGCACCAGCCAGATCAGGGTCAGCGGAATGAACACTTTCCAGCCGAGACGCATGATCTGGTCATAGCGGTAGCGCGGGAACGTGCCGCGGACCCAGATGAACAGCGAGACGATCAAGAACATCTTCGCGAACAGCCAGAAGAAGCCGCCGACGGCGCCGAATTCCAGGAACGAGAACGGTGCGGACCAGCCGCCCAGGAACATGATCGATGCCAGCGTGCCGACGAGGATCATGTTGGCGTACTCGGCCAGCATGAACATCGCGTACGACATGCCCGAGTATTCGACCATGTGGCCGGCCACGATTTCCGATTCGCCTTCCACCACGTCGAACGGGTGGCGGTTGCACTCGGCCAGGCCGGACGTGATGTAGATGATGAACAGCGGCAGCAGCGGCAGCCAGTTCCACGACAGGATGTTCACGCCATGGGCGGCGAACATGCCGCGTTCCTGGCTTGCCACGATGTCGGAGAAGTTCAGCGAGCCCGACACCATCAGCACGACGACCATGACGAAGCCCATCGGGATTTCGTACGAGATCATCTGCGCCGATGCGCGCATCGCGCCCATGAACGAGTACTTCGAGTTGGCCGACCAGCCGGCGATGATGATGCCGTACACCTCCATCGACGTGATCGCCAGCAGCAGCAGCAGGCCGGCGTTCACGTTGGCGAGGGCCGCTTGCGGACCGAACGGGATGACCGACCAGGCGGCCAGCGCCGGCATGATGGTCATCAAGGGGCCGATCACGAACAGGCTCGCGGTGGCTTTCGCCGGGATCACGATTTCCTTCAGCAGCAGCTTCAGGGCGTCCGAGATCGGCTGCAGCAGGCCGCCGGGGCCCACGCGGTTCGGGCCGATACGGATGTGAATCCAGCCGATCAGCTTGCGCTCCCACAGCACGAGATAGGCCACGAGGCCCATCAGCGGCAGCAGGACGACGACGATTTTCAGCAGCGTCCACACGAGCGGCCAGGCCGTCGTGCCGAGCAGGCTCGCGCCGCTGCTGTTCAGGTTGTTGATCATGTCAGGTACCGACATTTTGCTTGGGCTCCCCTGCTTTTATGCTTTAGCTACGTTGATCGGACCGAACATGTCGCCCAGTACCGAAGTCGATTCGTGGGCGGCCGCGACGCGCACGACGTTCGCCGGCAGGCGCGCGTCGATGTTTGCGCTCAAGACGACACTGCCCTGCCCTTGCGATACCGTGACCTGGTCGCCGGCGTTGACGCCCAGCTTCTCGGCGAGCGCGGCCGACAGGGTCGCCAGCGGCGCCTGGCCGTCGGCCGTGCGCAGCAGCGGCTCGGAACGGCGTGCGACGGCGTCGGCGAAGTGGATCGGCACGTCGGCCAGGCGCTCGATCTGCTCACCGTTGCCGAAGAACGCGCCCGCAGGTGCAATCTTGGCGACGTTGTTCAGCTTCGCGGACAGGTCCGTGTTGCCTTTGCCGAGGGCTTCGTCGCGGATCGATTCCGAATTCTCGTAATCGAAGCCTTGCAGGCCCAGCAGGTTGCCCAGCACGCGCAGCACTTTCCAGGCCGGACGGGTCTCGCCCAGCGGCTTGACGGTGCCGTTGAAGCTCTGTGCGCGGCCTTCGCAGTTGACGAACGTACCGGCGGTCTCGCTGAACGGTGAGATCGGCAGCAGCACGTCGGCGTACTCGGTGCCGTGCTTGAACGCGGACATCGCGACGACCATCTCGGCGCCCTTCAGTGCCTTGACGGCTTGCGCCGGGTTGGCGGCGTCCAGTTCCGGTTCCGCGTTCAGCAGCACGTACGCTTTCTTCGGCTGCGCGAACAGGTTCGCGGCGTTCTTCGAGGTCGCATTGACCAGGTAGCCGCCGACCGTGTTGGCAGCGTCGACGAAGTAGCCGAATTTCGCGCCGGTTTCCGCAGCGATCCATTCCGCGACGGCGTGCAGCTTCGATGCCTGCGGGTGGTACATCGCGGCATTGCCCAGCAGGACAGCGCCCGGCAGGTCAGCGGCGTTTTCCACGACCAGCGTCGCGGCGACGGCTTTCGCGGCGTCGCCGGCGGAGACTCCCTCGAAGCCGGCCGGTGCAGCGATACCTTTCGCGGCAGCGACGGCGACGGCGATTTCCGTCAGCGCTGCCAGCCAGTCGCTCGGCGCGGCGATGATGCGGTTCGCGGTCGGGATCAGGTTGTCGTCGGCGGAGCCGTGGACGATCGACAGCTTGGCGCCCGATTTGACGGCGGCGCGCAGGCGCGTCGCGGCCAGCGGGTGGTCCTTGCGCAGGAACGAGCCGACGACCAGCACGCGCGACAGGGTCGACAGTTCGGCGATCGGCATGCCCAGGTGCGGGACGACTTTACCGTCCAGCGCGAAGTCGGTCTGGCGCAGGCGGAAGTCGACGTTCTCGATGCCGAAGCCGCGCATGGCCTTCTGCAGCAGGAACAGTTCTTCGACCGTCGAGTGCGCGGTGCCGATCGCAGCGATGCTGTCGGCGCCGTGTTCATGGCGGATGTTGCGCAGGCCGTGGGCGACGTATTCCAGCGCCGTCTGCCAGTCGGTCTCGATCCACTTGCCGTCCTGCTTGATCATCGGCTGCGTGAGGCGCGACGCGTTGTCGAGGGCTTCGTACGAGAAGCGGTCCTTGTCAGAGATCCAGCACTCGTTGATGTTCTCGTTTTCCAGCGGCAGCACGCGCATCACTTTACCGCCCTTGACCTGGACGATCAGGTTCGAGCCGAGCGAATCGTGCGGCGACACCGAACGGCGGCGCTGCAGTTCCCACGGACGTGCGGAGTAGCGGAACGGCTTGCTCGTCAGTGCACCGACCGGGCACAGGTCGATCATGTTGCCCGACACTTCCGAGTCGACCGACTTGCCGACGAACGTCGTGATTTCCGAGTGCTCGCCGCGGCCCAGCATGCCGAATTCCATCACGCCGGCCACTTCCTGGCCGAAGCGCACGCAGCGGGTGCACTGGATGCAGCGGCTCATCTCTTCCATCGAGATCAGCGGACCGGCTTCCTTCGGTGCCACCACGCGCTTTTCTTCCTGGTAGCGCGACTCGCCCTTGCCGTAGCCGACGGCCAGATCCTGCAGCTGGCATTCGCCGCCCTGGTCGCAGATCGGGCAATCCAGCGGGTGGTTAATCAGCAGGAATTCCATGACGGATTTCTGCGCCTGCACGGCCTTGTCGCTGTGCGTGCGCACGATCATGCCCGGGGACACCGGGGTGGCGCAGGCAGGCAGCGGCTTCGGCGCTTTTTCCACTTCCACGAGGCACATGCGGCAGTTCGCCGCGATGGACAGCTTCTTGTGGTAGCAGAAGTGCGGGATGTAGCTTCCCAGTTTGTTTGCGGCGTCCATCACCATCGAACCTGGTGGGACTTCGACTTTCTTGCCGTCTAATTCGATTTCAACCATTTGATCGTTACCTGACCTGGTTTAGAGGTAAGTCGGCACCAGGCAGTGCTTGTGCTCGACGTGATATTCAAATTCTTCGCGGAAGTTCTTGATCATGGCACGAACCGGCATCGCGGCGGCATCGCCCAGTGCGCAGATGGTGCGGCCCTGGATGTTGTCGGCGATCGAGTTCAGCATGTCCATGTCTTCCGGACGACCCTGGCCATGTTCGATGCGGTGGACCATGCGGTACATCCAGCCCGTACCTTCACGGCACGGCGTGCACTGGCCGCACGATTCCTCATAATAGAAATAGGACAGGCGCAGCAGTGACTTGACCATGCAGCGGGTCTCGTCCATGACGATCACGGCGCCCGAACCCAGCATCGAACCGGCCTTGGCGATCGAGTCGTAGTCCAGGTCCGTCTGCATCATGACGTCGCCGCGCACGACCGGTGCCGACGAACCGCCCGGGATGACGGCCTTGATCTTCTTGCCACCACGCATGCCGCCGGCCAGCTCCATCAGCTTGGCGAACGGCGTGCCCAGCGGGACTTCGTAGTTGCCCGGACGCTCGACGTCGCCGGAGATCGAGAAGATCTTCGTGCCGCCGTTGTTCGGCTTGCCCAGCGCCATGTACTCGGAGGCGCCCAGATTCAGGATGAACGGGACGGCTGCGAACGTTTCCGTGTTGTTGATCGTGGTCGGCTTGCCGTACAGGCCGAACGAGGCCGGGAACGGCGGCTTGAAGCGCGGCTGGCCCTTCTTGCCTTCCAGCGATTCCAGCAGCGCGGTTTCTTCGCCGCAGATGTAGGCGCCGTAGCCGTGGTGCGCGTGCAGCT
>Ga0187844_10000219_pt1 | contig 43712 bp, 24 predicted proteins | sample SpaLakP09_SKY_50_FD_134517 | JGI IMG/M metagenome (GOLD analysis project Ga0187844, IMG submission 134517) | Oligotrophic lake water microbial communities from Sparkling Lake, Wisconsin, USA - SP09_SKY_50 | ecosystem: Environmental > Aquatic > Freshwater > Lake | place: USA: Sparkling Lake... | reverse complement strand
GCGTCCTAGACGGTGCGCGAAAAGCGTACCGCCGGCATGCCCTTGCCCAGGTAGCGGTCGAACACCATGCACACATTGCGGATCAGCAGGCGCCCCTTGGGGCTGACGCTGATCCAGTGGGCGTCGCGCTTGAGCAGGCCGTCGGCGGCCAGCGCATCGAGGCGGGCCAGTTCCGCCGCAAAGTAGTCGGCGAACACGATCGGATAGGCTTCCTCGATGGCGGGGATCGACAGTTCGAACTGGCACATGAGCATCTGGATGATCGTGCGCCGCAGCGCGTCGTCCATGTCCAGGCGGATGCCGCGTTCGATCGGCAGTTCGTTGCGCTCGATGAGGTCGTAGTAGGCGTCGAGCGTCTTGACGTTCTGGCAGTAGGTGCCCGCCACCGCGCTGATGGCCGAGACGCCGCAGGCGACCATGTCCATGTCGGCATGGGTCGAATAGCCCTGGAAGTTGCGGTGCAGCCGGCCCTGCGCCTGGGCCACCGCCAGGTCGTCGCCAGGGCGCGCGAAATGGTCCATGCCGATGTAGGCATAGCCGGCCGCGGTGAGCGTGGCAATCGCCAGGCCCAGCATGGCCAGGCGGGTCTGGGCCTCGGGCAGGTCGGCTTCGTTGATGCGGCGCTGCGGCTTGAACAGGTGCGGCATGTGGGCATAGTTGTAGAGCGCGATCCGGTCCGGCGCGGCGCGGATCACCTTGTCGAGCGTGGCCGCCATGGTGACGCAATCCTGGAGCGGCAGGCCGTAGATCAGGTCGATGCTCACCGAGCGGAAGTTCGCCTCGCGCGCGGCGTCGATGATGGCCTGGGTTTCGTGTTCGGGCTGGACCCGGTTCACCGCCGCCTGCACCGCCGGATCGTAATCCTGCATGCCCAGGCTGATGCGGTTGAAACCCTGGGCCCGCAGGCTGAGAATGCGCTCGCGCGTGACCGTGCGCGGATCGACCTCGATGCTGTATTCGCCCTTGTCGTCGGGCGCGAAGCCGAACCAGCGGCGCAGGTGCGCCATCAGGTCGCCCATCTGCGCGTCGGACAGGTAGGTGGGCGTGCCGCCGCCGAAGTGCAGTTGCCCGACCTGGCCCATGCCGCCGAACAGGCGCCCCTGCATCTCGATTTCACGCTTCAGGTAGCCCAGGTACTCGGCCGCCTTGTCGCGGTTTTTTGTCACGATCTTGTTGCAGGCACAGTAGTAGCAGACCGATTCGCAGAACGGGATGTGTACGTACAGCGAGAGCGGCTTCTGGCTGCCGCGCGTGCACAGGCTGGCCACCGCTTTCAGGTAGTCGCGGTAGCCGAAGGCATCGGTAAAGCGGTCGGCGGTCGGATACGAGGTGTAGCGCGGCCCGGCCAGGGTCATTTTCTGGATGAGCGCGGCGTCGAATTCTACCCCGGGCGGAAAAACTGATGCATGCATGGGAAATGCTCCTGATCTGACATGCTGCGAGTGTATTGATCAGGGACAGCAAATTCCTTGACGTGCATCAAGTACGGCCAAGGCGGGGAAGTTTGATGGTCGCGCGGGTCAGACAGCGGTCTACAGGTAGCGCGCCAGCAAACACGCGCTTACCAAGATGCCGGTCACAAAGCCAACCATGACCAGAAAAGCCCACATCCTGCGACCCATCTTTATCTCGCCGTTACGCGAAGACATCCCAATTATTCCAAGCAACAGGGCAAATGGAATAGGTTCCCGTCTTTCATTTTCCAAACCCAGGGAGGCAAGCACAGCTAGAATGAAAGTCAGAAAAATGCTGTAGCCCAGCACGTGCAGGAACCAATCGGAGGGTATGAATCTGGTGCATGCCGCACCTGCCATCACTGCGCCGAGCAGGCACAAGGCAGGCTTATATCGAGATTGTCTATTTTCGGTCATGGATAAGCAAGTTGACTTGATCGCCAGGAAATTCTGAGCAAGTAGTATTGCACAGTCCAAAAACAGGATCAGTTTCCCCGCGACAAAGACCTCATTGAAGCGGCAAGCTCATATGGACCGTCCCTTCCGCCGCATCCGGCGTCGCGATGAACCCCAGCCGGCGCGCCAGCCGGATCACGCGCGTATTTTGCGGCAGCGCCTCGCCCACGATTTCGCGCGTGCCGCGCGCGCGGCAGTACGCGATCAGCTTCTCCATCAGGATCTGCCCCAGGCCGTGCCCCTTCAGGTCCGACCGCACCGTGACCGCGAATTCGGCCTGGTTGTTGTCGGGATCGGCCACTACGCGCGCCACGCCCAGGGTGACGCCATCGCGGGTGGCTATAAATGCCATTTCGCGGTCGTAGTCGATCTGCGTGAAGCGCGCCAGCTGCGAAGGCTGCAGTTCGCGCACGCGCACAAACATGCGCAGGCGAACGTCGTCGGCCGTCAGCGCGTTGAAAAATTCCACGTGCGCCGCGCCATCCTCGGGCCGGATCGGCCGTAGCAGCAAGGGCTGGCCGTCCCATTCGATGGTCTCTTCCAGTTCGCGTGGATAAGGCCGGATCGCCAGGCGGTCCATGCTGTTCGCCGATTTGTCGGCCAGCGCCACCTTCATGCGCGCATCGAGGACAATGGCGCCGTCGCCGTCGGCCAGCAGCGGATTGATATCGAGTTCGGCCAGCTCCGGCAGGTCGGCAACCATCCGCGACACCCGCAACAGGACCTCGACGATGGCGTCCATGTCGGCCGGCGGCCGGTCGCGGTAGCCGGCCAGCAGTTTCGCCACGCGGGTGCGGCCGATCAGGTCATGGGCCAGCACCACGTTCAGCGGCGGCAGCGCGATCGCGTGGTCGGCCATCACTTCCACCGCCACCCCGCCCTGGCCAAACAGCAGCACGGGGCCGAACACGGGATCGGTCGCCACGCCGACGATCAATTCGTGCGCCTTCGGGCGGCGCGCCATCTGCTGCACCGAAAAACCCTCCAGGCGCGCTTCGGGATTGGCCGCGGCGAGCCGCTGCTGCATGCTCTCGGCCGCGGCGCGCACGGCCTCCACGCTCTCCAGGTCCAGTATCACCCCGCCCACGTCGCTCTTGTGCGTGATGTCGGGCGATAGAATTTTCAGCACCACCGGAAAGCCGATCTCGCCGGCGCAGGCCGCAGCCAGTTCGGGCGTGGCGGCGGACCTGGTCTTCACCACCGGGATCCCGTAGGCTTCCAGCGCTGCCTTGGCCTCGGGTTCGGTGAGCATGGTGCGCCCGTCCTGCAATGCGCCGCGCACGATGGCGGCCGCTTTCTCGCGATCCACCGGGGCGTCGCCGCCCGCTGGCGGCACCTGCATCAACAGGTTCTGGTTGCGCCTGTACTGTACGATTTGCAGATAGGCGCCAACCGCTTCTTCCGGCGTTCCAAAACTGGGAATGCCCGCTTCCGAAAAAATCTGGCGCGCGGCGGCCACCGCATCGCCGCCTATCCAGCAGCCCAGGATGTTTTTGGACGACGCCTTCGCCATGGGTGCGATGGCGCGCGCGATCTCGTCGCTGGGCACAATGGCGGTCGGGGCGTGGATGAACAGGACGGCGTCGCACTCGGGGTCTTCCAGCAGGATTTCAAGCGCGCGCACGTAGCGGTCGGCTGGCGCATCGCCAATGATGTCCACCGGGTTCCCGTGCGACCAGGTGGCAGGCAGGACTTCGTCGAGGCGCCGCAGCGTATCGGGCGACAGCTGCGCCATGCTGCCCTTGCCTTCGACCAGGGCATCGGTGGCCATCACGCCCGGGCCGCCGCCATTGGTCAGGATGACCAGCCGCTCGCCATGCAGCACCTTGGCGCGCGCCAGCGTTTCGACGGCGGAAAACAGGTCTTCGGTGGACAGCACGCGCAGCATGCCGGCGCGCCGGAAGGCCGCATCGTACACGTGGTCCGATCCGGCCAGGGCGCCCGTGTGCGACGCGGCCGCGCGCGCGCCTTCGGCCATGCGGCCCGCTTTCAGCACCACGGTCGGCTTGCTGCGCGCCGCGGCGCGCGCTGCCGACATGAATTTGCGCGCATGGCGGACATCTTCGATATACAGCAGGATCGCCGACGTATCCGGGTCGCTCGCCAGGTAGTCGAGGATGTCGCCGAAATCGACGTCGGCGCCCTCGCCCAGCGAAATGAACTTGGAAAAGCCGATGCCGCGCGAACGGGCCCAGTCCAGCACCCCGGTCACCAGCGCGCCCGATTGCGATACGAAAGCAATCCTCCCTGGCAGCGCATTGGTATGCGCGAAACTGGCGTTCAGGCCGATGCCGGGCACCAGCATGCCGACGCAGTTCGGTCCCAGCAGGCGCAGCACATACGGTTTGGCGGCGTCCAGCACCGCCTGCCGGTCCAGGCCCGCGGTCAGCACGATGGCGGCGCGGGTGCCGCGCTCGCCCAGTTCGCGCACCAGGCCCGGCACCGTGTCGGGCGGCGTGCAGATGATGGCCAGGTCGGGGGCGCACGGCAGGTCCCGGATGCGGCGGTAGGCCGCCAGTCCCGCCAGTTCGCGGTACTTCGGATTGACCGGGTAGACCGGGCCGGCGAAGCCGCCCGCGATGACGTTGCGCAGCACCGTGGCGCCCACGCTGCCGGGCCGCTCGGTGGCGCCGACGATGGCCACCGATGCAGGGGAAAACAGTCGATCCAGGTTCCTGACGCTCATGTGCTGTTTCCTGTTGTTGGGTGGTGTGCAGCGTAGACGGCGCAGGGCGGCGGGAAATTGATGTGCATCAAATTCGGCCGAACATTCCTTTGCGCCGGCCGAATGCGGCTTTACTGGCGCCGTGCCAGGGCCTAATCTGATGATAGTCCCAAAACCCAGGAGAGAGCGCCATGCAGTACAAGACCATCCTCGTGCACGTCGACCAGTCGCGCCAGTGCGAACGCCGGATCCGCGCCGCGGCGCAGTTCGCGCTGGCCGACGGCGCCCATCTTACCGGCGCCGCCATGACGGGCATTTCGCGCTACATGTACGCCAACGGCGACATCGACCTTGCGCGCACCGTGCTGGCCGCTCACGTCGACACCCTGTGCCAGAAGGCCAACCAGGCGCTCGACCAGTTCGACGCCCAGGCCGCGGCGGCCGGCGTGGCCTCGCATGAACGGCGCCTGCTGGCCGACGATCCGCAGGGCGGGCTGGCCCTGGCCGGCCGCTACGCCGACCTGATCGTGGTCAGCCAGTCCGTCCCCGGCGACCCGGCGGGGCTGACCACTTCCGGCATGCCCGAATACGTGATGCTCACCAGCGGCCGCCCGGTGCTGGTGGTGCCGCATGAAGGCACCTTCGACACCATCGGGCGCGAAGTGCTGCTGGCATGGGATGGCAGCATCGAAGCGACGCACGCGCTGGCGGCATCGCTGCCGGTGCTGGCGCGCGCCGTCCGCGTCACGGTGGCCGTGATCAATCCCGCCGAAGACGAGGGGCGCGAACCGGGCGCCGATATCGCGCTGTACCTGGCACGGCATGGCGTGCGCGCCGACGTGACGGTCCAGCGCGGCGCCGCGGACATCGGCGACGCCCTGCTGTCGCTGGCGGCCGGGCGCGAATGCGATTTGCTGGTCATGGGCGGCTACGGGCATACGCGCTTTCGCGAACTGCTGCTGGGCGGCGTGACGTCGACCATCCTGGCGCGCATGACGCTGCCGGTCCTGATGGCGCACTGATCAAACCGTCGTTCCCGCGCAGGCGGGAATCCATAGCACCTCAACTTATCGCAGGTGCTATGGATTCCCGCCTGCGCGGGAATGACGGCTATGGATTGGCGCGTTCCTCGATGCGCACCAGCCAGACGCGGGCCTCCGCCATCGCCTCGTCGAGCTCGATGCCGGCCTGCTCGAACAGTTCGGCGGCGTCGCCCTGCTCGCGGATCGCGTGCTCCAGCGCCAGGCAGGTGCTGGCGAAGCGCTTGGCGCCCACGCTGCCCACCCCGCCGCGCAGCGAATGGAGCATGCGCGCGGCGACCGTCGCATGCCCTTCCTTCCAGTGTCGCACCGCCTCGGCGAACTGCTGTTCGCTGTCGCCCACCATGCGCCGCACCAGCTTGGCGACGGCGGCCAGGTGCTGGGGATTGCCTTTCGCGATGTCGACCAGCGGGGCCAGGTTCAGCACCGGCAGGGATGGCGGCGCCTGGGCTACTTCCGCCGCCGGCGCGGCGCGCTGCGGCGCATGGCGCGCGATGGTGGCCAGCATCTCGTCCACTTCGATCGGCTTGGCGATCAAATCGTTCATGCCCGCCTCGCGGCAGGCCTGGCGCTCGCCTTCGGTCACGCCGGCCGTCATGGCCAGCACGGGCAGCTGCAATCCCAGCGAGCCCCGGATCTGGCGCGTGGCGGCATAGCCGTCCAGTACCGGCATCTGGATATCCATCAGCACCAGGTCGTAGGCGGCGGGCGCTTCGGCCAGGCGCTTGACCGCCAGGTCGCCATTGTCCACGATATCGAGCAGCGCGCCCAGGCCTTCCAGCACGCCGCGCGCGACCGCCTGGTTCAATTCATTGTCTTCGGCCAGCAGCACCCGCAAGCCGTCCAGGCGCTGCGCCGGCTGCGTCGGCTGCGGCGCCACCGGCGCGGCCAGGCCGCGCTTGACCAGCACTTCCTGCAAGGTGTCGAACAGGCTCGATCCGGTCACCGGTTTGGTCAGGACGGCATCGGCATCCTGCGCGGCCCCGCTGCCCACCAGGCGCCCGCGCCCGTAGGCATTGACCATCAGCGCCACCGGCATGCTGCGCAGGCGCGCCTTGCGCAGCGCGGCCATGGTGGCGGCGCCGTCCATGCCCGGCATCTGCCAGTCCAGCATGACCACGTCGTAGGGACGGCCGTCGGCGTCGGCATGCGACGCTGCCGCCAGGGCGGCCTCGCCCGATGCCACGCAGGTCGATTCCCAGCCCCAGCCGGCCACCGTCTTGGCCAGGTAGTCGCGACTGGTGGCATGGTCGTCCACGATCAGCAGGCGCAGGGGACCGACCATGGCGCTGGTGCGGCGCCGGTCGTCCTGGTCCGCTTCCACCTGCAGCGGCAGCGTGATGCGAAATTCCGCTCCGCGCCCGGCCGCGCTGTCGACGCTGATGCTGCCGCCCATCAGTTCGACCAGGCGCTTGGAGATGGTCAGGCCCAGGCCCGTGCCGCCGAAACGGCGCGTGGTCGATGCGTCGCCCTGGGTGAAGGGCGAAAACAGGCGTGACAGGTGTGCCTGGTCCATGCCGATGCCGGTATCGCGCACGGTGAACTGCAAGGTCGCGTGCGGCCCGTCGCGCGCCAGCAGCGCCACGTGCAGGACCACTTCGCCGCGCTCGGTGAACTTGATGGCGTTGCCCACCAGGTTGACCAGGATCTGCTGCAGGCGCAGGGCGTCGCCATTGAGCATGCGCGGCACGTCCGGTTCCACCCCGATGGCCAGCTCCAGGTCCTTGTCGCCGGCGTTTACGCTCATGATGGTGGCCGTCCCGCTCAGCATGTCGCCCAGGTTGAAGCGCGCGCTGGCCAGCTGCATCTGCCCCGCTTCGACCTTGGAAAAATCCAGGATGTCGTTCATGATCGCCAGCAGCGACTGCCCCGACGAGCGGATCATCTCGAGGTATTTTTTCTGTTCGGCCTTCAGTTCGGTGTGCGACAGCAGGTAGGTCATGCCCAGCACCGCGTTCATCGGCGTGCGCAGCTCGTGGCTCATGTGGGCCACGAATTCGCCCTTGGCGCGGTTGGCCGCTTCGGCGCGGTCGCGCTCCAGTTCCAGTTCCCGGGCGCGCGCTTCGATTTCGCCTGTCAGGCGGCGCCGTTCGGTGATGTCGCGCATGAAGGCATTGGCCACATAGCCGGCGCCCGTGTGCATGGCCGCCACCGACAGCTCGATCGGGATCTCGCTGCCATCCTTGCGCAGGGCCGACACTTCCAGGCGTGCGTTGATGACCGGCCCGGTGCCGGTCTCGGCAAACCGGGCGAAGCCGGCATTGTGGGCGGCGCGCTGGTCGGGCGGGATGATCAGCTCGGCCAGGTTGCGCCCGATCGCTTCCTGCGCGCGCCAGCCGAAGGTGCGCTCGGCTTCGGTATTCCAGTCGGTGATCAAACCGTCCACGCCCAGGGCGACGAAGGCGTCGTTCGAATTTTCCAGGATCACCTGGGTGCGGCGCTTTTCGCGCACCAGCTGCGCCACCACCGGGCGCACCTGGATCAGCAGCAGCGAGGCGCCCAGCACCACCAGGCCCACCAGCACCAGCACCATGGTGTTGGCCTTGTCGCGCAAGGGGCCGTACAGGGTATCGACATTGGTCTTGACCACCACCGCCAGGCCGTAGCCGGGCACCGGGGCATAGGCGGCGAACACGGGGATGCCACGCAGGTCGCGCGTGACGGTGACGCCGCTACGGCCCAGCAGCGCGTGATTGACCGGCAGGTTGACGCTGCCGTCGGCGCGGTACATGGGAATCCGGAACGCTTTCGGATAGAAGCGCGTGGGCGCGCAATAGGCGGCACCCTCCTCCAGCGAGCACACCAGGACGTCGGACGAGGCGCTGCTGTTGCGGTAGTCCGCCAGCAGCTGGTCGAACAGCGGCAGGTGCTGCTCGGCCACCATGCGTCCCAGCAGGCGTTCGCCATCGTAGATGTCGTTTTCGGTGTACAGCATGTACTTGTCGCGCCACAGCAGCACGGCCCGCTGGCCCTTGACCGTCAGCGGCTGGCGCGAGATGGCGCTGCCGTGCATGAAGCGCCCGATCCCGACACCGAGTTCGCCTTCCACGCTGTAAAAGGCGATCGCGCTGCCGCCGACTTCCATGAAGCTCCTGGACAGGCGCAGCAGCGCCGTCTTCGCCGCTTCGTCCTTGCCGTTCCTGGACATGGCCACCAGGGCGTCGCGCACCGTGCCGCGACCGGCATACATGTGCGGCACCCACAGGCTGACATCGAGCGTGTTGCGCAGCGACGTCACGCTGCTGGCCGCGGTCTGCCGCATATTGTTGGATATCGATTGCTCGTAGCTGTCGCGCATCACGGAAAAGCCGGCCGCGCCGGCCACCACCGCCACCAGGGCCACCACGCTGATGGCGCGCACCGTGATCCGGCTGGCCTGGTCGAACCAGGCGGCGCGGTGCTGCTCGCGCAGGCGCGCGTGCACCGACCACAGGATCATGCCCAGCACGCTCATGCCGGCCGCGGTGGGCGGCACCATGGCATTGAAGGCGGCCACGCGGTACAGCGACTGCAGGTTGAGCACATAGCCCAGCAGCGCGCTGGCCCCGATCAGGAGCACCGCGCCGGAGGCGAACAATTGCACCCAGTTGCCCAGCATGCCACGCCGCCCTTGCCGCATCAGCAAAAGGCACACGCCCGCCAGCAGGAAGCCGGCGCAGGTATTCGGCGCGATGCGGCCCGGATGTGGGATGGCCTCGGTGGGCGGGGTCGGCACGCGCACGAAGTCGATGCCCAGGGCCATGCCCGTCAGGTGCTCGAACAGCACCAGCAGCGGCAGCGTCAGCAGCAGGCCGGCGGCCACCTTCCAGGCGGTCGCCAGCGGCCCCGCCGCCCTGTGCTGCAGGAAATACAGGCAGAAACCGCTGGCCAGGAACAGGAGCGGGGTGTTCAGCCCCATTTGATCGGAATACGGAATCAGCGCCGTCAGCGCGGCGCTGTTGGTGATCCAGCGCAGCGCGACCACGCCACCGAGCGCGCCAAGGACGATGCCGGCGAATTGCTCGGACGAAATGGCGATTTGTCTCATATGAAAGTCGGGTTCGGGTGGTGTAAAGATTACCACATGCAAATCGTGTCACCAATCCCGGATTGATGGTTCCCGAGGACACGAATCGTTGTTTCCGGGCCACTCCCCCCCCTTGGCGGACCCGACTGTGCGCTAGAGCACAAACCCTGCTTTGCGAAGCCGGTTAGACTGGCGTATATGAACAATTCCAGAAAAGTCGCAGGTGTCGCCGGTGCCCTCAGCCTGCTGTGGGTGGGGCTCACCGCCGCCGTCGCCGCCAGCCAGCGGCGCCTGGTATTCAATCCCACCAACAAGCGCGAAGTGCCCAACCCGCGCAGCAGCGGCCACCGCACGCGCGCCATCGTGCTGCGCGCCACCGACGGCACCAAGCTGTCGGGCTGGCTGATGACGCCCCAGGTGGTCGGGCCGCACCCGGCCGTGGTGTATTTCGGCGGCCGCTCCGAGGAAGTCTCCTGGGTGGTGCGCGACGCCGCCCGGCTGTTCCCGGGGATGGCGGTGCTGGCGGTCAATTACCGCGGCTATGGCGCCTCGGGCGGCGATCCGGCCGAGCAGCACATGGTCGACGACGGCCGCCTGCTGTTCGACTGGCTGTCCGAACGCCACCATGTCGACCCGGCCCGGGTGGCCGTGGTCGGGCGCAGCCTCGGTTCCGGGGTCGCGGTCCAGGTCGCGCTCGAGCGCGCCGTGCAGTCGCTGGTCTTGATCACGCCCTACGATTCGATCCTGGCCATCGCCAAGCGCAAGTTCAGCGCGCTGCCGGTGGAATACGTGCTGCGCCACCGCTTCGAATCGGTCAAGTATGCCCCGTCCCTCAAGGCGCCCACCTATGTGCTGCGCGCCGCCTACGACGACGTGGTGCCCCATTCGCATACCGACCTGCTGGTGGCCCAGCTGGGCCGGCTGCACCTGGACGAAATCGTGCCCGATTCCGACCACATGAACATTCCCTACCTCGACGCCACCCAGACCCGGATCGCCAATTTCCTGGCTACCCAGTTCGGCGCCGTCCCCCCGCCGTCCGCCTGATCAGTCCGCGAGCGGCCGCTCCAGCTTCTGTTCGCTGGCGTGGCGCAGCGCCACGTCGAGCGCGTGCATGAATTCGGGCAGCATGATCGGCTTGGTCAGGTAGCGGAAAAAGCCCGCCTCCATGCCTTTTTCTATGTCGCGCGGCACCGCGTTGGCCGACAGGGCCAGCACCGGAATATGCGCCGTGAGCGGGTCGTTCTGCAGGATGCGCAGGGCGCCGAACCCGGACAGGCCGGGCAGGTTGATGTCCATCAGGATCAGGTCGGGCTGCTGCGCGCGCGCCAGCATGATGCCCAGGTGGGCGTCGATCGCGGTCAGCAGTTTCAAATCGCCGCGCCGGTCGATCAATTGCTGCACCAGCGCCAGGTTGGCCGGATTGTCTTCCACGTACAGCAAGGTGCGCTGGCCGGCCAGGCGCTCGGCGCTGACCGGCAGCACCGGTTCGGTCTCCGGCAGCAGGGCGTACGGCGCCAGCGACGGCGCCTCGCAGGACGGCAGTTCGACCCAGAACGCGGTGCCGCGCCCGGGCTGGCTCGACACGCCGATCCGGCCGCCCATCAGTTCGACCAGCTGCTTGGTCACGACCAGACCGATGCCGGTGCCCTCCTCGCCGCCGCTTTCCTGGCCCAGCCGGTTAAACGGCTGGAACAGTTGCGCCAGCTGCGGCCCTTCCAGGCCGGCGCCGGTATCGGTCACGGTCACGCGCAGCATGCCGCGCTCGCCATCGCCGCAGGTGACGTGCACCGCGCCATCGGGACAGTTGTACTTGATGGCATTGGTGAGCAGGTTCAGCAGCACCTGCTTGACGCGGGTGCGGTCGGCGTGGATATAGAAAGGCTTGCGCCCGACCGGGAAGGACAGCACGATGCCGCGCTCGCGCGCCTGGGTGGCCACCAGTTCCTGGCAATCGTCGAACACGTCGCCCATGGCCATCGGTTCGGCCGACATGGTGACCTTGCCCGATTCGATCAGGGCCAGGTCCAGGATTTCGTTAATCAGGCGCAGCAGGTACCAGCCGCCCTTGAGGATCTGGTTGATCGAGCGCAGCTGGCGCGGCGCCGGGGCCGGCTCTTCCGAGGCCAGCAGCTGGGCAAAGCCGAGCACCGCATTGAGCGGGGTGCGCAATTCGTGGCTCATCGAGGACAGGAAGTCGGACTTGGCCAGGTTGGCCTTTTCGGCCGCCGCCTTGGCCGTGGCCAGTTCCACATTGTTCTGCTGCTGGGCCAGCTCGAATTCGCGCCGCTCGGACACGTCGCGCGCGGCCGCGAACACGCCGCGCAGCTTGCGTTCGCGGTCGTAGAAGGTGGTGGCGTTGTACGAAACGAAGGTTTCCTTGCCGTCGCGGGCGCGCGCGGTCAGCTCGTAATTGGTCACCTTGCCCACGGTCAGCACGCGCTTGATGCCCGCTTCGGCGCGGTCCGGGTCGGTGAAGTAACTCTTGAACGGCGCGCCGATCAGTTCATCGCGGGTGCAGCCGGTCAGCAATTCCATCTGCTGGTTGACGTCGCTGATGATGCCGCGCGGGTCGGTCGTCATGATGGCGTCGATATTCGATTCGATCAGCGAGCGGGTGTAGAACTGCTGGTCGCGCAAGCTCTGGTCCAGCACTTCCTGCTGCTTTTCCACTTCCTTGCGGGCCGTGTTGTCGGTGCCGATCAGCAGGTAGCCGATGATGGCGCCCACCGCGTCGCGCAGGGCGGTGACCGACACCATGGCCGGGAAGCTGCTGCCATCCTTGCGGATATAGGTCAGTTCGTAGATATCCTCGATCCCGCGCGAGGCCTTGAACACCAGGGCTTCGAAGCCGGGGGCGATCGGGGTATCGAGTTCCTCGGACAGGCTGGCGGCGCGCGCGATCACTTCGAGCGGCTCGGAAATGTCGGCCGGGGTGATCTTGTCGACCACGTCGGCCGCGTCGTAGCCCAGCATGCGTTCGGCGCCCACATTGAAAATCTGGATCACGCCGGCCGCGTCGGTGGCGATGCTGGAAAAATTGGCGCTGTTGAAAATGGCGGTCTGCAGGGCGCCGGCGCGCAGCAGCGCTTCCTCGGCATCCTTGCGCGCCGTATTGTCGGTGCCGATCAGCAGGTAGCCGATGACCACGCCGGCGGCGTCGCGCAAGGCGGTCACCGAGACCACGGCCGGCAGGCGGCTGCCATCCTTGCGGATATAGGTCAGCTCGTAGATGTCCTCGATCCCGCGCGAGGCCTTGAACACCAGCGCGTCGAAACCGGGCGAGATGGGCGTATCGAGCTCGACGCTCAGCTTGGCGGCGCGGGCGATGATTTCCTGGGCGTCCGAAATGGCGGCCGGGGTGATGCGGTCGACCACGTCGGCCGCGGCGTAGCCCAGCATGCGTTCGGCGCCCACGTTGAAAATCTGGATCACGCCCTGGGCGTCGGTGGCGATGCTGGAAAAATTGGCGCTGTTGAAAATGGCCGCCTGCAGGGCGTCGATCTTGATCACCGGTTGCCGTTCGACCACTTCGACGGGACGCCGGACGCGCCGCCGCGCCAGCAGCCACAGCAGCGGAGCCGCGAGGAAGGCGGCGCCGCCGAGCGCGACGGTCGCGGCCAGGCCGGCGCCGGGCACGCTGGCGGCCAGGGCGCCGGAACCGGTCAGGGCGGCCAGGGCCAGCGCGAGGCCGGCAACGGGCAGGCGATCCTGCCAATAGGTGTGGTCGAAGGTGTTCATGCGGGCCTGAAGGGTCGTTACAGCACTGAGCGCCTGCCCCGGCTCAAACAAGGATGCGGCGAAGCCGCTTGTGCTGTGGCCCGCGCGCTGGCGCGGCGGGCAAGTACTATCTGCTTGCCGCCGCGCTGGAAATGCAGCGCGAAACAGCGTCGGAGGCGATCAGTGCCAGCAAGGTGTCGACGTCGAACGGTTTGACCAGATAGTGGCCGAAACCGGCGGCGATCGCATTGGCCCGATCCTCTACCTTACCATATCCTGAAATGGCCACCGCAAACGGGATCTGCTGCCCTGCCGAACGGCGCAGGCGCGAGATCAGTTCCAGCCCGTCCATGCCGGGCAGGCCGATGTCGCACACCAGCACGTCGAAGGGCTGGCTGCGCGCCAGGCCCAGGCCGGCAATGCCGTCGAAGGCCGTGGTCACCATGTGGCCGTGTTCCATGAGCACCTGGCGCAGCACGTCATTGGCGTCCCGGTTGTCTTCGATGAGCAGGATGCGGCGCTTGTCGCCGCCCGCGTTCGCGCGCGGGGCCAGCAGGACATCGGCTTCGCTGCTCTGCGACAACGCCAGGCGCACCGTGAATTGGCTGCCGCACAACAAGCCGCCGCTGCTGGCGCTGACCGTCCCCCCGTGCAGCTCCACGATGGTGCGCACCACGTTCAAGCCGACCCCCAGGCCGCCTTCGGCGCGCGCCAGTTCGCGCGGCCCCTGGGTGAACATGGAAAAAATATGGGGCAGCACATCCTGGTCCATGCCGGCGCCGTTGTCGGTGACGGTCACGACCGCCTCTTCGCCGTCGCGCGCGACCGTGACCTGGATCGTGCCGCGATCCTGGGTGTATTTGGAGGCATTGACCAGCAGGTTGGAAAACACCTGGGTCAGGCGCACCGGGTCGGCGTCGACGATCAGCTCGACCGGCGTGTCCATGCGCAGCTGCTGCTGGCGGTCCATCAGGCGCACCTTGACCGTGTCGACCGCGCGCCCGATCAGCTCCACCAGGCCGACCGGCTTGCGCTGCAAGGCAATTTTTCCCGTATTGATGCGGGCCGCGTCGAGCAAGTCGTCGAGCAGGCGCGACAGGTGGGTGACCTGGCGCTGGATCACGGCCTGCAGGCGCAGCAGCTCGGGCGTGGCGTCGGCCATGCGCGAGAGCAGCGAACCGGCCATGCTGATCGGCGCCAGCGGATTGCGCAGTTCGTGGGCCAGCATGGCCAGGAACTCGCTCTGGCGCTGCTGCGCGTGTTCGGCCGTGTCGCGCAGGTTTTGCTCCTTCAGCGAGGACATCACCAGATGCTCGTTCGCTTCGCGCAACTCGGCGACCGTGGCGGTCAGCTCGTCTATGCGGCGCAGCAAGGCGGCCTGGTCTTGATCGATCATGGTGTCGACGATGGCTCTCATGCGGCTAGGCCGCGGCCGCGGGATGCGGCCGGCCCGACAGCAAGCCAGTGTAGCAGACCGGCGCGCCGTCGATCTCGATCCCGCCGGCGCCGATCTCGTAGCGGCGCAGCTCGGTGCTGTGGGCGCTGCCGCGCACCTTGACCACCGACATCACCTTGGCCAGCCGGCCTTCGATCTCGACGTAGCGCATGGCCAGCACGGCGTCGACCAGGAAGGCCGTGTCGCCCTTGCTGAAACGCAGTTCGGTAAAGCTGTCATCGAGGCCCATTGTCACCAGCACCGTCACGCCCAGCCTGGACAGGCCGGCCAGGATGCGGAACACCGATTCGCGGAAATCGGCGCAAAATTCCGGCGCCAGGTAGAGCGCGAATTCGGACAGGGAATCGATCACCACGCGGGTGGCGCCGGTACGCAGCACGGCGCTGGTGAGCTCGTCGAGGATTTCCTCGATCGACATGTCGAGCGAGCGGCTGGCGATGATGGTCAGCTTGCCTTCGGCGGCCAGGCGCAGCAAGGCCGGGTCGCGCGCCCGGGCCGCGCACTTTTCGAAGTAGGCCACCACCCCATGCTCGCCCTGGGACGCGCCCTGTTTCAGGAAAGCGGTGGACAGGATGGTCTTGCCGGAACCGGTCGGCCCCACCACCATCATGGCATGGCCGCGCGGCAAGCCGCCGCCCAGCATGGCATCGAGCCCGGGCACGCCGCTGGCGATGCGCGGCGCCGCGCTGTCGGCGCCGTCGGGCTCCGGCGCCGGAGGCAGCAGGCGCGGATAGATCCGCAGGCCGTCGCCCGTCATGCGGAAGGTATGGGGGCCGGCCATATGGTCCTGGCCGCGCATCTTGACCACGCGGATCTTGCGCACGGCGGCATTGCCGACCACGTCCTGGCTCAGCGAGAGCATGCCGTCGGCCACCGTCATGACCGGGCTGGCCTCGTCCTCGGCGTATTCGCCGATCAGGAAGGTGGTCGCTTGCCAGCTGGTCATGCGGGTGCCGAGTTCCTGGATGAAATGCTGCAGGTCGGCCACGCCTTCATTGCCGTTTTTCGCCATCTGGATGACCGAACGGAAGGAATCGACGAAGACCAGGCCGGGCGAAAACGATTCGACTTCGCGCACGATACGCTCGAGCACGCCGGAAAAGTCGCCCGTGCGCAAATCTTCGGCCAGGTTGATGTAACGGATGCAACTGTCGACCTTGTCGACATCGAAAAACGCGAATTGCTGCTGGTAGCGCAGCATTTTCAGGGGCGGCTCGCCCAGCACGGTGAAAAACAGGGCGCGCCGATCGCTGCCGGCCTGGGCGAACATGATCTGGTGGGCCAGCGTGGTCTTGCCGGTGCCCGGCGCGCCTGAAATGACGTTGAAACTGAATTCGCTCAGTCCGCCCCCGAGCAGGACGTCGAGGCCGGGCACTCCCGTGGGGTGGCAGCCTATCTGTACTTTGTCATTCATTTACTGTTTCCTTCGGGCATATCGGCCCATGCAGATGCTTGCAGGCGTTCGGTCAGGCGCGCGCCTATCAGGCCAGACAAGAGCCTGGTAAAAGTGGCGAGCACGGCATGGTTGGCATCCATGGCCGCCGCCGGGCCGAGTTCGGCCATGTGCGCGCGCAGCTGCTCGAGCAGCAGGTCGGGCGAGCGCAGCGAGGTGCGGATGTCCATGCGCTGGGCGTCGGCCAGCGCCACCCGCTGCGCCCGCGCGTACAAGGCACAGAAACCCGCCGGTCCGATCAAAGGGCTCAGGTATGCCGCAAGCTGCGCCCAGGAGCGCAAGCCGTTCTCGATATCGTGCTCATCCGGACCTGGCGCTGGCTCCAGTGGGGGAGCGCGCACAGCCGGCTGATCGTCGTATTTAGTCATGCGCCAATTAATTCTTGGTAAATAGGCCATTTACAACCAGAGGTAGTTCAGTATGGCCTCTTATTGTCATTGACGTACGTTTATATTTTTGGATCGCATGCGTGCGCGATAGCGTATGCTGGTCCCTATCTATAGAAAAAAGTCCCTATGCGCCTGTCCAAATTTATCCGCGAGAACATGGAAGCCATCCTCCAGGAGTGGGAGGATTTTGCCCAGACCCTGGAACCGCTGCGCGCGTCGGGCAAGCTGCAGCTGCGCGACCACGCCCAGCAAATGCTGGTGGTGATCTGCGCCGACCTCGATACCTACCAGACCGAAAGCGACAGCATCGACAAATCGCAGGGCCTGGCGCCCGAGGAAAAGCGCGACACCGCCGCCGAAAGCCACGCCGAAGACCGCATGCGTTCGGGCTTTGCGATCGAAGAACTGGTGGCCGAGTACCGCGCGGTGCGCGCCAGCGTGTTGCGCCTGTGGCAAAAGAATGAACACGCGGGCAGCGCGCACGGCCTGGCCGACATGCTGCGCTTTAACGAAGCGATCGACCAGTCGCTGACCGAATCGATCACGCGCTATTCGACCATGCTGCGCGAGTCGCAAAGCGTGTTCATGGCCATCCTGGGGCATGATGTGCGCAATCCGCTCGGCGCGATCAGCATGGGCGCGCAGCTGCTGATGCTCGACGCCACCCTGGCGCCCAGCCACCAGCTGACGGCCAGGCGCATCCTGGGCAGCACCAACCGGGTCAACGAGCTGATGGCCGACCTGCTCGACTTTTCCGTCACCCACCTGGGCGGCGGCATCCCGATCCGGACCGCCGCCTACGAGCTGGGGCCGCAATGCACCATGGTGGTCGATGAAATCCGCGACTTCCATCCGGACCGCGCGCTGGTGCTGGAACTGACGGGCAAGCTGGACGTCGAATGGGACCGCGCGCGCATCAACCAGGCCCTGTCCAACCTGATCGGCAATGCGATCGACCACGGCGACCCTGCCCAGCCGGTCTGGATCACGGCCAGCGGCGACGGCGACGCGGTGCGCGTGACGGTCCAGAACATGGGCCCGGTGATGGACGCGGCCAGCCTGCGCACCGTGTTCGACCCGGGCCAGCGCTTCACCATGACGCCGGTTGCCGCGCGCAATCACGTCAACGGCCACCTGGGGCTCGGGCTGTACATCACCAGGGAAATTGTCAGCGCCCACGGCGGCACCATCCGGGTGAGTTCGACGGCGCTGCAAGGGACCACTTTCACGCTGCGCCTGCCGCGCGCCAAGCCTGTACCTTGAGGCGGACTGTGTGCTATAAACGCCCACATGAAGCCGCCATCCATCCTCATTGTCTACGCCCATCCGGCACCCCACGCATCGCGGGTTAACCGCCGGCTGGCCCAGGCCGCCCGCGCCCTGCCCCACACCGAAGTTCACGAGCTGTACGAGCGCTACCCGGACTTTTACATCGACGTTGCGGCCGAACAAGCCCGCCTGGCCGCGGCCGACCATGTGGTCTTCGTCCATCCCATCCAGTGGTACAGCGCGCCCGCCTTGCTCAAGGAATGGGTCGACGTGGTGCTGCAGCCGGGCTGGGCTTACGGCAAGGAGGGCAAGGCGCTGGCCGGCAAGACCTACTGGCTGGTGACCACCACCGGCAGTGCGCAGGATGCCTACAGCGCAGGCGGCCCGCATGGCCGCCCTTTCGACGATTACCTGCCCCAGTTTCGCCAGACGGCCGCCTTGTGCGGCATGCGCTGGGAAGAACCGCTGGTTTTGCATGGCGCCCACCTGGTGGACGACGCCGCGCTCGAGGCCCATGTGGCCGCCTTCCTGGCGCGCCTGGAACAGCTGTCCACCTTGAAGATCGGCTAAACGCATGGAACATGGCTTGCTGCAAAATGCGCTGGTGTACCTGGCCGCCGCCGTGGTCGCGGTGCCGGTCGCCAAAAAACTGGGGCTGGGCGCCGTCCTGGGCTACCTGATGGCCGGCATCGCCATCGGACCCTGGGGGCTGGGATTGATCGGCGAAGTCGAGGATATCCTGCATTTTTCCGAATTCGGCGTGGTGCTGCTGCTGTTCCTGATCGGACTGGAACTCGAACCGAAGCGCCTGTGGTCCATGCGCCGGCCCATCTTCGGACGCGGCACGGCCCAGGTGGCCGGGGTGGCCGCCGCCCTGACGCTGGCCGCGCTGGCGCTCGGGGTCGACTGGAAAACGGCGCTGATCGCCGCCCTGGGCCTGTCGCTGTCCTCGACCGCGATCGCCCTGTCGACGCTGGGCGAACGCAACCTGATGGGCACGCCGACCGGCTCGGCCTCGTTCGCGATACTGCTGTTCCAGGATATCGCGGCCATTCCCATGATCGCCATCGTGCCCCTGCTGGGCGTGGCGGCGGCCGGCAGCAGCGGCGAAGGCTGGATCGGCGCCGTGAAAGTGGCGGCCGTCATCGGCGCGCTGGTGCTGAGCGGGCGCTTCCTGATCGGGCCCGCCTTGCGGGCGATCGCCAGGAGCGGCCTGCGCGAAATCTTCACCGCCTTTTCGCTGCTGCTGGTCATCGCCATTGCCCTGCTGATGCAGTCGGTGGGCTTGTCCATGGCGTTGGGCGCCTTCATGGCCGGCGTGTTGCTGGCCGATTCCGAATACCGGCACGCGCTCGAGACCGACCTGGAACCGTTCAAGGGCCTGCTGCTGGGACTGTTTTTCATCGCGGTCGGCATGTCGGTCGATTTCGGCGTGTTCATGGCCCAGCCCTGGCTGATCCTGGGCCTGGTGGCGGGCTTTTTGAGCATCAAGGCGGGCGTGCTCTATCTGCTGGCCAAGGCGATCGGCATTCCGCGCAGCCAGCAGTCGCTGTTTGCCTTCCTGCTCTCGCAGGGCGGCGAATTCGCCTTCGTGGTGTTTGGCGCGGCGCAGGCGGCCAAGGTCTTCAGCGACCAGGTGGCCGCGATCCTGATCGTGGTGGTGGCCCTGTCGATGGTGAGCACCCCGCTGCTGCTGATTGTGTACGACAAGGTGATCGCGCCCGGTTTTCGCACCAATACCAGGCGCAAGGCCGACGAGATCGACGCCAACGAGGACCACGTCATCATCGCCGGCTTTGGCCGTTTCGGGCAGATCGTGGGACGGCTGCTGGCCGTCAATGGCGTGAAGCTGACGGTGCTGGACCACGATCCGGACCAGATCGAATTCCTGCGCAAATTCGGCACCAAGGTGTTTTACGGGGACGTGACCCGCATCGACCTGCTGCACGCGGCCGGCGCCGCCCATGCGCGCGCCCTGGTGGTGGCCGTGGACGACATCGACGACAGCCTGAAACTGGTCGACGCCGTGCGCGCCGCGTTTCCGGACCTGCCGCTGATGGCGCGCGCGCGCAATGTGTCGCATTACTATGACCTGATGGACCGCGGCGTGACCGTCATCGAACGCGAAACCTTCGAATCGGCCTTGCGCCTGGGGCGCGGCGTGCTGCAGGAACTCGGCTTCGGCGCCTTCCGCGCGCGCCAGGCTGCGCAGAAGTTCAGGCTGCTCAATATCCAGAGCCTGGCCAAGGTCTACCCCTTCTACAAGGACAAGGAGCAGTTCGTGTCGCTGGCCGTGCAGGCGCGCGACGAACTGGAAGCCATGTTCGCCCTCGACGCCGAAGCGGTCGACGCGGAACGCAAGAACAGCTGGGATTGACGGTGTGATTGCGCAATAGTCCTGGGCGACAACACCGTGCGGCATTCCGGGAAGCGTGCGGTGCTCATGTGCGTTAGGGGCCCGACTTACCTCGTGCCTGGTTCCACGCCTCGTTTTGTCTGCATTTCCCTTGCCCGGTCTGGAAGTTGCCATCGCCGCCCATGCAGTTAGGACACTTCAAGACAAATCGAGTTCAAACATGGCGAAATAAGGCGGCAAACAAGGCGTCATGCTGTGGGGGCCATACACCGGACACCCAAGCCGCCTGCCACACACGGTGCCTAGCGCAGCAGAACCAGGCTGGGCAGGTAATCCGGGCCGCACCAGACAATGGCGTTCTGGTCCAGTTCCCGGCCGATGGCGCGTGCCTGTTCAAGTAAAGTGCCCAGCACCAGGTAGCTGGGTTCTGCCTGCCATTCGCCCCTGGGATCGCGCCCTTCTCCCTGCAGGAAGGTCAAGCCGCGCGCCGTGAGCATGCGCGCGAATGCGGCCTGGCGCTCGCCGTTGAGGCCAGCGGTCGAGGCGTCGCCGCGCGGATTGCAGGCGGAGATGAAGGCGCAGCAATCGACGCCGGCGCGGGCATACAGCGCCGCCAGGGCCTGGCAAGGCGCGCCGATGCGCAGCGTGAAGCCGGGCGCGCCCTCAACCCGGTAGTCGGCGCTCAGGTAAGCATGGATGGTGGCGGGATCGGTCACGACTTCTCCTGAAAACAGCGTATGCTATCGCCAATCACTATACAGGCACCCCTATGCAAAGCAAAAAACCCGACGCCGCCCGCCTCGACAAGATCGTCGCCGATGCCCGCCGCGCCGCCGACACCCGCGAACTGGGCTACCGCGAACGCTCGCTGAAAATGTATCCATGGATTTGCGGACGCTGCATGCGCGAATTCAACCATACCAATGTGTCGCAGCTGACCGTGCACCACCGCGACCATAACCACAACAACAACCCGCCCGATGGCAGCAATTGGGAGCTGCTGTGCCTTTACTGCCACGACAACGAGCATTCGCGCTACCTGGAAGCCGATCGCGGGCCGGGATTGCAGTCGGACACGGTGGCGCCTGCCACCCACAATCCCTTCGCCGCGCTGGCGGGCCTGATCAAGAAAAAGGACGGCGCCTGAGTATCGCCAAGCCGGTCATGCCTGTCCCAGGATGACATGGTGCAGGCGCGCCCCCGAGTACGGGCGGCGCGCATGCGACACGGCGAAGTTGTCGACCACGACCACGTCGCCCGACCGCCACGCGAACGACGCCGCCACGCGGATATGCGCGCGCAGCACCTCGGCCACCCAGCTGTCGGGTATCGTCCCGCCATCGCCGAAGCACACGTCGCGCGGGAAGCCCTGCCCTTTGAGCATGCTGGTGAGCGCCTTGCGCACCTTCGGGTCCAGGCTGGCCGGATGGTGCAGCAGGATCTGGTTGAAGAACACGTCCTTGCCGCTGTCCGGATGGCGCATCACGGCCGGGCGCAGCGTTTCGGTTTCCAGGCCGCCGTCCGCGCGCCAGATCAGCTTGATGCCCTGTTCGGCGCAGCGCACTTCCAGCTCCTGCCGGCTATTGGTGCCAAAGTAGTGCTGCCACGAGACGTCCAGCCCTTCGACGAAATTGCGCTTGTATAGCAGGCCGCGGCTGGCGAAGGCGTCGGACATGTGCGGCGGCAGCGCCGCCAGCACGGCAGCCGAATCGGCCAGCGGCGTTTCGCCATCCTGTTCGGCCGCGATCGCACACTGGAAAAAGATATGGCGCGGCGCCTGGGTCGTGTGCGAGCCCTCGTTGTGGAACAGGATCGCGTTCCTGGCCGGGTACTTGGTGACGTTGAACACGCCCGTGGTGCCGGCGTCGGACGGCAGCTGCGGCAGGTCGCCGTATTCGTCCATCAGCGCGATGCCCAATTCCCTGACGCTGGCGCGGAAGTCTGCCGGATTCTCCACGCCCAGGCCGCGGATCAGCGCCCAGCCCCTGGCCGCGACCATGTCGAGGATCTGCTGGCGGTTCGCCGCCACCCATGCGGGCGCCGGGGTGCTTGCCCTGATCAGGTGCGGCGCCGAGCTGTCGCTCACGTCCATATCCAGCAGGTCGCGTTCCTGTTTGGTGATGGACAGGTCGTCCTCACCGAGATTTCGTTCCATTCGATTCACGCAAAACTCCTCTTCATGCCGATAAATTACGTCCGGTGCCAGGCGCGCGTGCGCCGACCAGGACAGCCATGTTTCCGTGCGGGTGCTTGTTTTCAAACATCAGCTGGTGCGCCTCCGGGATTTCGTCGAAGGTGAACGTGCGCGACAGGCAGGGATCGACCTCGCCCGCGGCGACCAGGTCGTTGAAACCCTTGGCCTGCGCGCCGTTCGCAAAGTGCGAACCTTGCAGGCGTTTCTGGCGCATCCACAGGTAGCGCACGTCGACCGTGGCGTTGAAGCCCGAGGTGCCGGCGCAGGTGACCACCATGCCGCCCGTGTCGCAAGAGAACAGCGAGGTTGGCAGCGTCACTTCACCGGGATGCTCGAACACGATGGCCGGCGCCTTGCGCTCGCCGATGATTTTCCAGGTCGCCTTGCCGAACGCGCGCGCGCCTTCCATCCACTGGTCGTATTTGACCGTGTCGCTCCAGTGCGGCAGCATGCCCCAATGCTCGAATTCGCTGCGATTGATGCAGCCTTTCGCGCCCAGGTCCATGCAGTACTGGTACTTCTCTTCGCTGGACACCACCGCGATCGGCATCGCACCGACCGAACGGCAGATCTGGATCGCCATCGAACCCAGGCCGCCGGCGCCGCCCCAGATCAGCACCGCGTCGCCTTCGCGCACGACGTTGGGCGGAAAGCCGTACAGCATGCGGTAGGCGGTCGCGCCCACCAGCATGTACGCGGCCGATTCGTCCCACGACAGGCGCTGCGGGCGTGGCAGGCATTGCTGCGCCTGGACCTTGGTGTACTGGGCGAAGCTGCCCCAGTTCAGTTCATAGCCCCAGATCTTGAAAGTCGGCGAGAACATCGGATCGGCGCCGTTCCTGACGCGCGGGCAATTGGCGTCCCAGGTGCCGCAATGGATCACGACTTCGTCGCCGATCTTCGGGTAGCTGACGTTCTTGCCGACCTTGTACACGATGCCCGACGCATCGCTGCCGCCGATGTGATAGTCGATGTCCTCGCCCTGGTTCTGGCGCATGGTGATCACGTCCACCGGGATGCCCTGCGCGGCCCATACATTGTTGTAATTGACGCCGGCGGCCATCACGTACACCAGCACTTCGTCGTCGCCGATTTCCGGAACCGGCACGATTTCAGTGCGCAGGCTTTCGCGCGGCTCCCCGAAGCGCTCGCGCCGTGCAGTGCAGGCATACATCATGGGCGGCACTTCGCCGAGCGGTGGCGCTTCGCCAATTGGATAGATTTCTTTTTTCATTATTCTGCAAACTCCCTTATGTGAACAGCCCGGACCGTGTCACCACTGGTTCCATACATTCCGGGGACAATTTCCTTTGAGCGCGAGGCGGCATCTGCCGCAGGCAGGCCGTATGTCTCGTCGCTCAGTCTTACCAAAAACGGTTTTCCTGCACTGACCGTGAACTTCACTTCCAGCCAGTCTTCATTGAGCCCGTAGCTTTCGAATACCCAGCGCTCGCTGTCCTTGGTGGCGAAGGCCTTCCCCTGCACCACCGACGAGAGCACCGGCGTGCCTTCGATCTTGATGGTGATCGCCGGTGCATTGCGGCGGGTGCGCACGCGCATGACGATGTTGCGGTTGGCGCCATCCTCGTCTTCTTCACCGAGCACTTCCAGTGCGGGCGCCTGCAGGCCGGCGATGACCGGCGCCCTGGCAGCCCAGTACAGGCGCGGGCTGGTCGCGCCGAACAGTTCGGGCACCTTGCGCGGCGCTTCGACGTCCTTGAAGTACTTGCGGTTCCAGTCATCGAGTTCATCGTCGCGCGAAATCCAGAACGCTTCGTTGCTACTCGCGTTCCAGGCATAGAACAGGTTCGATGGACGCGGCTGGGCGGCGTCGAATTCGGACGTCACGGTGCCGGCCATCAGGCCCAGAATGCCGATCGCCAGCGCCGTGTACAGCACCACCCGGGCGCGGTTGAGCAGCGCAAGCAGCGGCCCCAGAAGGCCCAGCAGCAGCGCGATCAGCAGGCCGGTGGCCACGAAAATGTGCGGACCGAGACCGTTGAACAGCATCCGCACCAGCGGTGCGCCCAGCAGCAGCGCCGGCGCCGCGCCAGCCAGCAGCAATCCGGCCTGCGCCGCCAAGGGCAGGCCGATACCGGTCGTCACCAGCATGACCAGCAGCAGTGGCAGCAGCGGCCAGGCGAACATGAAGGTGGCGCCCGGCATGCTGATGGCGGCGGCGACATGCAGGCCGGTCCAGACCAGCATCGCGCCCAGCCCCAGTTCGAAGGCGCTCATCCAGCGTTCCCAGCCTGCCTGCAGCTTGATGAAAAGGGCCGCGGCCAGGGCCGACATCGCCAGCAGATAGGTCATGCTGTTGTAAGGCGCGTCGAGCAGGTTGTAGTCCGGGTGCACCAGGCAGACCGTCATCCAGATCAGCTGGCAGGCGACGGCCACCAGCACCGTGCTGCCCACGAAGGCGAAAGCGGCAGCGACGACACGTCCCGCACGCACCTGGTTCTTGCGCACCGCCAGGAAAACCAGCATCAGCCACAGGCAGGTGGCCACGCCGGCCAGCACCTTCGCCATCCCGGCCGGATAGTGGACGATGCCGGCGAACGGCAGGTTGAAGTACACGCGGTCGGCCGCTTTCAGGCCCGCCAGCGGGGTGCTGCCGAAATGCCGGGCCAGGCCGAGCACCAGTTCACCCTCCTGCTGCAGGCTGGCGTGATTGAGTTCCTCGATCCGGTCGTGCTGCATGTGGTAGGTGGCCGGCTTTTCAATCGCCGCGAAGTTCATGCCGACCAGCCTGGCGTTCTTGAACGAGGTCATGTCGGTATCGTTGGGCATGCGCTGGTAAATTTCATACAGCAGCGAGTTGGCGATCGGGCGCGCCGTCGACCGGGCCAGGGCGGCGATCATGTTGCCGTTGCCGCCGGCCGTTTCGAACATCAGCATCGGGCCGCTGCTGCCGCGGTACTCGAAATTGAGCGCCAGGCCCACGTCGTGCACCGATGGATGCAGCCGCGCATACAGTTCGGAGCCCAGCAGGCCGGCCTCCTCGCCATCGCTGAGGAGCACGATCAGGTCGTTCTGCAAAGGCTTGCCGGCCTTGATCGCACGCAGCGCCTCGAGAATGGCCGCCACCGAGGCGCCATTATCGGCAGCGCCCGGGCTGTTGGGCACCGAGTCGAAATGGGCCGACAGCAGCACCGCCTTGCGCGGGGCGGGCCCCGTGCCGGGCAGGCGCGCCACCACGTTGTGCACCTTGCCGATCACGCCGTAGGGACGCGATTGCTGGTGCCCGAAGCCGCTTTGCACTTCCGTGGCAAGGCCCAGTGCCGCCAGTTCGGCGACCAGGTACTGGCGCACCTCGGCGTTTTCGGGCGTGCCGGTGGGGTGCGGTTTTGCAGCGATATGCTTCAGGTGCGTGATCGCCCGTGCCGCCGAAAACCCGGCCGCCGGGGCCTGTGCGCCCACGGGATCGGGCAGTTGCTCCGACGCCAGCCCAAGGAACACCAGCAGCACGATGGCGACAAGGAGCCCGATCCCGAATGGCAGGCCAACGGTTTTCAGGTCGGGAGCTGCTTCGGACAGGCTGTCGATTTCAATTTTTGAATGGTTCATGATTCTCAGTCGTTAGCACCAGCAGCACGGCGGCTACGGGCAGCAGGGCAAGGTGTGGCATCAGGGTAAAGACAGGCAGTCCGTCGATGGCCAGGTAGGCGCCGGCGGCCATCAGCAGTTCAAAGGTGCGCGGATTGCGGGTCAGCGCGCCAAGCGCCAGGGCCCAGATGGCGATCGACAGCGCCACCACCGCGACGGGCAGGCCGAAGCGCAGCAAGGCTGGCAGGCCGGCCGCCAGGCCCAGCACCAGCAGCATCAGCGAGCGCACCGCGAGCACGCGGCGGCGCCCGCCAGGGTTGCTGAACACGACCTGGCCGGTGCGGGTCATCTGCTCGCGCAGGGCCAGGCGCGCATACACGTCCAGCGACAGCAGCCAGGCCGCCAGCACGGCCAGCATGCCGACGTGGGACGACCCCAGCGCCTGGAAAGCCCAGGTGGCGAGCATCGCCAGCCACCACCACAGCTGGCGCTGGCGCAGTGCCAGCTGAAGTTCGAGCGCCAGCAGGGTGCCGCCCTGGCTGCGGTGGAGCGGCCGCAGGATGACCGCCAGCCAGCGCAGCTCGCGGCCACCTCCCTCGCCCTTCACAGGCGCGACATGGGCGGCGGCACGATCAAGAAAGCCGGCCGAGAAGGCCACCACGCCCAGGCCCAGTGCAAGCCAGAAGGCGCGGCCGGTGACGTCGCGCGCGGCCGGCTGCCATTGCTGCCATGCGAACAGGATCGGACGTTTCGTCTTCATGCCGCAGGCAAGGCAGAAACCAGGCTTGATGTCGATCTCCAGCTCCTGCCTTGCCGCGCGATCGAACACGGCAACGCCGAATGGATCGCCGATCCAGCCCTGCTCCGAGCGCAACGACTGCTGGGTACTGGCCAGCATCAGTATCCAGATCACCAGGTACAGCACATTGCCAGCCGTGCGGCGCAGCGGGGGAACCAGGTCGAACACCAGCGCAAAGGTGGCGGTCATGCCCAGCGTCGGCAATCCGAGCAGGATCAGGGGCTTGAGCAGTTCGACCAGGTCGGGCGAACTGCCTTCTGCCCGTACCAGTTGCGCGGCGACGCCCACCAGCGCCGCAGCTGCCAGCACCAGCGACAGCATCAGGACATTGCTGAACCACTTCGCCAGCAGGTAGGTCGGGCGGCGCATCGTGGTGGCCACCAGCAGCTGCCATACGCCGGTTTCAATGTCGCGCGCCAGCGAGCCGCGCACCATGTAGAAGCCGGCCAGCGACAGCCAGATGCACAGCATCGACAGCACCATGCCGATCCAGGTGCTTGAATACATGCCGCGGTACTGCCCTCCCCCCAACCCCAGGATCATGTACTTGGCATCGACCGGCGGAAAGCACCACCAGGCCGCGCCGGCGATCAGCGCAAGCAGCACCCAGAACCGGGTCGAGCGCACGCGTTCGAGCAGGTCGGCCCTGGCGAATGCCAGAAAACGGTGAACAGCTTCCATCTCAGGCGCCACCCTTCCGTTCAAGCAGCCATACGTAGGCGTCTTCCAGGCCCGGCACCACCTGTTCGGCTTCGCCGGACGGTGCCTGGTGGGCCACCACACGAACGCGCACGCCATCCGGACGGCGCAGCGAAGCGCAGACCTTGTGGCGGCTGCGCACCTGCGGCAGGCTGCCCGCGTCGACAGTCCACTCCCAGACCTTGTCGCGGGCGCCGGCGATCAGCGCTTCCGGCGTGCCATGGAAAACCAGGCGTCCCTTGTGCATGACCGCCAGGTCGGTGGCGCTCGCTTCCAGGTCGGAGACGATATGGGTCGACAGGATCACCAGCCGCTGGCCCGCCAGGTCGGTGAGCAGGTTGCGAAAGCGCAGCCGTTCGTCCGGGTCCAGGCCCACGGTCGGCTCGTCGACGATCAGCAGTTGCGGGTCATTGAGCAAGGCCTGGGCGATGCCGACGCGCTGGCGCATGCCGCCCGAGCAGTCGCCCAGGCGCTTGTCGGCAGCGTCCTGCATGCCCACCATCTGCAGGCATTCGTCGACCCGCGCCGCGGTCTTTGCATGCGGCAGGCCCTTGACCGCCGCCAGGTAGGCCAGGAATTCGCGCGCGCTCAGGGCCGGATAGACGCCAAACTCCTGCGGCAGGTAGCCGAGCGTGCGCCGCAATGCATCGGGGTTGTCGCTGCCGTTCCACAGGATGCGGCCTTCGGTCGGACGGGTCAGCGTGGCGAGCATGCGCATCAGGGTCGACTTGCCGGCGCCATTCGGGCCCAGCACACCCAGGATGCCGGAACGCTGGTCGAGATCGAGCCCGGCCACGGCTTGCATGCCGTTCGGGTAGCGAAATCCCACGCCTTGAAGCTGAACATGGATCATTGGGGCTGCAGCGCCGTGGTGGTGGCGACAGCCTTGGCGCGACGGCCTGCATGCCGCACCAGGATGTCATCGACGTAGGCGAATACGACCGGGATCACGAGCAGGCTCAGAAACGTCGAGCTCACCAGGCCGCCGATGACTGCAATCGCCATCGGCGCGCGCAGGCTTGGATCGGCGCCCAGGCCCAGGGCGATCGGCAGCATGCCGGCGGCCATGGCAACGCTGGTCATCACGATAGGCTGCGCGCGCTTGTGGCACGCCTCGAGCAGCGCTTCGCTGCGGCTCATGCCCTTTTCGCGGCGTGCGCGCATGGCGTAGTCGACCAGCAGGATCGAATTCTTGGCGGCGATCCCCATCAGCATCAGGAGGCCCAGCAAGGACGGCATCGACAGCGAACTGCCCGTCAGCAGCAGTGCACCGAACGCCCCGCCGATGGCCAGCGGCAGCGCCGCCATCACCGTCACCGGCTGCATGAAGCCGCGGAACAGCAGGACCAGCACCATGTACACGCAAAGTACGCCGGTCAGCATGGCCATGCCGAAGTTGAAGAACAGCTCCTTCTGCATTTCCATGTCGGCGCGGCCGCGTGCAACGCCGGGCGGCAGCTGCTTCAGGCTGGCCAGTTCGTCGACCTTTTCATCGATCTCGTTGTAATCCATGCCATTCAGTTCCACGTGGATGACCACGCGGTTGGCGCGGTCGCGGCGGTCGATGCGCGACACGCCGCTGTCGATCCGCACCGTCGCCACCGAACTCAAAGGCACATTGCCATGCTTGCCGGGAACCGACAGGCGTTCGAGCACGCCAATGTCATGGCGCGCCGATTCGGGCAGGCGCACGCGGATCGGCACCTGGCGCTCCGGCAGGTTCAGTTTCGACAGGTCCTGGTCGTAGTCGCCGGCTGTCGCTACGCGCAGCGTGTCGCCGATGGATGCAGCCGATACGCCCAGGTCGGCCGCCTTGGCCGAATCCGGCGTGACGATCACTTCGGGACGCAGCACGCTGACGTCGGAATAGATGCTGCCAAGGCCGGGAATGGCGCGGATCTCGCGCTGGATGGCCTGAGCGGCCACCTTCAGCGCTTCGGGATCGTCGCCAACCAGCGACACGGTCAGTTCTTCGCTGGCTTCGTCGGCGCTGCCCACCGTGGTGCGAACGCCCGGCAGGTCGACCAGTTTCGCCCGCAGCGCGGTGTTGATGTCGACCTGCTTGCGCGAGCGCTCGCCGCGCGGCTTGAGGCTGGCGGTCAGCACCGCGCGGTGTGGTTCGTTGCCGCCAATGGCGGAAAACACCTGCACCACGTCCTTGTCCTGCATCAGCAGCGCGCGCGCCTCGTCGGCTGCGACGCCGGTTTCGGCAAGCGTGGCGCCGGGCGCCAGTTCCAGCGTCACCTGGGTCTGGATGCCGTTCGCGGGCGGGAAGAACGCGGTCTGCAGCATCGGGATCATGGCCAGCGAAACGATGAAGAACACGCCGGCGAGAACCAGCGTGCGGCGGCGGTGCCGCAGGCACCAGGCGGCGGCAGCCATGTAGCGCAGCATCAGGCGGCCATCCGGCTTCGCATGTGCAATCGGTTTGAGCAAATAGGCCGCCATCATCGGCGTCAGGACCCGCGCCACCACCAGCGAGGCGCCCACCGCAACGGCGGTGGTCCAGCCGAACTGCTTGAAGTACTGCCCCACCACGCCGCTCATGAAGGCGGTCGGCAGGAAAACGGCAATCAGGGTGAAGGTGGTCGCCACGACCGCCAGCCCAATTTCATCGGCCGCGTCGATGGCTGCCTGCAGCGGCGTTTTACCCATGCGAAGGTGGCGCATGATGTTTTCAATCTCGACGATGGCGTCGTCGACCAGGATACCCACGACCAGCGCCAGGGACAGCAGCGTGATCATGTTGAGCGTGAAACCCAGCCAGTGCATGATCAGGAAGGTCGGAATGATCGACAGCGGCAGCGCCACTGCCGACACCAGCGTGGCGCGCCAGTCGCGCAGGAAGAACCACACCACCAGCACGGTCAGGATGGCGCCCTCGTAAAGCAGCGTCATGGAGCCGTTGTAGTTGTCCTGCACCGCGTCCACGGTGTTGAACGATTCGGCGATCTTCACCTGCGGTTCGGTTTCGGACAGCTTGGCAACAGCATCGCGCACGGCGGCGGCCACTTCCAGCTCGCTGGCGCCCTTGTTGCGGGTGATGTCGAAACCGACCACCGGCTTGCCGTCGAGTAGTGTGATCGACTGGCGCTCGGCGCTGGTATCGGACACGCGCGCCACCTGGTCGAGGCGGATGCGGCGCCCGTCCGACAGCGACAGGTTGAGCGCAGCGATTTCGGCCACGCTGCGCACGGTGCCGATGGTACGCACCGACTGGTTCACGCCACTGATGCTGGCCTTGCCGCCGGACGCTTCCTGTTGCACCTGCCGGAGCTGGCGCGACACGTCGGCCGGGGACACGTTCAGCGCCGCCATGCGGGCCGGGTCAAGTTCGACCAGCACTTCGCGGTTCACGCCGCCGATGCGCGCTACCTTGCCCACGCCCGGCACCAGCAGCAGCGCCTTGTTGATCTTGTTGTCGACCAGCCAGGACAAGGCCACTTCATCCTTGCTGGCCGAGCTGACGCTGTAGGTCAGGAACGGCACGCCAGCCAGGTCGAGCCGCGAAATGACAGGGTCGCGCAAGTCCGCAGGCAGGTCGCTGCGTACGCGCCCTACCGCATCGCGCACGTCGGCCATGGCTTCGGAGACGTCTTTTTCAAGATGGAACTGGACCGAGGTCTCGACCGCCCCGTCGCTGATGGTCGTGTAAATGTGGCGCACGTGCGAGATCGAGGCCAGCGAATTTTCAATCTTGCGGGCGACGTCGGCCTCGAGCTGGGGTGGCGAAGCGCCCGGCAGGTAACTGTGGACGAACACCACCGGGAAGTCGAGATCGGGCGAGTCCTGCACCTTCATGCGGCCAAAGCTGATCAGCCCTCCGATGGTCAGCAGGATGAACAGCAGGATGGCGGGAATCGGGCGCCGGATCGAGAATGCGGAAAAATTCATGGACATGCCTCTCTTATTTCACCGGACGCGGCGCGGCGGCGGCGACCTTCTTGTCGGTGCGCGCCGTGACCTTGACGATGTCGCCGTCGGAAAGGAAACCCGCGCCCTGGTCGACCAGGCGGGTGCGTTCGTTGACCCCGTCGAGCACTTCGATGCGCTGGTTCATGCGGCGCCCGGCGGTGACGCGGGTCTGCACGACCTTGTCGTCGCTACCGATGCGAAATACGTAGGCAAAGCCGTCGCGCATCAGCAACGCGCCATGCGGCACCGTCAGCGCGGCCTTGCGGCCCATTTCCAGATTCCCGGTCACGAACATGCCGGGCCGGAATTTTCCGCTGCCTTCCAGGTCCACGAACACCGTGGCGCTGCGGGTTTGCGGATCGACCACGGGACTGACCATGCGCACGGTTCCTTTCACCGGCGTACCGTCGGCGGCGTTCAGTTCCACCGCCTGGCCCGGCCTGATGTTGAGCAGGTCGTTGGCCGGCACCTCGGCGCGCCATTCGAGGCGGTTGCGCCGAATCAGCTTGAACAACTCCTGTCCCTGCTGTGCCACGGCGCCCAGCGTGGCCGTGCGCGACGAGATCACGCCGTCGTCCGGCGCGCGCACCTCGGTCTGGCCCAGGCGGATCGTTTCGGTCTTCACGCGCGCTTCGGCCGACGCCACGCGCGCCTTGGCGCTGCGCTCCGCGGTCAGGTACTGCACCTGCTGCTGCTTCGACAGGGCGCCGCTGTTGCCCAGGGTGCGGGCGCGGTCGGCGTTGGAGACCGCTTCAGCGAGCGCGGAGCGGGCTTCCTCCAGCGCCGCTTCCTGCTGCGCCAGGTCGGCCGCCACGCTGGCACTGGCAAAGCGCGCCAGCACCTGGCCCTTTTTCACCACGTCGCCCACGTTGACGTTGACTTCAGCCAGGCGCTGGCCACCGAGTTCGCTGCCGACGATGGCATCCTGCCAGGCAGCGATGGCGCCGTTGGCAGCCATGCTCAGGGGCCAGTCGGCGGTCTGGGGGCGCACCGCAGTCACGGTGAGCATGGCGCGCGGCTTTTCAGCCTGTTCTGCCGGCGCGGCCTTTTCCTCTTCCTTTGGTCCTGCGGCGGCAAAAAATGCGATGCCCAGGCACAGGACGGCGATGGCGCCAACGATGGAAGTCTTTTTCAACGATAGTTTTTTCATGTGATTTTTCCTAAAATGTGTTGGTCAGGCTGGTTTCCAGCCACCGCCGAGTGCCTTGTACAGCGCAATCCAGGCGCTGACGCGCTCGCGCTGCACGCCGATCACGGTCTGCCGGGCCGACAGGGAACTGCGGCGCGCATCTTCCAGTTCGAACAGACTGCGTCCGCCGGCCTTGAATTCGTCGTTGTAGGCATTGAAATAGCGTTCATAGCTGCGGGCCGCGGCCTCGGCGTCACCATGCCGGCGCGCGGCCGAGTCGAGCCGCACCAATGCTTCCTCGATTTCGCGCACGGCGCTGCGCACGCGCTGCTGGTATACGGCAAACGCCTCGTCGTAGCGCGCCTGGGCCGCGTTCACGTCGGCCTTGCGGCGGCCGGCGTCAAACAGCGGAATCGTCAGCGACGGCAAAAACGACCAGGTGCTGCTGCTGGCGTTCTCGCCATTCAGGCGCACGCCGGCAATGCCGATGTTCCCGGCCAGGCCGATCCGCGGATAGCGTGCGGCCTGGGCCACATTGATGTCGGCGCTGGCTGCGGCCAGCTCACGCTCGGCCGCGGCGATGTCGGGGCGCTGGCTCAGTGCGCCCGCCGGCACTGCGGCCACGTCGATTTCCTTCGGCGCCGGCAGCGCGGAGCCGCCGCCCATCCTGGCGCGCAGCGATGCTTCGTCCATGCCCGAAAGCGCCACCAGGGCCTTGACTTCCAGGTCGCAGGCGGCGCGCTGCGCGGTCAGGCGCTGGCGCGCGTCAGCGGCCGACGCGGCAATCAGGTCATTGTCGGCAGCGGTCGTGAAGCCTGCCTTGACCTTCAGTTCCGACAGTTCGGACGTCTGGTTGCGCGAATCGAGGTCCTGCTCCAGCACCTTGACGGTGGCCATGCAGGCACGGTAGTTGACCAGGGTTCCCGCCACTTCGGCGGCGAGCGACACGCGCGCGGCGTGCCAGTCGGCAGTGCGCGCTTCAACGCGGTAGGCAGCAGCGTCGGCGGCCTTGCGCTTGCCGCCGAACAGATCGAGCTCCCAGCTCGCGTCCAGGCCACGGACCGTGGTGGTGGCGACGTCGGACGTCGCGGTGCGGCTGCGGCTGGCACTGGCGCCCAGGTCAAGCGCAGGGAAACGCGCACCCGCGGCATGGCCGGCGGCGGCGCGTGCCTGGGCGATCCGGGCCAGCGCCTGCGCCACGGTCGGATTGCCGGCCTGGGTCGCGTCGACCAGTTCGGCAACGAGCGGGTCGTCGAACTGGCGCCACCAGTTGCCCAGGTCGGCCACGCGGTCGGACGGCGGCAGGACCGGCGCCTTGTAGCCTGGGCCGACCGCACAGCCGGCGGCCAGCATGGCCACGGCGGCGGCAACGGCAAATGTCATGAAATCCATTGAATGCTCCATCTGTCAGAATGCATCGCCAACTTCATCTTCGAAGCGGTACAGGCGGCGGTCCGCCAGCGACAGCAGCGATACCAGCGCCACGCCGGCTCCCATCAGCAGGAACAGGAAGCCGGTACCGCGCCCCTTGCCAGTGCCGAACCAGCTGCCGACGCTGTCGAACCACATCCCGCCCGGCATCAGGGCCGGTTCGAACACATGGAAGGTCAGCAGGCCGCCAACCACGGCCGCCAGCGGAATCAGGGACAGGCCGATGGCTTGCTGGAGCGCGGCGAAATTGCCCTGGCGCTCGCGTGGCACCTTGCGGCGCCAGATCGCCTGGATGCAGCCGGTCAGCAGCGAGGAACTGAACATGACCAGGAAGGCGCACAGGGACAGCACCGCCACCGATTTCGTGTAACCGCCGACGGCCACCGCAATGGCCGTGACCAGGTTCAGTCCGAGCAGCAGTGGCGACCATGTGCGCGGGCCGCCCCAGCTGATCATCAGCAGGCCCGCCAGCAGTGCACCCACGGCGCCGGCGGTCGAAATGCGCGCCAGTACGCCGGCGCTATGGTTCGACAGCACCATCGGCGTGACCAGCACCACGACCATGCCGGACAAGAAGGCGCCGATGCTGACGTACGCGTAGATGCGCGCCATCGCCGGGCGCTCCCACAGGTACTTGAAGGCCCATGCCAGCTCCTTCATCGGGCCGGCGCCCTGGGCGGGGTCGCGCACCGGCGTGGCCGGGAACGTGGCCAGCACCAGGCCGGCCATGGCCACCAGCAGGGTAATGAGCTCGATCGCCAGTATGCCGTGCAGGCCGATCAGGGCCAGCAGGGTCGCGGCGATCATCGGAGCACCCAGCTGGGCGACGGCCGACGCGGTGCCGAACATGCCGCTGGCGCGGCCATAGTGTTCCTTGGCCACGATGCCCGACAGCGTGGCGTAGGCGGCCGGCCCCTGGAAGGCCATGCAGACCGAGAGCGCGATCTGGACCGCATACAGCTGCCACAACTCGAACGATTTCCCCCATACCAGCAGGAATAGCAGGCCGGTACACACCAGGGCCACGCCGTCGCACGCGACCAGGATGGTGCGCTTGTTGAAACGGTCGGCCAGGCTGCCGCTCCATGGCAGGAGCAGCAGCGCGGGCAGCGTCTGGGCGAGCGTCAGCTGCACATAGCTCATGACCGAGCCGGTACTCTGGAACATCCATACGCCAAAGCTGAAGGCGGTCAGCATGGAGCCGAACATGGAAACGGACTGGCCGAACCAGATCATGTAGAACGAATTACTCAGGCGGCTGACCGGGGCCTGCGCCGTGCTTGCTGCGACTTCCATTATTTGACTCCAAGTTGTGATTGCATCCACGCGGCGAGCGTGGCTGCGTGGGGTGCGGACAGCAATGTCATGTGATTACCCGGGCCTTCCCAGTAGCGGACCGCGGGTGCGAACCGCTGCCAGGACGCCAGCTGCGACGCCGCTTCCGGTACCAGCACCAGGTGCAGCGCGCCCAGGTAAGGCGCGCCGGGCGTGTACTGCGTGTTCAGGTTGGTGGCGAACACGCGCACGATGCCGCGCAGGACCTGCAGCGGCGTATTGCGCGGCATGACCTTTGCGTCTACCAGGCGCGCAAGCAACAGTGCGAGCTGCTTTTCCTGGTCCAGCGGCGCGAAATCGGCCGCTGACAGCGACAGTGGCTGGTCGAGGTTCATCTCGAACAGTTCAACCAGCTTCTCCAGCATGTCCAGCCTGCCGTAGCGCTGGCGCGCGTTGGGACCGGGCGCTTCGGAGTCGAGCACGAACAGCGCCGACACTTCATCGCCCGCGTCGATCAGCTGGCGCGCCACTTCGCACGCCACCCAGCCGCCGAAAGAATGGCCAACCAGGCGGTAAGGCCCGGCCGGCGCCACTTCCCGGATTGCCTTGACGTAGGCGCGTGCCGCACTTGGCACATCCACGTGCGGCACCAGCACGCCGCACAGGCCGCGTGGCTGCAGTCCGTGAATCGGGATGGCAGGATCGAGCGACTGGGCCAGCGTGGCAAACGCCGTCACGCTGGCGCCGGCGCCCGGAATGCAGAACAGCGGCGCGACGCCGGCCCTGCCGGTCTGGATGGTGATGCGCGGCGTGTAGCTCAGTTCTTCCTGGCGCACCGTGCGCGCCGTGGCGATGACCAGCTCGGCTTCGACTGCCGCGCACAGGACGTCGACCTGGGGCGCCTGCATCATCGACAGATGGGTGCCATTCACCGGAACGGCACGCAGGCGGCTGCCGATGGCGTTTTTCCAGCCGATGGTGGGATCGGCGCGCAGCTCGTTACAGGCCGAGAACAGCGATACCGGCACCGGAATCGGCGGACGCGCATAGTCAGGGTGATGGGCCGGCGTGTCGAACAGGCCCAGGAACTGGACCTGCTGGTCGGCGCCGACCAGCTGGTGGGCCATTTCGTAGGCGATGGTGCCGCCGGCACCCCAGCCGCCAAGCCGGTACGGTCCGTGCGGCTGCACTGCGCGCAGCTCGCGCACGTGGCTGGCCGCCAGTTCTTCCACCGAACCGGGCATGGTGGCGGCGCCAAGCGCATACAGCGGCATGTCGGGATTGAGGTGTTCCGCCATGGCGCGTGCGTAGCCGTGGGCGCCATCGACCAGGAACAGCGGCCGCTGGCTGCCTTCGGTGCGAATCGCAATCAGCTGCGCAGCAAATGCTGCCAGCGTACTGTTGACGAACAGCGTGCGCAGCGCCACGTCGATGCCGGTGGCCTTGCGCAGGCGCGACAGCATTTTCACGGCCAGCATGGAATAGCCGCCGAGCGCAAAGAAGTCGTCATGGCGCCCTACCCGTTCGATGTCCAGCAGCTCGCACCAGATGCGCGCGATGCTTTCTTCGCTTGCACCGCGCGGTGCTTCGAACGCCGCGCGCGCCGGCACGGACGGGACCTGCAACGGGCAGGGGTCAATGGCAGGCAGGGGCTCGTTGTTCACCATGGCGGCCAGCGTGGATTTGTAGCTCTCCATGAGTGCGGCGATAGTCGCCGCGCTGAACATGTCGGTGGCATATTCCAGCGCACCGACAATGGTGTCGCCGGCATCGACAAGGCGCAGGCCGATATCGAACTGGGTCGTGTCCTGGGTCTGCTGGTACTCGCCCAGGGTCAGTCCGGGCAGGTCCAGCACCTGTTTGCCAGGCGTGTTGTTCATGCTGAGCATGACCTGGAAGAGCGGGCTGTGGCTGAGGCTGCGCACCGGCTGCAGGGTCTCGACCACCTGCTCGAACGGCAGGTCCTGGTGTTCCCAGGCCGCCAGTGTCGATTCCTTGACGGTGGCGAGCAGGCTGGCGACGTCCCGCGCGCCATCGAGCTTGACGCGGATGGCCAGCATGTTCACGAAGAAGCCGGTCAGCGGCTCGAGTTCGGCCCGCTGGCGGTTTGCCACGGTCGTGCCGATCACCACATCGCCCTGCCCGCTCAGGCGACCCAGCATGGCCGACCAGCCGGCCAGCAGCGTCATGAACAGCGTGGTGCCGTGCTGCGAGCTCAGTTCGCGCAGGCCGGCCGCCGGCAGTTCCAGGCGCGCGGTGGCGCCGGCGTAAGTCTGCACGGCGGGACGTGGATGGTCCGATGGCAGCGCCAGCAGCGCCGGCGCTCCGGCCAGGTAGGCGCTCCAGAAGGCTTTCTGCTTCGCCAGCACGTCGCCCTGAAGCCAGTTGCGCTGCCAGAGCGCGTAATCGGCGTACTGGATCGGCAGCGGCGGCAAGGGGTCGGGCTCCCCAGCGCAGAAGGCGGCGTAGAGCGCGGATACTTCCTGCACCAGCACGCCGTTCGACCAGCCATCGGAGATGATGTGGTGCTGGGTGACCAGCAGGATATGCTCTTCCTCGCCCACGACCAGCAGCTGGCCGCGGATCATCGGGCCGGCCGCCATGTCGAACGGCTGCCGGACCTCGTCACTGCTGATCCGGGCGACGTCGCTACTGCCTTCCGTGAGCGCAAAACCGCAATTGGCCGGGGCGATCACCTGGCGCGGCTCGCCGTCCACTTCCACGAAGGTCGTGCGCAGGTTCTCGTGGCGCGCCACGATGCGGTCCAGCGCGGCCTTCAGCGCCGGTTTGTTCAGCCTGCCCTTCAGGTGCAGGTGCGCGGGCATGTGGTAGGCCGCGCCGGCAGCATGATCGAGGCGGTCCATGAACCACATGCGCTGCTGGGCGAACGACAGCGGCAGCGGCAGGCTGCGGTCGGCCACGGGAATCGCACCCTCCGTGCTGGCTGCGGCGCTGCCGGCCAGCGTGCAGAACTCGGCCAACGTCGGGTGGGTGAACAGGTCGCGCAAGCCCAGTTCCACGCCCAGCACATCGCGCACTTCCGAGACCAGCTGCACGGCCAGCAGGGAATGCCCGCCAAGGTCGAAGAAGTGGTCGTTGCGTCCCACCTGTTCCAGTTCCAGCAGTTCCTGCCAGATGGCGGCGACCGTCATTTCAATGTCGCCCTGGGGCGCCGCGTACTGGCTGGTGGCGACGGCCGACGTGTCCGGCGCCGGCAGCGCGCGGCGGTCAAGCTTGCCGTTGCTGTTCAGCGGGAAGGCGTCCATCACCACGAAGGCGCTCGGGATCATGAATTCGGCCAGGCTGGCGGCCAGTTCGGTGCGGATGGCGGCCACGCTCAGTTCAAAGCCGCCGCGCAGCGTCAGGTACGCCACCAGGCGATTGTCTTCCCGCGCAATCACCACCGCGTCACGCACGCCCTTGCAGGCCGCGAGCTTGCTTTCAATTTCGCCGAGCTCGATACGGAAACCGCGGATCTTGACCTGGAAGTCGTTGCGGCCAAGGTAGGCGATGGTGCCGTCGGGCAGCCAGCGCGCCAGGTCGCCGGTCTTGTACATGCGTGCGCCAGGAATGCCGCGGAATGGATCCCTGACGAAGCGCTCGTCGCTCAGCTCCGGACGGTGCAGATAGCCACGTGCGACGCCGGCGCCGCCGATGAAGATCTCGCCGGCCACGCCCAGCGGAACCGGCTGGCCGTGCGCATCCAGGATGTAGACCTGCATGTTGGCGATCGGACGGCCGATGGTGGGCTGTTCGCCCGCATCGCGCACCGCGATGATGGTCGCGTCGACGGTCGCCTCGGTCGGGCCATACATATTGTAGAAGCGGATACCGTGTGCGTTGCGCAGCGTCTGCCACATGGCGGCGTCGATCGCCTCGCCGCCTATCAGTACGCTGCCTGGCTGGTAAGCCGGGTTGCCAACCAGGCCTGCCTTTATCAGGACGGCCAGCTGGGACGGCGTGCAGTCGAAGGCATCGATGCTGTGGGCTTCGAAGAACTTCAACAGGGCCGGACCGTCCGCCCGGATCGCCTGTGGAATCAGGAACAGGCAGCGGCCGGACAGCAGCTGCAGGATGCCCTTGAGGGACATGTCGAAGGCGTACGAGGCATTCAGGGCCACATTGCCATGCGCCTGGCAGAAGCGGTATGTGGTCTCTTCCATCGCGCGCCAGAAATTGACCGGCGAATGGTGTTCGACCATGACGCCTTTCGAGCCGCCGGTGGAGCCGGACGTGTAGATCACATAGGCCAGGTTCGAAGCCGACATCACCACATCCGGGTTGTCCGCTGCCGTGCTGCCGTCGAAGCGCTCGAGCGCCAGTACCGGTACCGGCACGGGCGGGAGCGACCCGGCCAGCGCCGACTGCGTCAGCAGCGCGGCCGGATCGCTGTCTGCCAGCATGTGCGCCAGACGCTCGGACGGATAGGACGGATCGAGCGGCAGGTAGGCGGCACCGGCCTTCAGGATGCCAAAGATCCCGACCAGCATCTCGACGCTGCGCTCTACGCACAGGGCGACGACCGCGTCGGGCTTGATGCCCAGGCCAATCAACTGGTGTGCGACCTGGTTGGCGCGGCGATTCAGTTCGCCATAGCTTAAAACGCTATCGCCGTACACCACCGCCGACGCATCGGGACGCGCAGCCGCCTGCTGTTCGAACAGCTGGTGCACCAGCTGGTCCTGTGGATCGCCGGTCGTGGTGTCGTTGAAGTCCACCAGCAGCTGGCGCCGCTCGGCGCTACCCAGCATGGAGATCGCGCTGACCGCCTGTTGGTCGTTTGCCACCATCGCTTCGAGCACGGTCACGAAATGACCCGCCAGGCGCGTCATGCTCGCTTCCTCATACAGGTCGGCGGCATAGCGCAGGCTGCCGACAACCACGTCGCCGATGTCCTTCATGAACATCGACAGGTCGAACTGGGTGGCGCTGTAGGTCTGGTCGATCGGGGTGAGCGACAGGCCGGGCATGCGCAGCCTGCCGCTTTCGGGTGCGCTGTCCCAGTTCAGGATTGCCTGGAAGACAGGGCTGTAGCCCATGCTGCGGGCTGGCTGCAAGGCTTCGACCACCTGTTCGAACGGCAGGTCCTGGTGCGCGAACGCCTGCAGGGTATCGCTCTTCAGGCTGGCCAGCAGGCTGGCGATGCTCGGGTCGGCACCGACCTGCACACGCATCGCCAGCGTATTGACGAAAAAGCCGATCAGGCCTTCGACTTCGGTGCGCTGGCGGTTGGCGATCGGCGCGCCGATGACAACATCATCCTGGCCGCTCACGCGCGACAGCACGATGCCCCAGCCGGCCAGCATGGTCATGAACAGCGTGGCGCCGTGGCGCGCACTGAGTGCTTTGAGCCCGGCCGACAGTTGCGGCGACAGCGTCAGCGGCACGGTGGCGCCGGCGTAGCTCTGCTGCGCCGGACGCGGGAAGTCGTTCGGCACGGCCAGCAGTTCGGGTGCGCCCTTGAGGTAGTGCTTCCAGAAGTCGATCTGGGCCTGCAGCACGGGACCCTGCATCCATCCGCGCTGCCAGGACGCGAAATCGGCGTACTGGAATGGCAGCGGCGGCAGCGGGTCGGGCTGCTGCTGGCTGAAGGCCTGGTACAGGACCGACATTTCCTGGATCAGGATGCCGATCGACCAGCCGTCGGAAATGATGTGGTGCTGGGTCACCAGCAGCACATGTTCTTCTTCGGCGAGGCACAGCAGTTGCCCGCGGATCAGCGGCCCGGCGGCCAGGTCGAAAGGCTGGCTCACTTCGTCGGTGGCGGCCTGGGTCACCGCAAACGCTTGTTCATGGCCGGACAGGTGGCCAAGATCGCGCTCGCGCAGCGTAAAACCGCTGTCGGCATCGGCGATGCGCTGGACGGTTTTGCCGTCCACGCTGGCGAAGGTGGTGCGCAAACCCTCATGGCGCGCGACGATGCGGTCCAGCGTGGCATACAGCGCGGCCTTGTCCAGGCGGCCCTTCAGGCGCAGCGCCGCAGGCATGTGGTAGGCGGCCCCGGCGGCATGGTCCAGCTGGTCGACAAACCACATCCGCTGCTGCGCGAACGACAGCGGAATCGGCAGGCTGCGGTCGACCTTCACCATCGCCGTCATGGCGCTCCGGCGCGCGGCGCCTGCCAGCATGGCAAAGCCGGCCAGCGTGGGCTGCGTGAACAGGTCGCGCAGGCTCATTTCGACGCCCAGCTGCTCGCGCATTTGCGACATGAGCTGGACTGCCATCAGCGAGTGGCCACCGAGTTCGAAGAAGTGGTCGTTGCGGCCCACTTGCGCCAGTCCCAGCAACTTTGACCAGATGCCGGCGGTGGTCAGCTCCACCTGCCCTTGCGGCGCCGCGTACTCGCGCGATGCGACCGCGCCACCATCGGGCTCGGGCAAGGCCTTGCGGTCGATCTTGCCGGTCGGCGTCAGCGGATAGGCGTCGAGCGTGACAAAGGCCGATGGAATCATGTAGTCGGCCAGGCTGTTCGCCAGCTGGGAACGCAATTCGGCGGCGTTCAGTTCGACACCGTCGCGTGCCAGCAGGTAGGCGACCAGGCGCATGTCGTCGCGGGCCACGACCAGGGCTTCGCGCACACCGCTGCAGGCAGCCAGGCGCGCTTCAATTTCACCGAGTTCGATCCGGAAGCCGCGCAGCTTGACCTGGAAGTCGTTGCGGCCCAGGTATTCGACCGTGCCGTCGGCCAGCCAGCGGCCAAGGTCGCCGGTCTTGTACATGCGGCCGCCCTTGAACGGGTCGGGCAGAAAGCGCTCGGCCGTCAGGTCCGGCCGGTTCAGGTAGCCGCGCGCCACGCCGGCGCCGCCGACATACAGTTCGCCGGTCACGCCCATGGGCACCGGCTGCAGTCCGGCATCGAGGATGTAGATGCTGGTGTTGGCGCTCGGACGGCCGATCGGGATGGCCAGCGCAGGAGCTGCATCGCCGCCGTTGTAGCCGATCGAGGTGGTACTGACCGTCGTTTCGGTAGGCCCGTACGTATTGAGCCAGCGGCAGTTGCGCAGGCCAGGTTCGGCCAGCCATGCGGCCAGGTGGCGGCATTCGGCCTTTTCGCCGCCGGCCACGATCAGGCGCAGCGACGGCGCGACCGGCTTGTTCTGCACCCACTGGTGCCAGAAGGCCGTCGGCAGGTCGCACATGGTGATGGCGTGGTTGTCGAGGAAGGCGTCAAACAGCGCGTCAGGCACCACGATGTCGCTCGGGCGCAGCACCAGGGTGGCACCAGCCGACAGCGCCGGGAAAATCTCGCCGACCGAGGCATCGAAACTGAAGGACGCGAACTGCAGCACACGGTCGGCCGCGCTCAGCGCGCATGCGTCGATATGGCCGCTGACGAAACTGACCACATTCCCGTGTTCCACCATGACGCCTTTGGGCTGGCCCGTGGAACCGGAGGTGTAGATGACGTAGGCGAGATTGTGCGGATCGACGAAAACATCCGGATTGACGCTGCTTTCGTCGCGGTCTGGAGTAAGCAGAGGAACCGTGGCGCCCGCAAGGCCGGTATCGGTGATCAGCGCCACCGGCGCGCTGTCGACCAGCATGTAGGCCAGCCGTTCGGACGGATAGGCCGGATCGAGCGGCACATATCCGGCGCCGGCCTTGAGCACACCGAGCAGGCTGACAATCATGTCGGCGCTGCGCGGCAGCGATACGGCGACCAGGTCATCCGGGACCACGCCCAGGGCCAGCAGCTTGTGCGCCATGGCGTTGGCGCGGCGGTTCAACTGCGCATAGGTGATCTGTTCCGTCCCGGCGATCAGCGCTACCGCATCCGGGCGCGCGGCGGCTTGCGCTTCGAAGCGCTGGTGCAGCAGCTGCTCGCGCGGCCATGCTGCCCCGGTGTCGTTGAACCCCGCCAGCAGTTGCGCGCGTTCGGCCTCGCCCAGCAGGTTCAGGGTGCTCACGCGCAGGGCGTCGTCTGCAGCCATGCCGGAGAGGAGCAGCGCGAACTGGCGTCCCATGCGCTCGATGGTCGCGCAGTCGAACAGGTCGCTCGCATATTCAAAGCTGCCCAGGATCTCGTCGCCGGCATCGGTCAGCGACAGGCTCAGGTCGAACTGTGAGGCCCCGTGGCCCTGCTCGATCTCGCCCAGGGTGAGGCCGGGCAGGCGCAATTCCTGGCCGCCGGGCGTGTTGTTCATGCTGAGCATGACCTGGAACAGCGGGCTGTAGCTCATGGTGCGGGCCGGCTGGATGGCTTCGACCACCTGTTCGAACGGCAGGTCCTGGTGCGCGTACGCCTTCAGGGTATCGCTGCGAATCCGGCCAAGCAGTTCGGCCACCGTGGGATCGTCGTCCAGTTTCACCCGCAACACCAGCGTATTGACGAAAAATCCGATCAGCGCTTCGACTTCGGTGCGCTGGCGGTTTGCCACCGGCGTGCCGATGACCACATCCTGCTGCCCCGACAAGCGCGCCATCAGCATGGCCCAGCCGGCGAGCAGCGTCATGAACAAG
>Ga0187844_10000218_pt1 | contig 43758 bp, 43 predicted proteins | sample SpaLakP09_SKY_50_FD_134517 | JGI IMG/M metagenome (GOLD analysis project Ga0187844, IMG submission 134517) | Oligotrophic lake water microbial communities from Sparkling Lake, Wisconsin, USA - SP09_SKY_50 | ecosystem: Environmental > Aquatic > Freshwater > Lake | place: USA: Sparkling Lake... | reverse complement strand
GCCGCGTCGGCCGCTTCATGCCCAACCGTATCCGACTGCGCCAACGGCCCAATGATCTCCGCGCGACGACGCGCACGCTCCCATGCCTGTTCTGGCAGGGTGGCCACGCCGTGCTCGGTAATCGGTGCGGTATCGGTCGCCATGCTCATCTCGCTTTGGTGCACACGAGTATTGAGCATAGACGAGTTTCGTGCAGAGGAGTCCTGATATCTGGCTGTCAGGAGCCGTATGCACAAGAGGCTTCAAACCGCGCTGAATGGTGCAGTCGTCTTCTGAAAATGACAGCCTATCCTGACATCAGGTTAGGGTATAGCTCAGACTGACATTATTGTTGCTGCACCGCCGCAAAGAAGGTAAAATGTCCCCTCCCAAAAGAACCAGCAAACCGACTATCTGAGTTCCTACCCGTGTAAGCCTCTTTCTCGCTGCGAGCCAGCTTCAAATACACACACGCTCGCACGAGGCTGCACGTCCGATTCACTGCGTCTTGCTGGCCCCGGATCACTCGGGGTTCGTTCTCTATTCCGTTGGCCGGTAAGACGCGCTTGCGTTCGCCCCAACTGCCACCACTGGCTGGCAACCACACGGAATAGAAGAATGATGAAATCCTTACGCCAGGACTGGCTTTCCAATGTCCGAAACGACTTACTAGCGGGCATCGTCGTCGCGCTAGCACTGATCCCCGAGGCAATTGCCTTCTCGATCATTGCAGGCGTCGATCCCAAGGTCGGCCTTTACGCCTCATTCAGCATTGCCGCGATCATTGCCTTTGCAGGCGGTCGCCCTGGCATGGTGTCTGCGGCCACAGGTGCGATGGCGCTGCTGATGGTGACCCTGGTCAAAGACAACGGCCTGCAATACCTGCTGGCTGCCACGGTGCTGACCGGCGTGCTGCAAATTCTCGCGGGCTGGCTCAAGCTCGGTGCATTGATGCGCTTTGTCTCTCGCTCGGTCATCACCGGCTTCGTCAACGCGCTGGCCATCCTGATCTTCATGGCGCAGTTACCCGAGCTAACCAATGTGACTTGGCATGTCTATGCCATGACGGCGGCAGGCCTTGGCATCATCTACGGCTTCCCCTACATCACCAAGGCCGTGCCGTCGCCGCTGGTCGCCATCGTCGTGCTGACCGGCGTGGCAATCTTCCTTGGCCTCGACATTCGCACCGTGGGCGACATGGGCAAACTGCCCGACAGCCTGCCAGTGTTCCTGCTGCCCGATGTGCCGCTGAACCTCGAAACGCTCAAAATCATCTTCCCGGTCTCGGCCACCTTGGCGGTCGTCGGCCTGCTGGAATCCATGATGACGGCCTCCATCGTCGATGACTTGACCGACTCCAACAGCAACAAGAACCGCGAATGCGTGGGTCAGGGCGTGGCGAATATTGCTACCGGCTTCCTGGGTGGCATGGCGGGCTGCGCCATGATCGGCCAGTCGGTCATCAACGTGAAATCCGGTGGCCGTGGTCGTCTCTCCACGCTGGCCGCTGGCGTGTTCTTGCTGCTGATGGTGGTGTTCATCGGTGACTGGGTGGCCCGCATTCCGATGGCCGCATTGGTCGCGGTGATGATCATGGTGTCCATCGGCACCTTCAACTGGGCCTCTATCCGCAATCTGCGCGAGCACCCAAAAAGCTCCAGCATGGTGATGCTGGCCACCGTGGTGGTGACGGTCGGCACCCACGACTTGGCCAAGGGCGTGCTGGTCGGCGTGTTGTTGTCGGGCTTCTTCTTCGCGCACAAGGTAGGCCAGATTCTGCGCGTCACCTCTCGCACGGAAGACGAAGGCCGCGTGCGCACCTACACCATCACCGTCCAGGTGTTCTTCGCCTCGTCGGAACGCTTCATCAATGCTTTCGACTACAAAGAAGTCATCGAGAAGGTGCGTATCGACGTGAGCCGCACCCACTTCTGGGACATCACCGCCGTCAGCGCCTTGGACAAGGTGGTCATCAAGTTCCGCCGTGAAGCCACCGAGGTCGAAGTCATCGGCCTGAACGAAGCCAGCGCCACACTGGTGGACAAGTTCGCCGTGCATGACAAAGACGGTGCCGACGACATGCTGATGGGCCATTGATAGGAGACACGATCATGAAGAACGAAAACAAAGTGCTGGCCTGCGTGGATCAATCCCGCTTTGCCGATTACGTAGCCGACTATGCCGCATGGGCCGCTCGCCGCATGGAGGCGCCGCTGGAGTTTCTGCACGTCATCGACCGCCACCCCGAGCAGGGATCAGGCGAAGATCACAGCGGTGCCATCGGCATCGACGCCCAAGAAAACCTGCTGACCAAGCTCTCCGCAGAAGACGAGGCCCGCAACAAGGATGCCCGCGAGCAAGGCCGCATCTTCCTGAACCGACTGCGTGAGCGGGCCACGGCTGCCGGGGCCGCGCTGGTCGATGTTCGCCAGCGATACGGCGAACTGGAAGCCACGCTGGCTGAACAGGAAGATGACGTGCGCCTGCTGATACTCGGACGCCGTGGCGAAGCCGCAGAAGCCACACAGCGCGACTTGGGCCGCAATGTGGAACAGGTAGTGCGGTCCCTGCACAAACCGATCCTGACCGTGACCGAAGGCTTCAAAGAGCCGCAGCGCGTGATGATCGCCTTCGACGGCAGTACCGTGACCCGGCGTGGCGTCGAAATGGTCGCAGGCAGCCCGCTGTTCCGTGGCTTGCCGATCACCCTGCTGATGTCGGGAAAGGAAAGCCAGGACGCACCCAAGCAGCTTGATTGGGCCAAGACCACCTTGGAGGCCGCTGGCTTCAATGTGACCGCCTCGCTGATTCCGGGCGATGCGGAAAGCATCATTGCCAAGACGGTCAAGGAACAATCCATTGACATGCTCATCATGGGTGCATTCGGCCACTCACCGCTGCGCAGTTTGATGTTCGGCAGCAAGACTGCTGACCTGTTGCGCTCATCGACCATCCCGACGCTTCTGCTGCGATAACGAAGGAGTCGCCTCAATGGACATGGAACAGTTCCGCGCTCGACTACTGATCGAGGAAAGGGAAACCGTTGAGGCAATCCAGCAGGCTCAACAGTCCGCCGCGCCGGTCGAGCTGGATCAATCCAGTGTCGGTAGGGTGTCGCGTATCGACGCCCTACAACAACAAGCTCTCGCCCAAGGATTGCGGGAGCGGCTGATCATTCGCAAGCGCAAGGTCGAAGCAGCACTGGCCCGCCTCGACTCTGGCACTTATGGGCTGTGCTGCGCCTGCCACATTGATTTGGAGCCGGAACGCTTGAACGCCGACCCGGCTGTCGTGTTCTGCCAGGAATGCGCGACAGAGCGTCAATGACAAAGCCGTATTGATGCCCAACGGTGGGGCCGTTTTGCCTTAACGTGCTTTATTTTCCGTTTTCTGAGACGCCCCCAGGTTGCGAACTGATTTTGTCACCAGCAGGCTGGGGCCCTTCGGGCCCTGACCGCAGCCATGAGCGGTCATTGGGCTAACATGAGCCGTAGCTGGTCTGATGTGGGCGATTCGAAGTCTGGACGATCTTGTTTTGGGCACGCCGCGATGATGTTGTATGGACCTACCGCATCGACCGGTCGGCAACCGCGCGTAGGAAATCAGTCTGGGCTGGTAGGATGTCTCGGTTCGCCCCCCGCTCTCACCCTTCGGATCAGCTCGCGATGGACACTATTCTCAAAAACGCTGTTCAATCAATACAGATCGGTGTCGAGGACTTTCAATCAACTGACCCGCGAAGGGTCTTGTCCGCAACGCGGAACATCATGGCCGGGGTCCTCCTGCTGTTCAAAGAGAAGCTGCGGCTGTTGTCGCCGAGAGGTTCCGACGAGGTTCTAATCAAGCAGAAGTTGCTGCCGCAGCATGGACCCAACGGTTCCGTCGTGTTTCATGGCGAAGGTAAGAAGACGGTCGACGTTCAACAGATCAAAGAACGGTTCGAATCCCTCGGCATTGTCGTTGACATGGCGACGTTCGATAAGATCAGCAAGATACGCAACAATATCGAGCACTATCTGGTGACGGAATCGCCGAATGCGATCAAGGAATTGGTTGCCGACTCGTTTCTGATCATCCGCGATTTCGTGACAAAAGAGCTTGGACTTGAACCGGTCGACTTGCTGGGGGTGACGACGTGGAATGCGCTGCTCGAAACGTCGGCCGTCATGGAGAAGGAGCGCGCAGAGTGCAAAGCAGCTATGGAAGAGATCGACTGGGGTAGCGATCTGATGCACGAAGTATCTGCGGACTTGACCTGCTTAAGTTGCGAGTCTTCGCTGTTGAAGCCCGTTGATCCTGAGGTCGATACGGTGTTGGAGTTAGATTTCAAATGCACCGTCTGCGGCGAAGAGTTTGAACTGGTCGATATGTTGGAGAAGGCTGTAGCGGAGCACTTTGCCTACGAGATTTACACGTCATTCACGGATGGCGGCGAATCACCCGTTGCAACGTGCTGGGAGTGCGGCAGGGAGACGTTCGTGCGTGCAGAGAAGGAGTGTCTTGCTTGCACAACCACGCCTGAATACGATACGTGTGCAGTTTGCAGTGCAGGTCTTGGACCGGATGAGCAAGAATTCAATGGTCTCTGCGGATACCATTATCATCAGGCGATGAAGGACGACTAGCAGGACGCAAAGTACACGGATGCCGCAGTAATGCAGCAGGTGCTGCTTGTGTTTATGGTCAGTTGCGTGCTGGCATTCCGGTACCAAACTCGCTTTCGCAAGAATGCTGCATGCATCGTCCGCCGGAGGCCCCCGCTTCTCCTGCGCGGGACTGGTAGCAACCCGTCGCGTCGCGTCGCGCCCCGGGCGGCCATCTCCCCTCACCGACCAGGGAATCCGGTATAGGGTCAAGTACTTACGCACGGAATCGACGGTGGGGTAGGCGAATTGACATCGGTGCGAGTGGAAGAAAAAGTGTCAATTCGTGGAGCTATCCCGCGTCACCACAGGGCAAAGGCGGTGACACTTTCATTACGCCCTACGGCTGGCGGGGGTCGTTGCCCACCCTTCTCCACGCCAACTGCAAGGCTAGCTCCCGGCGTTCCCCGGGAAGGTGGGCTCGATTGCTCGTGACAGGCATGTACAAGGGGGAAGCCCTATCGAAGCCCGCCTTGTCTCAGGCATGTCGTTGCCCTGTGCCTAGAAGTAAAAGGCTTTTGCACCTCGAAGGCTGATATGTCCGGTGATCAAGGAGTGATAGGTATCGGCGCGCCCACCACGGGAGCGATAGGTCGCGAGGGCTTGCCGCGACAGCAACGTCTGTAGACACGCCCAGTGATCTGATCTTTCAATGTGCGCGCCGATTGCCGGATCGATCCAGGATGCCAGCCAAACAACCCGCTGAGAGAAGAGCTTCGTGCTGGTCAAGGTATGGCGTGGCCGCCTGGGAATAAAGCCGGGATGACCCTCAGTATCGAATTCCGGAATCGCCCAGATCGCGTCATGATGCCCCACACGATTGCGAACATCCCTCACCATTTTGAGGAGCCTTACCAGCTGTTCCCTGAAGGCGGCGGATGCGTAGATTGTGCCGGATGGCGCAAACGGAAAGGCGCTCTGCAAGACGGCCCCTTGGAGACCATTCGGATGATGACCTCTGCCAAGACCGTTGACCAACTGCTCCCAGAAGCCAAACGAAAGAGCCGCGACCACATCATCCTGACTGACAAGTCGGCCCCTTTTTACTCGGCGTTCGACAATTGTTGCGATGTCTCGTTTGTCGATCTGCGACATCGAATGGGGAGTTTTCGGATGTGGAGCGTTCGCGCGGAGCGGACCCGGAATGGGAAGCATCCATGCTGCGGAGTCGGCGCCCATATAAAATTGGGAAAGGCTTCGATGCAATGCATTACGCAGCGAAACCTCGAAGTCGCCCAATAATGGCAGCAGTGCTGCGGAGAGCGCTTGGCACCAGGCGTAGCACCCCATCAGATCGGTGCTGGAATCGCTCTGAAAAAAGCGCTCAACCGTCGCGAGGCGCGGCGCCGTAAAGTGGTTTTTCATGCTTTTTTCTCTTTTCTTGGCGTCGGCCATGCCGACATGTGGCACGAAAAGCTGTCCCACCCGTGAAATCGGACCGGATTTGTTGTAGAATCGATGGCGAGACGAGGGTGGTCCCAATTTTGGGACGGGCCTTCGTAATTTGAGTCAGGACCCCGCGCAAGCGGGGTTTTGGCTTTGTGGGCGCCTAAATCTCCCACCACTAGGCTTGGACGATGACGCCGTTCGCCAGAAGCGTGTCGTGCACGGCCTCCAGCAATGCCGCCTTCACCACCGGCATGGGAGTGGGATTGAGATGCTCCGCCACCCCATTGGACTGACAGAGCCCCGTCCACTCCCCTTCCACGAACGTGCAACGCCAGCCCGACTCCAGCAGGAGGCCGTATTTGCCCTCGATGCGGAAGTAGCGCTTTTCGAGTTCCGGGATCGTGAAAACGAACGGGGATCCTCCCCATGCGAGCGTCACCGCGCGAGGCAGCGTCATCCGTACCTGCCATACGCGGGAAGAAAATCCTGCGGGCCTCTCGACGAAGCAACGCGGATGCATCGAGAGCGCCGTCAGGATACTGCGAGCGAGCGCCGCCTTCGCGGCCGCGATGGCATCGGCTGGCGCATCGCGGTGCGCGCGGTCGTAAATGAAGAAGGTGCCCTCCCACGTACCGTCGCGCACGAGTGTGCTCACTAGGTCGCGACCGTTGTTGCCCCGCGTCTCCGCACCAGGCCCGTCCCATTTATGCGTATATGCCGAGGCCAGCCGATACGGCTCGTGCCCGGCCGCGTCCACGAACGACGGGACCGTAAACCGGCCGTCGCACGGCGTACCGTCGGCCTCCGTCAGGCGAACGCGTACAGCGTAGGTGGTTTCCAGATCGCGTTGCCGGGTCGGCGCGTGCACTTCGAAATCGATGGAGAGACGTTTGCCGCCCAGGATCTCGCCCATAGCGACCGCCGTCGACTCGTCGGTGAACTCGGCGTAGCGGTCCACGAAGGCGGAGATGGAAATGGGAATGGAACCACCGCCGGCGCCGTCGGTCCACCCGGCCCGCAGCAGCTCCCACGTGAATGCGCCCGCACCACGCGCGAGGGCTTGGTCGATCTTGGCAGAGAGGAAAGGCAGGATGCGCCCATTGGCAAGGCGCAGGTTTTGTTTCAGGGCCGCGAATGCGGCCACGGTAGGCTCAAGTGTCAGCATGACAGACCTCATCCATTTAAGTAGGTTGATCAAACAACTGCCTGTTCCCTTCGACTATCAACATGGCATCAACCACTAGATAGGTCCGACAAACTGCACATCGGCCGCAGTGGGCCGAAGACTCCGTTTGGGTTCAAAGAGTGACCGCGGGGAGTAACGCTGGCCGCAGTCTAGCTGGCATAGCGGACTCTTTGCAAGCCCCACTTATTAGTGCCTTATAAAGCACATATTATTTTTTCGCAGTACATGATAAGTCTGATTATCATGTACTGTGAAAATAACGTACGGGTCCCCTAGCGTCGCCGGCGCCACCCCGCCTATAATGTGACGAATTCGCGGGTGACCCGCGCCAGCACGGGGCTGGCCGGCGGCGCGAGCGTCTTCGACTGGAGTCCTCATGGCCAATCCCTCCTCGCCCGTGCTCGTGCAACGCCCACCGCTGACGGACATCATGACCCCGTTCGATGGCGACCTGCTGGAGCGCGCAGCGGTGGCGCGACGTCTCACGACCTACCTGCAGCGCCTGGAGATCGGCGCCGTCATGGCCATCGACGCGCCGTGGGGCGAAGGCAAGACCTGGTTCGGCCGGCACTGGGCCAAGAGCCTTTGGCGCGGGCCCCTCCACTGACCTGGACCACCCAATGGGATATTCGGAAGAAACTGCGAAACGGCGACTCATAGAGGTAGTCGGAAGCAGTCCAAAGAAGGAACTACACAGGGCCCTGCGAGCGCTCGATCTGGACGTGACGTAATGACGATGGGAGCAAATACCCGACTCGTACGCAACGGCCGGCGCCGCGCGGTAACGCGTCGCCCGCTGCATCGCGGTCACTTCGGCTTCCTGCGCGCCATCATACAAGGCCTCCATGCGCGCCCGATGTGGGAGCGTTATCTCGCGGACGAAGGCGAGATCGAGGCCGATGCCGAGCTGCTTGCCGTTCGTACAGATGGCGACAACGACGGTGCCGATGCCGGCGCGCGCGCCTTCGCGGCGCACCCGAAGGTCCGACGCGTGACCGCATGGCTGCGCAGCGAACTCGAAGCGGCCGCACTCCGTGCCAGTCGGCCAAGCATTGCCCGCCGGATCAAGCTGGACCCGAAAGACTTCCGCAAGATCGGCGCGCCAGGCGCCGCCCTCCCCTCGCTGGAATAATTTGCCGCCGAAGCCGGATTGGATGGCTTCAGCGAAGCCGAGCAACTGGCCGCCTACCAGGAAAAGTATGGCGACACCCTCAAGCGTGAGTCACGTCGCGCCCGGCTGATGAAGCGGCAGCTCGACGCCATCGACTGGCTCGAAGAGCGATACGTGCAGCCGGTGGCTCCCGGCGATGCCTGCCGCGCATGGCTGACCGCACCGATCACGGACCGGCTCGAGGCCGCCGGCATCGTGACGTTAGGTGATCTGCTGGATCGCATCAACGGTCTCGGCAGTGGCTGGACACGCAGCGTACGAGCCATCGGCGCCGGCAAGGCGCGGATGATCGAGTCGTTTCTGCAAGCGCATGCCGACACCCTGGGGCAGTCGATCGGTGGCCACGTCGAGGTGCCGCGGCGGCAACGCTACCAGCACGAGCTCGCTGGCGTGACGGCGCGCTCGACCTCGCTCGTGCCGCTGGAGAAGCTGAGCGTACCGGCGGCGCTCGATGGACGCGAGGGCCTCTACCGACTCCCCCAGGCTCGTTGCCTTATCAGCGCGCATAACGACTACGAGGCGGTGCTTTCGTGGCTTCGCGCCAAGAATGGCCTGCCTCAGGAAAAGGTGTTGAGGCTGCGCGAGCAACGGCGGGACGTGGGCTCGGTGCCTGGGCCGTACGACTGGCTTCACTATCTGTCGCACACCCAACGTGCCTATCGGAAAGAGGCGGAACGCTTCCTACTGTGGGCCATCCTCGAGCGCCGGAAGCCGCTGTCCTCCATGAACACTGATGACTGCATCGCGTATCGGGAGTTTTTGGGCGCCCCTCCTTCTCACTGGTGCGCCCCCCGCTCGCGTGAGCGATGGAGTCCGTTATGGCGCCCTTTCGAGGGACCTCTGGAGCCTCGCGCTCAGGCTTTCGCGATTACGGTGCTGAAGAACCTGTACCGCTACCTGAATGAGAAAAGCTATCTCGCGGGCAATCCTTGGAGCGGCATCCAGGCGCCACGGTCGTCCAAGCCGTCGCTCGATACCGGACGCAGCTTCACCGTGGCGCAGTGGGCCTTCGTATGCGAGCGCCTGGACCAATTGCCGGACAACTCGGTTTCGCAGCGCCTTCAAGTGGCCCTGCCATTGCTGTACGCGACGGGCCTGCGATTGTCGGAGTTGGTGTCAGCCACAACAGACGATCTGGAATGGCTTTCGCTCCCGGGCGCGGACGGCGACGAGCCACAGGAGGGCTGGTGGTTGAGCGTCGTGGGCAAGCGCCACAAGCGGCGTCGCGTGCCAGTGCCGGATGACGTGATGGCGCGCCTGGCTCGCTACCTCGAAGCACGAGGCTTGGGCAAGGATGCCGTCACACAGCCCAGCATCGCGCTGCTCGGCCACGCGGCCGACCAGGCTACGCAGGCGCCGTGGGCCAAACGCGATCTTGCCGGGCCCGAGGCACCGGTGGCGGCCACCACGCTCTACCGGCAGGTCAAACGATTTTTCCAGGCATGTGCTGCGGAACTGAGAACAACGAATGCCCGCGATGCGGATCGGCTGGCTGCGGCAAGCACGCATTGGATGCGCCATACCCACATCTCGCATGCCTTGGCGGCTGGGGTGCCGCTGCAAGTGGCGCAGCAGAACGCGGGACATGACTCCCTTGATACGACCACAGTCTACGTGACGACGGAAGACGCCCTTCGGAGCGAGGCAATGCGTAAGTTTTTTTCGAGATCGCGCGCTTAATGAGGTTGCGGCGGTCCAAACTCTATTTGACGGTACCGCCCTCCCCTCTTGGCGGCTTGGCCGTTGAATGATCGTAGGCGCTGGACGGAGTCGCGCGGATCGCTCAAGTTCAGTATATAAATTGGCTGTGCCAACTAACAGCTCAATCATCGAGATCTACGCTGCGTTCGGCGCCCGGAGCAGTGAGTTCCCTATCATCCACGAGCGCACCAAACCGATATCTGGTAGCTATCCGATATCTACGCACATAGGTTACGCGGGAGCTAGGGAGTCCGATGCTACCGGATAGCTACCAGCTAAAGAAACGTGCCCGAGACACGTCTGACCACTGTCGATTGAAGGTGAATCGCTATCTCGTAGCTACCAGATAGTCATGTTCGAGCGAAGGCTTGGCAGCGACTTGCTGGCAGCTATCGGAAAGCACCAGGGCCTGCGATGTGGAGCCCCCCACAAGACCCCTAGCCGAGGGCATCGATACGCTACCAGATAGCTACCAGCTAAAGAAACGCGCTCCGAAACACGTCGGGCCGCTGAGATTGAAGGTGAATAGCTATCTCGTCGCTACCAGATAGCCATGTTCGGGCGAAGTCTTGGCAGCGGCCAGCTGGCACTATCGGAAAGCACCAGAGGCCTGCGATGTGGAGCCCCACAGCCCCTAGCCGAGGACGTGGACGCTACCAGATAGCTACCAGCTAAAGAAACGCGCTCCGAAACACGTCGGGCCGCTGAGATTGAAGGTGAATAGCTATCTAGTAGCTACCAGATAGCCATGTCGGGCGAAGTCTTGGCAGCGACTAGACCAAGCCAGATAGCAACTAGCTAAAGGACGATTGCATAGCTATCTAGTAGGGCGTTGCCCAGGGGTCGCCCCGTTCGATCATCCCGATCAAGCCCTTCGAAATAAAAGCTATCTAGAAGCTACCTACCAGATAGTTGTTTGCTACTGCTTTGGGTAGCTTCTCGGTACTACTTAGCCGGCATTTCTATGTCTCTGCCTTGTATTCGCGAAGTTCCGCCCTGTCAGCTTCAAGCTAAGAGCTATCTATTTGCTACCTCAAAGTCTATCTGTTTGGTATCTATAAGATACTCCTGCGATACCTTTTAAGATACCGCATAGCTATCCGATAGCTTTCAGGATGCCAATAGATATCTTGTTAGCTATCAGCTATACTCCACTCGCGAATACCAGTCTGGTATCGAGTAGCTAACATCTACTGGATAGCTACCAGCTATCTACCGAGGAGCGTTTATGCCGGTTATCGCGTTTGTTTCGCCGAAGGGTGGCGCCGGAAAGACCACCAGTTGTTTGGCGCTCGCCACGACAGTCGCTGAGAAGGGCGCTACGGTTACTCTCATCGATGCCGATCCGAATCGTCCCATCCAAACCTGGGAAAAAGGAGGCGCAGCACCTCGGACCATGCGAATCGTCTCGGACGTTACGGAAGAGGACATCGCCGACCGCATCGACGAAGCGGCTCGAGAATCGACTTTCGTGTTTGTCGACCTAGAAGGCACAGCCGCGACAATCGTCGCTCATGCCATCAGCGAAGCAGACTTCGTCGTTGTTCCGACGCAAGGCTCTCAGCTCGACGCCGAACAAGCCGGAAGGGCGTTCCGACTCATTCGCGCCCACGAACGCGGCATCCAAAAACACAAGCCAGACTATCGACTCCCTTACGCAGTCCTCTTCACGCGTACCGCCGTGGCTATCCAAAGCCGTGATACTTCGCACATTCGTAAGACGTTTGCAGAAGCAAACATCCCTGTCTTCAATGTCGAACTTAACGAGCGCGCAGCGTTCAAGGCAATGTTTTCCTACCGCCAAACGCTTAGCGGCCTGAGCAGAGCAGAGGTGTCCAACGTCGATAAGGCGATTGAGAACATCGAAGCCCTGGCGGCTGAAGTGATCCAACGACTCAAGGATTCAAAGCAACAGGAAAGTGAGGTGACACAATGAGCCGAGCTAATCCACTAGATCTCTCAATCGAGGACTTCGCACCGCGATCGGGTGGGGACGACAAGCCGCGAGTTACTCGCGAATCGATCGCGCAGGTCGCCAAGGACAACGGCTTTCTAAGTCGTGATGCAGCCAAGGTCGAAGCGGCTGCAGCCGCGGTTCCGCGGAAACAGCGTCGTTTCACTACAGGCCGCAATCAACAGCTCAACATCAAAGCGACGGCAGACACGGTGGCCCGATTCAACAGATTAGCTGATGAACTGAACCTTCCTGCCGGTGCGCTGCTGGAGCGAGCTGTTCAGGTCCTTGAAGAAAAATTCAAGCGAGGCTGAGCTACTTGGTAGCTACCAGCTAAAACGCAGGAGGCTACAGTTGGCAGGGCAGGGTGCGCTCGCTGCGCGTCAGCACCCTTGGTGAACTATCAATAGGTGCCCAAGGTTCAGGAACGAACCATCCAAAAGAGACGCTTGCCCCCCGCCTCGCCGACGCCGCATCGCCGAACTATCAAAGCTCTGACCGAAGGCGTTGCTGAACTATCAAGCGTACGACGCACGATTGGCGAACTATCAATAGGGAAGGCCCAAAAAGCTGCCTATATGTGCCGTTTATTTCACTTCGTCAGGTTCCACAAGGATCGGCATACGGAGTTGCGGCTGAAAGCTCACTGTTTTGACCTCTCTTTTGATAGTTGAGCGATGCGAGCGCGTTGTCCCAACCGAAAAACGTTGCTGCACAATCATCGTACCGAGAGTGATTACTTACGTCCGCGCAGCTACTAATCGGGTATCCGCGCAGGACCGCACGCTGTAAGGTCCCCGGAAAGCCTTTCGCTACGGCGAAATGTGGATAAAGTGGCGCTTCTTGCCTCTGGCCATGGTGGATCGGCGATCTATCAATAGCAGATCGCCGATCCACTATTAGTGACACAGCCGAACCACTACTAGCTGTATACGTGAAGTGCTATTAGCAATTCGCCTTTTATCCACAGGCTTTTCCTCTTTAAAAACAACGGGTTACGATATTTCTTAATCGGTGTTGTAATCGGTTTACTAATCATATACGCCCAAGCACCTCTCACACCTGTGTAACCCCGAAGTCTCTTTTGAAAGAAAGATTCAAAACCATAGCCGAACTATCAAGGATCATCGGTGAATGACCAATGGGGGCCGCTTGACACACGTATACGTCACCCCATAATGCAGCGGAGTCGAGGAGAGCGAATGGACCCACGTCCACAATCAGAGGAAGAGTTTCAGCTTGTGCCGGAGTCTGAAGCCGAGCCACGTGGCCGCGGTCGCGCGCTCGCTGCAGGAAGCCGCGTCTCCAAGAATCAGGACTTGTTGAACGCAACCGAGAAGCTGATCTCTTCAGCTGCAACGCGACGGGCACGCGGCGTCATCAACACGCCCATCCCGCTTGAGCTTCCGTTTTGGACTGAAAGCAAGCGTGCATTGCCGAACCCCCTCGCGCGCGGCGCGCTTTTCACAGCTACCAAAGACAACAATCGAGAGTACTACAAGGGCACAAAGGTCACGACCCTGGCGAACATCGATATCATCTACAAGGGCGAGGAGTTGCGCCAAGACGATATGAGCGTTCTCCTTACGATCTTTCATTTGGCTCGCCAGCGGCCTCTCTCCAAAGACGAGCCCGTCGAGTTCACTGCGTACAGCTTTCTGAAAGAGGTCGGTTGGACAATAAACGGCCAGGAGTACAAACACCTTCAAGAGTGTTTCGACCGGCTCTCCGCGAACCAGGTCAAGGTACTGGCAGATGGGGGAAAAGCGGGCTATGCCGGCTCACTGGTCCGCTCCTTTGAATGGCGCGATTCGAACGGCGTTACGCTGAGCAAATGGAAGGTGTGGCTTGAGCCGAAGATCGCCGGGCTGTTCACTCAAGATTCGTTCACTCTGATGGAGTGGGCCGACCGAAAAAAAATTGGTCAGCGATCCCCCCTAGCGCTTTGGCTCCACAGTTTTTTGTCTACTCACCGTGAACCTATTCCGTTGTCGGTCGAGAAGTACAAGGAACTAAGCGGGACAAAAGAAAAGTCCCTTGCTGGTTTCCGCATGCGGCTGAAAGCTGCACTGAACAAGCTAAAGGAATGCGGCATCATCGACTCGTTCGAGCTCAAGAACGATCTCGTCTACGTGACCCGAAGCCGCACAAAGCAAATCGCTGCATAAGGCGAGGCAGCTGCTTCGATTTTCGACCGCCCTTCCATTTGATCGCACGCGTCCCGGACGCGTTCGCCCCCACCTCGAATCCGGGATGCTCCATCACTACACCTCCGTCAGTACGCTCGAACTAATTCTCCGCAACGGGACATTGCGCTTTACCCGCTTGGACCAGTTCGATGATGTCACCGAAGGCCGCAGCATCGGGAAATTCCCTCTCGGGACCAGATTGTTCGCTAGTTGTTGGTCTGCAGACGATTCTGAAAGCGTTCCCCAATGGGAAATGTACGGAGACAGGATGAGGGGCGTACGCCTCTCGCTACCCGAGAGCCCCTTCGTGTGGCACCACCATAATTTTCGGTGGCACGAGAATTTCGCCGTGGACCGCCTGGACGCGCCGTTTAGCATCAAAGAGATGTTGGGCGCCGGCATCGTTATCTCGCCGACCGTGAATATGAGAAAGACTTTTGGTCAGCGAGTGAAGTATGTAAAAGACGTCGAATCAGCAACAAGGCATCTCATCGACGTGGGCAACGTTGGAGAAATAACGCTCAAGGGGGAGGGTAACGAACTCGCGTTTTACAAGTCGGAGACGTGGGCTTTCCAGAAGGAGTACCGGTATGTTCTCGTCGTGACCCCTGGTCATCCTGAACCCTTCAACGGAGACATTGACGCATATCTCGCTGGTCGCAGAGCCTGGGGCCGCAGCGGAATTGACTTTCTCACCGCCATTCCAGATCGACTGCATATCGATCTCAGTTTGAATCCTGCCGCTATGCTTGAGGCTGAGATCATTGTCGGCCCGTTGGCGACCGAGGAAACCATGGCGCGTGTCGAATCGTTGGGCGCAGAACTCGTACCCAACGCAAGAGTTACCCGCAGTCGCCTTAGCGGGCAAATTCGGCGAAGGTGAGTGCGACGCAATCAGCAGCCTGACGGTGGCCCCGCTTGGGGGACGATGCCTTTCAAGTCAGGCATTCGGTGACAGAAATGTCTTTTCTCGACAACTGGCGTCTGTTGCGTTTTCCCTGCCACGCAGCGAACGGGCCGTGAGCACCGATTGACGGAGCAGCAACCAAGCGGTGTAAGGGAGCTGGTATCGAAAACATCGGGCCGAACTCCCGAGCGGCCATCCAGTTTTCGCCCACTGGTCCGGCCTGAGGTCGACAATCTTTCAGCTTCGGAGCAATTCCAAGAGCGGCGAGAGCGTCAACGCGATTCGGTTTCAGGCCGCCTCTCTGCCATTCTCCACGCTGTTTCCTGAGCCAGCTGCCCAACCGCATGCCATCGTCGCAAGCGTAGTCTGCCGGCGGTAGGCTTCCGAAACGTCGGATGAACTCCTCGAGCCGCTGTAGAGCGCTGTCCCAGTTTCCATCGTGACGAACCAAAACGCCGTTCCACTGGACCCCCGCCGCTTGCAGACGGGTTGCCCGCTCACGAGACAGTTGGTCCTTCGCTTTCAGCTTCCGTTGCACTCCTAGCCACACTCCGAGCTTGAACTCGTCTGCAGTGCCTGGAGACCAAACGGCTTTCGCCGGAACATTGGCGTGACCGTGTTGTGAGATCCATTGCTCAAGGATAGAGAATGATCTATCCCATTGGGAAGAATATCTATTCCACTGGATGCCGATACCTTCCAGGCGCTCGATCCTCTCTGCGGACAAAGTGCCCTGCGCTTTGTTTAACCGCTGTGTCACTATCCAGGCAGACAGCTTGAATCCGTCGGGCATGATCGTGGGTGTCGGAGCATTGCAGTGCCCATGCTCGCGAAAAAATTCTGACGCCGCCGCGAAGCCTCGTTCGAACTTCTCGCTCATCGGATCCCAAGAGAAGCCGCCCCTTGATAGCTTTTCGACCTTTTCGGGCGCTAGTTCGCCTCGCCTATGGCGACGCCGCTGTTTGACGGACCAGTCGTACAGGTCCGTAGCCCATCCCTCACGGGTGTAAATTGTCTTGCGTGGAACCGAGGCCGTTCCATTCGATCTTATCCACGCAAGGACAGCGTCACAGGATGCATGCCATCGAGCTTCCACCAGATCCCATACCATGCCGATTGATTCCAGCTTCCGAATCCGCTCGGGTGACATCCAGGAATCATTTCCGCTCTTGGCATCTCTCTGCATTTTGAGCCAGACCCCAAGTCGGAAGCCGTTTGGATCCTCGGGTGGCCAGGTCTCATCAAGCATCGCGTTGCAAGACCCAAGCCGTTCGGCACGTTGTCGCGCTAGTTCGAAGGCAGCCTCCCACTTGTCGGACAGCGCTTCGACGACCACCGGTCGAAGCACGTCGGAGATTTCCCGGACCGCATCACTGCCAATAAAGGACACCTTAGACAGTGGGTCACCGCCACTGCTTGATCCGCCGGAGATCGTTATGGACCGATTGATGTTAAGTGAAGCGGCGAACTCCTCATCGTGTGATCGAAGTGCGCTTAGAACCCGCCAGATTGAGCGGAAGTCGGTGCTTTGGACCACTTCCTCTATCGATTCGCCTTTGCCCAGCAGGATCGGCAGAACGACAGTACCGATCGTCTTACCGGGACTAATTCGCAGCGCGCGACCAAGAGCCTGTGCAATGTCGACCTCACTGGTTCGCGGGTCGACGAAGACAATATCGTCAAGGTGGTTCAACCGTCCATGGCAGCAACCTTTCAGTTGAAAGTGTTATCCGGCCGGGCCTTGCCAAGCTTTCCTGGGACGCACGGCGATTGCAGTACCGACCTGAAGATCAGTCCGCAGCGGGCGTTCCGACGAAAGCTATTCCGAGACCTTGCGGCGAAAGGTCTACCACCTCCGGTAACTTGCCTAGGAACGCGGTATGACGAGAGCGCCAGGCGGGCGGCGGCGATGCGTTCTCGAGGGGAGTCGGATCATGCGGCCATGCAGAACAAGGATGGCGACTGGGTTGTCAGCCCGATCGCACGGTGGTCCGACGACGATGTCTGGGAGGCGGTCGCCCTCTATGGGTCCGGTGCTTTGCCGGGCTTCTCGGATTTCGAAGAGATGCGCCGGATTTATGCGCATTCGGTTGGCACCAGCTGCGCCGTAGTGGCCGACGCGATCCTCGATGGAGCGGCAAGAAAGCAGGGCAGGTGCGGCGCCCGTCTCGGATGTCACGTGTGCCAAATGGCGGAGGACAAGAGCCTCGCCAACATGATCGCATTCGACGAACGCTATGCCTATGCTCGTGGCCTGCATCGGCTCAACTGCTTCATTCGAGCTACGCGCCATGACTGGGAGCGTCGACACTGGATTGGCCGGACAATTCGAGGCGGCTATATCAAAATCCAGCCTGACACGTATCATCCGGCGATGCTGCGGCAGTTGACTCGTTTCATGCTGCAGCTGGACTTCGATGAAGAGCGACGAGCGGCAGCTGCGGGTGACGCGCCGAAGTTCCGGCTGCTGCCAGTCGACCTGATGATAGCCGTTGATGCGATGCAGTCTCTGAACGGCGTGGCAAGGCCCTTTGCGGCTTGGGCCGATCTGCGCGACATTCGTGCGCGAGGGATACGATACGACATTCCGGATGTGCCTGAAGTCGCGCCGACGCCTATTCCGACCGCGCGATTTCTTCACGTAGGGGACGGTTGGGATGTGTCGGCCCCGTGCGCGGATTGGACTGGTCTGCGTGACCCGATGCGAGAAGCTCTCACCGAGGGGAGTTGCTGTGCGCCAGCGATCGTCACGACGTCCGACGGTCGTGCGGTACTGGATCTTCCCACAGAGCAGCAATTCGATGTCGATGCCGAATCGGCTGCATTCATTGTTGACTTCGAAGTCGAGCGCCTGCTGGCGATGCATGACGCGGGCAACCGACCTGGGTCTATCACGGCGGGGTACCGCTGGTACCTGCATTTTGGATGTCTCACGCTATCGCATTCGCAGAAGGTAGAGCACGATGACATTGCGAGGCGCACCGCCTTCAAGGACCGACTGGGATTGACGGACGCTTATGATGTCCGAGACGTACTGGCCCGCTCTGTGCCCCCCGAGGCACTGCCGGGCAGGGCGCGCGAAGCGTGGGGAACCCACGCGATCAAGCAGGCCCAGTTGGCCCTGTGTTGATGTAAGAGAAGCCCCGACTCATCGAGAGTCGGGGCTCTTTTTTTTTGTTGACGTATCGTGCAAAGAGCGTTGTTTTTCTCAGTTGCACAGCCACCACGGATCTCGGCACAATTACGTTACTCACCCCAAACAGCTTATGCATATTCCCGAGGTACTTTCCGTGGAGACGCAGGTCTTGCGCGTGGCGGTCTCCACGCCGGTAGCTGTCGGCTGCCTGCTTGCATGGGTGCTTTTTCGATATGTACGGTTGCGCCGGCTGCGAAGACTACAGGCGGAAAGGAACGAGCGGGAGAGGAAAGTCTTGGCGGTGCTGCTCGACCCTCTGCGTCTGGTCTCGCTGACCCTGGGAGAGGCAGTCGATTTGCTGGGAGACCGCTATCAGTTTTGGATGCTCGACTACGGGCGCTGTGAGGCCCGATGGCAGATTGGCAGGATAGAGGTGTGCGCAGGATTCGACTACCAAGGTGGGCCCATCACCGACATGCAAGTAAACATGCTGCCGAGATAATCCAGGGAAACCAGGACGAGGCGTGCCGATCATACCGGCTCTTTCGAGATCGATCTTAGGTAGACGTCAATGAGACATGGGAGCAGCGGTATTGGGCGGTTTGTGTCGTGGGAGCAGACGCTGGTCGACGTACTGATACTCGTCGGCATCGTGATCGCCTTGTTCGCGCTTGTGTGGTTGATCGACTACGGCTGGGGGATATCCTCCCGGTTCGTCAAGAGCTTTTCGGCTTGGAGGAAAGGCCGTGCAATTCGACGAAGGAAAAGCCGGCAAGCGAGAGAGGAGCGGGCGCGTAAGCGCTGGCATCAGTAGCGCCCAGGTTAGGGTCATGTGCTATGCGTTGGCGGACGCGGCCGCTGTGCGCGTCGAATAGATAGGAATTAACGGCCTATGAAGTCGCCACGAGTTAACGGATTTGCAAATTTCCTCGGAGCCGTGCTGTTTGGGCTTCTGGTGTTGGCGATATCGCCTGGCGCCGCGGCGGGCACGGTTGCGGGCGTTGATGACCGGATGCCTCCGATTACCCCCGCAATCGCCTGCCGGCCAACATGAGCGGGCTGACCATCGTCGGCTACAACTACACGGATACTTACATCGGCAGTTTTACCGTCAACGGGGCCGGCGGCGGCAACATCGAGGTTTCGTCAAAGACTTCTGGCGGTGGCGGTGGCGTGTGCTGTGTCGCCATCCCAGCCGGCGCTGCACTACCGATTACGATCGATATCGCTTGGAAACGGGATGGGCGCGTGCCTTGGTGCAGGCAGAGCGCCGTTCTAGATGGCCCGGTGCCCGCCGATCCGCAGTATCTGGAGGTTCATTTCTTCCCGGACGGCAGCATCAAGGCAGCGCTGTCCGACTATCCGGCACCGCCCCGAATGCAGCTCGAGCGGTTCAGCTATGTGAAACGTCGGCCGTCCGGAAATGTGGACAACGACGAGAGGTTCGGTAGCTGTGGCCATGACCACTAACTGGGCCTATCTAAACCAACGAGTTAGGCTGTTGCGTCGGCGGACCCACAAGGCAACTCGGCCGCTCGAGTGGTATGATGCGTCGTCCGCTGTCTTCACGACATTCATGGTGCGGCGAGCTGGGGTGCCCTTGATTATTCTGAAGTTTGCCGGGCTAGCGACCCCAAGCATTCATGCGGGTTTCCGGGCGAAGACGAACACGATAGTCATGTAAATCAATGGGTTGCTGACTCACAATTTTTGAGCGCACAAAGTGGCTTGCGAGGCTTTTGCTCGGCGCCTCGTTGCGTCTCAGTCTTCTTGTCGCTAATCTCGGCGGTCCGTCTACAGCTTGGGAGAAAGCGCGATGGATCACTGGCGGCTGGCGTATCTTGGCATGCGGCAGATGCCGCGTGAGCTCAGCGAGTTCGAGCTTGCGACATTCTTCACCTTCTCCCCCAAAGAGCGCGCGCTGATCGACGCCCGGCGCAGCCACCTGTATCGGCTGGCCTGTGCCGTCCATATCGGCTTTGTCCGTATGACGGGGCGCACTCTTGACGCCTCCAAGCAGGTGCCGAAATTTCTCTGGGCTTATGTGGGCGCTCAACTCGGCATCACCCCGCCGGATATGGGCACGCTGGGCGCCTTGTATGACGGACGCACCGACACGCTGGTGGACCATCAGATGCTCGCCTATCAAACGCTCGGTTTCAGCCCGATGGCAGAGCATCAGCGCCGCTACGTGACGCGTTGGCTCAAGGAGCGATTGGCGGGACAACCCAATCGCAGTGACATGCTGCACGAGTTGAAGCGGTGGCTGTATGAGCATCGTGTTCTGATTCCTCATGATCGTGCGCTGAAGCGCCTCATCAGCCAGGCAGTAGAGATCTTCGAGGCTTCATTGACCGACGCGTTAGTGCTCGCCTATGGGGAGGCATCGCTTGAGGCATGGGGAGCCTTGCTACCTCGCCCGGAAGGTAATCAAACGAGTCTGCAGCAATGGCTGTGGGCTGTTCCGTTGCGAAGCTCCACGCATCAAATGGGGGAGCTGTTTGACAAGATCGAGCGGCTGTACAAGTTGGGCATCCAACATCGCTGGCCGACGGTCTGCAATGAGGCAGTGGTGCGGCACTACGCGAGACGTTGCGCGAATCGACCGCCCTCGGTCAGCAAACGCGTGGTGCAACAATCCCGCCGCCTGGAGTCCGCTTGCTTTTTGCGGTATGCCTTGTGTGCTGCCACGGACCAAATGTCGTCCATGTTGCGCCACTGGATTCGCAAATCTGTCAACGACGCCGGACGGCTCATTGACGCTGGCCGACCGGATCCTGACATTAAGCTGCGAGAATTTGCTTCTGCCGTCAAAAGGCTCATCGCTGATGACACGCTAACACGAGAAGCGCTCTGCCAACATTTGGATGCGTTGGCCGACGCCGCAACCAGCCAGAAGCACTTGCGAAGCCGTGCCGGCATGATTCGCGAGCAACTCTTGTCGCGGCATCGGCTTGCCAGAGCCATGCTGGCCAGACTGATCCGGCTTCCATTCGCCACGCAGTCCGCCCATCCAGCGATAGAGGCAATGGAGATTCTGCGCAATCTCTATGCACGAAGAGCCGACTGGCTACCAAATCGGGTTACTGTGCGTTTCGGACGAGCCTGGCAGCCAATACTGGAGGGGCAGGACCGTAGGCGAGCTCTGGCCGCTTTCGAATGGGGAGCGCTGTTTGTCCTGCGAGTGGCGCTACGTAATGGCTCCGTATTCCTGGATCACAGCTTCGCCTTCCGCAGCCAAGCAACCATGCTGATATCCGGCCAAGGATTGGCAGGCGCGGCGCAACCACTTCTATGGCCATCTCAAACTGCCGCAGGACGCCAACGCATTTTTGGAACCTGTTGTTGCGCATCTGGATGCGGGTCTCGCCCGGCTGCGCGATGCGGCCAGGCGGGGCGAACTGAAGATCGATAGTGCCATCCATGTCGATCCGCTCAAGGCGAAGCGGCCCGAGCCTTCGGTTGATGCCCTGCGGCGTGCGCTGTTTGACCGGCATCCAGACGGACAGTTACCAGAGATCCTTCTGGAAATCGACAGCCACACTCATTTCAGTTGGATGCTGCTGGGCAGAGAGCCGTATTCCCGCAGTGAGTTGCTCATGGTCTACGCCGCAGTGCTCGCGCACGGGACTTCGATGTCTGCAGCAGACCTCGCACGCATGGTGCCAGAACTCTCATCAAGCGCGATTCGCCAGATGATGCATCGTATCGCGGACGAACGGAAGCTACGAAACTCCGCTGATGCAGTGCTTGTCTTCATGCATCAGCATCCCATCGCCAGGCATTGGGGGCGCGCCGAGTTGGCGTCATCGGACATGATGTCCCTGGAGACGACGCGCTCGGTATGGCAAGCGCGGGCTGACCCGCGTCGGCGTACCGCGTCGATTGGAATGTACACTCACGTCCGCGACCGATGGGGCATCTTCTATGACCAGCCGATCCTCTTGAATGAAAGACAAGCCGGTGCCGCCATCGAGGGAGTGATTCGTCAGAATGGCGGGGAAGACGTCACACAGCTCGCCGTCGATACCCACGGCTACACCGACTTCGCCATGAGTCTGTCACGGTTGCTGGGCTTCGATCTCTGCCCGCGGCTTTCCCATCTGCGTGATCGCCGGTTGCATGTCCCCAACGGCCATGCGATTCCGTCAGAACTGGCCGCGGTAGCCGACGCGGATGTTCGGCTGGTGTTGATCGAACTTGCCTGGGATGAACTGGTCCGGATTGCGGCGTCGGTCCAGACCGGCCAATGCACGGCGGTGCAGGCATTGACACGCTTCGGCGCGGCGGCACGGGGCCAACACGTGTATGAGGCAGGCGTGCACCTGGGAAGGCTATTCCGTACGATCTTCCTCGTCGACTATTTCACCAACTCCGCGTTCCGCCAAGAGATGCAGCATGCCCTGAATCGCGGTGAGGCTGTGCACACCGTGCAGCGGGCCATCCACTATGGAAAAATCCCCTTAGAGTTGGCTCGACACGATGCGTCGCTGGCAGCGGTCTCGTCCTCATTGACGCTGCTGACCAATGCTGTGATGGCCTGGAACACGCTGCATATGCAGCACGCCCTAGAGGCGATAGAGGCTGTCGGCGGCGAATCCATGCGTGCCGAGGACCTACGTCAGATCGCACCGACTCGGCTGGAAGGCTTCAACTTGCGCGGTACTTTCGATTTTCCGATTGCTCGCTACGCGCATCGACTGCTGCCGAGTGCCACGATTGCGCAGACGTTACCGTCGGCATGGCGTACAGCATGACCCAACAAGACTATTCGGCTGAGCCGTCGGGAGGTCGAGAGTCTCTGATCTATAGAAGCAGGTTTGTAAGAGGCGAGCAAACTCGGGCCGTTATCGAAGATTGGCACTGGGTTTCCTGCGTCTTCAGGATGCATCCCGAATGGCAGCTCCAACCCCAGGGCTATCGCGGCAGGGCGCATCGGGCTCTTCACGGCCACTTACAGTCGGTTGCCCCTGAAAGGCAGATCCGAGCAACGCCACTCTAGTGAGAATGACGATGATGCACGTCCGGGTAGTGGGGATGTTTGTGCACCATCACCTCGTGCCGATGCCAATGCCTGTGGGGTTCCTTGCCATCCCATGGGAAGTCATGCTCGTGCTGATGGTGTTCGTCGTGCCGATGCGAGTGGCTATGCGCCAGTGGCTCATGGGTATGCTCATGCTCGTGCCGCTCTCGCAGATGCAACCACACGCCCAAGGCCATCAAAGCCAAAGCCGCCCAGAATGCGAAGCCTGGCACCTCAGGCCAGATCGCAAACGCAAGCAGGACGCCAAATAGTGGGGCGACAGAGAAATATGCTCCGGTTCGAGCTGTTCCCAACAGACGCAGCGCCACCACAAACAAGGCAAGACTCACACCGTATCCGGCGAACCCGACGATCAGCGCTGCCGCCGCAGTGCCGACCGATGGCAATACGGCCCCATGCGTTATGGCAAGAGTCGTGTTGCATAGCCCGGCGACAAGCCCCTTCAGGCAAGCGATAAGCAGGGCGTCGTTACTGGAGACCTTGCGGGTCAGATTGTTATCTACAGCCCAACACAAGCAGGCTCCAACGATAAGCAGCGCGCCAGATGACATTTGCAGGCTGCCCGGTTGCCACGACAGCAGCAAGCCACCTGCCACGATCGCAATCATCCCCAGAACAATTTGGCGATCGGCATTCTCCTTGAAGACCACCCAGGCGATGACAGCCGTGAACACGCCCTCGACGTTCAGCAACAGTGATGCCGAAGCAGCGCTGGTTGAGACGAGCCCTGTCATCAGCAACGCCGGTCCCGCTACACCGCCAGCAAGGATTGCGCCGATCAGCCATGGCACTTCCCCCCGCGGAATACCTAAGTGACCATTTCCTGGCTCAGGCGTCATCAAGACTCTCCGGATCGCGAGCACAAGCGCCAGTCCGATGCCACTGCCAAGATATAGCAAGCCCGCCAGCAGGAGCGGGGAAACGGACCCGGTTAGCGCCTTGGCCAGCGGCGTGCTTGCTCCGAAAAGCAGCGCGGCTAGTAATGCCGGAGATGCGGTACGAATAGACATGGGAAATCAAGGATCAAGGCGCAGTGGGAGCGTGGACTCGCAAACTCATGTTTCCAGCGCTGCTTGCGCTTCCGGTCGGCCGGCGGTCCGGCGCTTCAGCACTATGCCGCAAAGGGCCGGCAGTACAAAAAGTGTCAGCACAGTTGCGGTGACGAGTCCACCGATTACGACCGTTGCCAGCGGCTTCTGGACTTCGGCACCTGTACCTGTAGCAATCGCCATCGGCACGAAACCCAGAGAGGCCACCAGAGCCGTCATCAGTACCGGGCGCACACGTTCCATCGCACCTTCAATCACCGCGGAGTCGGGTGCCATCCCATCTTCCAGGCGTTTTCGGATAGCGGAAATCAGCACCAGTCCGTTCAGCACCGCCACACCGGATACCGCAATGAAGCCAACTGCCGCCGAAATAGAGAACGGAATCCCGCGCAGTAGCAGCGCAAACACGCCTCCCGCAAGTGCCAGCGGCACGGCGGTCAGCACGGTCGCCGTCAGCGCTGCGCTGCCGATCGCCATGTACAGCGTCGCCGCGATCAAAATAAAGCACAGCGGGACAATGATGGCCAGGCGCTTCGTAGCCGCCTGAAGATTCTGAAATTGGCCACCCCATTCGATGTACATACCCGGCGGCAACTTCACTTCCTTGGCGATCTGCGCCGCAGCATCGTCCACAAAACTGCCCAGGTCACGGCCGCCGACATTGGCCTCCACGTAGACGCGCCGCTTTCCGTTGTCGCGGCTTACTTCGTTGAGCCCCTGCGTGAACCGGAACTGTACCAGTTGGCGCAAAGGCACCGAGGCGCGGGCCTGGCCTTCCGATAGCGGCAACATGACGGGAAGCGCGCCGAGGACGTCGAGGTTCTCCCGCTGCTCACCGGGCAAGCGGATCACAATATCGAAGCGGCGGTCACCATCGAAAATCTGCCCGGCAGGTCGGCCCGCCATGGCGGTGGAAATAGTATCGGCGACTTCCTTGACCGTGAGTCCATATCGGGCGATTGCGGCGCGGTCGAACACGATGTCAAATGTCGGAAAGCCGCTAGTCAAAGGCACGCGGACGTCCGTCGCTCCCGGCGTCTTCTTCAAGACTGCGGCAATGCGTTGCGCTGTGGCCGCCAAGTCGTCGAGATTCTCTCCGTACAGCTTTACGGCCACGTCGCTCCGGACCCCACCGATCAGCTCGTTAAAGCGCATCTCGATCGGTTGCGTCACGTCGTAGTTGTTGCCGACCATCGGTGCTGTCTTCTCGCGGATACGCTCAATCACCTGTTCCTTGGTCGTCACGCCCTCCGGCCATTCGCTTTTCGGCTTCAGAATGATGTAGTTATCCGATGCATTGGGCGGCATGGGGTCGGCGGCGAGGCTGGCCGTACCCGCCTTCGAATACACAGTCTGCACTTCCGGCAGCGACAAGACAGCGCGTTCGAGCGGCAGGTCTATGGCAACCGACTGGTCAATCGACGTAGACGGAATCCGAACCGACGACAGGTTCAGGTTCAACTCATCCAGCGTGGGCATAAACTCGCGACCAACAAATGTGAACGCCACCGTAGCCACAGCGACTGTCGCGATGCCTGCGCCGATGAAGGGCATTGGGCGTGCCACGGCATGCTCCAGCCATGGTCGGTAACGTTCTTTGGTCGCCACGATGACGCGCACTTCTGTCTCTGCAACCTTTTTCCGGAGCATCACGGCGACCATGGCCGGCACGAAGGTGAGCGACAGCACGAAGGCAGAGGCAAGCGCCAGCATCAGCGTGATTACCATCGGGGAGAACATCTTGCCTTCCACGCCCTGGAATGTCAGACATGGCAGGAAAACCATGAAGATCACAAGCTGACCGTAGACGGTCGGTCGCACCATCTCACGTGAAGATTGAACAACTTCCTTCAAACGCTCATCGAGCGTCAGCAGCCGCCCTTCGCGGTGCTGGCGCTCGGCCAGCCGCCTGAGAGAGTTCTCGACAATGATGACCGCGCCATCAATGATCAGGCCGAAGTCGAGCGCACCCAGGCTCATCAGGTTGCCCGAAATATGGAACTGGTTCATGCCGATCGCGCTGACCAGCAGGGACAACGGAATGACGAGCGCGGCAATGGTGGCCGCACGCCAGTTCCCCAGCAGCGTGAACAGAATCGCCACCACGAGCAGCGCGCCTTCGATCAGGTTTCTAGCCACCGTTTCGATGGTTGCAATCACCAGTTGCGAACGATTGAGGGTCGGGACAATAACCACACCTGGTGGCAGCGTTTTCGAGATCTGTTCGAGCTTGTCGCCCACGGCTTGCGCCACCGTCCGGCTGTTGGCGCCGACCAGCATCAGCGCACTGCCCACCACCGTTTCATTCCCATTGCGGCTGGCGGCGCCTGAGCGCAATTCGCCCCCAATCTTGACGCGCGCCACCTGGCCGACTGTGATCGGGACATTCTGCCGCTGCGCAATCACCGCACGGGATATCTCGTCCGCAGATTTTATACGCGCGTCGGCGCGAACCAGATACGACTCGCCTGAGCGCCGAATAAAGTTCGCGCCGACAGATAGGTTGGTATCTTCGAGCGCCCGGGCTAGGTCCGCGTAGGAAACTCCGTACGCTGCCATCTTCCCCGTGTCCGGTTCCACCACGAATTGCTTGACATAGCCCCCTAGGGAATCGACATCGGCGACACCAGGCGTGGTACGCAATTGTGGTCGGATGATCCAGTCTTGCACCGTGCGCAAATAGGCCAGTCGTGACACCCGATCGTCCAACCTCTCGCCACGCTCGGTAAGAAAGCTGCCGTCGCTCTGCCATCCGGGCTCGCCGTCCTTGATAGAGGCCCCTGTGCCGTCCGGATACTGGTATTCCACGCTGTAGTGGAATACTTCGCCCAGCCCCGTCGAAACAGGCCCCATCTGTGGCTCGACGTTTTCTGGCAAATTCGGCCGCGCCTGTGCCAGTCGTTCTGACACCTGCTGGCGCATAAAGTACAGATTCGCACTCTCCTTGAAGATCACCGTCACTTGGCTGAAGCCGTTGCGCGACATCGATCGCGTGCTTTCCACCCCGTTCAGACCAGCAATCGCCGTCTCGATTGGATACGTGACACGCTTCTCCACCTCCACGGGGCTCATCGTTGGCACCACAGAGTTGATCTGGACCTGCTTGTTGGTAATGTCTGGTGTGACGTCGATGGGTAGCAGGTTGAGCTGCCAGGCCCCTATCACGGCGACAACTGCTGTCAGAAACAAAACCAGCCAGCGATAGCGGACTGAGCCGCTGAGAATGCTCTCGATCATTCCTCGTCCCCGCCGCCTTTGTTCATCTCGGCCTTAACCAGGAAGGCATTACGGGTGGCCACCTGTTCTCCAGCCTGCACGCCTGACAGAATCTGTGCCGAGCCGCCGCTGCGGGTGCCGACGAGGACAGGCATAGGGCGGAAACCTTCCAGCGTGCGGACGAAAAGGACGTCACGGCCGTCGAGGTTCTGCACCGCGTCTTCCGGCACGGACAGGGCGGCGGCATCAGCAACCGCTGTACGCAGACGCACCTGCACACCCTCGCCCACGACAAGTCGATCTGTCGGCTGTGCTGGTACCACCACCACGGTTGCAACGCGAGCGCTGCCCGTCACGGTTGGCGTCACCGCCTGCACGCGCGCTGACAATGGCGATCCATTGGCCAACAGAATGGTGGCTTCGCTCCCAGCGACGATGCGACTGGTATCTGCAGCCGTCACGGCGGCTTCTACCTGTACGGCGCCAGTTCCGGCTACCCGAAAGAGTTCGGCTTGTGGCGCCACAAATGCACCCAGGGTGACGGACTGGGCGGTGATCTTTCCTGCAATCGGGCTGACCACGGCGACCGAGCGCCCGTCGGACGCAAGGTGAGCGGACTGGGCCACCGTAGCAGCGCGCAGCGCCTCGGCTTGCGCAACATCCAGAGCAGCCTTTGCCGCCTCCATTTCCTGGCGCGGTGTCACGCCTTGCTGAAACAGGCTCGCCTCGCGCTCGTAGGTCTTGCGCGCGAGATCGGCCTTGGCCTGGGCCACTTTCCGCTCCGCTGCCATGCCGGCGGCCTCGGGGCTATCGACCAGGGCGAGTACATCGCCAGCCTTCACGACGTCGCCAAGCCGGCGCTGGACGCGTTGTACGGCGCCGGCCGCACGCGATACGATCACGGCTTCGCTACCGGGCAGCGCAGCAACCGTGGCGGGCGCAAGTATTTCCGTTCCGACGGCGGCGCTCGCCACAGGTTCTACGGCAATGTTTGCGGCGGCAAGATAGGTTGCTGGGATCTTAACCTCCTTCAGACCGGGCTTTACTGGGGCGGATTGTGGCTTCTGTGCTTCCGGGGCCTGTGTAGATGCGGGGGACTTCTCCGACACTGGGAGATGCGCCGCGCCAAAACCTACTGCCGCTGCTACGGCGGCGACCCCTGCGATCATCGGCCAGTTGACCGACCGGCGCTCGTTCTTCATCATCGTGATTCCTCAAAGGCTAGGCGGCCGTCCGCCTGTGCCAGCGCCGCCAGGGCGCGCACGCGCGCCAGGCGCGCATCAATCGTCAGTTGCCGGGCGTCGACGAGCGCTCGCCGCACCGCTAGCAATTCCATCAGTGGCGTCTTGCCGGATTCATAGCCAATGCGCCCCATGCGATAGGCTTCTGCCGCCGCCTGCTCTCCTTCGCTGGCAGCAGCGAGCTGCTTGTCGGCGGTCGCTACCTGAGATATGGCCGATTGGCGCGCCACGTTGGCCTCAAGCCGGACGCTGTCAAGACGCGCCTGGGCGGCTGCAACCCGCTCAACTGCGGCGTTGATGCCGTTCCGATTCTGATCGAACAATGGAATGGAGGCCGTGACCCCAACCACATAGCCACTGGCATTGGTCCAGCCATAGCGGCGAACGCCCGCACTGACGCCAACATCAGGAATCCAGCGCTTCCTCTCGACGTCCACCTGAGCGTCCAGCGCATTGCGTTCCGCTTCGGCCGCCCGCACTGACGGAGACTCGGCAAGTGCTGCCGGGGCATTCGGGACGACGGCCTGGGTCGTCAGCAAGGAACTCGTGACGGCCGTATAGGGTTCGGAGGCGCCGGACATCGCGGACAATCTCGCCAGCGCCTGGGTGGCATCGTTGGTGGCTGCCGCCTCCGCGGCCTGCGCCGCCGCCACACTGGCTTTGGCCTGTGCGCTGCGCAAGCTGGCTTCCTTCCCGGAATCGACCAAGGCACGCGCGGCCGCCAGTTCTTCATTGGCGCGTGCCAGGTTTTCCGTGGCCAGTGTCTTGCGTCCGAGCGTCGCTTCAGCCGTTGCATAGGCCACTGCAAGTTCGGCGGCGTAGGCTACCTGCACTTGCCGCTCCCGCGCTTGCGCCGCAGCGAAGTTGCGTTCGCCCACCTCTATCCGCGCACCGCGCTTACCTCCCAGCTCGAAAGGCTGCGTGATCGAATAGGTATTCTGGCGCTGACTCAGCCCATCACTACTGGGCGCGCCAAGGTTTTCAAGCACCGTATCGATTCGCGGATTCAGCCAGGCTTGGGCCTGAGCAGCATCGGCGCCAGCCGCACGAACATTGGCGGCCTGCGCGACCATCGCCGGAGCGAGTGCAAGCGATTGCTGCAACAGGTTCGGAAAAGGAGGCGCCTCGGCAGCGTGGCTCAACGCAACGGGCAGCAGCCATATTGCGGAGCCGACGAAGCGAGGTCGACAAAGGAACGAGGAGATCACCTGTTTCATCAAGAGGTCAGCGGTGGAGGCTATCCCTCTCTATACGGACCAGGTCGATGCTTCCCCTCGGTGAATCCAAACTTATTTTTCCGAGTCAGCATCCAGCAGGGCGGAAAGCTTGGCCCGTGCCCGCCCGATGCGCCCTTCGACAGCCTTCACACTCAGCCCAAGCACGGCAGCCGCTTCTGGCTGAGACATCCCGACAATGGCCGTCAGGACTATGACTTCTCGCGAGCCCGTGTCCAGCTTGCCCAAGGTGCTAGCCACGCGGGCCAACTCCAGCCGGGCGGCAACCTGTTGCTCCGGGCCCGGCTCGTCGTTGGCCACGCCGCCCGCAAGCTCCAGGTCGCCGAGGCTTTCGGCACCGAAAAGGAACTGCCTGACGCGCCGAAAGCGATACAAGTCCCGCATCTTGTTCAGCCCAATGCGGAAGAGCCAGGCGCGAAATGGCCTGTCGGGATCGAAGTCATCCAGGGCGTGCCAGGCGGCAACAAAGGTGTCCTGGACGACGTCGTCCACATCGGTTTCAGGGATGCCGAAGCTGCGCGCGGCCTTAGCCAGCGCCACGCCATGTCGCGCCACAAGTTGGCCGAATGCACGCTGGTTGCCGGAAGCGGCCTGTGCGGCAAGGATCCTGTCAGCGTCTTCCGGATTCACTGCGAGCCGCGGCGTAGTGCATCGATAAGAACGCGATCGTAAGCAGGTCGATGTTCCGGCTTCAGGCCCGCACGCATTTCAAACACGTGAACCAAGGTCGCTCGCTGGAGATCGCCGGCGGCCCGCTCTACTTCCTGGGTTGCTGCTTCCACCTCCGGTGACCAGGCGGGATTCTTGGCGATGGCGTCGGCAAGCTTGCCATTTGCAGCCCGCAGGCGTGTTTCGATCTCGCGCCGACGCTGCGCAAAGGCATCTTCTTTCAACTCAAGAATCTCGCGCTCGTTGGCATCTAGTGGAACAGCTTCGTGCAGGATTTCATGCAAGTCACCATGTCCGGCTTCATTCCGATGCGAGTAATACAGCCATGCCGCCGCGACGGACACGCCAAGTAGTGCGCCAAACAGCGTAGACAAGGAAAGCCGTCGGGTACGAGATTTCATCATTTACCGATGATGAGTCCAAAGGGAGAGGCGGCGGACGGCGTCGCCACCCACGTCGGGGCAGGCTTTTCCAACATGATGGTCGCCACGCGATTGATTGCCGCAAACGCGACCAAGGCTGCAAATGCGGCGCAGCAGATGGCACGCCACGCGTCGCGGCGCGCGACGAGGACTCTTTGGGCCGGCTCTGCACTGATGCACTCCTGAATGCTGGTCACATCGACCCCAATGGACGCCTCTTGCGTCACTTTTCTCGCGTGCGTCAGCCACTCTTCCACGTCTGCCATGGCAAACCTCCATCCAGATCCATTGCCTCTTATACGGCTGCGCGAAGGACTCCCCCTTGAACCTCGGGTAGAAAATTGCAGAAATTCGCGACTCAGGGGCTGAAGGAGACTTCAGCCTCGCGGCACGTCTTGCCGCCGAGATTCTCGGGCGTTGGCGCTGTGACACGGCCGCAACAGGCCCTCCCGTGGCGGGGAAGGCCTAATCACCGCTCTGATGATAGTTTGAGCGTGCGGCAAATTGAGACCGCAAACCAATATTCCAGGGAGACTGACTTTGAAACGGATTGCCATCATTCTCACCGCCGTTCTGGCTTGCGCATCGGGCAGTGTATGGGCGCACAGCGGCGGAACTGACAGTCAAGGCTGTCATATGGACCACAAGACCGGCATTCGTCACTGCCACTAAAGCAAAGCCAGGCATTACCTGGCGGCCGCCAACGTCGCGGCCGCCAGGGTTCTGACCGCAGTCAATGCACGAGGGTCTCCCGCCCGAACTCTCATTTCGACCAAGCGTTCATCGCACAGGCACGCTGTGCCAAACCTCATTCAGACCATCCCCTGAACGGTCGCCTGGCTTCTTGTCCATCAGGCCGCGATACAACGGCTTTCCTTGATAAGCCCATTGCGATTTACCACCGCGGCCGGGGACTAGCGTGAGCATCCCAACCGGTTTGTCGTCGGAAGCGGCGAGTGCAGGTGGAAAATTCCGCTCGCAGTTCCCCTCGCAGGATTTGGCATCGGGGCCGCTCTTTCCAGCGAAGACGTACAACGTCATTCCCTGTTCGTCGACCAGAATGCCTTCGCTTGCGTGCGGGGCGGCGGCAACAGCAGAAGGAACGGCGAGATATCCCATCACAATCAATGCGATCGAGAGTCCTTTCATAAGGCACCTCCTAAATAGACCCAACTCGGCAACAAGAACGATGGCCCGGATGTAGAGGGCTCTGTCGTATGCGCAGGGGGCGATGAATTCTTGTAACTCCATAGGGGCTGGCCATACATCCGCCATCGTCCTACAGACTGCTCGCGAGTTAAGGAGCGAGCACCATGGAGGTAAAAGTGCTCATACGGCACTTTATTGCAATCTCCAAGGCGCCGAACGTTGATTTTGTAGAGATCTCTACAACATTGAAGTAGCGCATACAGCCCGCTAAGCTGTCTGCATGAACGCTCTCCCATCCTCTCCCGAGACTGCCTGGCTACTGCTCGTCGTTAGCTTGCCAACATCCGCCTCCACTGCGCGCATGCGATTCTGGCGCGGGATCAAGGCGCTTGGCGCCACAGCACTGCGGGACGGGGCCTATCTACTCCCCAATCTGCCAGGACTGCGGGCACCTTTGCAGACACTGGCAACCGATGCGGCCAGTGAGGATGGCAAGGTCTGGATGCTGTCCGTACAGGCCGCTGACGACCAGCAGGAGGCGGAGTATCGCGCGTTGTTCGACCGGTCCACCGAATATGCCGAATGGATGGTCGAACTCTCCAGCGCCCGCTCAACATTGTCCGATTCGGACGAGGCGGAGCTGCTGCGCGTGGCACGCCGGCACGGTCGAGGGATCGACGCTATCCGCAAGGTCGATTTTTTCCCTAACGAGGCGTCCGCCCGTGCCGAATTGCAGTGGCGCGACTTCAATGCAGCGATCGACATCTTGCTTTCGCCCGGCGAGCCGCACGGAGTAGCCGGCAACATTCCGCGACGTGACCCGACCCAGTATCAGGGGCGCCAGTGGGCGACCCGCCAGCATCTATGGGTAGACCGTGTCGCCTGCGCTTGGTTGATCCGGCGCTTTATCGATCCCCATGCCACTTTTCTCTGGCTCGAAGATGTCCGTCAGTGCCCTGACGACGCACTTGGATTCGACTTCGATGGCGCGACGTTCACACACATTGGCGACCGCGTTTCGTTTGAGGTGCTGCTCGCCAGCTTCGGACTAGACGAAGACAAAGGGCTCGCCCGCCTCGGCCAGATGATCCATGTTCTGGATGTCGGCGGCACACCGGTTGCCGAAGCCAGTGGCTTTGAGGCAGTGCTGGCAGGCGCCCGGGAACGCCTCCCTAACGACGACGCACTGCTGGATGAAGTCGGCTATGTCCTCGACTCGCTGTACACGCATTTCTCAAGCCCGCGCAAACGCTAGTCGTTGCCAATCAACAAAGAAGCAAACTATTCAACAGACACGATGAACTCGCCCCAACCACCCGATACCACTGCAGCCGGTTCGGTACATACCGCGCCCACTTATACGCTACGCCAACTGGTGATGTACTTCCTGCGGCTTGGCACCCTCGGCTTTGGCGGTCCCGTGGCGCTAGCCGGCTACATGCACCGCGACCTCGTCGAGGCAAAGCAGTGGATCACCGATGCCGACTACAAGGAAGGCCTTGCCCTGGCCCAGCTCGCGCCGGGACCGCTTGCCGCTCAACTGGCCATTTACCTGGGATACGTCCACTACCGCATCGTAGGCGCAACGCTCGTCGGCGTGGCCTTTGTACTGCCGTCGTTTCTCATGGTGTTGGCACTCGGGTGGGCATATGTGCGCTTCGGCGGCCTGACCTGGATGCAGTCGGTATTCTATGGCGTAGGCGCAGCAGTGATTGGCATCATCGCAATCAGCGCGTACAAGCTGACCAAAAAGAGCGTCGGCAACGACAAGTTGCTCTGGTTTATCTATCTGGTGCTCGTGGCCGTCACGGTCATTACAGAATCGGAAGTGGCGTGGCTGTTCCTTGCCGCGGGCGTCCTGGTCTGGTTCTGGCGCGCCCCGCCGAAGTGGCTGCGCCAAGGCAAGATGAATGCGTTCGCTGCGACCCCACTGCCGGCGGCAAGCGGCATGATGAGTACGTTGGATTGGCCGCTTCTTTCCCAGATTGGCGTGTTCTTTGCCAAGGCGGGAGCCTTCGTTTTCGGGTCGGGACTTGCCATCGTGCCGTTCCTGTACGGTGGTGTGGTGACGGAGTACCACTGGCTGAACGACAAGCAGTTTGTCGATGCCGTCGCAGTCGCCATGATCACACCCGGCCCGGTGGTCATCACCGTTGGCTTCATTGGCTACCTCGTCGCCGGCCTGCCTGGCGCCTGCGTGGCTGCGGCCGCAACGTTTCTACCGTGCTACCTGTTCACCGTCCTACCCGCCCCATATTTCAAGAAATACGGAAAACTACCTGCGATCCTCGCCTTTGTGGACGGTGTCACCGCGGCGGCCATCGGCGCCATTACTGGCGCGGTGATCGTGTTGGCGAAGCGGTCGATCGTTGATATCCCGACAGCGTTGCTGGCGCTTGTCACCGTCGCATTGCTTCTGAAGTTCAAGAAGCTGTCCGAGCCCATGATCGTTGCCGGGGCGGCCTTGATTGGTCTGGTCGCCTATCCGTTGTTGCATCACTGAGATGCCACAGGAGACTCTTATGCTCTACGAAATGAAGCCGCTAGGTTGTGAACCTGCGAAGCTGACTGGCCTCTCCGAGAAGCTGATCTTCAGCCACTATGAGAACAATTATGGCGGCGCGGTCAAGCGACTGAATGCCATTACGGCCACGCTCGCAGAGCTGGATATGGCAACCGCTCCCGTGTTCACGCTCAACGGACTGAAGCGCGAAGAACTCATCGCGACGAATTCCATGATTCTGCATGAGGTGTACTTCGACAGCCTGGGTGACGGCGGTCCGCTGGACGGCGCTTTAAAGACGGCGATCGAACGTGATTTCGGCTCGTTCGAACGCTGGCAGGCCGAATTCACCGCGATGGGCAAGGCGCTCGGCGGCGGATCGGGCTGGGTACTGCTTACTTACTCGCCGCGTGACGGGCGGCTGGTCAACCAGTGGGCATCTGACCACGCCCATACGTTGGCTGGGGGTACACCGGTCCTGGCGCTCGATATGTATGAGCACTCCTACCACATGGACTACGGCGCAAAGGCGGCAGCTTATGTGGACGTGTTCATGCAGAACATCCACTGGCAACGGGCGTCCACTCGCTTCGCGGCTGCCGTGCGGGACTAACCGAAGCAGGCGCACCTATGCCTAACGCCACATCTTCCTTGGAACTCGCGGCTGCCTTGCACGGATTAAACGCCCCGCAGTTGATCGACGTCCGGCGTAAGCCTGCGTTCGATGCGAGTGAACAAATGATTGCGGGGGCTGCCTGGCGCAATCCGGACGAACTTGGCAACTGGATCGCCACGCTTGATGCGAATCGCCCGGTTACCGTCTATTGCGTCCACGGCCACCAGGTCAGCCAGGACTGCGCAGCGCTACTCGAGGCCGTTGGCTTCGACGCGACGTATCTGGTTGGTGGATTCGAAGACTGGATCGCAGGTAATCACCCGACGATTCGGAAACCATTACGGATAGAGCCATGAAATGGATCACACGTGAACGGCCAAAGATCGATCGTATTGCCTGCCCATGGCTGATCGCCCGATTTGTCGATGACGCGCCCGACTTCCTGTATGTACCGTCGGGCGACGTGGTTCGCATCGCCAACGAAACCGGCGCGATCCCCTACGACATCCCAGGTGTTGAGCTCACGCATGTCGGTGAGCTGTGCAGCTTCGACGCGTTTCTGGAGAAGTACAAGTTAGGCGAGAATCCGGCCCTTCAGCAACTAGCCAGCATTGTTCGCGGTGCGGATACCTCGCGGCTCGACCTCACGCCGCAGTCAAGCGGGCTCTACGCCATTTCACTAGGGCTTTCTCATGTCTTCACGAATGACCACGAGATGCTTGCGCAAGGCATGGTGATGTACGACGCATTGTACGCATGGTGTCAAAGCTGTTAGGCGGAAACCCATCAATGGCCACCACAGGTCTCCACCTGACTTCCCTTGGGACGTTCAAATGAAACGAATACTGACTGCGGTATGTGCAGGAATCGCTATCACCAGTTCAGCGACCGCAGCAACGGCGCAAGACGTATTTCGACACCTGAAGGCATCGGAGATCAAACGGACAATCAGCGGGAAGGTGATCACTGACGGCCCCCACTGGGCCGACAAATTCGCATCGGACGGTACCGTCGAATCCATCATGCAAGGCCAGGTGCAGAAGGGGCGCTGGAGTGTACGCGGCAGCAATCTTTGCCTGGCCTATCCCAGCGCAAAGGCCGAGGAGTGTTTCGAGGTGTGGCGGTACGGCCAAATGATTGAGTATCGCCGCGATGGCGTCCTCTTGGCGCAAGGGAAGTTGGTGATTCAGTGAAGAAAGGAGGGAGCCTGCGATGTCTTCTCGTCTTCGCAAGTTCGCATCGGCTGCACTGGCTGGTGCACTAGCCCTGGCCACGACGGGCTGCGACAGGCACCCATTCGGCGAGCGCAGTCACCAGGTGGTCGCCATCGCTCAGGTTCCCGCACCAGTCAGATCAACGATTGACCAGCAGGCGAGGGGCCGCGCCGTCGGCGACATCAAAAAGCAGGTAGCGGATGGCAGGACTAGATACGAGGTCACTTTCGGGTCCGGCGCTGACAAGACAACAATATTGATCGGCGAGGATGGCAGACAACTCGCAGACGACGATGACGAGGACTGACTCCGCACCAGGCGAGGCTGGCATGTCGGCACGCGCAACCTTCCGTACGAAACTCGCCAGTCTTGTGCTTCCGCCTGGAATCGACGCAAGCGTGAAGCCGCTTCTCGTCGGCCGTGCGTTGCGTGGATTGTGCGACGGGTATGTCGCGGTACTCCTGCCAGCGTATCTGCTGGGGCTTGGCTTCGGCCAGTTTTCTGTCGGACTGATCAGCAGCGTGACGCTGATTGGCTCCGCGCTCGGAACCATTCTCGTCGGACTCGTTGGGAGCCGCTTTTCACAACGCCGTCTGCTGATGCTTGCTGCGGTGCTGATGGCGGCTACAGGGCTGGGCTTTGCAGTCCTGACATCACTGTGGCCACTGTTGATCGTAGCCTTTGTCGGTACGCTGAACCCGAGCTCGGGCGATGTCAGCGTGTTCCTGCCGCTGGAGCAAGCCCGTCTTGCAGACGCCGCGACACCTGAGGCCCGGACGGCGCTGTTCGCTCGGTACAGCCTTGTGGGGGCATTCTCCGCCGCCATCGGCGCCTTGGCTGCTGCCCTGCCGGCATGGATCTCCGCTCATGCCGATGTGTCGTTTCTGGCGGCAATGCGGTGGATGTTTGTCATTTACGCCTTGACCGGCATCGCGTTATGGGCGCTCTATACCCGCCTTCCCAAACCTCATCCGCAGTCGACCGCACCAACTACCCCCCTGGGCCCATCTCGTCACATCGTTATCCGGCTGGCGATGCTATTCAGCATCGATGCGTTTGCTGGCGGCCTGGTAGTGAATGCCCTGTTGTCGCTTTGGCTGATGCAGCGTTTCGGGATGTCCCCGGGAGCAGCGGGTCAGTTCTTTTTCTGGGCGGGATTGCTGACAACGGCCTCCCAGCTCGCGGCGGTGCCGTTGGCGCGCAAGATCGGGTTGCTGAACACCATGGTGTTCACTCACATCCCTTCGAGCGCCTTTCTGATTGCTGCCGCCTTCGCGCCATCGTTGGCATTGACTTTGCTGCTGTTGCTTGCGCGCAGTGCGCTGTCGCAAATGGACGTGCCGACTAGAACGGCGTTCGTGATGGCTGTGGTGACTCCCGCTGAGCGTACGGCGGCGGCAAGCCTGACTGCTGTTCCGAGGAGCCTGGCCGCTGCGGTCAGCCCGGTACTTGCAGGAGGGCTAATGGCCATGGGCTGGATTGGCGCACCGCCGTTGGCCTGCGGTGTGCTGAAAATCGGCTATGACCTCGCCATTCTGACCGCCTTCAGACGGATCAAACCGCTCAACTGATCGAGATTCGGCGTGTAGCCGACCTGGCGCCTTTCAGGCGCGAAACTGGAGCGAACAATGCAAGCTGCAAAGCAAGTCGTACTGGCCGTTTCCTGCATCATCGGTGCCTGCACTATCGCGACCGCAGCCCCTGTGGAGCGACGTGTAGCACTGGATACCACTCGACTCGAGCAGATCACCGGCTTGAAGGGCAGTATTTCCGAAGCCGAGAACGTCTTCAAGGTTTCCAAACCACGTACCGACGTGCCGATCAAAGTGGATGGTGCGGCCATGCCCCCCTTCATGGGGCTAACGTCGTGGGCAGCGTTCACTCCGGCACACGGACATCAAGTCATGCTGATGGGAGACACTGTTCTTCTTGAGGACGAAGTGAATCCAGCCATGAGCGTCGCGCTCGAGGCCGGGTTGGACGTCACGGCGCTCCACAATCACTTCTTCTTTGATCAACCGCGGGTGTACTTCATGCACATCGGAGGTATGGGCAATCCTGATCAGCTAGCCGCCGGCGTGAAGAAGCTATACGACAAGATAGCCGAAATACGCGCCGCCAACCCTTCCGTTGGGAGCGGCTTCTCAGGTGCGATTCCGCACGAGAATGCGATCAGTGCCGCACCGCTTGAAACCGTCTTCGGCAAGAAGGGACAGGCGAGCAACGGGATGTTCAAAGTTGTCATCGGTGCCAAGGGGACCATGCATGGCGTCACGTTCGGCAATGAGATGGGCCTTAATACGTGGGCGGCGTTCGCCGGGACCGATGACTCCGCCATCGTGGACGGGGACTTCGCGATGCGCGAAGAGGAGCTTCAGGTGGTGCTCAAAGCGATGCGATCAGGTGGCATCAATATCGTTGCCATCCACCAGCACATGACCAACGAACAGCCGCGCTATATGTTCCTGCATTATTGGGGCAAGGGCAAAGCGACTGAGCTCGCCGCAAGTATCAAGAAGGCCTTGGACGCACAGGCTGGCGTGCATAAACCATAGGCTCTGGAGCATCTCTATGTTCACAAGGCGCACCCCGCGAGAACAGCAATCGCTGCGATACCACGGCCTATCCGTTTTGGCACTCTTGTTTGCTATGTTGCTCGACCCAGCTCCCTGCCTGTCCGGTACGACGACGATGCCTTCTCGCGCCTTGCCGCTGCAACACGTAGGCGACTTTCGATTGCCGGGTGGGAAGACCCGATGGGACTATCTCAGCCTCGACCCGACCCGTTCCAAGCTATTCATTGCGCATCTCGGTGATAGCGGGATCGTCGTGATGGACACCAAGACGAAGACCATTGCGGCAACCATATCCAACGTGGGCCATGTGCATGGAACGCTCGCCATTCCCGAGCTCAATCGCGTGTACGCGTCGGCAACCGGAACCGATGAGGTCGTGGCAATCGATGCATCCACATTTAAGATCGTAGCCCGCATCCCAGGCGGCAAGTATCCTGACGGGATCGCCTATGCGCCAGAGGTTGGCAAGCTGTATGTCTCTGACGAGCATGGCAACACCGAAACCGTGATCGACGTCCGCACTAACCGGCGTGTGGCTACCATTGAGTTAGGCGGAGCCGTCGGGAACACGCAGTACGACCCCGTCTCAAAACACATCTTCGTGAACGTCCAGGGTCGCCAGTCTCTGGCCGAGATTGATCCGCAGACTGACAGAGTCTTGGATCGCATCGCGCTGCCGGGAGCAGAAGGCAACCACGGGTTGCTAATCGTGCCGAAGTTCCGGCTAGCGTTCATCGTCTGTGAGGGCATTGATCGCTTGCTAGTAATGGATTTGGAAGCCAAACGGATCGTCGCAAATTTCGGCGTCGGCGGGGAGCCGGATGTGCTGGGTTATGACGAAGATCTTGGCCAGGTGTATGTGGCAAGCGAGTCAGGCGTGCTGTCGGTTTTCAAGGTCACAGCTACAGACGTGACAAAGGTCGCGGAAGGCTTTGTCGGAGCGAATGCGCACAGCCTCGCCGTCGACCCCGCTTCGCATGAGATCTATCTTCCGCTGAAGAATGCAGATCATCACCCCGCAATGCGGGTTATGAGGCCTTAACGCTCGTTCTGGCAATATCGCTCGCACATCCTGACTGCTCCGGATCAGGACGTCTATATCGGCGCCCATAGCGGTCACTTCATGTCAGGTCCCCGAACGACTGAGATGGGTTGTTCCGCGCCATCTGATTTGGTCGACCAGGCGCCGCGTCGCCTGCACAACGGGTCCTCGCCGGCCCGACCGGTCACTAGGGCACATCATCAGCGAACGTGGCATCGACGAAGGCACGCAATTGCGTCAGATCTGTCTTGGCGTAGGCTGCCGTGGTTTGTACGGAGGCGTGGCCAAGCAGCGCCTGGGCGGCCGGCAGCGGCACCTGGTGGTCGACCACCAGCGTACGTGCGTAGGCGTGGCGCAGCCAGTGGGGCGACGCGGCGCGCAGCAGCATCGCCTTTGCGGGTTCGCGCGCCTGCAGACCATCGGCCACGACAGCGAAGATCGCCTTGATCTCCCGATAGAGCCCCGTCTGCTGCAGCGCTTCCCCCTTGCTGCCGTGGATCACGGGCAATGTTTCGTGCGCCGATGGCTCGGGTGGCAGGCCGCGGGCACGCCGATAGGCCCGCAGCACGACCATGCACTGGGCCGGCAGCGGGATGGCTCGTACCTTGCGCCCCTTGCCGCAGACATAGAGCGTCCACCGCCCAGGCGCCTCGGCCTCCAGTCGGGGCAGTGCAGTCTCGGCCGACCAGGCCAGTTCCGCCAGGCGCACGCCGGCATAGCGATACAGCGCCCAAATCGCACGCTGGCGAAGCGCCGGCAACAAATCGCCGGCACTGTTTGCGTCAAGCCAGGCATCGCACGCGTCTAGCAGTGCCGACGGGATCAGCCGCGTCGGCACAAAGCCGCTTCGTGCGCGGCTGCCGGCGGACAGTCCGGCGGCCGGGTTGGCATGCAGGTAGCCGGTGGCGTACCAGTAGCCGTAGAGGCTGGCTACCACCGCGAGTGCGCGCGTGCGGGTCGCTTCGGACAGCGGCGGTGTGGTGTTCGCGGTGCCGGACGAGCCGTGCTCCAACGTGTGCCGGTAGGCGAGCAGTTGCTGGCGCGTCAGATCCGAAAAAGGCCCGAAGCCATGCGTGCCGCACCAGCGCATCAGCCGACGCAGCTCGGCCCCATAGGCGCGTAGCGTGTGGGACGATCGGCCAGTCCGGTCGCGCAGAAAAAGCGCCAGCGCCTGCGCGTCGTCGACGGCGCCCAGCGTGTTGGCGGCGGCCTGTGGCTGGGCAAAGCGGCCGGTGCGCGCGAGCCACGCGTGATCTGCGTGACTGTGCGCAGCCAACCACGGATTTGCCACCAGCCCCGTTGTCTGCGCGGTCGCCGGCACTGCCCCTGCGTTCGCCGAGGCGTCGGCGGACCGGAAGCGACGCCGATGCGTGTGCAGCAGCCGAGCGAGGACCGCGTCCGGGCTCGGCGCCTGATCCGCCGGCGCGGTGCGCAGACGCCCGCGCTCCCAGTACTCGACCGCCCCGTCGTGGGTCAGCAGCAACTTGAGGACCGTCGGCTGCGCCGCCTTGGCGTCCGCGAGCGATCCGTAGCGGCGCTTGATGCGCGTCAGGGTCCAGTGCGCGTAGACCGGGTGCCCGAGCGCCTCGGCGAGGTAGGCGAGCGCCGCGTCTACCTTGGCCGGCAAGGGGCGCGGCGGCACCGCGCCCGTATCGATCCAGTCGGCCGGATTCATGGCTTGTCGCGGCGCTTGCCGTCGGGCTTACCGGCCGGCTTGGCGGTCGATCGGGTCGCACGTGCCACCTTGGCGGCGGGCGTGGCAGCGGCCAGGGTCGCGCGCAGCATTTCGTCGAGCTGGGCGCGCTGGCTGGCGGTGACGGCCTTGAGCGCGCTCGCCTCGCCGACGGCGGTCTGGCGCGCGGCGCGCTCGCTGACCAGTTCTGCGTCCAGTCGTCCGCGCTCCTCTTCGAGCGCAGCGATGCGCCGCTCCGCGAACTTGAGTTGTGAGGCCAGTTGTGCGCGCTCGGCGCGCACCGCATCGCGCTGATGGGCGGTTTCCTGCAGGAGTTGTTTCGACAGGGCCTCGTAGCGCGTCTGGATCGTGGCGATCGCCTCGGTGTGGGCGCGCTCGTCCGCCACGGCACGTTCCTGCACGGTCGCGAGTGCCGTCTCGAGTTCGCCACGACGTGCCGCCTGCTCGTCGGCCCGCGCGCTAGCCGTTGCCAGGGCCGCTCTGGCTTCGGCCAGTACGGTGTCGCGCGCGGCAAGCTGCCCGCGGACCTCACTGAGTTCCTGGCGCAGCAGTTCGACCCGCAGGTCGGCCTCGGCGCGGGCGGACTGCGCGGCCTCTGCGGTCTGTTGCGCCTCGCGCCGCAGACGCACCACATCGTCAAGCTGCACCGCGACCGCAGCTTGCCACAACGCGCGCATCGCTTCGGCGATCTCGGCGGGCAGCTCGGGCAGGGCCAGGTCGGCCAGGCCCGCGCGCACCACTTCGGCCTCGATGGCATTGAGCGTGCGCGACAGCGTCGCCGGGTCGCCGCCGCCGAGGCGGTCGCGCAGCTTGCGCACCGACACCACGCGTCGAAAGCGTGCGGCCGAAGGCGGCGCCGCGTCGCCGGCTTCGGTCAGCATGGCCAGCACGGTGGCGCGGATCTGGTCGGGCGTGGCGGCGAGGCGGGGCATGGTGGCGTCCGAGCGTAAATGTCACCCTATCTTACGTACATGTATAACGTTAGGAAAGCAATTTAAAGGTAATCTGAAATTACCGAAGACGGATAAAACTAATTATCTTGCCGAAACAGCGCGCCGCACGGGCTTGCCGGCACGCTACCGGGGGCTGAGAGGCCAATCTAGGTTCAGGGGACGGAGCAAAGGACCAGTCAGCAATGACTGATTTGACTGGGGTATCAGGCGAGCGCTGGCCGGAACCCCGCGTGGAGACTAGGGGCGGCTACCCCGGTAATGTGCAGGGAAATCAAAGGGACCCCGAGCTGCGCAACGCGCTGCTCCAAATGAAAAGGCCTGGCAATGTGCCAGGCCATTTTGCTTGATAGGCAGCGGTATTACAGAGCCGCGTCTTTCAGCTTCTTCAACGGACGGACCTTCACCTTCACCGAGGCCGGCTTCGCGGCGAACCATTGATCAGCGCCAGTGAAGGGGTTCCGGCCGAAGCGCTTCTTGGTCGCAGGCACCTGGATGGCCGTCACCTTGAACAGTCCCGGGAACGTGAACTCACCGGCCCCCTTTTTTGTGAATGGCGCTGGCGATGGTGTTCTCCAGATGGGCAAGCACCGTCTGAACGGTTTTCTTGTCCAACTCAGTCTGCGTCACCAGGTGGGCGAGCAGGCTCGACTTGTTGAACGTATCCTTGATCGGCTTGGCCACGGGCGCGGCAGCTGCCTTCTTTGCTGCTGGTGCAGCCTTCTTCGCCGGCGCTGCCGGTTTCTTGGCCGCTGTCTTCAGGGCGGCCGTCTTCTTTGTTGCCATGGAGCTCCTGTTTCGAAAATGTCGGCATCTGGCCGGACCGAAATAGCTTAGCGAGAAGGCCGCGTTTCGTGCAATAGGAATTGCTAGTCTGCGGCCTT
>Ga0187844_10000217_pt1 | contig 43777 bp, 41 predicted proteins | sample SpaLakP09_SKY_50_FD_134517 | JGI IMG/M metagenome (GOLD analysis project Ga0187844, IMG submission 134517) | Oligotrophic lake water microbial communities from Sparkling Lake, Wisconsin, USA - SP09_SKY_50 | ecosystem: Environmental > Aquatic > Freshwater > Lake | place: USA: Sparkling Lake... | reverse complement strand
CAAAGTCATCTAATCAAGGTTAAGGAATACATCCATGGTCGCACTCGTCATTGCTGAACACGACAACGCCTCGCTGAAGGCCGTCACCCTGAACACCGTCACCGCAGCCGCGCAATGCGGCGGTGACGTCCACATCCTCGTCGCCGGCAGCGGTTGCGGCGCCGTCGCGGAAGCCGCCGCCAAGATCGCGGGCGTCTCGAAAGTGCTGGTCGCCGACGCGCCGCAGTTCGCCGACGGTCTCGCCGAGAACGTCGCCGAGCAGGTCCTGGCCGTCGCCGGCAGCTACTCGCACATCCTGGCCCCGGCTTCGGCCCACGGCAAGAACGTGCTGCCGCACGTCGCCGCCAAGCTGGACGTCGCCCAGATCTCGGAAATCACCAAGGTCGATGCGCCCGACACGTTCGAGCGCCCGATCTACGCCGGTAACGCCATCGCCACCGTGCAGTCGACTGACAACGTGAAGGTCATCACTGTGCGCGGCACCGGCTTCGACGCCGCCGCAGCCGAAGGTGGTTCGGCCGCCGTCGAAACCGTCGCCGCCGTCGCGGACTCGGGCAAGTCGTCGTTCGTCGGCCGTGAGCTGGCCAAGTCGGACCGTCCGGAACTGACCGGCGCCAAGGTCGTCGTCTCCGGTGGCCGCGGCATGGGCTCGGGCGACAACTTCAAGATCCTGGAACCGCTGGCCGACAAGCTGGGCGCCGCGATGGGCGCGTCGCGCGCCGCCGTCGACGCCGGTTACGTGCCGAACGACTGGCAGGTGGGCCAGACCGGCAAGATCGTCGCGCCGCAGCTGTACATCGCCGTCGGTATCTCGGGCGCGATCCAGCACCTGGCCGGCATGAAGGATTCGAAGACCATCGTCGCCATCAACAAGGATCCGGAAGCGCCGATCTTTTCGGTGGCCGACTACGCGCTGGTAGGGGATTTGTTCGAGGTGGTGCCGCAACTGGTCGAGGCACTGGGTTGAGCGGCGCGCTCTTTCGCGCGCCGGAATGAAGAACAGGGGCTGGCGCCCCTGTCGATGTCAGTAGCGGCCCGCCATCACTTCCGGATCGAATACTTCCTGCGGCGTGCGCACGCTCGGCCCGAGGATCGGACCGACCACCTCGTGGCCCCAGGTCGACAGCTTTTCCGGGTTGAGTTCGAAGCCATCGTCATGCCACGGTTCGAGCTCGGCGATGCACTCGATCGCGAAGCCCGACGGCGTGAAGTGATAGAAGGACATGTGCGGATCCTGGGTATGCTGGCCCAGGGTCATCATCATCTGCAAGCCCTTCTTGCGCACCAGGTCATACGTCTCGCCGACGTCGCGCACCGAGTTGACGGTGATGCCCACGTGCTGCACGCCGGCCTTGCCGGGACCAAAGCCGTAGGCGATGTCGTGGCTGGTATGGGTATTGAGCTTGGCGCCGAAGAAGCCGGTCTTGCCCTTGCCCGCGCCGGCGCCGTAGTAGCGCATGCCCATGACGACGGTCAGAAAGTGTTCGAGCTCGGGCCCGAATTCGGGCGTGATGACGACCACGTGGCCGACGCCGCGCTCGCCGCAGGTGAAGCCGCCGTGCGGGCGACCCGGCTGGAACGAGCGGGGCATCCATTTCTGCGCGTAGAACAGCTCGTGCTGGTAGCCCACCGGATCGCGGAAGCGGATGAGTTCCTTGACGCCGCGGCGCTCGCGCAGGGCGTCGTCGGCGAAGGTGACTTCAACGCCGTGCTCGCGGAAGCGCTCCACCGCGGCATGGAACTCGAGTTTGCCCTTCGCCTCCCAGCCGATGTAGGCCAGCCGGTCGATCTTCCCGGGGTGGAAGGCGATCCGGTGGCGCCGGTCGTCCATCCTGAAGTACAGCGAATCCTGGTCGTCCTCCGGCGCGCTGCCGGTCTGGAAGCCCATGACCTGCGGGCCGTATTCGCGCCAGGCGTCCAGGTTGGCGGTCTCGAAGCCGAGATAGCCGATGCCGATGATGTCCATTGTCTCCTCCTTTCGTTTTATGATTGGTACGCGCGGCTAGACGGCCAGCAGGCCGCCGTCGACCACGAGGTCCGAGCCGGTCATGAAGCGCGCCTCGTCGGATGCGACGTAGAGCGCCAGCGAGACGACTTCCTCGGGCTCGCCGGGCCGGTCCTGCAGCACGCCGTCGAGGATGATGCGGCGCGTGGCCGGATTGTCGACGAAGGCGGCGGTACCGGGCGTGCGCACGAAGCCGGGGCTGATGCTGACCGCGCGGATGCCCAGCGGCGCGCCTTCCACCGCCAGCTGGCGCGTGAACGACACGACCGCGCCCTTGGCCGCGCTGTGTGCGCCGAGCCCGGCCGCGCGGGAACCGCCCCAGGCCGCGGTCGAGGCGATATTGATCACCACGCCGCCTTGCGCCGCCAGGTGCTTCCAGGCGATGCGGGTCGTGAAGAAGATGAGGTCGAGCTCGTTGCGGATGGTGTAGTGCCAGTCCTCGACCGACATCTCGCCGACCGGGGCGAATTTCGCCGCCGACGCGTTGTTGTACAGGATGTCGATGCGGCCGCATTCCTCGGCCGCGGCTTCGACCCAGCGCCGCGCCTGTTCATGGTCGCCGAGGTCGACCGGCGCGCTGCCGTGCAGCTTGTAGCCCTCCGCCGCCATCAGGCGCGCCGTTTCCTCGTGCCCCGCGCGGTCGACGTCGCAGCCGACCACGGTAGCGCCTTCGCGCGCGAAATACAGGGCCGCGACCCGGCCCTGGCCGCCACCGGTGCCCGTGATCAGGGCGACCTTCCCAGCCAATCGGTTCATGGTTGTTTCCTCATGACGGAACCCTGCCGGAACAGGACGCTCATGCAGGGGCCTGGACGGCGATGGCTTCGGCGGGGCAGGCGGCGGCGCCTTCGCGCGCGCTCTCCAGCAGCTCGTCGGGAACGACATCGCTGTCGACGTAGACGATGCCGCCGGCATCGAGCTTGTAGATTTCGGGGCAGATGGCGGCGCACAGGCCGTAACCGCAGCAGCGGCTGCGTTCGATGACTACGCGGTGAAGCAGTTGATCGCTCATGATTCGTCTCTTTGGTAATTATCCGGCCGCGGTGGCCGTGAGACGATTATGCACACAAATCAAAAAACTGTCACGTTTTACGCGAAGCCTAGAACAGGATGTTGCCCACCTTCGTCGCCGCCTTGCGCAATGCCTGGCCGAGTTTCTCGATCTCGGCCTCGGCATGCTGGCCGCGAAAGGTCACCGCCGACATCGCATACGCCATCGTGCCGGCACGGTCGTTGACGGGCGCCGCGATCGCGAGGATGCCCCCGGAGAAATACCCGTCGTCGACTGCCCAGCCCTTGGCGCCGGCATCCGCCACCTGGCGCCGGTAATCGTCGAAGCCGAGCGGACGCGCCCAGCGCACCTTGTCGAACGCGGCGCGCAGGCGTTCCTCGTCGAGGCCGAGCTTGCCCGCGAACAGGCGCCCGCTGGCGCCCATCAGCACCGGCAGGCGCTGGCCGATCGCCATGTCGATGCGCAGGTCTCCCGGGCTCGTTTCCGAACTGACGAGCACGATGCGGTCGTTGCCCATGCGGCGCCACAGGGTGACGGTGACGTGGTGCGCCGCCGCGAATTCCTGCATCAGCGGGCGTACGACGTCGAGGCGCTGGCCCTGCGTGACCAGGTGCTCGACGAGCTTGGCCAGTCCCAGTCCGGTGGTATAGGTTTTCGACAGCGGGTCGAAGTCGAGCATCTCCTCGGCCACCAGGGTGCGCAAGGTGTTGAAGCAGGTGCTCGGATTGATCGCCAGCTCGCGCGCGATGTCGGCCGCCCGTTCGGGCGAACCGGAGGCCGTCAGGAAGCGCAGGATGCGGACCGCGTTGACGACGGGCTTGACGGTCACGCCGGTCGCGGAATCGGACTGGTCGTCGCTGCTGGTGTTGCCTGCCATGGTGTGCTCCGGACAGGATGCCGCGGGGCTCCGCGGGCGAATCCATGTCTAAAATTTGATTCTAAGGTTAGAATCGTCGCGGAGCAAGGCCGGGGCGCGGAACGCCTGATCCCTAGTCGCGTACCAGCAGCAGGCTGCCGGCCAGCGGACCGCCGCCCGAGGCGACCACCGAGACCTGGTGCGGCGCCACCTGGCGCGCGCCGCCGCGCTGCCACAGCTGGGTGCAGGCTTCGTGCACATACCCGAGTCCATGGGTGCGGCCGCCCGACAACTGCCCGCCGTTCGTGTTCACAGGCAGGGTGCCGTCGAGGGCGATGCGGCGTCCCCCTTCGACGAAGCGGCCGCTCTCGCCGCGCGGACACAGGCGCAGCGCCTCGATCCACATCATCGTCAGGATCGAGAAGCCGTCGTACAGCTGGGCGGTCCCGACCTCGGACGGCTTGACGTCGGTGCGCGACCACATCATGTCGGCGGCATCGCGCGTGGCCATCGCCGTGAGGTCGATCTGGTCCCAGGACCAGGGCTGGTGCAGGGCCGCGCCGATCGCCTCGATCCGCACCGGCGGGTTGGGCAGGTCCCTGGCCGCATCGGTGCGCGACAGGATGATCGCGGTCGAGGCGTCGCAGTGGACGTCGCAGTCCAGCATGCGCAGCGGCGTCGAGATCATGCGCGAGGCCATGTAGTCGTCCATGGTCAGCGGCGTGCGGTAGATCGCCTTCGGATTGAGCGCCGCGTTGGCGCGGCAGGTCAGGGCGATCTGCGCCAGCTGCTCGGACGTGGTGCCGTACTCGTGGAAATGGCGTTGCGCGTACATCGCCATCAGGTTGACCCCGGACAGGACGTTGAAGGGCGTGTACCACTGCCAGGAGGCGCTGCTGTCGCGTCCGACCGTCTTGTTGGTCAGTGCACTGGCGCCCTTGTCGGTCTGGCGCCGGGTCGCTTCGGTGATGGTGCGGAAGACCAGCACGTGGCGGCATAACCCGGCCGCGATCGCCATCGCGCCGTTGATGACGCCGGCCAGCGGCCCGGGGCCTTCATAGCCGCCGCCGTACCAGTTGACCTTCAGTCCGAGCGTGCCGATCAGCGCATTCGGTCCGACCGGGGAAAACGAATCGCCATTGTTGTTGTCCCCCGGCCAGCACGAAATGCCGTCGATGTCGTCGCGCGTCAGGCCGGCGTCGGCGATCGCTTCCAGGCACGCGTCGATCGTCAGCTGCATTGCCGACTTGTCCGACGGCCGCCGCACTTCGGACTGCCCGATGCCGGTGATCGCGACATCCTTTTCGTAGATCCGGTCGACCATCATGCAGCCCTTTCGAACAGGGGAATCCAGACGTCCTCGACGTGCTCGAAGCGGACGCGCACGGGCATGCCGATGGTCACCTGGTCGGGATCGATCCCGACGATATCGGTCACGAACTGCAAACCCTTCTGCTCGGCCAATTCGACGATGGCGATGACGAAGGGTTCCTTGAGGTCCGGCCGCCACGGCTGGTGATTGACGGTATAGGTGACGACCTTGCCGCGTCCGGAGACCGCCCGGGGCCCGACCTCCTGGCTGAGGCAGCGCGGGCAGATCGGCGACGGCGGCTGGAAGAAGCGTGCACAGGCGGCACAGTGGTGCATCTGCAACTGGCCGGTGGCGCCACCTTGCCAGAACGCCCGGTTGTCGGCAGTGAGTGCCGGAAGTTTTCTTGTCATGACTTGGCCTTTGGCTAGCGTTTGCGGACTAATATCGGGAAGATTCTACAACTTTGTAGACATAAACTGAAAATATGTTTAAAGTTTTCGCGAAACCGCTACTTTTAACCTGGCAGACAAAGAAAGGTCCCACGATGTTCTCGCGACTCGATTCCCGCATCATCGTCATCACTGGCGGCTTCGGCGCGCTGGGCCGCGCGGTCGCCACCCGGCTCGTCGCCGCGGGCGCGCGCGTCGCGCTGCTCGACCGCGCGCCGGTGGCGCAGGCCGGCTTGCCGGACGTGGCGCTGGCGCTCGGCGGCGTCGATCTGGGCCAGGAAGCCGACTGCCAGGCGGCGTACGCGCAGGTCGGCGCGACCCTCGGCGCGGTGCATGGCATCGTCAACGTGGCCGGCGGCTTCACCTGGGAAACGGTCGAGGGCGGCACCCTGGCATCCTGGGACCGCATGTACGAGACCAATGTGCGAACCGCCGTCGTCAGCTGCCGCGCGGCGCTGCCTTACCTGCTGGCGAACGGCGGGAGCATCGTCAACGTCGGCGCCGCCGCGGCGCAGAAGGCCGGCACGGGCATGGGCGCCTATGCCGCTTCCAAGGCCGGCGTGGCGCGCCTGACGGAAGCGCTGGCGGAGGAATTGAAGGACCGCGGCGTCACGGTCAATGCGGTCCTGCCGAGCATCATCGACACGCCGGCCAACCGCGCCGACATGCCGGGTGCCGATGTCACCCGCTGGGTCGCGCCCGACAAGCTGGCGGCGGTCATCGCCTTCCTGCTCTCGGACGAGGCGTCGGCGCTGACCGGTGCGTGCATCCCGGTCAACGGCCGCGTCTAGCATCCCGCGCCAGGGCGTGCGGGCACTACAACAAGAACGGAGACACAATATGAGACTGGTGACTTACCGCGATGCGTCCGGCGCCATGCGCCCGGGCGCGTTGATCGAATCCGACAGCGCGATCGTGGACCTGAGCCGGGCCGCCAATGAGACCGGACTGGGCGGCTGGCCCGCGTTCGGCAGCATCCTGGCGCTGGTCGAGGCGGGCGACGAGGCCCTGGCCGAGGCGCGGCGCCTGGTCGCCCGCGCGCCGGCGGGCGCGGTCGTCGAGCGCGCCGCCGTCAAGCTGTGCGCGCCGATCCAGCCGCCACCGCAGATGCGCGATTGCTCCTGCTTCGAACTGCATCTGAAACAAAGCTTCGCGGCGGCCCGCCGCGCGCGCGTGGCCCATCTGCCGAATCCCGAGGAAGCGCTGGCGCAGATGAACACGCGCGCCGACGAACGGGTCATCGCCACCTTCAACCGCCAGCCGATCTACTACAAGTGCAACCGGTTCGCCGTGGTCGGGCCGGACGATGACGTGATCTGGCCCGCGTACAGCAAGGCGATGGACTTCGAACTCGAATTCGCCTGCTACATCGGGCGCAAGGGCAAGGACATCCCGCGCGAGAAGGCGCGCGGGCACATCGTCGGCTACACGATCTTCAACGACATGAGCGCGCGCGACATGCAGTCGGTGGAGATGGGCGGCATGCTGGGCCCCGCCAAGAGCAAGGACTTCGACACCGGCAACGTGATGGGCCCGTGCCTGGTCACCGCCGACGAGCTTCCCGACCCCTACGATCTCACCATGGTCGCGCGGGTCAACGGCGAGGAGTGGGGCAGGGGCAGCACGCGCGACATGCGCTGGCGCTTCGAGGACGTGATCGAGCACATTTCGCGCTCGGAGACCTTGTACCCGGGCGAGGTGCTGGGCTCGGGCACGGTCGGCAACGGCTGCGGACTCGAGCAGCTGCGCTACCTGAAGCCGGACGACGTGATCGAGCTCGAGGTCGAGGGCATCGGCATCCTGCGCAGCCGCATCGTGCGGCCCTGACCCGCCACGCAATGCTTCCCGGCGCCACCGGCCGCAGAGTCCGGGTCGCCGCTCCCACGACCTCACAGGAGACAACCATGGTCGGAACCAAAAACGGCGCGGCGATCGATCTCGCCGAATTCAGGCAGGGCTGGCGCGTCCTGCTGCTGGCGATCGCCGGCGTCATGATCAGCATTAACGCCACCCTGCTGTACGGCTTCGGGGTACTCGTGATCCCGCTGCAGCAGGAGTTCGGCTGGCCGCGCCCGGCCCTGCAGGCGGCGATCAGTTTCCTGTTCGGCGGCGCCGTGATCGGGCTGCAACTGGTCGGCTGGCTCAACCTGCGCTTCGGCATCAAGCGCGTCACGCTGGTGTCGCTGTTCACGATGGCGCTGGGCTTCCTGGCCACCACTCAGATCCGGGGTTCGGTCTGGTCGCTGTACGCCGCCTTCTTCCTACTGCCCATCGTCGGGATGGGCGCGCTGGCCGTCACCTGGACCCAGTTGCTGAACCTCTGGTACGTGCGCAACCGCGGCCTGGCGCTGGCGCTGGGCCTGTCGGGCACCGGGATCACGGCCGCGGTCACGCCGCCGTTGTTCGCCTGGGGCGTGGCCCACTGGGGCTGGCAGGCGCCGTTCGTGATCCTGGCACTGGTCAACGTGCTCGTCGGGATGCCGCTGACCCTGGCCTGGTTCCGCCTGCCGCAGGTGCGCGCGGCGGGGGAGGCCGCGCCGGCGGCGCCGGCGCTGGCCGGCATGAGCTTCCGCGCCAGCCTGGCCTCGCCCAAGTACTGGATCTGCAACGTGGCGCTGTGCCTGGTGGTGTCGGCGGTCATGGGCATGGTCACGAGTACCGTACCGATGCTGCGCGACCGCGGCCTGGCCCTGACCAGCGCCACCCAGGTGTTCGCCTGGTTCGGCATCGCGCTGATCGGCGGGCGCCTGGTGGTCGGCTACCTGCTCGACAGGCTTTGGCCGCCCGCCGTCGCCGCCGTCAGCCTGGTGTTGCCGGCCGCCGGCGCGGCGATCTTCCTGTCGGGCAGTACCGACCTGGCGCTGCTCAGCCTCGCGGCCGCGCTGGCGGGCCTGGGCGCCGGCGCCGAGTTCGACATCGCCGCCTTCCTCATGGCGCGCTATTTCGGCCTGAAGGACTACGGCCGTATCTTCGGGCTGCATCAGGGCCTGATCACGGTGGCTTCGGCCGGCGCGCCCCTGATGTTCGCAGCGATGTTCAGCGCGACCGGAAGCTACACGACGATGCTGGTGTATTGCGCGGCCAGCACGCTGGCGGGGGCGCTCCTGCTGCTGACACTGGGACGCGTGCCGCAGGCGGCCGTGCAGGCCCGCGCCGCGGCCTGAGATTTTTTACTTACCGAGGAACAGAAACATGTCGCTCAATTCCGTAGTGATCGCCGGCGCCGGCCATGCCGGCGTGCAGGTGGCGTTGTCCCTGCGCCAGGAAGGCTATGACGGCCGCATTTCCGTGGTCAACGACGAACCCTGGCTGCCTTACCAGCGTCCGCCGTTGTCGAAAGCCTACCTGTTGGGGAAGATCGACGCCACGGCGATGCAGTTCCGTCCGGCGGCGTTCTATGCCGAGCAGCGCATCGACCTCGTGGCCGACCGCGGCGCGGCGATCGACCGCCAGAACCGCAGGCTGCTGCTGGCCTCCGGCGCGGCGCTCGACTACGACCACCTCGTGCTGGCCACCGGCGCCCATAACCGGCCCCTGAACGTGCCCGGCGCCGCGCTGGCCGGCGTGTACGGCGTCAAGACCCGCGCCGACGCCGAAGCGCTGGCGCCGCTGCTCGCCACGGCCCGGCGCGTCGTCGTGATCGGCGCCGGCTTCATCGGCCTGGAGTTCGCGGCGGTCGCGGCGGCGGCGGGCGCCGCGGTCGAGGTGCTGGAGCTCGGCGAGCGTCCGATGGCGCGCGCGGTGTCGCCGCAGATGTCCGAGCTGTTCCGCGCGGCGCACGCGTCCTGGGGCGTGAACTTCCGCTTCCGCACCGCGGTGTCGGCAATCGAAGGGGACAACGGCAAGGCCGTGGCCGTGCTGGCGGCGGATGGCGAGCGGCTCGCGGCCGACCTGGTCGTGTACGGGATCGGCGTCATCCCCAACGTCGCGCTCGCGCTCGAAGCCGGCCTGTCCATCGACAACGGCATCCGCGTGGACGCCAACCTGCTGACGTCCGACCCGCACGTTTCCGCGCTGGGCGACGTGGCGTCGTTCCCCTGCCTGCAGAACGGCGAACGGTTGACGCGCCTGGAATCGGTCCAGAACGCGGTCGACCAAGGCCGGCTGATCGCGGCGCGCCTGACCGGCAAGCCGGCGCCATACACCGCGCTGCCCTGGTTCTGGACCGACCAGGGCAACCTCAAGCTGCAGATCGCGGGCCTGTCGACGGGCGCCGACAATCACGTCGTGCTCGGCGACCCGGCGGCGCAGCAGGTGTCGGTCCTGTGCTTCCGCGGCGAACAGCTGCTGGCGGTGGAGTCGTGCGGGCGGGTCGGGGACCACATGGCGGCGCGCAAGATCCTCGCGCGCCCGCCGGCGCTGACGCCGGCGGTGGCGGCGGCGCCCGGCTTCGACCTCAAGGCGTGGGAAGCGGCGAATCGCTGAAGTCGCGCAGCCAGGCCTGGTCGTCCAGGCACAGCGCCTGCGGGCGCGCGCTGAAGTCCCAGGTCGAGCCGACGATCCGGATCGCCTGCAGTGCGCGTTCGGGCTGCTGGGCGTAGCAGCGGCCGGTGAGGTGGGCGTGCGGCTCCTGGTCGATGTCCTTCAGGCGGCCGAGCGAGATCAGGGCGCAGCGGCGCAGCACGAGCGCCGCTTCCGCCTCCTCGGCGGGCAGGGTGCCCAGCGCCCAGCGCGCCATCCCCTTGCGCATGTCGACGCCGGCATACGGCGCCGGCCCCAGGATCGTGCTGCCGTCGACTTCCCAGTCGAGGACCGGCGCGCCGTCGCGCCACAGGCGGGCGTGGGAGCAGCCGTCGACGTGGCGCGGTACCTCGATGTCGTAGCGCCGATAGCGGTCGCCGCGCGCGGCGAGGGCGATCGCCAGTCCGGCCAGGTCGAACATGTGGGTGCACTGCCGGGTCGCGTCGGTGTGCAGCGTGACCGAATTGGCGATGCCGTCCAGGCGCATCCCGGCCAGCCGGTTCAGCTCGGGGGCCGCGCCCGGGCAGGCGGTGAACGGATGGCGCGGCGTCTCCCCGCGCACGGCGGTCACGCCGCCGCCGCGGTGCTCGAGCGCGACGCGGAAATGGTGAAAGTCGTCCTCGAGCACGGCCCGCACCTGCCCACCCTGGACGTCCTGATGCCCGGCCAGCTCGATGCGTCTGCGAAAGCGTTGCATGGAGTATTTCCTGGTATGAGTTGTTGGAGTGAATGTGTACAATAACAGAAAATCTGTTTAAAAGTTAGGAGGGGTGACATGGATCTTCTGAAAGACAAGGTGGCGCTGGTCACTGGCGCCGGCGGCGGCATCGGTCGTGGCGTGGCGCGCCGTTTCGCGCGCGAGGGCGCGGCGGTGGTGATCGCCGAGATCGACCGCGCGAGCGGCGCCCAGGTGGCGCGCGAGGTGGAGGAACTCGGCGGCCGGGCGCTGTTCGTCCATACCGATGTCCTGCAGAAGGCATCGGTGCAGGACGCGGTGGCCGCGGCGGTCGCACAGTTCGGCGGGCTCGACATCCTCGTGAACAACGCGTTCGTGCCGACGCCGAACGTCCTGCTGGAGGACAAGACCGACGAGATGCTGGAACAGACGCTGACGTCGACCGTGAAGGCGTGCTGGTGGGCGATGCGCGCCGCGCTGCCGCACATGCGCGCGCGCGGCGGCGGCAAGGTCGTGAACTTTTATTCGATCGACGTCGACATCGGCGCCTGGCTGCATGCCGACTACAACACCGCCAAGGCGGGCATCGTCGGCCTGACGCGCAGCGCGGCGGCCGAGTGGGGGCGCTTCAACATCACCGTGAACGCGATCGCGCCGACGGCGATGGGCGCCACCTTCCACAAGCTGGCCGCCGAGAACCCCGGATTTGCGGAGCGTTCGGCGGCCATGCGCCCGCTGGGGCGTTGCGGCGATCCGGAGGACGACATCGGCCCGGTGGCCGTGTTCCTGGCGAGTGACATGTCGCGCTACGTCACCGGCGAATCCTTCCACGTGGACGGCGGGCTGCACCTGCCCGGATACAACTCGCGGCCAGCCCATGTGCCGGTCAGGGAATACTGATTTATCTTCTTTGACTGGATGCCGCAACGATGTACACCCCACCCGCCGCAAGAGCCGAGCAACCCACGAGCGACAAGCGCAACCGGCGCGCAGAGGCGACCATCGAGACCATCCTCGCGGCAACCGAGGCGATCGTCCTGCGCGAAGGATCGGATCGCATTTCCGTACTCGACGTGTGCGCGCTCGCGCAGGTGTCGCGCGGCACGTTCTACCGCTACTTCTCGTCGCAGGACGAGCTGCTGGACGCGTTCGCACGTCATAAACGGTCGTCGTTCCAGAAGGCCATGGCGGACGCGGTGGGGCCCCACGTGGAGCCGGACGCGCGCTTCCACGCGCTGGTGCGCTACCTCGACAACTACGCGGCGCACGGCCAGGCGCGCCTGCTGCTGCGCGCCGCGCCGGAATACACGCTGCGCCTGTTCGGGCGCCTGTTCCACGAATCGCTGGTACGCATCGAGGAACTGATGCGCACCGTGTTCGATTCCTGGGACCAGCGCCTGGGGATCCGGATCGACCGCGAACTGATCTGCGAGCTGCTGATCCGCTGCGTCCTGAGCGAGCTGGTGGTGCCGAACCGGCATCCGGAGGACGGCATCCGGCGCATCGTCGCGTTCCTGTATTCGATGGTCGAATGCGAGGCGCGCGCAACGCTGAAAAAATAAAACTAAACACATTTGCCATTTCTGTCTATTTTTGGCATGATGGGTCCTGATGCAAAGCACCGACCGAGTGCAGCCTGATGGAGACAACGTAGTGCTTGCGGGCAGGCCCTGTTGCGGCCCCGCTGTGTCCGGATGATTGCGCTGGTGGTCGGAAAATCAATCGCCACAGGGAGACATCACATGCTCATCGACCTTCACGCCCACGCCCCGCATCCGGGTTACTACAACCAGCACCCGCACTGGGGTCCCTTCTTCGAACAGCGTCCGGACGGCGACATCAAGCTGCGCGTCGGCCACTGGATCCTGTCGCTCGGTTCGCCGGAACGCCGCGCGGCGCTGCAGAAGGCGCGGGCCGAAGGCAAGACGCTCGACATCAACCAGTACCTGGACCGTTGGGCCGACCCGAAGACGCGCCTGGCCGGGATGGATGCGGCGGGCCAGAGCGCCCAGGTCGTGTCGGTGCCTTCGCACTGCTACATGTACTGGGCCGAGCCGGAATTCGGCGTGCCGTTCGCCCGCAAGGTCAACGATGTGCTGGCCGAGTACTGCTCGGCCGCGCCGAACCGTTTGATGGCATGGGCCCACGCGCCGCTGAACGTGCCGGTCGAGGCGGCCAAGGAAATCCGCCGCGCCTGCACCACGCTGGGCGCCAAGGGCCTGGTGGCGGGCGGCGCCAACTTCGGCGGGCTCGAGTTCGATTCGCCCGAGATGGACCCGGTGTGGGAAGCGCTGTGCGACCTCGACCTGCCGATGTTCGTGCACGGCTATAACCAGTCGGTGACGTGGGGCGAGAACGCCAACAGCGACAACTACGAGACCACCGCCATCGTCGGCATGAATTACGACGAGACGAAGTGTTTCTGGAACATGATCAACGGCGGCGTGTTCGACCGCTTCCCGAACCTGAAGGTTTACATCACCCACGGCGGCGGCTTCGTGCCCTACCAGCTCGGCCGCCTGGCGCAGACCAATCCGAACCTCGACGTGGCGCACAACAAGAAGCCGGTGCTCGAGTACCTGAAGAACTTCTATTTCGACGTCGAGCTGCACGAGCTGCCGATGCGCCAGGCGATGATCGAGGTGATCGGAGCCGATCGCGTGCTGTACGGCTCGAACTTCGGCGGCAGCGACGCGGTCCGCCACGACCTCACCGACGGCCTGCGCCTGTCCGACGACGACCTGCAGAAGATCCGCTGGAAGAACGCCTGCGACCTGCTGCACATCGACCCGTCCACGCTGGTCGAGGTGGCCAAGCCGGCGCTGGCGGCATGAAGATCGCCCGCTGCACCGATGGCGGGACGCCGTTCTGGGCACTGGTGGATGCCGCCGCACAGACCTTGCGTCCGCTCGCCGGCGCGTTCGCCGACTGGGCGCCGGCACTGACCCGCGCGATCGCCGCCGGCCGCGCGGACGAGGGCAGGGAAGCCTTGCCCGTGTTCGGACCGGCCCTGCCGCTGGCGGACGTCCGCCTGCTTCCCCCTATCGAGCCGGTCAACCGCGTGGTCGTGGCCGGCGCCAACTATGCCAAGCACCTTGCCGCCGACTTCGGCCTGACGTCGCCGCAGCAGCCGATCGCCTTCCTAAAGGCGTACGGTGCGCTGATCGGGGCCAGCGACCCGATCCGCTATCCGCCGCTGACCAGCGAACTGGACCACGAGGTCGAACTGGTGGTGGTGGTCGGCGACGCGCCGGTCGATCCCGCGCAGCCGCTCGCCAGCGTGCTCGGCTACACGGTCGGCAACGACGTGTCGGCGCGCGACCTGCAGCGCAGCGGCCCGGCCGGCATCGGCATGGACCTGTTTGCGGCCAAGAGCCAGGACCGCAGCACCGGTGTCGGACCCTGGATCGTGACGCGCGACGAGTTCCCGGCCGGCAGCCCGCGCCTCGGCTTGACATTGACCGTCAACGGCCAGGTACGGCAGGACAGCAATACCGGCGAGATGACGTGGGACGTCGGGCAGTTGCTGAACTTCGTCGAGGCGCGTTCCAGCTTCGCGCCCGGCGACATCATGTTCACCGGCTCGCCCGCGGGCGTTGGCCAGGGAACGGGCCTGTTCCTGCAGCCTGGGGACGTGGTCGAAGCGAGCGTCGAAGGTATCGGCGCCATCAGGAATATCGTCGGGCCCCGGCCCGGCGCATGAGGAGACAGGAATAATGATCGACAAGAACGAGATCGTCGTCGTGGTCGGCGCCGGATTGATGGGCACCGGCATCGCGCACGCATTCGCCAGCAGCGGCTTCGTCACGCGGCTGGTCGACAGCAACGGCCAGGCGCTCGACAAGGCGCTGCAGAACATCCACGCGATCGTCGATGCGGGCGTCAAGCTCGGCAAGCTGGCACCGGAAGCGGCGGCCGCCGCCAAGGAACGCCTGAGCATCCACACGACCCTGGCCGCCGGCGCCCCCGGCGCCGGCCTGCTGGTCGAGACGGTATCCGAGAACCTGGCCGTGAAGAAGGCGGTCCTGGCCGAAGCCGTGCCGCTGCTGGCCGAGGGCGCGGTCGTTGCGACCAACACGTCGGCGCTGTCGGTGACCGAGATCGCCACCGCGGTGCCGCAGCCGGAGCGCGTGATCGGCATGCACTTCTTTAACCCGGTGCACAAGATGAAGCTGGTGGAGCTGGTGCTCGGCATCGCCACCGACGAGGCCACCGTCGCGCGCAGCCGCGCGTGGTGCGACGCGATCGGCAAGACGTCGATCCTCGTCAACGAGTCGCCGGGGCTGACGACCAGCCGCATGTCGGCCATGCTGGGCAACGAGGCGATGTGGATGCTGCAGGAGGGTACCGCCAGCGCCGAGGACATCGACACCGCGCTGCGCATGGGTTTCAACCACCCGATGGGCCCGCTGGAGCTGGGCGACCTGACCGGCTGGGACACGCGCCTGTCGGTGCTGCGCTACCTGCATGCGACGCTGGGCGAGAAGTTCCGTCCGTGCCCGCTGATCATCAAGATGGTCGCGGCCGGCCGCCACGGGCGCAAGACCGGCCACGGCGTGTACCGCTACGACGAGGCCGGGCAGCGCGTGCCGGGTTCGGGCCTGAAGGCGAGCGCGCTATGAAGGACGTCTACATCGTCGAGGCGGTGCGCACGCCGGTCGGCAAGTACAAGGGCAGCCTGGCGGGCGTGCGCGCCGACCACCTGGCGGCGCACCTGCTGAACGTCCTCATGGACCGCGCCGGGATCGACGCCGGCGCCGTCGACGACGTCATCTTCGGCTGCGTGACCCAGGTCGGCGAACAGTCCGCCAACATCGCGCGCACGGCCCTGCTGGGCGCCGGCTGGCCGGACGCGATTCCCGGCCTCACGATCGACCGCAAGTGCGGTTCCGGCGAGGTTGCCGTGCACCTGGCGGCCGGCCTGATCGCCGCCGGTTCCGCCCAGGTGGTCGTGGCGGGCGGCGCGGAAAACATGAGCCGCGTGCGCATGGGCGGCAACCGCGAAATCTATGGCGAAGCGTTCGGCTGGATGGCCGCCGACCGCTACGAGCTGACCAGCCAGGGCGAGGCGGCGGAGCGCATCGCCGACAAATGGAACCTGGGCCGCGCCGAGCTCGACGCCTATGCCGTCGAAAGCCACCGGCGCGCCGCCGCCGCCGCGCAGGCCGGGTATTTCAAACGCGAGATCGCCGCCGTGCCGGTGGCGGCGCTGAAGGAGCGCGACTGGGCCGAACCGGCGCCGGACAGCCTGGACGCGGACGAGACCATCCGTCCCGGCACCAACGCCGACAAGCTGGCCACGCTGAAGTCGAGCTTCCGCCCCGACGGCAAGCTCAGTGCCGGTAACTCCTCCCAGATCTCGGACGGCGCCGCCGTGCTGCTCCTCATGTCGGGCGAGGCGGTGGACCGGCTGGGACTCAAGCCGCGTGCCCGCATCCGCGCTTTCACGACGGTCGGCTCTGACCCGACCCTGATGCTGACCGGGCCGGTGGCGGCGACGCGCAAGGTGCTGGACATGGCGGGGCTGGCGGCCGCCGACGTCGACCTGTTCGAGGTCAACGAGGCATTCGCGCCGGTGCCGCTGATGTGGTCGCGCGAACTCGACGTGCCGCTCGACCGGCTGAACGTCAACGGCGGGGCGATCGCGCTCGGCCATCCGCTCGGCGCCAGCGGCGCACGGATCATGACGTCGCTGCTGCATGAACTGGAGCGGCGCGATGCGCGCTATGGCCTGCAGGCGATCTGCTGCGCCGGCGGCATGGGCACCGCGACCCTGATCGAGCGACTCTAGACCAACAACAGGAGACGGCAATGCATATCGACTTGAGCGGCAAGCGCGTCATCGTGACCGGTGCCTCGCGCGGCATCGGCCTGGCCATCGCGCGGGCATTCGCGGCGGAGGGCGCCTGCGTCGCCATCTGCGCCCGCACGGCGGAAGCGGTGGAGGCGACGGGCCGGGAGCTGGCGGACCAGGCGCAGGCGGTGATCGCGCGCGCCGTCGACGTGACCGACAGCGCCGGCGTCAAGGCCTTCGTCGAGGAGGTCGCCGCGAGCTGGGGCGGCGTCGACGTCCTCGTCAACAATGCGGGCCAGGGCCGTGGCGGCAACCTCGACACCCTCACGCCTGAACAGATCCTCGAACACGCCAACATCCTGCAGATGGGGCATTTCCGCTTCGTGCAGGCGGTGGTGCCGCACATGCGCCGCCAGCGCTGGGGCCGCATCGTCGAGATCAACGCGCTGGCCGGCGCGATCCCGACGCCCGACGGCATTCCCTCGGTGATCAACCGCGCCGCCTGCCTCGCACTGTCCAAGTCGCTCGGCATGTCGCTCGCCAGGGACAACATCCTCGTCAATTCGCTCAACATGGGATGGATCGATACCGGCCAGTGGGACCGCCACTTCCGCGAAGTGGGCCCCGGCGTCAGCCGCGAGGAGTTCGACCGGATGGTGCTGAAAGTCGTGCCGCTGGGACGCTTCGGCAAGCCCGAGGACGTCGTCGGCATGGCGCTGTTCCTCGCCAGCGACTATGCGGGTTTCATCAGCGCGGCGTCGATCGACATCGCGGGCGGGCTGCAGGGGCAGATCGCGTATTACCCGACGCTGAAGCGCGAATTCACCGACATGGTTCGCGAACGCAACGCCGGCGACGGCGTTGCCTGAAGCCGAAGCTTTGATCTTGTTATTCTGAATATAGAATCAGAATCGAACAGTAGAATAACGAGAATAATCTTGCTACAATCAGGATGCGTCAAGAGTCTCGTTTCCGTTGGGCCGAAGACAGTCGAGCAGCACGGTTCATGGAAAGGACTGAGCAGTACTGAGCGATTTTTCAAAAATCAGCCATAACGATAACGACAGGAGACAGGCCCATGTACCAGGCAAGCGGTAATTCCATTCTCGCCAGCCACGCGCTGCGCGGCATCGCGGCGGCAGCCGTCGTCGTTTGCGCCAGCCACGCGCTGGCCGGCGAAATCGAGGTGAGCAATCCCGACGTCAAGATGCGTCTCGACGCGACGGTGCGCTACACCGGCGGCGTGCGCACCGAAAAGCCGGACAGCCGGCTGCTGAACAACTACATCTACGACGAGGGCGATTCGAAGTTCGACCGCGGCGACATGGTCACCAACCGTGTCGACCTGCTGACCGAATTCGACGTCAGCTACAAGAACAAGATCGGCGCGCGGGTCTCGGGTGCGGCCTGGTACGACCAGGCCTACGACGATCACACGGTCAAGTCGCCGGCGGGTTTCGTCACCGCCTACCGCAACAACCGGTACAACAACGAGGTGGCGCGCTATGTGAACGGGCCGTCGGGTGAGATCCTCGACGCCTTCGTGTGGGCCAACGTCGACCTGGGCCAGGTGCCGGTCAACGTGAAGGTGGGCCGTCAGACCAACGTCTGGGGCGAGGGGCTGCTGCTCGGCGCCCATGCGATCTCGTACGGCCAGTCGCCCGTCGATGGCGTCAAGGCGGCGATCAATCCGGGCGTCGAGACCAAGGAAGTCTTCCTGCCGGTCGGGCAGATCCATGCCAGCGCCCAGGTCACCGACAACCTGACCCTGGTCGGCCAGTATTACTACGAATGGAAGCCGACCCGCATACCGCACGCCGGCACCTACCTGATGGGCGCGGACACGGCACCATCGTCCGACTTCCTCGCGTTCCCGATCCCGGGCGTCGCGGCGCAGATCATCGAGGCGCGCAAGCCGGGCCAGCACGGGAACTGGGGCGTCGGCGCGCGCCTGAACGTCGAGGCGATCGAATCGACGTTCGGCGCCTACTACCGCCGCTTCGACGATTATTCGCCGGAACTCGGCGTCCAGCTGCTCGATTTCAAAGGGCCGCTGCCGACCCGCGCGCGTTTCCTGTACCCGCAGGACGTCGAGCAGATCAGCCTGAGCTTCGGGCGGGTGATCCATAGCGTCGCCGTCGGCGCCGAACTGTCATACCGCAAGAACGGCGCGTTGAACACGCCGTCGTCCGTTGTCACCGACACGGGCGCGCGCGGCGACACCTGGCACGCCGTCCTGAACGGTATCTACATGCTGCCGGCGACGCCGGTCTGGCAGACGGGCACCCTGGTCGCCGAACTGGCGTACAACCGGCTGGACAAGGTCACCGCCAACCCGGCGTTGTACCGCTCGGTGGGTTCGGCGGCGTGCGTCGACTCGCGTACCGGCAAGGCCGGCTCGGGCACCAGGGACGACGGCTGCTCCACCCGGGATGCCTGGATCATGGCGCTGAAATTCTCGCCCCAGTACCTGAATGTGCTGCCGTCCTGGGACCTGACGATCCCGGTCAGCGTCACCTATGGACTGTCCGGCAATGCGCCGACGGCCGGCGGCGGCACGCAGGGCGAAGTGCGCTGGTCGGTGGGCGCGACCATGACGTACGCATCCAGGTACGAATTCGCACTCAGCTACGCCGACCGCAACCTGCCGGTCCGCGAGCTGAACGGAAAAATCACCGGCGGCGCGGCACATAGCAATTCGTCGGTCTGGGTCATCGACCGCGGCTGGCTGTCATTCACCTTCAAGACGGCATTCTAAAGCGCCGCACACAGGAGACACATCATGAACAAGCATCGACTTGCACTGGCATTACTGGCCGGCTTCGCCGGCGCGGCCCAGGGCGCGGTAACGGCCGAGGAGGCCAAACAACTGGGCAGCACGCTGACCCAGGTGGGCGCCATCAAGGCCGGCAACAAGGAAGGCACGATCCCGGCCTACACCGGCGGGCTGACCAAGGCGCCGGCCGGGTTCAAGCCCGGCAGCGGTTTCTGGGCCGATCCCTTCAAGGACGAGGCGCCGAGCTTCCGCATCGACGCCAAGAACTGGCAGCAGTACGCCGACAAGCTGTCGGACGGGCAGAAGGAATTGTTCAAGAAGAACCCGGGTTTCTACATGGATGTCTATCCGAGCCACCGTACCGCCGCGCAGCCGGAAGCGGTGCTTGCGAAGACGGTGCGCAATGCCACGACCTGCAAGACCGCCAAGAACGGCCTGGCGGTCGAACAGGACTGCCGCGGCGGCTTCCCGTTCCCGATCGCCAAGACCGGCTATGAGATGATGTGGAACCACCAGCTGCGCTACAAGGCCGACACGACGACCAAGCAATCGCGCTCGTGGGTGGTCGATTCCAGCGGCAAGGCCGTGATGACGGCGCAGCAGCAGACGTTCGAGGAAACGCCGTACTATCACGATGAACTGGACGGCCGCGACGGCGAGATGTACTGGCGCACCTACTCCGTCACCAGCGCGCCGATCCGCAAGGCCGGCGAGGTGACCGGCCTGATGGACTTCCTCGATCCGACCGAGAAGCCGCGCCGCGCCTGGAGCTATGCGCCGGGGCAGCGCCGCATCAAGCTGGCGCCCGAATTCTCGTACGACACGCCGGTCGCCAGCATGGGTGGCGTGACCCTGTTCGACGAACTGTTCGTGTTCTCGGGACAGATGGACCGTTTCGACTTCAAGCTGGTGGGCAAGAAGGAAATGTACGTGCCCTACAACGAGTACAAGCTGTACTTCGGCTGCGGCGTCGAAGAGCAGTTCAAGGAAAAGTACCCGAATCCGGCCTGCTGGCGCTGGGAACTGCACCGCATGTGGGTCGTCGAGGCGACGCTCAAGCCGGGCTTCCGCCACGTCTACGCGAAGCGCACCTACTACATCGACGAGGATACCTACGGCGCCATGCTGTACGACGCGTATGACCGTAGCGGTCAGCTGTATCGCTCGATCTTCAACTCGATGGTCCAGCTGTACGACGTCAACGCCCCTTACATGGTCAAGAACGTGGTCTTCGACTTCAACAAGGGCATGTACGCGCTGGTCAACGACGGCCTGGTTGGCGGCTACGGCGTGGTCGCCAAGCCGCGTCCGAACCGCGAACTGAACCCGGAATCCATCGTGGCCAAGGAAACCGCACGCTAATCCGGTTCTTGCCGGACAGGTAAGTGTGGCCCGTCCGGCCCTGTGGCGGGCGCTGCCGTGAAGCGGTGCCCGCGCGCACGGATACGTGCATCGCGATGGAGTCAGTTGTGAACAATTTCAATACCATTGACGCGCGACCCGGCCTGCTGGCCGGCTTCGCGCGACATGTGGCGGCGGCCGCACTTGCCGGCGTCGCCACGTTGTCCATGGCCGCCACGGGCGGCCGGGACCCGATCGACGCCGCGGCGACCCAGTCGCCGGCGGCACTCAAGCGCCCGCTGGCCGGCATCGCCGCGCAGGGCACAACCATGATCGCCGTCGGCGCACGCGGCACGATCCTGCTGTCGGACGACGCCGGCGCGACCTGGAGGCAGGCCGCGGTCCCCGTGGCCGCCGACCTGACGACGGTGCGCTTCACCGGACCGGGCGTCGCCTGGGCGCTCGGCCATGACGGCGTGGCGCTGCGCAGCGCCGACCGCGGCGCGACCTGGAGCAGGGTGCTCGACGGACGCAGCCTGCTGGCCCTCCTGAACGACCATTACCGCGGCCTGGCCGCGCGCGGCGACGCCGGCGCGGTGGCGGTACTGGACGAGGTCAAGCGCGCCGCCGCGCAATCGGCCACGCCGGACGTGCTGTCCTATCCCTTCCTCGACATCAGCATCGACGCGGGCGGCGAAGGGTTCATGGTCGGCGCGTTCGGCCTGCTGCTGCATACGCGCGACGGCGGCAAGAGCTGGGAGCCCTGGCTCGAACGCGCCGACAACGACCGCCGCATGCACCTGTATGCGCTCGAACGGGCGCCGGACGGCGTGTTTTACCTGGCGGGCGAGCAGGGCCTGCTGCGCCGCTACGACCGCGCGGCGGGCCGTTTCGCGAAGCTCGAGTCGCCTTATGCGGGCACGTTTTTCGGGCTGAAAGCCGGCGAGGCGGGGCTGGCCGCCTTCGGCCTGCGCGGCAACGCCTTCGTCAGCGCCGATGGCGGGACCAGCTGGAAGCAGGTCGCGCTCGGCACCGAGGCCACCGTGGTCGACGCCGTGGCCTGCGCGCCGGGCGAGATGGCGTTCGTGACCCAGGACGGGCGGGTCCTGCTCGGCCGTGGCGCCAGGGCGACCGACGCCGGCGCGGCGCGCGGCGGCGAGGTGGCCGGCGCGGCCCAGGCCGGGTCGGGCCAGCTCGTGCTGGCCGGCAGCGCCGGCGCAAGACAGGTCCGCATCCATGGCTGCGGTACGGATAACGCAAGAATCGGGAAGAACTGACATGGCAGCGCACGGCAATCAACCCCGCATGCCCGTGGTACGGGACGTGCAAGACTTCGATCGCGCCTCGGGCAACCTGCTCGAACGCGTGATCTTCAACCACCGCCTGGTCGTGCTGTTCGCATGCCTGCTGGCGACGCTGTTCCTCGGCTATTCGGCGACCCGGATCAAGGTCAATGCCAACTTCGAGCGCATGATCCCGCTCGACAGTCCATATATCCAGAACTACCTCGCGTACAAGAAGGAGCTGCCGGGCCTCGGCAACACGGTGCGGATCGTCGTCGAGAACAAGACCGGCGACATCTACGATCCGGCCTACCTCGACGTCATGCGCAAGGTGAACGACGACCTGTACATGATCGACGGCGTCGACCGCTCGTGGATGAAATCGATCTGGATGCCGATCGTGCGCTGGCGCGAGGTGACCGAGGACGGCATCACGGGCGGCCCGGTGATGCCGCCCCAGTTCGACGGCAGCCCGGCCGAAGTGACCAAGCTGCGCGCCAACGTGGCCAAGGCCGGCATCGTCGGGCGCCTCGTCGCGCTCGACATGAAATCGAGCATGATCGTCGCGCCGCTGCTCGACCGCGACCCCAAGACCGGGCAGCCGCTCGACTACGGTGCTTTCTCGCGCAAGCTGGAAGACAAGATCCGCACCTACGAGAGTCCGAAGGTCGGCATCCACATCGTCGGCTTCGCCAAGATCGTCGGCGACCTGATCGACGGCCTCAAGGCGGTGATGTTGTTCTTCGCCGCCTCGGTGGCCGTCGCCACCGTGTTCGTCTACCTGTACACGCGCTGCGTGCGCAGCACCGTGCTGCTGGTGTCCGCCGCGGTGATCGGCGTGGTCTGGCTGCTCGGCCTGATGCAGCTGCTCGGCTACGAGCTCGATCCGTACTCGATCCTGGTCCCGTTCCTGATCTTCGCGATCGGCCTGTCGCACGGCGCCCAGAAAATGAACGGCATCATCCAGGACATCGGGCGCGGCACGCACAAGTACGTCGCCGCGCGCTATACGTTCCGCCGCCTGTTCGTGGCCGGCGTGACGGCACTGCTGGCCAACATCGTCGGCTTCGCGGTACTGATCATCATCGACATCCCGGTCATCCGCGACCTCGCGATCACCACCAGCATCGGCGTGTCGGTGCTGGTCTTCACCAAGCTGTTCCTGATCCCGGTGGCGCTGTCCTACATCGGCATCGGCAGGAAGGCGGCGCAGCGCGCGCTGGATGCCGATCGCGACATGGCCCAGGGGCAGTCGCTGCTGGGCCGGGTCTGGGGACGCCTCGACGCCCTGACCGGGCGCCGCTGGGCGTTCGGCGTGAGCATCCTGGCGCTGCTCGTCACCGTGGCGTCGGCGCTCGTGATGCAGGGCCTGCGCATCGGCGACCTCGACGCCGGCGCGCCGGAACTGCGCCCGGATTCGCGCTACAACCGCGACAACGCCTACATCACGCGCAACTACGGCCTGTCGAGCGACCAGTTCGTCGTGATCATGAAGACCGACGACGAAGGCTGCCGCCTGTATTCGGCGCTGACGAAGATGGACGGCCTGGCGCAGCTGCTGCGCGCGGACCCGGCGGTGCAAACCACCACGTCGCTGGCCGAGGCCGTGCGCTTCACCACCGCCGCGATGTCGGAAGGCAGCGGCAAGTGGATGACGATCAGCCGCAACCAGGCGATCACCGACGGCGCCATGACGGCGGCGGCGATCGCCACGCCCGACATCACCAACCCGAGCTGCTCGGTGTCGCCGCTGGTGGTCTACCTGCGCGACCACAAGGCCGATACCGTGGCGCGCATCCTCAAGACGTCGAGCCAGTACGCCCAGGCCAACAACACCCCGGCCGGCGCCAAGGAACCGGTGACCTTCCTGCTGGCGGCCGGCAATGCGGGCATCGAGGCCGCGACCAACATCGAGGTCGGCAAGAGCATCGTCATGATGTACCTGGCCGTCTACGGCTCGACCGCGCTGCTGTGCCTGATCACGTTCCGCAGCGTACGCGCCACCATCGTCGCGCTGATCCCGCTGGTGATCACGACCGTGCTGTGCAAGGCGCTGATGGTCTGGCTGGGCATCGGACTGAAAGTGGCGACCCTGCCGGTGATCGCGGTCGGGGTGGGGGTCGGGGTCGACTACGCGCTGTACCTGCTGTCGGTGCAGCTGGCCTGCCAGCGGCGCGGCGACAGCCTGCGCGCCGCCTACCGCCGTTCGCTCGACTTCACCGGCAAGGTCGTGGCCCTGGTCGGCATGACGATGGCCGCCGGCGTCGTCACGTGGGCCTGGTCGCCCATCAAGTTTCAGGCCGACATGGGCATCCTGCTGACCTTCATGTTCCTCTGGAATATGCTCGGCGCACTCGTGCTCACGCCGGCACTGTCGTATTTCCTGCTCAATCCCCGCCGCGCACAGGACGATGCGTGCGTCAGCCCTACCTTGGAGAAAAACTATGTTTGACCTGCTGCTGTCAGCCGACATGATGCTGCCCGACCCGGACGGCATGACCGACCTGCTCGTGAGCAAACTGGGGGTGCACAGCCACCCGAACTGGCGCCAGGCCTTCGACAACCATCCGTACATCGCCCATTTCCTGCGCGTGCATAAATCGCTGGCCGTCGCGCCGACGCGCCTTGAGCCGCAGTGGCACCTGGACTACGACAATCCGGGCGACCCGATGTTCCACGAGTTTCTCGAGAGCCTGAAGGACTACCAGGGCCGGCACCGCCCGATGGTGACCCACTCGGTGGTGCTGGCGCTGCAGGGGCCGAAGTTCGACGTCTTCGTCGATAAGCTGATGCGCCGCGGCCTGGCCTTCCGCATGGCCCAGCGCACGCCCGAGATGCCGTTCGACCGCCTGTGGCTGGGCGCGACGCCGGAACGCCCACGCTACACGCCCGCCGTCGACGGCGGCCTGTGCATCGAGGTGATGCCGACCGAGCCGCTGCAGATGCCGCCGGAAACCTTCGCCAGCCCGCCGGCCCAGCCGCGCGACCCGAAACCGGGCGACATGGTGCGGATCAGCGCGCGCGCCTTCCTCGTGCGCGATCTCGACCACACGCTGCGCTGCTGCTCGACGAACCTCGACTGGGAACCGCGCGGCGGCGTCGAACTGCTGGCCCGCGAAGGCCAGCGCCGCGCCGTGATGCCGTTCACGGTCGCCAACAGCGCGGCCCTGCACGTGATCCAGCCGACCGCATGGAACACGCCGGCCGCGCACTACCTCAACAACTGGGGACCGGGCCTGTACTACATCCGCATCGCGGTGAACGGTCTGGAGGCCAAGGCCGAGGACCTGCGCGCGCGCGGCACGCGCTTCACCTGGGTCGAGGAATCCGAGTCGGCCGGCGGACGCCCGCTGATCCGGATCGAGCCGTCGGAATTGCGCGGCCAGGTCATCGAGTTCGAGGAAGCCTGACATGGGCAACATTGAACTGAACGACAACGACGGTGTCCGGGCGCGCGTCGTCAACGAGGCCGTGAGCATCGAGCGCGAAGGCGGTCTCGGTTGGGTGGTGCTGACGCGTCCCGGCCAGATCAACGCCATCAACGACGACATCCGCAACGGCGTGCCGCAGGCGCTGCGCGAACTCGACGCCGACCCGGCGATCCGCGTGATCGCGATCCGCGGCGCCGGTCCGCGCGGGTTTTGCGCCGGCGCCGACATCAAGGAAAAGCGCGCGCCGGAAACCGCGATCGAGGTGCGCAACCGGATGCAGGGCGCGCGCTGGATCGAAGCGATCGACGGCATCCAGAAGCCGGTGATCGCCGCGGTACACGGCTATTGCATGGGCGGCGGCCTGGAACTGGCGCTGGCCTGCGACATCCGCTACGCGACGCCGGACGCCGTCTTCAGCCTGCCGGAGACGGCGCTGGGCCTGATTCCCGGCGGTGGCGGCACCCAGCGCCTGGCGCGCGTGGTGGGCCCCGGCCGGGCGATGGACCTGCTGCTGACCGGCGAGCGCCTCGACGCGGCCGCGGCGAAGGACATCGGGCTGGTCACGCGCGTCGCGAGCGCGCCGGACGCGCTGGTCGACGAGGTGCGCGCGTTCGCCACGCGCATCGCGGCGCGCGCGCCGGCGGCCACCCTGCTGGTCAAGCGCGCGGCACGCAGCGCCCTCGACCTGGAGCTGAAGCAGGGGCTGGACCTGGAACTCGACCTGTTCGCCATGCTGAAGCCGAGCGAGGACGCACGAGAAGCCGCGCTGGCCTTCAGCGAGAAGCGGCCGCCCAATTTCATCGGCCGCTGAGCGCGGCCCAACCTGACGGAGACCGGGTATGAACGAACAGGAAAACAAAAAGAAGCTGGACGGACGGGTCGCGATCGTGACCGGCGCCGCCGGTGGCCTTGGCGCCGAGGCGGCGCGCGTGCTGGCGGCGCATGGCGCGCGGGTGGCCATCGTCGACATCGACGGCGAGGGGGCGCGCCGGGTCGCGGCCGGCATCGACGCGCAGGGCGGGCAGGCGCTGGCGCTGCAATGCGACATCGCGAGCGAGGCCGAAGTCGGCGCGATGGTCGAAGCGGTGGTGGCGCGCTTCGGGCGCGTCGACGTCCTGCACAACAACGCGGCCGTCCTGAACGTGGAACAGCGCCGGCGCGACCGCGACGTGGTCAACATGGACGTCGACGCCTGGGACCGCGCCATGGCGGTCAACCTGCGCGGTGCCATGTTGTGCAGCAAGTACGCAATCCGCGAAATGCTCAAGCATGGCCGCGGCTCGGTGATCTTCGTCACCTCGGGCCTGGGCGCGCAGGGCGACCTGTCGCTGACGGCCTACGCGGCGTCGAAGGCGGCGCTGGCGATGCTGGCGCGCTCGGTGGCGGCGCAGTACGGCAAGCAGGGCATCCGCTCGAACGCGCTGCAGATCGGGCTGGCCCCGGCCGAGAACGCGCACGACAGCATGCCGGCGCCGCTGCTCGAGATCCTGCGCGAGAACCACCTGACGCCCGAACTGGGCACGCCACGCCAGATCGCCGATGTCGTGGCGTTCCTGGCGTCCGACGAATCGGCGTTCGTCACGGGCACCACGCTGGTGGCGGATGGGGGTTTCGGCAGCCACACGCCTTCGCTGGTGGCGATGAAGGCCTTGTTTGCGCAGACCGGCGCGAAGGGGATGTAATGAAAGCTGCCATCATTCATGAACGCGGCGCGGCACCGGTCATCGCCGAGTTTCCAGAACCGGCGCCGCGCGACGGCGCGGTCCTGATCGACGTCGATACGGCCGGCCTGGGCGGCTGGGACGTGCTGGGCGCCTACCGCCTCGGCGTGCAATACCCGTGCGTGATCCGCGGCGAGGGCGTGGGCCGGGCGCCGGACGGGCGCCGTGTCTATTTCGGCGAACGCTCCGTGCTGCCGTACGGCGCCTGGGCGGAGCGCACGCTGGTACCGGTCGAGGAAGTCTGGGACGTGCCGGACGACGTCGACGACCGCACCGCGATCGCGATGGGGATCGCCGCCACCGGCGCCCTGGTGCCGCTGGAGCAGGCGAAGATCCAGCCGGGCGAGCAGGTGCTGGTGCTGGGCGCGACCGGCACGCTGGGCCAGATCGCGCTGCAGCTCGCGCGCTTCCTGGGCGCCGGACGCGTCGTGGCCGCGGCCCGTTCGGCCGACGCGCTGGCGCGGCTGAAGGCGCGCGGCATCGCCGACGAGGTCGTGGTGCTGGGCGGCGCGGACGATGCCGCGAAACTGCAGGCCGTCACCGACGAGGGCTTCGACGTCGTGCTCGACCTGGTCTGCGGGCAGCCGATGCTGGACGCGCTCAAGGCCACGCGCTGGGGCGCGCGCATCATGACCATCGGCACCGGGGCCGGACGCAAGGTCAACCTCGATATCGCTGATCTGCTGTTCCGCACGCTGTCGTGCATCGGTACCGGCCAGCGGCCGCCGGCCGACCGCCGCGCGATCTGGGAACGCCTGCTGCGCATCGCGCGCGAGCAGGACATTCAGATCGACTACAGCGACTTCGCGTTCGACGACGCCGGCGCGGCCTGGGCGGCGCAGGTCGGCGGGCCGCACGCGAAGATCACCGCGCGCGTGCGCGGCTGACGGCGCGCCGGGAGGCAACGAATGACATCAGGACAATGGTGGATCGTCGCGCTGTCGGAACAGCTGGCGCCGGGCGAGACGCTGCCCGTGGTCTGCGACGGCGTGCAGCTGGCGCTGTTCCGCAGCGCCGCGGGCGAAGCGTTCGCGCTGGAAGACCGCTGCCCGCACCGGCGCGTGCTGCTGTCGCCGGGGCAGGTCAGGCAGGACGGCCTGCAATGCCCCTACCATGGCTGGACCTTCGACGGCGCGAGCGGGCTTTGCACCGATATCCCGAACCTGCGGCGCGACGAGAAGATCCCGCCGGCGGCGGCGCGCGCCTATCCGGTCGCCGAATTGAACGGCTTCATCCACGTGCATACCGGCACCGGCGACATGCCGGGCACGCTCCCCGGCGCGGCCTACCGGGCGGCGGGGCGCGAGTTCACCGGGACGGCGGTGGCGGCGATCGCGTTCCCCGACTATCTCGACGTCATGCTCGACGGCCCGGAATGCCTGCTCGATTTCCCGGGCGTGACGATCACCGACTTCTTCATCGGCGATCCGCGCCGCGACGGCGGACACCTCGTGCTCGACCGCGGCGCCGTCTGGAAGGGCAGGGGACCGGGTCCGGCTTTCGTGCGCGACCATCCGCTGCTGGTGCGCACCCGCGTGCCGCTGGCGGGCGGCGACGTCGTGGTGGAATTGCTGGATGCGGCCGAACAGCCGCTGGTGACGCTGCTGGTCGCCGCCAGCGCCAACCGGCGCGGCACCACCGGCCTCGTATGGCGTGGCTTCGCCCATGCGGGCGCGCATACTGCGCCGCCGGGATGGCGCCTGCGTCGGCTGGCCGGGGCGGCGCCGTTCACGGTGCGGGCCGGCATCGATGGACGCGCCATCGCGGCGCTCGAAGCAGCGCCGTCGCGCGAACGGCGGGACCTGTTGGAGGATGTCGCATGAACATGGATGACAAGGCGGCGCGCTTCGCCGCGCCGGACGCGAAACGCGACTGGATACCCGGTAACATCGACCTGCGCGACACCTGGTTCCCGGTGGCTTACAGCGCAGACGTCGGCAACCGCCCGCTGCGCCGGATCGTGCATGCGCAGGACGTCTACCTGTGGCGCGAGCTGGGACGGGTGCGCGCGGCCGAGTTCCGGCCCGACCTGCTGGAGAGCCGGCGCGCGGGGGCCACCGCATTCACCGGCGGTTCCTGCTATTACCGCGTCCATGAGCGCTACGGCTACGTGTGGGTCTGGTACGGCAATCCCGACAACGCGCACGCGGACCTGATCCCGCTCATTCCGTTCCTGCCGGCGGACGGCGTGGGCATCCCGCGCTACACCCAGCGCTCGGTGCGGTTCGATGCCGCGTCGCCGCTGTCGGTCGAGAACCTGATCGACCTGACGCATGCCGACTTCCTGCATGCGAACACCATCGGCGACGGGCAATCGGAAAGCGACGTGGTCGAGTTCAGCTCGACATCAGAGACGCTGACGCGCACCCGCATCGTCACCCGCAAGTCGGTGGCGCCGGTGATGCGCTGGATCGGCGGCGTGCGCGCGCAGTACCAGGACCTGCGCGCGGTACTGCACGTCCACCTGCGCAACAACCTGTGCATTTCCTATCCCAGCTTCACGCCAGGCTACGCGATTCCCAACGTGCAGCCGTTCGTGCCCGTCGGGAAGCACCGTTCGCGGGTCGACCAGACCAACTACACGGTGCACGCGCCGGCGCCGTTCCGCTGGCTGATGCCGCGCATCTCCTACGTCATCCAGCCGCAGGACAACTCGGTGCTGCGGCCGCAGAACGCACGCTACTTCGACCCGGGCCAGCGGCGCGACCTCAGCTCGCGCTTCGACGCGCCGGGCAACCGCTACCGGGTGCTGATGACGCGCCTGGCCGAACGCCAGCGCGCGGGCGACTTCGGCTATGGCGCCGACGCCGATCCGGCGCTGGATATTTCGGACGTCCTCGGCATGCGGCGCTAGTGGCGGGCGGTGCCGCCGTCCGGCCGTCCGGCCTGTCCGGCATCACGCTGATCCTGGCCGGGCTGGCGATGCTGGGCCCGTTCTCGATCAACGCCTACCTGCCGTCGTTCCCGGACATGGAGCAGACGTTGCACACGGACCGGGTCGCGCTGCAGCAGACGATCTCGGTGTATTTCGCCGCGTTCGCGTTCATGTCGCTGTGGCACGGCGCGATATCCGACGCCTGCGGGCGGCGCACGGTGGTGCTGGCGGGACTCGCCACGTATGCGCTGGCCTCGCTGGGCTGCGTGTTCGCCACGCGCGTCGGGCAACTGCTGCCCCTGCGCGCGTTGCAGGGCTTTTCCGCCGGGGCCGGCATCGTGATCGGCCGCGCGGTGGTGCGCGACCTGCACGAGGGGCCGCTGGCGCGGCGCATGATGTCGCAGGTCGTCATGATGTACGGGCTGGCGCCGGCGGTCGCGCCGCTCGTCGGCGGCGCGCTGCAGCGGACGTTCGGATGGCGCGCCGTGTTCCTGTTCCTGGCGCTGCTGGCGGCCAGCCTGTTCGCGGCGGTGGCGCTGCGCCTGCCGGAGACGCTGGCGGCGCAGGCGCGCCAGCCGTTCCGGTTCGCGCCGCTCGCGCAAGGCTACGTGCGGGTGCTGGGCAACCGCGCGTTCATGACCTGGTCGTTGTCCTACGCCGCCATGTTCGGCGCCTTCTTTCTCTACGTGCTGTCGGCGCCCGTGTTCCTGATGCGGCACCTCGGCCTGGGCGAAGCGGACTTCCTGTGGCTGTTCGGACCGGCGACGGCGGGACTGGTCGCCGGCTCGGCGCTGGCCGGCAAGGCCGCCGCGCGCTGGCCGGTGCGGTTCACGCTGCAGGTCGGTTTCGCGCTGATGGGCGCGGCGATCGCCTGCGATCTGGCCATCTGCCTGGCGGCCCCGGCGGGCGCCGGCTGGTACGTGCTGCACCTGTTCGTGTTCAATCTCGGCATGGCGCTGGCGATGCCGACGCTGACGATCCGCGGGCTCGACTGCGTCCCCGAACGGCGCGGCATGGGGTCGTCGGTGCAGCTGTTCGTCCAGACCGGTTTCAATGCCCTGATCGCCGCCGTCCTCGCACCCCTTCTGTGGGGATCGCTCCTGTCGCTCGCGCTCGGCGCGGCCGCGCTGTTCCTGTGCGCCGGCGCCGGCGTGCTGCTGGCCGCGCGCACGTAAAACCGCCCGCGCCCGCAAGACGGGGGCGGGAGGTCAAGGTGCAGGCGCTTACAGGAAGATGCCGAGATTAGGGGTACCCAGCACCGCCTGGTCGATGATGACTTCGCGCCGGGCCAGCTGGTAGCCCGATTCGGTCTTGCGGATCACGTCATGGCGCTCGCACGGGATCAGGTCGAACTTGTCGTGGTCGAAGCGATTCCGGGTCATCAGCAGGTAGCTGTGCACCTTGAACTCGTCCTCCTTGTCGGTGCGGTAGACGCGAATGTTCGACACCATGTGCTTGGTGCGCGAGGGCGGATCCTCGCCCCAGGCGCTGCGGGTGTCCATGACGCGCATCACGCGCAGCATGATCGAGCGGTAATCATCGTACATGTGCTGGACGGTGCGCACGACCGACTTGTCCTGGTCGCGCGTCGCACGGGTGTGCCGCAGCGGCACCGTGTATTCGATGTCCTTGGCGACCATCGCGATCCAGTCGCGCAGGCGCAGCGTATCGAACAGCTCCGCCTCGTCGTACATGAACTCGACCATGTCGTTGTACAGCGGGCTGCCGACCGGGACCCGGTTGGCGCGCAGCGACGGCGGCAACGGTCTTGGCTCGAGCGGGTTCTTTTCCATGGGTGTCTCCTGGGGATGTTGTTGGTGGTCGGGTTGCCGGCTCATTTTTCGCTCGTCATCAGCTCGTGCCAGTACTTCCACCATGCCCACTGGGTGTCGTCCTTCGTGAAGCCGTCGCCGACATGGCCCGGTCCCGGCCAGCCTTCCGGCGCGCCGTTCTCGAACAGGGCCTGGTACTTCATGGTGATGGTCTTGCTCATCGCGCCCTTCGCCACTTCGGTCTGGTGCGGCCAGGTGTCGGAGTCTTCCATCTCGACCATGCCGGAGGTGCCCAGCATCTGCACCGACTGGCGCAGCATGCGCGCCTTGAGCTCGGGCGGCGTGTCCTTTTCGGCAAAGATCCAGTTCATGAACTCGAGCTTGTCCGGACCTTTCGGGATGTAGGCGTGCAGGGCGCAGGCACCGATGATCGTGCCGTCCGGTTGCGGCAGGTAGATGAACTCGAACAGGCCGTTCGGGAAGAACCCGCCGACCTGGGGCGGGCGCCAGGACATCAGCTTGAGCTGGCCGTCGTCGAAGCGCTCCAGCAGTTCCGGCACCATCGCGGGGGTGATGCCGGGCGGCGGCAGCACGGTCAGCTTTTCGGCAGGGGTCAGCTCGGCCGGGTCCTTGCCGGTCAGGCGCACGATCTTGCGGTCGAGTTCGATGCAGCGCAGCGCATGGCCGTGGTCGGTCCAGACTTCGCTGCCGTACATCTCCGGCGACAGGTCGGCGCCTTTGCCTTCCGCATCCGGTTTTTTCGCGTACGGACCGACTTCGCCCAGCCAGCGGTGCAGGGTCAGGGTATGGAACCCGTCCGCGGCCGACTGCTCGCAGGCGGTCTTCCAGTTCGCATTGATGCGGAAGCGCTGCGGCGGGCCGAGGACTTCGAGTCCGCCTTTGGTGCGCAGGAACAGGGTGTCGAAGTAGTATTTGGCGTCGCCGAAGAATTCTTCCAGGCTGGGGCCGTCGATGTTCCAGGTCGCGAAGATCAGTCCGCCATACAGCGCGACGCGCGCCTTCTTCAGGCCGAGCTGTTCCTTCGGCGTCATCTTCCCGTGCATGCATTCCTTCTCGATCGGCGCGCCGATGAAGTCGCCGTTCGGCTTGAAGGCCCAGCCATGGTAGATGCACATGTGGACGTTGGTGTTGCCGGCGTCGTGCGTCTGCACGCGCATCGCGCGGTGCGGGCATACGTTCAGCGAGACGTGGATCTCGTTGTCGCGGTCGCGCGCGACGATGACGGCGTCCGAGCCCATGTCGCGCGTGACGAAGTCGCCCTTGTTCGGGATTTCGGTCTCATGGCCCAGGAAGATCCAGGTCTTGGCGAAGATCCGCTCCATCTCGAGTTCATAAAGCTCGGGGTCGGACAGGGCGCGTACCTTGACTTCGCGTGTCTCGTGGTTGATCAGGTCCGAGATCGTGGTCCCGTCCCGCAGTGTCGTTTCGGCATGCTGGTGCATCGTTGTCTCCTTTGTTTTCCTGCTCTTCGAATTGTACACAAATAAGAATTTTGTTCAACAAACGATGATCCTGGCGACGAATATATTTTTGCCGCCGTGGTCCGCAGGAATCAGTCCGTCTCGGCCGGCACCGCGCTGCCGCGCCGCAGCACGACCGGAATGCCGCCGCTGCGGCGCTTGACCATCCACTGGGCGAGTGACGCATCCATGTAGTCGGCATGGCCGGGAAACCAGCGCGCCAGCTCGCGCGCGAGGGCGCGGCAGGTATCCGCATGACCACCGCCGGCGAGCAGGGCGCGCACCTCGCGCACCGACGCCAGGACCGCGGCGTGTTCGTCGATGTGGCATTGCGTCGCGGGGAAGCCGGTGGAGACCATCCACTCGTGCTCCTCGTCGAAATGGCGTTCGGCGTGCTCGGCGAACGCATCGAGCCGGTGCGCCAGCTCGGCATCGGGCGCCGCCAGCAGGGCCGCGACCAGGTCGACGAATTCGCGATGGGTGGCGTCCATCTGGTCGTAGCCGAGGAGGAACTGGTCGGTCCAGGTGAAGTCTGGTTGGGGTGTCGCTGACATGGTGCCGGCTTTCGCGTAAGGGCTGGTCGGGAGATTTTGGTTACACTTTTTCAAAAAGTGTCGAATAAATGTTAGCATGAGTCGGCCCGCAGGCGCCACCTGCCAATCATCCATGGAGAAGCATCGATGCAAACCGAGATCGACACGATACCGTTCCGCCTGATGGACGGAACCCACGCGACCCTGTCCAGTTACCGCGGCAAGGTCGTGCTGCTGGTGAACGTGGCGTCGCAGTGCGGGCTGACGCCGCAATACGAAGGCCTGGAGCGCCTGTTCGAGGACAAGCGCGCGGCCGGGCTGGTGGTGATCGGCTTCCCCGCCAACGATTTCGGCGCCCAGGAACCGGGCAGCAACGAAGAGATCGCCCAGTTCTGCAGTGCCAGGTATGGCGTGGCATTTCCTCTTGCCGAGAAGGTCTCGGTCAAGGGGCCGGAGCGCCACCCCCTGTACGCGGCATTGACCGTGGAGCGGCCCGCCGCACTGGATCCCGCGCAAGGCGCCTTGCGGCTGAAACTGCGCGAATACGGCTACGAGGCGGGCGACCCGTCGGACGTGTTGTGGAATTTCGAGAAATTCCTGATCGGCCGCGATGGCCAGGTCGTCGCGCGTTTCAATCCCGACGTTGCGCCCGACGATCCGCTGCTGCTGGACGCGATCGACCGCGCCCTGCGCGGCTGAAGCGGGCAGGGATGGACGATGGACGCGCGCGCGCCAACTCCCGACACCGATGCTTGCGGCACGCCTTTGGACGCCGCCTTCCTGAGCGATCCCTACCCCACCTACAAGGCGTGGCGCGATGCGGAACCGGTGCTGTGGCGTGAAGACGTGTTCCAGGGCGCCTGGGTATTGACCCGCCACGCCGATGTCGAGTTCGCGCTGCGCGACCCGCGCTTTTCCGCGCAGCGCACGGGCGGCTGGGTCAAGCGTATCCCCGGTGCCGACGCAGGGCCGCGCGGTGGGCGGGCGCAGGCCGCGCTGGACGGTTTCCAGCGCATGTTCGCGCGTGCGATGGTGTTCCTCGACGCGCCCGACCACCGGCGCGTACGCAGGGCGATGGCGGCGGGATTTCATCCGTCCATGGTCCGCGGGCTGAAGCCGCAGGTCGAGCACCTCGCGCAGGAACTGCTCGATCCGCTGGACGCGCGGGCGGGCTTCGATTTCATCCAGGCCGTCGCCCGTCCGCTGCCGTCGCGCGTGATCGGCCTGATCCTGGGCATCGACCGGCGTGACGAGGCCGAGTTCATCGCCTGGTCCGAGGCGCTCGCGGCCTTCATCGGCGCACTGCAGCCGTCGCCGGCGCAGCTTGGCGCCGCCCGGTACAGCCTGCAGCAGATGGTGCGCTACTTCGAGGCATTGGTGCCGGCGCGCCGGCGTGCGCCTGGCGAGGATCTCGTCAGCAGGCTGGTGCGGGCCGAGGCCACAGGAGAACTGCGCGCCGACGGCGAACTGGCGGCGCAATGCGCGATGCTCCTGTTCGCCGGCCATGAAACCACCCGCAACCTGCTCGGCAATGGACTCCATACCCTGTTGTCGCATCCGCGCCAGTGGGACCGCCTGCGTGAAGAGCCTGCCGCGATGCCGGCGGCGTTGCGCGAGGTGCTCCGCTACGACAGTCCGGTGCAATACACGGGCCGCCGGGTCGCCAGCCAGCTGACCTTGCACGGGCATACACTGCGCCGCGGCGACCTCGTGCTGGCCATGATCGGCGCCGCCAACCGGGATCCTCTCCGCTTTGCCGACCCGGATACCTTCGACATCGACCGGCGCGAGGGCAGTCATCTGTCCTTCGGGAGCGGTCCGCACGTGTGCATCGGTGCCGGGCTCGCGCTGCTGGAAGCCGAGGTCACGCTGCGCGACGTCATGCGGCGCTGGCCGGCACTCCGGTTGGCCGATTCGTCGCCGCACTGGAACGGCAACGCGGGACTGCGCGGGCTGGCGCACATGCCGGTGCGCAGCGAATCCTGAGTTCCTGCAGGCGGGCGCAAGTCGTCCACCTTACCGACTGGGCACGACCGGTGCCCGAACATCCTGCTGTCCACCCGCTGACATGGCGCGACCGTCGCTAAATTGCACAGAAATTGAATTTGTGTAAAGAAAACGATGTATATACGCAACCAATGGGTGATTCTTATAGGAAATCAAACAGGAAAATTCTAGAATTTCTAGAGGGTTTCCAAAGCGAAACTTATTTGTCTTAACTCTAGAGGTCATATGAAGGCTATCGTTCTTACTCTGCTCACCTTGCCGCTGGCTGTCTCGACCGCCTGTGCGCAGGACACTTCCCCGGTCCGCATTACCGGCTTCGGCACCGGCGCTCTCACCTGGACGGATACCGACGGTGCGGAATATTCCCGTCCGAACCAGGCCAGCGGCGCCACCAAGCATCCCGTGACGGGCGTCGACTCGAACCTGGGGCTGCAGGCCGACTATGCCGTCAACAGCTGGCTGTCGGTGACTGCCCAGGGTCTGGTGCGCAAGGATGCGGAAGACGATTTCGGTGCCGAACTGGCATGGGCCTTCGCCAAGGCGAAGCTGTCGGACGACGTCGGCGTGCGGGTCGGGCGCCTGGGCGTGCCGGTCTTCATGATCTCCGACTACCGCAACGTCGGCTACGCCAACACGTTCCTGCGCGCGCCCGAGGAACTGTATTCGCAAGTGCCCTACAAGAACATCGATGGCGCCGACGTCACCTGGCAGCACAGCTACGGGGACACGACGTACATGGCCCAGTTCGCCTACGGCCGCTCCAAGGCCGACCTCGCCGGCGGTCTCACGATCGAGTCCCGGAGGGTGGGGGCCCTGAACCTGGTCGCCGAGCACGGCCCGTTGACGCTGCGCCTTGGTCGCGCGCAGGCCCACCGGACGACGGTCTACGATGCGCCGACGCATACCAGCCGGCCGAGCGCAGGGCATGGAACGTTCACCTCGGCCGGTGCGGGCCTGGACTGGAACAACATCGTCGTGCAGTCCGAATATGCCAAGCGCAAGACCGGCGGCGTGGCGCCCTCCAAGGCGTGGTACGTCATGGGCGGTTACCGCTTCGGCAAAGTCCTGCCTTATTTTACGCATTCCGAGCTGAGGAGCGAGGGCGCCGTGGCCAACCTCTCGGCACTTCCCGCCGCCGCGGCCGCACGCCTCAGCCAGATCAACAACGCCACCGGCGCGGGCGAACAAACCACCGACGTGATCGGCGTGCGCTGGGACTTCCACCGCTCGCTGGCACTGAAGGTCCAGGTGGACCGCGTGCGCCCCAACGGGATCGGCCTGCTGCTCAACCCGAAGACGGGCTTCCACGGCCCGGTCACCGTCGGCGCCGTCGCCCTCGATTTCGTATTTTAAGGAAGCCGTGATGAAACAACTGATCAAGATCTGGCTCGGTACCGCCGCACTCGCCCTGGCCCTGCCGGCCAGCGCCGACGTGGTGGTCGTCGTAAACCCGAAGGCCGCCGAATCCTCGATGACCAAGGATGAGGTTGCCCAATTTTTCCTCGGTAAATCGAGTGCCCTGAGCCCGGTCGACCAGCCGGAAAGCGCCCCGATCCGCGCCGAGTTCTACAAGAAGGTGACGGACAAGGAAGCGTCGCAGGTCAAGTCGCTCTGGTCCAAGCTGGTGTTCACCGGCAAGGCCACGATGCCGAAGGAAGTCGCGGACAGCGCCGCCGTCAAGAAGCTGGTCGCCAGCGATCCTAAAGCCATCGGCTATATCGACAAGAGCGCGGTCGACGCGTCGGTCAAGGTGATCTACACCGCACAATAAGAAAGACGATTCCTCTGTCCCGGTTTGCCGGGGCGGGGATACCTATTCAGGAGACGGCAGCATGAGCATCAAGCGCAAGATCTGGGCACTCCCGGTCATCTCGACCATCATCTTCGGCCTCGGCGTGGCGGTCTCCGCCAGCATCGCGAGCGGCGCCCTGGACTCGATCCACACGACCGAAACCGTGGATTACCCGGCGCTGGGCACGGCCAAGGCGTTGACGGCGGACCTGCAGGGCATCACCGACGGCTTGCGCGATGCCGTCTCCGAAGGCGACAAGGCGCGCGTTGCCCAGATCGGCGACCAGGCCAACAAGGTCCGCGCCAAGCTGGCCGACGTGACGAAGATCCCAGGCATGGATGCCACCGGCAAGCGCCTTACGAAGGAATTCGAGGATTACTATGCGCCGGCCCTCTCGGCCGCCAAGATCATGCTCGAACTCGAGCAGGGCGATCCGCAGGCCACCGTGCAACGCATGCAGGGCGCGCTCACCGTGCTCAATGCCGACGTCGCCAAGTTCAACGAGCAGGCCCAGCAACAATTCAAGGACGGCATCGCGCGCAGCAGCTCGAGCGTGCGCCGCGTGCTGTCCGTCACCATCATCACGGCATTGATCGTGATCGCCACCTTGATCGGCGTGTCGTGGTTCGTCATCCGCACCATCTGGCAGCAGCTGGGCGGCGAGCCGGAATACGCGCGCGAGATCACGCGCGCCGTCGCCGCCGGCGACCTGTCGATGGACATCCGCCTCGACGCCGGCGACCAGCACAGCCTGCTGGCCGCGCTGCAGGAAATGCGCACGCGCCTGGCGACGATGGTATCCGGCATCAAGACGTCGGCCGAGACCATCGCCACGGCCAGCGCCGAAATCGCCAGCGGCAACGCCGACCTGGCCAGCCGCACGGAATCGCAGGCTGGACGCCTTGAAAACACGGCGCGCGCCATGGAATCCCTGACGGACACCGTGCGTGCCAACGCCGCCAATGCCAGTCAGGCCAATCAGCTGGTGGTATCCGCGACGGGCATCGCCACCCGGGGTGGCGAGGTGGTGGGCAACGTCGTCGCCACCATGGGCGCGATCAACACGTCTGCCAGGAAGATCGTCGACATCATCACCGTGATCGATGGCATTGCCTTCCAGACGAACATCCTGGCATTGAACGCGGCGGTGGAAGCAGCACGCGCGGGCGAACAGGGACGCGGCTTCGCCGTCGTCGCGGGCGAAGTGCGTACGCTGGCCCAGCGCAGCGCCGCCGCCGCCAAGGAAATCAAGGAACTCATCGGCGATTCCGTCGCCAAGGTCAACGCCGGCACCGCGCTCGTCGATGAAGCGGGCGCCACGATGGAACAGATCGTCGCCTCGGTCCGCAAGGTGCACGACATCATGGCCGAGATCAGTGTTGCGGGACAGTGCCAGGCCGAGGGCATCGAACAGATCGGCCGCGCGATCGACGACATGGACCAGATGACGCAACAGAACTCGGCGCTGGTCGAGGAAGCATCGGCGGCCGCGGAATCGCTGACCGAGCAAACTGGCCAGCTATCGTTGGCGCTGGCGCAGTTCAAGCTCGACCATGCAATGCCCCGGTCCAAGCGCCATCATCCCGAACGTATGGCGGTCGCATTCGATAAAGTCGCGGGTAATATTGCATAAAAAATAATTAGTTGGCGTGCATAGCGTTGCCTACAGACTACAAAAATTGTCCTAAAGATCGTATATCCCGCATCCCGACCCTATAATCGGCCCACGATTGTTTCAGTACAGCAGCCGGCTTGTACGAGGGAATGTGGAAATGGAACTTGGACTGTTTGCCCGATCGCGACGCGCGCTGGCGCGGTGGCTGTGGTCCGGCGTGGCTGGTGATACGGGCGCGCCGGAAGTGAATGTGCGCGATGCCGGTTTGCTGGCAATCACCGATAATTTGCCGGCGCTAATCTGCCAGTTCGATCCGCACGGGAATGTCTTGTTCGCCAACGCCGCAATGCGAGCGCGCTTGATTCTCAGCTACGAGGAGTTGCTGGGGCGTCACATATCGACAGCCCTGTCAGCACAGACATATGGAGCGCTGAAAACGCATTTCGACCAGGCGCTCACGGGAGAAGGCTTCACGTTCGAATTCGCGGTCGCGGTCGACGGGATCCAGCGCTACTATGCCAGCAATTTCGTTCCTGAAATCGATCCGCACGGCAAGCTGCTCAGCGTATTCTCGATATGGCAGGATGTGACCGAACGCAGGGCGATCGAGCTGCGCCACGCCGCCGGCGAACAACGCCTGCGCGTGATCACCGATAACCTGCCGGTCCTGATCGCCTACGTGGATCGCGAACTGCATTTCGAGTTCTGCAATGCGACGTTTACCGAATGGACCGGGATGCGCCCGGATGATCTGGTCGGACGCAGCCTGATGGACGTGATCGATGTCACCGATCCCAGCCGTGCCGAGGTCGTCAAGCCGTTCCTGTCGCGTGCGCTGGCCGGGGAACGGGTCGAGTTCGAACTGCAACCGACACCCGGTCGGAACGATCGCTGGCTGCAACTGAACTTCATACCCGAGACCGATGGGACGGGCCAGGTCGCCGGTCTCTATCTTCTCAGTACCGATGTGACCCATCTGAAGCAGGCGCAGCAGGAGCTCGCCAACATGGCGCGCTTCGATGCGCTCACAGGCCTCCCGAACCGCCTCCATCTCGACGAAAAACTGGAAGAGGCTGCACGGCGCAGCAGCCGCAACGGTCGTCCGATGGGCGTCGCTTTCCTGGACATCGATTATTTCAAGCAGATCAACGATACCCTCGGCCACGCAGTGGGCGACCAGGTGCTGCGCGAATTCAGCAGGCGCCTGCTGAGCTGTGTGCGCCAGACCGACGTCGTCGCCCGCCTCGGCGGCGATGAATTCCTGATCGTGCTGGAAGACGTCAGCGACAGCGCCATGCTCGGCATCGTGGGCGCCAAGATTGTCGAAGCGATGAAGCCCCCATTCATGTTGTCCAGTGGCGCGCTGCGGGTCAGTTCGAGCATCGGGTTGGCGTTCGCCGCAGGTGCCCGCATCGTCACGGCCGATCTGCTCGAGTGCGCCGACATCGCGCTCTACCAGGCCAAGCGGGAGGGGCGCGCGACCTACCGGCTCAAACCTTACGACGGCACAGCCTCGTCCAAGGAGCATGGGCACATCCCGGCGTAAATCGCTGTGTGTTTCATGCTGTCGTTTCACGTAGCGCCAGTGTCGCATGTTTCAGTTCGAGTTGCACAGTCTGAAACAAAATATGTTTCATTCCGTGGGCGCGGGATCGGCACCCATAGCTGGCCAGTATGATTAAGTTACTGAATTAAAGGAAAAAACAGTGAATTATTGAACCTTGGCACGGCGTTTGCAGTTGAGCAGTGAATTCAACTCTGAAACCGTGCGAAAGGTAAGCAATGTTCCAATATTCCGCAGGCGCCGCGTTCCGGCAGGCCGTTCAGGAAGAACACCCGTTGCAGGTCATCGGCGCCATCAACGCCAACCACGCGCTGCTGGCCAAGCGGGCCGGCTATCGCGCCATCTATCTGTCCGGCGGCGGTGTCGCGGCCGGGTCGCTGGGCCTGCCGGACCTCGGCATTTCCGGGCTCGAAGACGTGCTGATCGACGTGCGCCGCATCACCGACGTGTGCGACCTGCCGCTGCTCGTCGACATCGACACCGGTTTCGGTTCGTCCGCGTTCAACGTCGCGCGCACCGTCCGTTCGCTGATCAAGGCCGGCGCGGGCGCCTGCCATATCGAGGACCAGGTCGGCGCCAAGCGCTGCGGCCACCGTCCGGGCAAGGAGATCGTCAGCCAGGGAGAAATGGTCGACCGCGTGAAGGCCGCCGTCGACGCGCGCACGGACGACAACTTCGTCATCATGGCGCGCACTGACGCGCTGGCCGTCGAGGGTCTCGATAAAGCCGTCGAGCGCGCGGTCGCGTGCGTGGAGGCGGGCGCCGACATGATCTTCCCGGAAGCTATCACGAGCCTGGAGATGTACGCGCAATTCAAGAAGGCGGTGAAGGTGCCCATCCTTGCCAACATCACGGAATTCGGTTCGACGCCGCTGTTCACCGTGGACGAGCTGCGCGGCGCCGACGTCGACATCGTGCTGTACCCGCTGTCCGCGTTCCGCGCGATGAACAAGGCCGCGGAAAACGTCTACGAGGCCATCCGCCGCGACGGCACGCAGAAGAATGTCGTCGACACCATGCAGACCCGCGCCGAACTGTACGAGCGCATCGATTACCACCGCTACGAACAGAAGCTCGACGCGCTGTTCGCCCAGAACAAATCTACACAGGAGACCAAGAAATGAGTGAAGCACAAGAGGGCGCTACCTTCAAACCGAAGAAATCCGTGGCGCTGTCCGGCGTCGCCGCCGGCAATACCGCGCTGTGCTCGGTGGGCCGCTCCGGCAACGACCTGCACTACCGCGGCTATGACATCCTGGACGTCGCCGGCAACAGCGAGTTCGAGGAAATCGCCTACCTGCTCGTGCACGGCAAGCTGCCGAACGAGGCGGAGCTGCGCGGCTACAAGGCCAGGCTGAAATCGCTGCGCGGCCTGCCGCACGCGGTAAAAGCCGCGCTGGAAGCGCTGCCGGCCGGCGCGCATCCGATGGACGTGATGCGCACGGGTGTGTCGGTGCTGGGCTGCGTGCTGCCGGAAAAAGAGGACCACAACATCGCCGGCGCGCGCGACATCGCCGACCGCCTGATGGCGTCGTTCGGCTCGATGCTGCTGTACTGGTACCACTACAGCCACAACGGCAAGCGCATCGATGTCGAAACGGACGACGATTCGATCGGCGGCCACTTCCTGCACCTGCTGCACGGCACGAAGCCGTCGGAGGAATGGGTGCAAGCGATGCACACGTCGCTGATCCTGTACGCGGAACACGAGTTCAACGCGTCGACCTTTACCGGCCGCGTCATCGCCGGCACCGGGTCCGACATCTATTCGGCGATCACGGGCGCGATCGGCGCGCTGCGCGGTCCGAAGCATGGCGGCGCCAACGAAGCCGCGTTCGAGATCCAGAAGCGCTACGAGAACGCGGACGAGGCGGAAGCGGACATCCGCAGCCGCGTGGCGAACAAGGAAGTCGTCATCGGTTTCGGCCACCCGGTCTACACGATCTCCGACCCGCGCAACGAGGTGATCAAGGAAGTGGCCCGCTCGCTGTCCGACAAGGCTGGCTCGACCAAAATGTTCGACATCGCCGAGCGCCTTGAATCCGTGATGTGGGAAGTCAAGAAGATGTTCCCGAACCTCGACTGGTTCTCGGCCGTCTCGTACCACATGATGGGCGTGCCGACGGCGATGTTCACGCCGCTGTTCGTCATCTCGCGGACGTCGGGCTGGTCCGCGCACATCATCGAGCAGCGCATCGACAACAAGATCATCCGTCCGAGCGCGAACTACGTCGGGCCGGAAGATTTGCAGTTCGTGCCGCTGGCCGAGCGCAAATAAACGACACGCGGCCCTAAAACCGTCATTCCCGCGCACGCGGGAATCCATACTCAGCAGGCCGAATATGCTCAGCATGGGTTCCCGCTTCCGCGGGAACGACGTGATAACGAAGGTTCCTCATTATGAACAGCAATTACCGCAAACCCCTGCACGGCACCAGCCTGCATTACTTCGACGCGCGCGCCGCTGTCGAGGAGATCCAGCCCGGTGCGTGGGACACGCTCCCGTACACCTCGCGCGTGCTGGCCGAAAACCTCGTGCGCCGCTGCGATCCCGTCGCGCTGGTGCCGTCGCTGAAGCAGATCATCGAGCGCAAGCGCGACCTCGATTTCCCGTGGTTCCCCGCGCGCGTCGTGTGCCACGACATCCTCGGCCAGACGGCCCTCGTCGACCTGGCCGGCCTGCGCGACGCCATCGCGCACGAGGGCGGCAATCCGGCCCTCGTGAATCCGGTCGTGCCGACCCAGCTCGTCGTCGACCACTCGCTGGCCGTCGAATGCGGGGGCTTCGATCCGGACGCTTTCGCGAAGAACCGCGCCATCGAAGACCGCCGCAACGAAGACCGCTTCGACTTCATCGAATGGACCCGCAAGGCGTTCGAGAACGTCGACGTGATCCCGCCTGGGAACGGCATCCTCCACCAGATCAACCTGGAGCGCATGAGCCCCGTCGTGCAGGTCAAGGATGGCGTGGCATTCCCCGACACGCTCGTCGGCACCGATTCGCACACGCCGATGGTCGAT
>Ga0187844_10000213_pt1 | contig 44166 bp, 44 predicted proteins | sample SpaLakP09_SKY_50_FD_134517 | JGI IMG/M metagenome (GOLD analysis project Ga0187844, IMG submission 134517) | Oligotrophic lake water microbial communities from Sparkling Lake, Wisconsin, USA - SP09_SKY_50 | ecosystem: Environmental > Aquatic > Freshwater > Lake | place: USA: Sparkling Lake... | reverse complement strand
GGACGCGATCAGCGAGGCGCCGATGGCCCACCAGGTGAGCGACCCTTCGGCCAGGAAGTAGTCGTGCGAGGCGGAGGTGTTCGCACTCTTCTTGCGCCGATAGACCCACAGGCCGTAGCCGGCGACCACGACGAAGTAGAACAGGAAGACGATGGCGTCGAGGCGGGAAATCAGATTCATAGTTGGTCTCGGTTGTAATTCGCGCGTTTTTCAGCGCTCCAGGAAGGCGTCCATGATCGCGGTCGGCTTGCCGCCGCGGTCAAAGGCGCCCATCGGATAGCCCTTCCAGTCGTAAGCCTCGGGCTCCCAATAAAACACGCCGCGCGCCATGCCTTGGTCGACGGCGCGCGCTTTGGCGATCAGGTCGGCGATGACCGCCTTGCCGTCCGGGTGGTCCCAGGGCACGCCGACTTCGGACAGGATCACCGGCTTGCCGTAGCGGTGCACCATGTCGTTCAGGTTGGCGAGGCAGGCGGCGGTGGCGGCTTGCCACGTCAGGTCTTTCGCGGTCGTGGGGTACGACGACACGCCGATCATGTCGAAGCGCGCACCGTGCGCCTTCAGGCCGTCGAAGTTCCAGCGGAAGGTCGCGTTGTCGTGGCAGTTGTCGACGTGGACGATCACGACCGCGTCCGGGAACACCTGCTTGACGGCGCCGTAGCCGCTGTCGACGAAGCGCGCGTAGTTGTCCATGTGCTTCGTCGCATCGCCCTCGGGCCACAGCAGCCCGGTGCGCGTCTCGTTGCCGACCTGGACCCACGTGGGTGTCACGCCCGCATCGCGCAGGGCCGTCAGCACGGAGCGCGTGTGCGCCGCGACGGCGTCGGCCAGCTGCGGCACGGTGTAGTGCGCCCAGGCCTTCGGTTTCGTCTGCTGCTGCGGGTCGGCCCAGGAATCGCTGTAGTGGAAATCGATCATGACGCGCATGCCGGCAGCTTGCGCGCGCTTCGCTTTCGCGACGACGTCAGCCAGGCCGTTCCAGCCGTCCTCCGGGTTCACCCACGCGCGCAGGCGGATGGCGTCCATGCCCTGTTCCTTCAGGATGGCATACAGGTCGCCGGTCTTGCCGTCGCGGTGGCGGAATACCCGGCCGGCGGCTTCCATTTCGCTGACCCAGCCGACGTCCGCGCCCTTGGCGAAATTGACGTCGGCCGCGTGTGTCAGGGGAGACGCCACCGCAAGGCCGAGCGCAAATGCGGCCGCGATGGCAAAAAGGGTGTGCTTCATCGGTCTCCGTTATCGTTATTATCAATCTGGCAGTAAAGCGGGATTCTAGGCAGGAAACGCCATGCCGACCCCATTCATTTTTCGCGTCACCTATGAAATATTCGTATGGCGCCAATGTTTCCGATGAAACATCCAATATTTATTTGATAAGAGGAAAGGAACGCAGGTCATCAGCGCACTCGAACTATACTGACCCCGTGCCCGTCGATTCCGGCGGGAATCCGGCTGACGCCGGGCGGCGTCGCCTAATTGGAATCAGGAGGTCGAGATGAGCAAAGCAACATGTATCCTGCGCGGTGTCGCGCTGGCGTGCGCGCTGTGCGTGGCCGGTTCGCCCGCGATGGCGGCAAAAGATCCGGCGCGGTGGACGCAGGGCGACAGGACGAAAGCCCAGCGCATGGCCACGCTGAAGAAGGAAATCAACGCAGCCTATGCCGAGCAGCAGGCGGCGTGCAAGAAGAAGTCGTCCGCGAACCGGGCCGCCTGCCTCAAGGACGCCCGCATGGTCTACCAGCACGACATGGCCAATGTGCCGCAACTGCTGGCACAGGCGCCGCGCGGCGAGGTGTCGGAACGGGTCGTCTCCACGACGCCGGCGCCGGCTGCGCCTGACCAGTCGGCGGGCAGCACCGCGTACGGCAGCTCCAGCACGGGCGCGACCGGTTCCGGCGCCGGCACCGTCGGCGGCAAGGACGACGCGATGCCGCCGAGCGCCGGCCAGACAGGTGTCCTGCCGCCGCCGCGTGTGGATCCGGCGGACACGCAGGCACCGAACCAGCCGCCGCAGGGCAGCACGGTGCCGGTGCAGCAGCAACAGCAGTAAAGGGCATCTCGCGCCGCAGGGCGCCGAATGGTAAACTGCCGCCTTTTGCCGCAGGGGACCACGATGGCGCTTCGCGACCGCGCGCTGGAATTACTGACCGAGACGGATGCCGTCGCGAAGACGGCAGGTGTGGCCGCGCTGGCGGACGCTTGTCGTCACGACGCCGTAGCGCTCGACACCGCGGCCGTGCTCCAGCCGGGCGACGCGGCCATTCCGGGCCGCCCGGCGCGGCCGGAACTGGTCCCGCCGCGCCTCGTCGGCCGCCGCTCGATGGCGACGGATGAGGGCCGCGCGATGCTCGTCCACGCGCTCGCGCACATCGAGTTCAATGCGGTGAACCTCGCGCTGGACGCGATCTGGCGCTTTCCGGGCATGCCGGACGCCTACTACACCGACTGGCTGCGCGTGGCGGCCGAGGAAGCCCATCATTTCACCCTGCTGGCGGCGCATCTGCGCACGCTGGGCTGGGCCTATGGCGATTTTCCGGGCCACGACAGCCTGTGGGAGATGGTTGCCAAGACGAGCGGCGACGTCCTCGCGCGTATGGCCCTCGTGCCGCGCACGATGGAGGCGCGCGGCCTGGACGCGATTCCGCCCCTCCGGGCCAAGCTGGCGCAAGCCGGCGACGAGGCGGCCGCGCGCATCCTCGACGTGCTGCTGCGCGACGAGGTGGGCCACGTCGACATCGGGAACCGCTGGTATTTTTATTTGTGCGACCGGCGCGGCCTGGACCCTGTCGCCACGTACGACGCCCTGACCGTGCAGTACAAGGCGCCCGTGCTGAAGGGGCCCTTCAACGTCGAGGCGCGCCGCCGGGCCGGCTTCACGGAAGTGGAGTTGGCACGGCTCACGAATGCCTGACACCATGGACACGCAGGGCTTCCTGCTCACGCGCCACTGGCGCGATACGGATGCCGGTGTCGAAGTCGAATTCTGGCTCGCGACCCCGGAAGGGCCGCGCCGCGTGCGCCTCGCGCCGCAGCCGGCCGTCGCGTTCATCCCGGCGGAGCAGGGCGATACGGTGCGCCTGCTGCTGGCGCGCGAACGGGGCGCGGAACTGCGCGAACTGGCGCTGTGCGACTTCCGCCATCGGCCGGTGCTCGGCCTGTACTGCACGCAGTACCGCCACCTGCTGCGGCTGGAAAAGCGTCTGCGCGAGCACGGCATCGACGTCTACGAAGCCGATATCCGGCCCCCCGAACGCTACCTGATGGAGCGCTTCATCATGGCGCCCGTGACGTTCACGGGCACACCCGATCCGCACGACCCGCAGCTTTTCCTGGATGCCCGCCTGGCACCGGCGCAGGATTACCGCCCCGTGCTGTCGACCGCCTCCCTCGACATCGAGACGACGATGCAGGGCGAGCTGCGCTCGATCGCGCTGGAAGGGTGCGGCCAGCGCCAGGTGTACATGCTCGGCCCGGCGAACGGCGATGCTTCCCGCCTCGACTTCGACTACGAGGTGGTCGACACGCGGCGCGACCTGCTCGACAGGCTGGAAGACTGGATCCGGCGGTTCGACCCGGACGCGATCATCGGGTGGAACGTCGTCCAGTTCGACCTGCGCGTTCTTCAACAGCATGCCGAGCGGATGCAGCGTCCGCTGCGCCTGGGCCGCGACGGCAGCGCGGTCGAATGGCGCGAGCACGGCGGCCGGCAGGAGCATTACTTCGCCGGCATCGCCGGGCGCCTCGTGATCGACGGCATCGAGGCGCTGCGCGGGGCGACGTGGAGCTTCCCCTCGTTCTCGCTGGAGCACGTGGCGCAAAGCCTGCTGGGCGAGGGCAAGGCGATCGACAATCCGTACGACCGCATGTTCGCCGAGGACAAGCCGGCGCTGGCGACTTACAACCTGCAGGACTGCGTGCTGGTCACGCGCATCTTCGCGAAGTCGGAGCTGATGACGTTCCTGCTGGAGCGCGCCAGCGTGACGGGCCTCGCGGCCGACCGCAGCGGCGGTTCGGTCGCCGCGTTCGAACACGCGTACATCCCGCTGATGCACCGGCTGGGGCGCGTGGCGCCGAACATCGGCGACGTGCCGGGTGCGGACAGTCCCGGCGGCTTCGTGATGGATTCGCGCTCCGGGCTGTACGACTCCGTGCTCGTGCTGGACTACAAAAGCCTGTACCCGTCGATCATCCGCACGTTCCTGATCGATCCCGTGGGCCTCGTCGCGGGCCTCGAAGAGCCGGAAGAAGACACGGTGCCGGGCTTCCGCGGTGCGCGCTTCTCGCGCACGCAGCACTGCCTGCCGGGCATCGTCACGCGCGTGTGGCAGGGCCGCGACGCCGCCAAGCGCGAGCGCAACGCGCCGCTGTCGCAGGCTTTGAAGATCATCATGAATTCGATGTACGGCGTGCTGGGCACGACGGCGTGCCGCTTCTTCGACTCGCGCCTGGCGTCGTCCATTACGATGCGTGGCCACGAGATCATGCACCGCACGCGCGAGCTGATCGAGGCGCAGGGCTACCAGGTGATCTACGGCGACACGGATTCCACGTTCGTCTGGCTCGGGCGCGCGCATGCGGACGACGAGGCCCAGCGCATCGGCCGCGCGCTCGTCGACCACGTGAACACGTGGTGGCGCAAGCATCTGCAGGAAGAGCTGGAACTCGAGAGCGCGCTGGAACTCGAATACGAGACGCACTTCCGCCGCTTCCTGATGCCGACGGTGCGCGGATCGGAAGAGGGCAGCAAGAAGCGCTACGCGGGGCTCGTGCGGCGCAAGGACGGCAGCGACGACCTGGTCTTCAAGGGCCTGGAGACGGTGCGCACGGACTGGACGCCGCTGGCGCAGGCGTTCCAGCAGGCGCTGTACGGCCGCGTGTTTCGCGGCGAGCCGTACGAGGACTATGTGCGCGACTACGTGGCGCGCACCCTCCGGGGCGAACTGGACGAGCAGCTCGTGTACCGCAAGCGCCTGCGCTGCCCGCTGGTGGAATACGAGCGCAACGTGCCGCCGCACGTGCGCGCAGCGCGCGCGGCCGACGAATTCCACGTGCGCCAGGGCCGGCCCGCGCAATACCGCAACGGCGGGTGGATCCGCTACGTGATGACGACGGCGGGACCGGAGCCGCTGGAGACGCTGGACACCAGCCGTACGCCCATCGACTACGAGCACTACCTGACGAAGCAGCTGGAGCCGATCGCGGACGGCATCCTGCCGTTTTTGAACGACAGTTTTACGCGGCTCACCAGCCCGCAGGGGGCGCTGTTCTAGTCAGCCGCCGGCGCGCTTCGGCCGGTGGCCCAGCTTGTTCAGTTCTTCCATGATGCGGTCGCAGTGGTCGCCCTGCACCTCGATCACGCCGTCCTTCACGGTCCCGCCCGAGCCGCACGCGGTGCGCAGCGCCTTGCCCAGCGCCGCGAGGGCGGACGCATCGAGCGCCAGTCCCTTGACGAGCGTGACGGCCTTGCCGCCCCGGCCCTTCGTCTGGCGCGAGACGCGCACGTTGCCGTCGCCGATCGGCGCGGCACTTGCCGTGCACGTGCAGGCCGCGACGGGCAGCCGGCAGCCGGGGCACATGCGGCCGGTTTCGGTGGAATAGACGAGACCGCCGTTCGAATGCTTCATGGTAGGGGGGGAGTGGTGGCGATTCCACGAGTTTACCAGCCGGATGTGTCATCCCGCACGCGTCGATTTGACGTTGGATGTACACCCGGCTCGATACCGCGTCCCGTTTGGAGAGGCCACAAGGCGTCCGTGCGCCACGTACCGGGACACGCCACGCAACTTCGCCGTCGACACGGCACAGCAGGCGTAAACGATGCAGTAACCGCAGTAACCGCAGTAACCGCGGTCACCGCTCGGCCCGGGAGGGCGTGTCCGCCCCGCGTCGTGCGCGTCTGTAAATACAGTGTTACTATCGCCTGGTCCAGTCAAAACGATAAGGGGATGGTATGCATCACGCCGGCATGTTCGATGTCGTATTCCTTGCGATGTTCGCACTATGCTTCGTCATCCGCGCGCCGATCGAAGTCAGGAACAAGCGACTCAGGGCCGTCGAGTCGCGCGTGGGGGTGTTCGAGAAGTTCTGCCTGCTGCTGGTGTTCACGGGTTCCACGACGCTGCCCATGCTCTACCTCTTCACCCCGTGGTTCGACTTCGCCGACTACGCGGTCGACCCCGGCGCGGGCGGGACCGGTACCGCGCTCGCGGTGCTCGGCCTGTTCCTGTTCTGGAAATCGCACCGCGACCTGGGCCGGCAGTTTTCGCCGACGCTCGAGCTCAAGGAAGCCCACCACCTGGTCGCAGAAGGCGTCTATGCGCGCATCCGGCATCCGATGTACACGGCGCTGTTCCTCATCGCAGGCGCGCAACTGCTGTTGATCGGGAACGCCGTCGTGGGCCCGGCGTTCCTGCTCGCCTTCGGGATCCTGTATGCATCGAGGATCGAGCACGAGGAAGACATGATGCTCGATCACTTCGGACAGGCCTATGCCGACTACAAGGCGCGGACCAACCGCCTGCTCCCTTTTTTCAGGCAGTAGCGTTACGGTCCCGGATGCGGATTGTCGGGCAGCGACGGGATCGCGCGCAGGTATTCATAAACGGCATACAGGTCGCGCGTGGTCATCTTGCCGTAGGCCGGCCACGGCATCACCTGCAGGATCTCGCCGGCCGGGTCGTGCGGGTTGTGGCCGGTGCGCAGCGTCTGCACGAATTCCTCGCGCGTGAGGCCGGCCGGGCGCCCGGCGTTGTCCGGTGTGAGGTTCGGCGCGGTGAACGGGCCGAACTGGCGCCCACCGGACATGTACTGCTCCGCGTTGACGCGCTCGGGCTGGCCCTGGAACGGATCGCCGCCGGGCGAATAGGTCGGGTGCGTATGGCAGTCGATGCAGCCTGCCGTGTTGACGATGTAGCTGCCTTGCCACACGAGATTCCGCTGCTTGCCCTTCAGGTTCAGGATCACGCCGGGCGGGACGATGTCGCGGCCGCGCATGGCGCGGCTGTTCGTGTCGCTCAGTGCGGTGGCGGGGTCCATCTCGCTGTCCTGGGCGGGACCGGCGGCGTAGGGGGCCGCGCTGGCGGCGGCGAGGGCGAGGGCAAGGCAGGTACGGTGGGCTGCGTTCATGCTGTGTCTCCTGGGTTGGGTTGCTGAAGACGAATCAACTCAGTATAGGCGTCAATACGGAACACGCCACCCCGGCCTTCCTGTCCGTTCTGATAGGGTCCTCGTGAGAATGCGCGCACTTTGGCGGCGGCCGCCGTGGCACCATCACGGCTCGACATCGGGAGACATGCATGACGACATCATCCAGGCCGTGGATCCAGCTGGCCGCCGCCATCGCGGCCGTCGGCGCCGCCATCCACGTGGTGGCCATTCCGGCCGGACCGGCGTGGTACGCGTACTTCGGCGCGCCGGCCAGCGTCGTCGATTCCGCCCGTGCCGGCACGTGGCCCGCGCCCGTGGGGGCGCTCGTCATCGCACTGTTGATGGCGACCTGCGCCTGGTATGCCTGCGCGGCGCTGGGCGCGGTACGCCGTCCGCCGCTGCTGCGCACGGGTCTTGCGACGATGGCCGCGATCTGCCTCGTGCGGGCGCTTCTTCTGCCGGCTGTCGCCATGACCCATCCGGAAGTGCGCAACACGTTCGAGGTCGTCGCTTCCATCCTGTGGGGCCTTGCAGGCATCGGCTTCGCGCTCGGGGTGAAGGCCGTGCGCAGGCCGGCGCCATACTGACGGGATCATGCACCTGTACCGGGAATTTCCGCCGCATCCCGCGCTGGCCGGCCACGTGGCCTGCCTGTGGACGAGCCACGCCATCCCGCACGGCGTGCCCGTGCGCACGCGCGTGCTGCCGGACAACTGCATCGACATCCTGTGGCAAGACTCATCGCCGCTGGGCAAGGTTGCCGGCATGATGTCGCGGCCGCACCATGTCGAGATGGCGGCACCGGTGCTGACGGTGGCGGTGCGCTTCCTGCCCGGTGCGGCGCGTGCTTTCGTCGACGTGCCCCTGTCCGAACTGCAGGACGGCCACCCGGCCCTGGCCGACCTGTGGCCGCGTGCCGACGCGGAAGCACTGGCGGCGGCGTTATGGGAACGCGAGCGCACGGCGGCACAGCGCATCGCGCTCATCGAACGGGCCTTGCTTGCCCGCCTGCGCACGCGCGTGCCGGCGCGGGCGGATGCGCTGGCGCGTGCAGCCGTCGTGCGGCTCGAGACGAGCGGCGGGGCCTTGCGCGTCGAAGCCCTTGCGGACGGGCTGGGCGTCTCGCGCCAGCATCTCGCGACGCTGTTCCGCGAACGCGTGGGCCTCTCCGCAAAGACGTTCGCGATGGTGTGCCGCTTCCGCCGCGCCCACGCAGCGCTGCGCGGGCAGGGGAGCGCCGTCGACTGGGCGCGCGTCGCCGGCGACTGCGGCTACTATGACCAGTCGCATCTCATCCACGCGTTCCGCCAGTTCGCGGACGCGACTCCCGGATCCTTTCTGCATACCGCGCCATGATCGTCATCGCCGCCCCATCGAACCTCGGACTCCGCCCCCTGCGCCCCGGCCACGAACCCGGCACGTGGCGCGCGCCCGCCGCACTGTTCGAGGCGGGGCTGCTCGATGCGGTTGGCGCCGGCGTGCCCGTCGTCATGCCGCGGCCGTCCTGGAAGCCCGGCCCCGATCCGGGCACGCGGCTGCGCAACGGCCTCGCGATGCGCGACTTCAACCTGGCGCTGGCCGACCACGTGGCGGCGGCGGAGGCGCGCGGCGAATTCGCATTCGTCATCGGCGGCGACTGTTCGATCCTGCTGGGCGCACTGGCGGGCGCACGGCGCCAGGGGCCGCTGTCGCTCGTCCACGTCGATGGGCACAGCGACTTCCGTCACCCGGGCAACTACGATCCGGACAGCATGCTGGGCGCCGTCGCGGGCATGGACCTCGCGCTGGCCACGGGCCGCGGCGAGGCGCTGATGACGGACTGGCCGGGCGTGCCATCGCCCCTCGTGCAGGACCGCGACGTCGTCCAGATCGGCGAGCGCGACGGACGGGGGCCCGACTTCGCGTGGCCGGACGTGAACGACACGGACTTCGAACGCATCGACGTGTTCACGGCGACCGAGATCGGCCCGCAGGCGGTGCTGGAACGCGCCCGGCATCGGCTGCACCAGCGCTTCTGGATCCACCTCGACGTCGATGTGCTGGACGATGTCGTGATGCCGGCCGTCGACAGTCCCGGCGCGCCGGGCATCGCACCTAGCGATCTCGTGACGATCCTGTCCGGCCTCGTACCCGACCCGCGCTGCGTGGGCATGACGGTCACCGTGTTCGATCCCGACCTCGATCCGGACGGGCGTTACGCCCGCACGCTCGTCGGGCTGCTGGGCAGGCTGCCGTTCGGTTAAGTCTCCGCCGGCAGCGCGGCGAGCCAGTCCGCATACGGCGTGTTCGCGACCATGCGCCGGTTGTAATCCGGTGCGCCATCCGTCCACCACACGGGGCCACGCTCGCCGAGTGCGCGCTTGGCGGCATCGACCTCGTCGCGGGCGCGCCGTTCCGCCTGGGAGTCGCCCGCCTTCTTCGCGACACCGACCTGGCGCCGCGCGCGCATCAGCCGGTCCACGAGCGCCTGCCGCGTCGCCGGATCGAGGTCTGGATTACTCATGCGCCACAGGCGGCCGGCGACGACGAAGTAGCGGCCATCGGGCGTGACGGGGTGGGAAGCAGGCATCGCAATATCTCGTAACACTTGTGAGGATGGGTCTTGACGCCATTTTACAGACGGGAACCTTATCCTTTCCGCACCATTCCCGGACATGTAAGGAGAGTCTATGCGCGACCATCCACCGGCCGGCCGCCTGGCCGACGAACTGGCATCCGCCGATGTCAGGTTCACGATCAGCGACGGCCATGACGCAGACGTTCGGCACCTCGGACTGGACGCACAGCGTGGCGGTCGCCGACCTGGCCGCGAGCGTGTTCGCGGTAGCCGGCAGCACCGTCACGAAGACGGCAATCCGCGGCAACACACTGGAGACGCTGCGGTTCACGACGACGGACGGCACGACGTACAAGCTTGCTTCCGAAACGCTGGTCGTGATCCCGGTGGGGACGGCGGCGACAGCACTGGACGTGGAGCCGTACGAACGCATGCGCTTCACGTTCGATGGCGCCACGGACGGCATCTACCCGGCCGTCGCGCACGGTCAGGGCACGACGGTGGACGTCGTCGGCCTGCGGTCGGAGATCACGGCGCGGATCGACACCTTGGTCTGATCCGCTTTCCATTTTTCCAATCCGCGGCCGCGCGAATCGGGCATCATGGAGCCCTTTCGACAGGAGACACCATGATCAAAGGCTTGCGCACCGTAACCTATCCCGTGGCCGACCTCGGCCGCGCCAAAGCCTGGTTCGCCGACGTGTTCGGCGTCCAGCCCTATTTCGACCAGCCGTTCTACGTCGGCTTTGCCGTCGGCGGCTTCGAGCTGGGGCTCGTCCCGGACGGTACCCCGGGAACGACGGGGTCGACGACGTTCTGGGGCGTGGACGACGTCGCGGCCGAGGTCGAGCGCATCGTCGGCCTCGGCGCCACCGTCCACGCCGCGATCCAGGAGGTGGGCGAGGGCATCAAGGTGGCGGAATTGCGGGACCCGTTCGGCAACGTCCTCGGACTCATCGAGAATCCGCTGTTCGACCCGGCCGCGGTGAAGTGATTACATGCCGGGCGGCGGCTCGACGGGGATCGGGTTGCGCAGCGACAGGTTGATCGCGTTCCAGCCCCGGATCACGGCGATCGTATAGCCCAGCTCCGCGATTTCGCCCTCGCTGAAATGCTCGCGCAATGCGGGCCAGGCGGCATCGGTGTCGTCGCGGTGGGGCAGGCCGTTGACGGCGTCGGCCCAGGCCAGTGCGGCCCGTTCGCGCTCGCTGAAGAACGGGGATTCGCGCCAGGCGGCGACGCTGTTCAGGTGGCGCGGGTCGGCGCCCTGCCTGATCAGGTCGCGCCAGTGCATGTCCACGCACACGCCGCAGCCGTTCTGCTGCGAGACGCGCAGGTTGACGAGTTCCACGATGCGCGGACCCAGCGCGCCCTGCTTGACGGTCTGCGACAGGTTGATCATGGCCTTCAGCGAGGATGGGGCCAGCGTGAACAGGTTGATGCGGGCAGCGTGCGACATGGTGGTTCCTTTCGAATGAACAGGTGCGGAATGCAGCCTTCCATTCATTAGACGGAACGGCCCGCGGCTTTGTGACAGGTCACGCCAAACAATGTAAACCGTAGCGTGCCCGCGAGCTCCGGGCCCGCTCGTGCGGCGCGAACAGGCTGCTCGCGCGGTCCAGCAGGCCGCGTGCCTGCGCCAGCCGTTCGCGTTCCCCGGCGGCGAGCGGCCGGCCGTCGTCCGTCAGGTCCCGGATGACGTGGATCGCCAGCTCCTTCGCCGCGATGTCCTCCGGCAGGCCGGACCGCGTACACAACCCGTAGGTGCCGGCGAGGAAATGCTGCCATTCGCTGCGCAGGTGCGCATCCGTTGCTTTCATGTCGGACTGGGGCAGGGCAGCCAGCGCCGCGCGGTAACGTTCCGCGAACAGCGTGTACGGATCGTCGTCTCCCGCCAGCAGCATGCGCAGCCACCCGACATAGCCTTGCGCGAACCAGTCGAGCGCGTGCGCTTCCGCGTGGTCGCCGAAGTACGACGCGCACTCGATCCGGACCTGCAGCCGGTACGACGGTGCGGGCATCGCGCCGGCGGCGATGAAGGCATCCAGGCGGTCGCCGTCCGTGGCGCAGGCCGCGAGCAGTTGCGCGCGGGTGAGGAAGTGGGTGTGCAGGTAATCGATGAGTTCCATGCGCCCATGCTAGCGGGGGCGCGCCGGCGACGCTTCGGCCGCGGCCGAAGCATCCGGAGAAAAAATCATGGGGTTCTGGCAAGGATTCCGTTTTTGGCGCATGTTAACGGGTTTGCGCGCCAGCCGAACCGGAATTCCCCTGTCATTACAAGGGGTTGGCGCGGGTTTCCGTCGGGAGTCCATACATGCTGCTTGGCCTGGTCCGCATCGCGCTGCGGCGCCCCTATACCTTCGTCGTGCTGGCGCTCACGCTGCTCATCATCGGGCCGCTGGCCGCCATGCGCACGCCGACGGACATCTTCCCCGATATCAGGATTCCCGTCATTGCCGTCGCCTGGCAGTACACGGGCCTGCCGCCGGACCAGATGTCGGGGCGCGTATCGACCCTGTTCCAGCGCACCCTGACGACGACCGTCAACGACATCGAACACATCGAGGCGAACACCTATCCCGGCATCAGCATCGTCAAGATCTTCTTCCAGCCGGGCGTCGACATCGCCGTGGCGAACGCGCGGGTCACGGCCATCGCCCAGGGCGCGCTGCGGCAGATGCCGCCCGGGATCACGCCGCCGCTGATCCTCAACTACAACGCGGCCACCGTGCCGATCCTGCAGCTTGCCTTGTCCGGCACGGGCCTGTCGGAACAGCAGCTGTTCGACCTCGGCCTGAACACGCAGCGCACCCCGCTCGTGACGGTGCCGGGCGCGGCGATCCCGCTGCCGTACGGCGGCAAGCAGCGGCAGGTGCAGATCGACGTGAAGCCGGACGCACTGCAGGCGCGCGGCCTGTCGGCGCAGGACATCGCGAGCGCGCTGGCCGCACGGAACATCCTGACGCCGGTCGGCAACCAGAAGATCGACGCCTTCGATTACACGATCCAGCTGAACAGCGCGCCGTCGGCGATCGAGGACCTGGGGCGCATTCCGGTGACAGTCGTGAACGGGACGGCGATCCTGCTGCGCGACGCGGCCGACGTCCACGACGGCAACGCCCCGCAGACGAACATCGTGCACGTGGACGGCGGCCGTTCCGTGCTGATGTCGATCCTCAAGAACGGCACCGCGTCCACGCTCGCCATCGTCGACGGGGTGCGCGCCAAGCTGGACGCAATGAAGGAGGCACTCCCCGACAACCTGAAGGTCGCGGCCATCAACGACCAGTCGGTGTTCGTGCGCGCCGCGATCAAGGGCGTGGCCACCGAGGGCGCCATCGCCGCCGCGCTCACGAGCGTCATGATCCTGCTGTTCCTCGGCAGCTGGCGCTCGACCGTCATCATCGCCGTGCCGATCCCGTTGTCGATCCTCGGTTCGATCATCGCGCTCGCGGCCACCGGCGAGACCCTGAACCTGATGACCCTCGGCGGCCTCGCGCTGGCCGTCGGCATCCTCGTCGACGACGCGACGGTCACCATCGAGAACATCAACTGGCACCTGGAGCAGGGTAAGGCCGTGGAACCGGCGATCGTCGACGGGGCGCAGCAGATCGTCGGGCCGGCGCTCGTCTCGCTGCTGTGCATCTGCATCGTGTTCATCCCGATGTTCTTCCTCGACGGCGTCGCGCGCTTCCTGTTCGTGCCGATGGCGAAGGCCGTGATCTTCGCGCTCGTGTGCTCGTTCATCCTGTCGCGCACGCTCGTGCCCACCGTCATCCCGGGCAGCCAGATCGCGACGATGGTCGACAACATCGGCCTGCCGTCGTCGAGCATCAACACCACGTACAACAACACCGGCACGATGGGGGCGCAGGACGGCGACTTCCAGATCGCGCTGGGACACGAGCACGCGCCGACGGCGGAATACGTGCGCAGGCTGCGCACCGTGCTGCCGCGCGCCTTCCCCGACACGACGTTCTCGTTCCCGCCCGCCGACATCGTCAGCCAGATCCTGAATTTCGGATCGCCCGCGCCGATCGACGTGCAGGTGCGCGGCCGCGACTTCGATGCCGATTACACCTACGCGCAGAAGCTGCTGACGCGGATCCGGGCGATCCCCGGCGTGGCCGATGCCCGCATCCAGCAGAGCAACCGCGCGCCCGTGTTCAACGTCGACGTCGACCGCACACAGGCGCAGCTCCTCGGGCTGACGACGCGCGACGTCACCAACAGCCTCGTGGTCAACCTCGCGGGCAGCAGCTTGACGCTGAAGCCGTTGCTGTTGGTATTGGCGCCCCAGCGCCGCTCCGTGTCGCCGTAGCGCTCGTACGCGCCGACGAGCGCGGCATTCCTGCCGAGCCGGTATTCCAGGCCCAGGCTGGCGTAAGGGCCAACGTCGAACTCCCGGGTCCTGCCGCCGCGCAGGCGGACGCGCACGTATTCGCTGCGGGCGACGCCCACCTTGGCGATCGCCTGCAGCCGTTCGCCCAGCGGCAGTACGAGCCGGGTGGCCAGGTAGCTGCGGAACCCTTTCGCGCCGAGGCCGCCCGCCACGTCGTCCGCGCGGGTGTAATCGGCGAAGTGGTGCCCATGGTTGATCAGGTTGGAGTAGCCCGTCTCGAGCGCCAGATGGGGCGTCAGGCGGAAGCCCGCGACCAGCTTCGGGTCGGTACGGTAGACGCCGAAGGCACCGGCGTTGTCGAAGCTGCGGGTGGCGTCCGTGCCGGCGGCGTTGCCGATGTAAGCGCGAGGCACGGTCTCGACCTTGAACGGCGGCGGCGCAGGGACTCCCGTCATCACATCCACCGGAAGCGGGGCCCCGGCAGGGGCGTCCGGCGCCTTGTCATGGGCGCCGGCGGCGACGGCCAGCGTCGCGGTCAATGCAAGTCAGGTTGCGAGCATGCGGCCTCCGGTACTGCGCGAACTGTGTCGTGAATCGTGAATGGTTTTACATTGTCACGATAACACTTTTTTGTTCAAGATTCGCGCGGTGACGAAGCCGGATTCGGCACCCCAGCGGATCGCGGCCCGGTTCAGCACGACGGCTTCCGCATCCGCCAGCCAGCCGTCGGCGTCCGCCAGGCGCCACATCGCGGCCAGCAGGTTGCGGCGCAGTTCGGGCGCCTCCACGTCGTCGAGGAAGGCGTCGATCGTGGCCGTATCCACCTGGACCGTGCCGTGGTGTGCCGTCGCGAGCAGGTCGTTGCACAACTCGTGCAGCACGGCGTCGAAATCGTCGTCGTCCAGCGCGATGTGTTCCAGGATCCGCGACCGGTAGACCGCTTTCAGCTCGCTGAGGGCGACGTTGCCGTCCACGATCATCGTCAGGGCCAGCAGGCGGCCGGCGGCACGGGGGCTGTTTTTCGGGTATGAGCGCATCGTTGGTTCTCCTTCAAGAATGATGAGTGTCTTGTTTGCGTGCGACCACCAGGCTGGCGATGCAGCTGCCGGCGATCAGCACGGCGACGACAGTCAGCGAGGCCTGGACCGGCATGTGATACCAGGGCATGATCAGCATCTTCGTGCCGATAAACGTCAGCACCATCGCCAGGCCGTACTTGAGCAGGTGGAAGCGGTCCGCCATGTCCACGAGCAGGAAGTACAGGGCGCGCAGGCCGAGGATCGCGAACAGGTTCGACGTGAAGACGATGAACGGGTCCGTCGTGATGGCGAAGATGGCCGGGATCGAATCGACCGCGAAGACCAGGTCCGTCGCTTCGATCAGCAGCAGCACCAGGAACAGCGGCGTCACGTAGCGGACCCCGTTCGCCATCACGAAGAATTTTTCGCCATGATCGCCGTCGGTGACGCGCAGATGCTTGCAGGCGAAGCGCAGCATGGGGCTGTTTGCCACGTCCGGTTCCTTGTCGGCCGCGACCAGCATGCGCATGCCCGTCAGCAGCAGGAACGCGCCGAACACGTACAGCACCCAGCTGAATTCGCTGACGACCCATGCGCCTGCGCCGATCATGACGGCACGCATGACGATGGCGCCGAGCACCCCGTAGACCAGCACCCGGCGTTGATATGGCTGGGGTACCTGGAACGCGGTGAAGATCATCAGGAAGACGAAGATGTTGTCGACCGATAGCGCTTTCTCGATCAGGTAACCGGACAGGAATTCGAGCGCCTTCTGGTCGGCGACCTCGGCACCGACCGTCGTCTTCAGGTACCACCACAGGCCGCCGTTGAACAGCAGGGCCATGCTGACCCAGGCGACGGACCACAGACCCGCTTCCTTGACGCCGACCTTGTGCGCCTTGTTGCCGCCGAATACGAACAAATCCAGTGCCAGCATCACCAGCACGAACCCGACGAAACCCGCCCACATCGGGCCGCTTGCGATTGTCTCGATGCCGTTCATCGTCGCCTCCCACCGTTGCATGTCAGGTCACTATAGCCGCTCGGTAAAGATCGGACCAATCGTGTTATCTTCCATAATTCATCGGTTTTTTCGATGTATGGGAGCGCCATGACCTCACTCAACTACAAGCACCTGCGCTATTTCTGGATGGTGGCAAAGACCGGCAGCATCGCGACGGCTGCTGCGCAACTGCACCTGACGCCGCATGCAATCTCGGGGCAGCTGTCGGAGCTCGCGGCCACGCTGGGCGTGCAACTGTTCCGGCGCGCGGGCCGCAACCTCGAGCTGACCGAGGCCGGCCGGCGCATCGCCCGCTCGGCCGAACAGATCTTCACGGCCGGGGATGAGCTGCTGGAACTCGTGCGCAGCAGCCAGCTCGCGTCGCCGCAGCCGTTTCGCATCGGCTGCGCGGACTCGGTCTCGAAACTCATCGCGTGCAGGCTCGTGGAGCCGGCCCTCGAGCTGGAAGAGCCGGTCAGGCTCGTGTGCCGCGAAGGCCGGCTCGACAACCTGCTTGCCGATCTCGCCGTCCATCGCCTCGACCTCGTCATCGCCGACCGGACCATCCCCGCGCACTACAGCGTGCGGGCCTATAACCACCTGCTGGGGGAAAGTTCGATGTCCGCGTTCGCGACCGCCGGCCTGGCGGCGCGGCTGGGAGCGGATTTTCCCGCCTGCCTCGACGATGCGCCGGTGCTGCTGCCCGGCGAGGATGTCGCGATCCGGGGGCGCCTGCTGCAATGGCTGGAGCGCGGCGACATCCACGTCCGCGCGATCGGGGAGTTCGACGACAGCGCGATGATGCAGGCGTTCGGCCAGTCGGGCGCTGGGGTGTTCTTCGCGCCGACGGTCATTGCGGCCCAGGTGTGCGACCAGTACCAGGTCGTTGCGCTCGGCACGGTGGATGCGGTGGTCGAACAGGTCTACGCGATCACGACCGAGCGCCGCATGAGCCATCCCGCCACGGTCGCGATCGGCGCGCTCGCGCGGGACATGCTGTTCAGGGCTTGACGCGCGGCTGGGTGGCGCCCGGGTTCAGGATCTGGTTGGTGTCGATCTGGTCCTTGTTGATGACCTGGGCATTGCCGGTCGTGCGCCGGCGCGGCAGCATGCTGCCCGTCGGTGCCTCGCGGTCTTCGCGCGACAGTTGCGGGCCGTCGTTGGCCGGTGCGTCGGCGCAGCCGGCCAGGATGCAGGCCGCCGCCGCGGCGATCAGGAGAGCTTTCATCATGCTTGGTCGTCCTTTTGCAGGGTTGTCGGTCCGGACAATATAGACCCGAATTCGTCCGGAATCTGTCCTCGATTTGTCGCCGCGGCTTCCGCGAGGATCCAGCTCCGCACCGCCGACAATGCACGGCTGCCGGCACCGGCGCGCTCCAGCAGCCAGTAGCCGTGATCGGTTGTCACGGGCGGGCGCGCCGTGGCCAGCGCGAGCTTGCCCTCCGCCAGCAGGTTCCCGACCAGCGCCAGCCGGCCGAGCGCGACGCCTTGTCCGGCCAGCGCCGCCTGCACCACCTGGTCGTACTGGTTGAACAGCAGGCGACCATTGCCGGCCGCGGCAGCCTTGTGGCCGGCACCGCGCAGCCAGTGCTTCCACTGGAGTCCGGGCCGCGATGGATCGTCGTAGTCGATCAGCACGTGGCGGCGCAGCTGGGACGGATCCTCGATGGCCGTCACGCCCAGCGACGGATGCGCCACGGGCACGAGGATCTCGCCGAACAGGCGCACCGCATCGGCCGGTGCCGCCGCGTCGGGGCAGTAACGGAGCGCGAGGTCCATGCCGTCGCGTTCCAGGTCCATCACGCGGTTGGTGGCGGCGACACGTACATCGATGTCGGGTGCGCCGCGCTGGAAGGCGCCCATCCGGGGCAGCAGCCAGAGTGCCATGACGCCGATGGTGGCCGTGATCGTGATGCACGGCCGCTCGGCGGGCGGGCGCAACGTGCCGATCACGGCGCCCAGCTGCTCCAGCATCGGATCGGCAGTGCGGAACAGGTGCCGGCCTTCCGGCGTGAACTCGATGCTGCGGTACGCGCGCACGAACAGGCGGCAGGCCAGCGTCGCTTCCAGCGCCTGGATCTGGCGGCTGACGGCGGACTGCACGATGCACAGGTCCTGCGCGGCCAGTGTGATGCTCATGCGGCGGCCCACCGCGACGAAGGCGCGCAGCAGGTCGAGCGGCGGCAGGTCGATCAGGCGGTTCTGCATAGGTTGGCTCCTTCGCATGCCGGTCCGGCATGCGACCCGGTCATTTTAAACGTTTGAACGGCGTGCGGCGACGGCTTGTAATGAAAGCTCTTCGCCACTTCATTCAAGAGACCAGCATGCATCCGACACCCGTCAGCGCGACACTCCAGTATCTGCAAAACGCGGAACGCAAACCCGTCACCTACATGCTCGCGCCGCCCGGCGGGCACGCGTGGGAGACCGGCGAATACGCATCGATGCCGGTGACCATCGTCGACGGGCGCGGCATGCCCGAAGCGCCCGCGCTCGACCGCGAAGGCTTCCAGTTGTGCAGCGCACCGAGCGCAATGCGTTCGTTCGGCGAGCGCGATGCGATCCAGCGCGTGTACTATCGCGAGATGGAAGAACTCGCACGTTCGGTCACGGGCGCGCGCCACGCCATCGTGTTCGACCATCTCGTGCGCCGGCGCGATCCCGGGACGCCCACGCCGTTCGGTGCGCGCGACGGGCAGCGTCCCAGCACAGCCACGCGCGTGCACTGCGACTTCACGCCTGCATCGGCGCAGCGCAGGCTGGCGATCGAGATGGACACGCACGGCATCCGGTCGGTGTCGCGCCACGCCATCGTCAATCTGTGGCGCTCGACGCGGCTGCCGGTGCTGGACGCGCCGCTGGCCGTCTGCGACGCGCGTACGGTCGCACCAACTGACCTCGTGGCCGCGGACATCGTCTACCCGACGCGCACCGGCGAAATCTTCGAAGTATTGTATAACCCGGCCCACGCATGGACGTATTTTCACGCCATGCAGTTCGACGAGGTGCTGCTGTTCAAGCAGTACGATTCGCGGGACGGCATGTCGTGCTTCACGCCGCATGCCGCGTTCGCGCATCCGGACACGCCGCCCGGCACGCCGCCGCGCGAGAGCATCGAGATCCGCTGCCTTCTCGTTTTCGATTGACTGGAGCCCAAGATGAATACGATCGAATTCTGGTTCGACTTCGGCAGCAACTACAGCTACCTGACCATGATGCGCATCCGGCGCCTCGCGGCCGACGCGGGTGTGCGGGTCGTGCTGAAACCGTTCCTGCTCGGGCCGATCTTCAAGGCGCAGGGTTGGGAGACGTCGCCGTTCGTGCTGCAGGCCGCCAAGGGGCGCTATGTGTGGCGCGACATGGAACGGCAGTGCGAGAAATATGGGTTGCGCTGGAAGCAGCCTTCTGTCTTTCCACGCAACGGGCTGCTGGCGGCGCGCGTGGCGTTGCAGGGGGAGGGCGCCGCGTGGGAATCCGATTTCTGCGAACAGGTCATGCTGGCCAACTTCGCGGACGACCGGGAGATCGGCGACGAGGCGGTGATTGGCTCCATTCTGGCCGGACTTGGCGTGGACGCTGACGTCATCGTCGCGGCGGCGCAGAGCGATGCATGCAAGGCCGAACTCCGTGCGCGGACGGGCGCGGCCCAGTCGCGGGGCGTCTTCGGCGCGCCCACGTTCTTCGTGGGCGACGAGATGTTCTGGGGGAATGACCGGCTCGAGGATGCGCTGGCGCTCGCCGCCCGGTGAAATTTCATTAGTCCCGTTCGGGAAAATGATGCCTTTTGGAGGCCGTCGAATCGATAGAATACGCGTCATTCGTTCACGCGCCGCCGTATGAGGAAGTTCATGAAATTTGGGAAGTGCATTCTCGGGGTAACCATCGCGACTGCCCTGGCAGGGTGCAGCACGGAGCCTGTCAGGGGCACGTTTCACTGGACATCGAGCGCACCCATGATATCGCCGCAACCGGTTCCGGACCAGACGATTCATGGCGTGAAAGACCCGTCGATCGTCCACGTGAACGGCAAATACCACGTGTTCATGACGACGGCCGGGTCGAAAGGCTGGGGGCTTGCGTACACCAGTTTCGACAAATGGGAGGATGCAGCGTCCGCGCCCATCGTCCCGCTCGACAAGTCCCCGATGGGGCCGGGTTATCGGGCCGCGCCGCAAGTCTTCTATTTTGCGCCGCAGAAGAAGTGGTATCTCGTCTACCAGGGCGGGGATCCAATGTATTCGACGTCGGACAATATCGGCGACCCGATGTCCTGGAGCGCACCGAAGCCGTTCTTCCCCGTCGTGCCCGACATCGTCAAGGAACCCCAAGGCCATGGCTGGCTGGATTTCTGGGTCATCTGCGACGACAGCAAATGCTATCTGTTCAATACCGACGACCATGGCCGCCTGCTGCGGTCCGAAACGGAGGTGAGCCGGTTCCCGAACGGTTTCCGCGATACGGTTGCCGTCCTCGGCGAAAAGACGGAGGACCTGTTCGAGGCGAGCAATACCTACCGCATTGCGAATACGGACACGTACATCACGCTGGTCGAGGCCATGTCGCCGAAAGGGCGCTACTTCCGCATCTGGAAGAGCAGTCGCCTGGATGGAAAATGGGAGCCATTCTCTACTGCGCCGATGAACACGTTCGCCGGCAGCGATAACGTGGAACGGCTTTGGTCGGAAGGGATCTCGCACGGCGAAATGATCCGGACCAATGCCGATCAGACGATGACGATCGATCCGTGCCGGCCGCTCGAATATCTTTTCCAGGGCAATGATCCGTCCGTACGCGTGGACGACTACATCAAGCTCCCGTATCGCCTCGGTGTCATCACGGCGAAGGGCGACAATCCGGTGAGTGCACTCTGCCGCCGGTAGTGTTACCATTTGCTCATGCACCGCACCCATTTCACCCGTCAAGCGATTACTACCACCATCATCCGGATGGTGGGCTGACGCTTGTCATCGCGACCCGCCTGGAGGCTGGTTCGCACCACAACCAGTCTCCACGGCCCAACCCAAGGAGACTTCATGGCACCCCATCCCCTCGAACGACTGATCCGCGCCGCCGATGCCGCCATCACGGCGGAGGATGTCGATGCGCTGATGGATTTTTATGCGGACGACGCCACGCTCGTCGTCAAGCCCGGACTGAACGTCACCGGCAAGGAGAACATTCGCGCCGCATTCGTGCGGATCGCCGACTACGTGCAGCACAGCCTCGTCGTCGGGCAGGGGCGGATGGAAGTCCTCGAAGGCGGGAATACCGCCCTCGTCGTCATGGAATCCACGCTCGCTTACGTGGAGGCGGGTGAGAAAGTGACCGTCACGCGGCGCGCGACGTATGTGTTCCGGCGTGAGGCCGACGGGCGCTGGGTGTGCACCGTCGACAATTCGTATGGGACGGCGTTGCTGGATTACCCGCCCACGTAACGCCGCTCGAACCGGCTGCCCAACCGCGTCAGCACTTCGTAGCCGATCGTCCCGGCCTGCGCCGCGACGGCGTCGACAGGCTGATGCGGCCCAAGCAGCTCGACGCTCATGCCCGGCTGCAGCCGCGCTTCGGGAATGCCGGTGACGTCCAGCGTGATGCTGTCCATCGACACGGTGCCTGCGATGGGTACGCGCACGCCGTCGATGTACGCATCGCCCCGGCCGGACAGGGCGCGCAGCCAGCCGTCCGCATAGCCGACGGCGATCGTGGCGAAGCGGCGCGTGCCGTCCGCCACGTAGCGCGCGCCGTAGCCGACCGCGTCGCCCGCTTCGATCGTCCTTACCTGCACGATGCGGGCATCCAGCGACACGGCCTGGCGCAGCGGGTTTGCATGACCCGGCTGCGGGTCGATGCCGTACAGCGCGGCGCCCGGACGCACCAGGTCGTAATGAAAATCGGGACCGAGGAACACGGCGGACGAGTTTGCGAGGCTCGCGGGCATGGCCGGGAATTGCGCGCGGATCGCGTCGAAGCGCTGGCGCTGGCGCGCGTTCATCGGGTGATCCGGCACGTCCGCGCAGGCCAGGTGGCTCATCAGGAGGACCGGTTCGAACGCGGCGAGCCAGTCGCGCGGGTCGCCCAGCGCGGCGAGATCGGCGGGCGAGAGGCCCATGCGCGACATGCCGCTGTCGACCTGCACCGCGGCGGGAAGACGGCGGCCGAGGCGCACACACAGGGCGCGCCATTCGCGCACCTGGCCCGGGTCGTTCAGCACCGGGGTCAAGCCGTGTTCGAGGAAGTCGGCGGCGGTGCCCGGCGGCGGGCCATGCAGCACGTAGGCCGTGCTGTCGGGCGGGACGATGTCGCGCAGACGGATGCCTTCGTCGACGTGGGCCGTGAAGAATACGCGGCAGCCCGCGCGCACGAGCGCGGGCGCGACGCGCACCATGCCGAGGCCGTAGGCATCGGCCTTCATCACGCCGGCGACGACGGCCCCGCCCGCGCGTTCCACCAGCAGGCGGTAGTTCGCCGCGACGGCATCCAGGTCGATCGTCAGGACGGCGCCGGCACGGGACGCTTGGGCGACGTGCGCGGGGTGAGCGACCGCGTTCATGCCTTGGCCAGCTCGGCGCGCACGTGCGGGGTGCGGGCGCCGGCGTAGCGGAACACGGCCAGGTCGTCGGCGTGGATGGCCGGGACCTTGCCGCTCACCAGGTCGGCGATGACGCTGGCCGAACCGCATGCCATCGTCCAGCCCAAGGTGCCGTGGCCCGTGTTGAGGAACAGGTTCTTCAGCGGCGTGGCGCCGACGATCGGGGTGCTGTCCGGCGTCATCGGACGCAGGCCCGTCCAGAAGGTGGCGCGCGCGACGTCGCCGCCGCCCGGGAACAGGTCGTTGACGACGAGTTCCAGCGTCTCGCGCCGGCGCGGATTCAGCACCTTGCTGTAGCCTGCGATCTCCGCCATGCCGCCCACGCGGATGCGGTCGTCGAAGCGGGTCACGGCAATCTTGTAGGTCTCGTCGAGGATCGTGGAGACCGGCGCCCTGGCCGCGTTGACGATCGGCACGGTGATCGAATAGCCCTTGAGCGGGTAGACGGGCACGCGGAACTGGTCCTTCAGCAGCAGGCGCGAATAGCTGCCCAGGGCCAGCACGTAGCGGTCCGCGGTCACGCGACCCTTGTCCGTCTGGACCCCGGCGATCTGGCCGTTGGCGATGTCGAGGCGTTCGATCGCGGTGTCGAACTGGAAGCGCACGCCGAGTTCGCGCGCCATCTGGGCGAGGCGCGTCGTAAATAGCTGGCAGTCGCCCGTCTCGTCGTTCGGCAGGCGGAGACCGCCGACCAGCTTGTCGCGCACGTTTCCCAGCGCCGGCTCGGCCTGCGCGAGCTGTTCGCGGCCGAGGACGTCGAACGCCACGCCGGCTTCCTTCAGCACCTCGATGTCCTTGGCGGCGCCGTCGAACTGGGCCTGCGTGCGGAACAGCTGCAAGGTGCCTTGCTGGCGGCCTTCGTAGGAAATGCCGGTCTCCGCGCGGAGCGCACGGATGCAATCGCGGCTGTACTCGGCCAGGCGTACCATACGTTCCTTGTTGACGGCGTAGCGGTCCGCATCGCAGTTTTTATACATCTCCCACATCCACTGCAGCTGGAAGAGGGAGCCGTCCGGCTGGATGGCCAGCGGCGCGTGGCGCTGGAACAGCCATTTGAACGCCTTCAGCGGAATGCCCGGCGCCGCCCACGGCGACGCGTAGCCCGGCGAGATCTGGCCGGCGTTGGCGAAGCTGGTTTCCAGGGCCGGACCCGGCTGACGGTCGATGACGGTGACGTCGTGGCCGGCCTTGGCCAGGTAATAAGCGGTGGTCACGCCGACCACGCCGCTGCCGAGTACGATGACGCGCATAGCTTTCCTTGTGTCTCTGTTATTCTAGAATTAGAAGATGTTTTTATTGTAGTGGCCAAAATGCGATAATTGTTTCGGTTTGCTATCAACTTTTCAGTGAAATATCATGCGCGTGCAAAAAGACTCGAACCGTGTGCTGGACCGCATCGACCTGCACATCCTCTCCATTCTGCAGGACGACGGCCGCATCGTGATGAAGGACCTGGCGGAACGCGTGGGCCTGTCGCTCACGCCCTGCATCGAGCGCGTGAAACGCATGGAGCGCGACGGCGTCATCGCCGGCTACCACGCGCGCGTGGCGCCGCGGGCGCTGGGGCTGCAGATCCTCGTGTTCGTGGAAATCACCTTGCGCCAGAAGTCGGAGCAGGCGTTCGAACGCTTCCGCCGCGCGATGCTGGCGATTCCCGAGGTGATGGAATGCCACCTCGTGTCCGGGGACTTCGACTACCTGATCAAGGCGCGCATTCCGGAGATGACGGAATACCGGAGACTGCTGGGCGAGATCCTGCACGTGGCGGATGGCGGCCAGTCGAAGAGTTACGTCGTGATGGAAGAGGTCAAGGAGACGCTGGCCGTGTCGATCGCGCGCTAGATGGATAGCCTGTTATGCTGAGCCGTATGACCACGTTTGGCCAGTGCCCGATAGGAAGGAAAATAAGATGAGCGACACAGAACGATCCAGGATTGCCGAATTGGCGTTTGAACTTGGCAAGGTGACCCGACGCGCAATGGATGGTACGGACCACAAGGCCACCCCTGTCGAGCTGACGAGGCTCGCGAACAATTTACTGGAGGCAGGCCACGAGAAGGTGGCGAACGATCTGCTCCTGCTGTTCGTGGCCGGTTTCGAAGAGGGCGATCCTCCCGAGCGGCGTACCCATCCGGAAAATCGCCAGTAGCAGGTTAGCGTAATGTTATCTTCCATCGGCCGATCAGGCGGACTAGAATAGGGAATTCGACGTCCATCGAGGGGGGCCATGATCAGCGCCGACATCCAGGCCCGGGTTCTGGAACTGTATCCATTGCTCGGCGGCTTGCAAGCGGAGCAGTTGCAACAGTTGCTGGCCCAGGCCAGCTATATGCGGGTGCCGAGCGGCGCACTCATGTTCGACGAAAACCAGCCGTGCATGGGTTTTCCGATGGTGATTTCCGGCAGCGCGCGGGTGATCAAATCGTCGCCTAGCGGCCGCGAACTGCATCTTTACCACGTAATGCCCGGCGAAACCTGCATCCTGACCAGCAGCTGCCTGTTATCGAATGCGCCTTATCAGGCACGCGGGGAAGCGCATGAGGAACTCGAGCTGGTGGTATTGCCGCCGGGCTCGTTCAAGCTGTTGTTCGGACAGCTCGAGCCCTTCCGCAACCAGGTGTTCAACCGTTTTTCGGAGCGTTTGACCGAGTTGATGAACCTCGTCACCGCTGTTGCCTTCCAAAAACTCGACCAGCGCCTCGCCGCGCTGTTGCTGTCCAAGGTAAATCCCGTCGCCATGACCCACCAGGCCATTGCCGACGAGTTGGGCAGTTTCCGCGAGCTCGTCAGCCGTCTCCTCAAGGATTTCGAACACAAGCGCTGGGTCAGGCTGGAGCGGGGATATGTCCACGTGCTCGATGGCGACGCCATCAGGAAATTCGTCGCGATGTGACCACGTCGGTAAGCTTTATCACCGAGTTCTTCGGCGCGTCTGGTGGACACTTGCGGTCAGGCTGTTCGACGCCCTCGACCGATTCCATCACAGGAGATTGCCATGTCGCTTCGCATTAACGACCTCGCCCCGGACTTTACCGCCCAGACCACGCACGGCCCGTTGCGCTTCCACGACTGGATCGGAGAGCAGTGGGCAATCCTGTTCTCGCACCCGAAGGATTTCACGCCGGTCTGCACGACGGAGCTGGGCTATATGGCTCGCATCGAACCCGAATTCGCACGCCGCAACGCCAGGCTGATCGGCCTGTCCGTCGACCCGGTGGACAATCATGCCCGCTGGGTCGCCGATATCGAGGAGACCCAGGGCGCCCGGGTCAGCTATCCGATGATCGGCGACACCGACCTGGCGGTGGCGAAGCTGTACAACATGCTTCCCGCCGAAGAGCCGGGCACGTCCGACGGCCGCACCGCTGCCACCAATGCGACCGTGCGCTCCGTCTTCGTGATCGGTCCGGACAAGCGCATCAAGCTGATGCTGACCTACCCGATGACCACCGGGCGCAATGTCGACGAAATCCTGCGCGTGCTCGATTCGATGCAGCTCACCGCCCGGCACAAGGTGGCGACGCCCGTGAACTGGAAGCCTGGCGACGACGTCATCATCACGCCGGCCGTCAGCGATGACGAAGCGGCGCAAACCTTCCCCGGCTTCAAGACCGTCAAGCCTTACCTCCGCACGACCACGCAGCCGGCGTGATCGGCCCGGCCCAGGAGACTGCCATGATCTTCCGCCAGCTGTTCGATGCCGCGTCGTCCACCTACACTTACCTGCTCGGAGACGGCGGCGCGGCGCTGCTGATCGATCCCGTCTACGAGCACGTACCTCGCGATCTCGCGCTCGTGGAGGAATTGGGCCTGCAACTGATCGCCACGCTCGACACCCACGTCCACGCCGACCACGTCACCGGCGCCTGGCGCATGCACCAGCGCTGCGGCAGTGCGATCGCCGTGGCCGAGGCCGCGGGGACGACACTGGCGACGCGGCCCCTGCGGCACGGCGATCGCATCCGGTTCGGCAGCCGCCACCTGGACGTGCGTGCCACGCCCGGCCATACGGACGGCTGCCTGACGTACGTGCTCGACGACGAGAGCATGGCGTTCACCGGCGACAGCCTGTTGATCCGGGGATGCGGGCGCACCGACTTCCAGCACGGCAGCGCACCCCGGCTGTTCGCTTCGGTGCGCGAGCAGATCCTCACGCTTCCCGCGGACTGTCTCCTGTATCCGGCCCACGATTATCGTGGGGTGACCGTCACCAGCGTGGCGGAGGAGCGGCGCTATAACCCGCGCCTGGGCGGCGAAGTGGACGTGGGCGACTTCACCGGTTATATGAATGCCCTGAACCTGCCCCATCCCAAGATGCTGGCACAGGCCGTACCGGCCAATCTGCGCTGCGGCCAGCCGGAAGACGGCGCGCCGGCGCCCGACGTGCCGGCCTGGGCGCCGCTGACGCTGCGCTTTTCAGGGGTATGGGAAATCGAGCCGCTCGCCCTGCTCGAACACGCAGCCCAGGTGCAAATCCTGGACGTGCGTGAAGCGCCCGAATTCATCGACAAGCTGGGCCACTTGCCGAACGCGCGCCTGATTCCCTTGTCGCAGCTCGGCGCGCACCTCGCCGAGCTCGATCGCGATCGGCCCATCGTCACCGTGTGCCGCGCGGGCATCCGCTCGGCCCAGGCCTGCGTACTGCTGGCAAAGGAGGGATTTGCCCAAGTCGCGAACCTGGCGGGCGGGATGTTGCGCTGGAAAATCGAAGGGCTTCCGGTGGCGTCCGAGCCCGAGCGTCACTCCGCCTGATACAGCGGCAACGTCAGCTTCACCGGCCGGACATCCATGCGCACGCGGTACACGGAATAGGTATCGGCCCGGTTCGACTCCCAGCCCTCGCTCTCGGGCGTGCGCGTAAAGATGAATTCGAAACCGCGGTCCGCAGCAAGCCCGGCGGGGTCGCCGAACGCGATGCCGGTGGCGCGGGTCTGGTCGCTGTCGCACAGCTTCATCAGGAGGTCGACGACGGCCGTGTTGCCGAGGATGTCCGGGGCGAACAGGGTGCCGCGGTACGACGGATCGGCCGGATCGACTTTTGCCTTGTCCGGGCCGGGGGTGAAGCGGCCGCCCGCCGGGTCGTAGCGGTCGCCGCTGTCCAGGTAGCTGATGCGGGCGCCCGTCACGTTGAAGCCGGTGCGCGCGGCGTCCACGCTGGCCTGGTCGAGATCGAGCAGCAGCGCACCCTTGTAGCCGATGACGGCGATCGACCGGTCCGGCGCGACGACGGCCGCCGTGTTCTCGTCGATGCCGAGGCCGAGCCGGTAGTGCTTGGCCAGCATCACGGGCAGCATGCGGGCGAAGCGGCCGCGGATCAGCAGGTGCTGGTCGACGAACACGTCGTCGCCGATGAAGCCGAGGCCCGGCGCGATGTCGCGCCCGTCCGTGATGCCGTCGCGCAGCGTCGGCAGCGGCGCGCGGCCTTCGTAGAACATCGTCTTGCTCATGATGGCCGCGCCGGCGCTCGTGCCCGCGATGACGCCGCCGCGCCGGTACATGTCCCACACCGCGTCCAGCACGGCGCTGTTGCCGCCGTCGGCATGGCGCAGCGCGGCCGTGATGCGGCCCTGGTCGCCGCCGACGAAGAACGCGCCGCCGGCCGCGCGCACGCTGGCGGCCAGTTGCGGGTCGTCCGCAGCCTTGCGCACGTCGGTGCCGGCCAGTTTCGCGGCCAGCGGCACGACGAAGGGGCGGGCGCCGTAGCCGGCCAGGATCTCGGCCGTCAAGCGGCCGGAGCGCTCCGGATTGCCGGCCGCGGTCGGGAACACGGCGATGCGCGCGCCGGGGCCGCCCGCCAGCTCCACGATCTTTTTCCACACGGGTGCGTTGTCGGCCCGCAGCGCGCCGCCGGCGATCACGAGCGTACCCTTGCCCGGGCCCGCGGGTGCCTGCGCGTCCGCGCGTGCGACGGCCGGTGCCAGGCTGATGCTCAGCGCGAATGCGAGGGGAAGAACAGGGAAGCGGATCGGCATGGCGGTCGTCTCGAAGCGGTTGGGAACAGTCATCATCATACCCGTGCCCGGCCTTGCGGCCAAAGCCGGTATCATCGGGGTATGCACTCAGATTGGAGCAAGAATGTTGATCGTGACCCACAGCGGTAAATTCCACGCGGACGATGCGTGGGCGGTGGCCGTCCTGCTGTTGTTGTACCCGGACGCGGAGCTCGTGCGCACGCGCGACCCGGCCATCATCGCGAGGGCCGACGTCGCGATCGACGTGGGCGGCGAATGGAACCCGGCCGCCGGCCGCTTCGACCACCACCAGAAGGGATTCGACGGCGCCCGCGCGAGCGGCGTGCCCTATGCCAGCGCCGGCCTCGTGTGGCGCGAGTACGGCGCGCGCTGCGTGGAGCTGCTGGCGGAACGGCACACCGGCTACAAGTTGTCGGACGAGGCGGCGCAGCAGATGGCGTACGCGATCGATGCGGACGTCGTGCAATACCTCGACCTGTCCGACGTGGGCGCGGCCCGCAACGCGCCGGGGAGCTATGGCCTGTCCGCCATCGTGTCCGGCTTCAATCCGAACTGGCTCGACGAGCAGCGGCTGGGCTATGGCCCGGCGGCCGAAGCCTACCGCGACCAGCAGTTCCGGCGCGTGCTGGGCCTGCTGACGGACCTGATGATCAACGCGGTCAAGTACCGCGTGGGCGCGCAGCTCGCGGTCGAGCAGGTGCGCCATGCCGAGGTGCTCGAAGGCGGCCGCGTGCTGTTCCTCAAGAATGCGGCGCTGCCGTGGACGGCCATCGTGCGCAAGGAAATGCCGAAGGTACTGTTCGTCATCAGCTACAGCCTGGCGGAGCAGCGGCACATGATCCACACCGTGCCGGTCAGCGCGGAGAGTTTCGATGCGCGCGCCGACCTGCCGGCGGCCTGGGCCGGTTTGCGCGACGCCGACCTGGCGGCCGTCACGGGCGTGCCGGATGCGGGCTTTTGCCACAACGGCCTGTTCATCGCGGCGGCGAAGTCGTTCGAAGGCATCCTCGAGATGGCGCGGCAGGCGTTGCGCGAGGTGGATGCGCAGCGGGCGGGCACGGCGGTGTGACAATCTGTGTAACTTTCTCGGTTTCGCGGATGTCACAATAGCCGCCTCGACGTGTAACAGGAGCAGACATGATCAAGGTGACGCTGGATGCCCTTCCCAATAATGGCCTTGCGTTCGAAACGGCGCGCATCACGGCAACGCTGGCGTCCGATGGCGAGGACTTGCGGTCAGTGACTTACCAGTGGCTGGCCGACGGCCAGGTCGTGGCGACGACGTCCGTCAACGAGTTCAGTGCCGCCGAGGCGCAGGTCGGCAAGGCGATCACCGTCAACCTGGTCTACAACGACCCGGCCGGTGTGGAACACAAGGTCGCGGGCGCCAACAGCCTGACCGTGCTCGACGTGAACGACCGTCCCACGGGCTGGATCGAGGTCGTGTCCGCCCAGAAGGCGCAGTACCTGTTCCTCGCTGGTAACAACCTGCAGGATGCCGACGGCATGGGTACCGTGACCTACCAGTGGAAGGTCGATGGCCAGGCGATCTCCGGCGCCACCGGGACCGAGTTCCAGGCAACGCCGGACCAGGCGGCCCGGCACGTCGAAGTGGTCGCGAGCTGGACCGATGGCCGCGGCCATGCGGAGTCCGTGTCGAGCGACGACAAGTCGTTCCTGTGGCCGAGCCACTGGGGCACGGCGGACGTCACGGGGACGTTCGCGCCGGGTCAGACGCTGCATGCGGCCGTGACCGATCCGGAGGGCTTCGACAAGGCGTATTACAGCTGGGATACGAGCACGGACGGCAAGACGTGGACGCCGGTCCTCGGGGCCACCAGCGCCGACCTGAAGCTGGGCGCCACCGTGCCGGAGCTGTTGCGCGCGAATATCGTTTACGCGGACAACCGCGGCAATATCGAGAATCACCGCCTCGTGTATGGCGGTGCCGGCGACGATACCGTCGAGACGGGCGCCGGCGATCGGATGTGGCTCGGGGCCGGCAACGACACGATCGTCTACGGGCGGCCGTCTGGCACCATCGATGCCGGCGCCGGCCTCGACACATTCGTGTCCGCGGGCAATCTCTACATGTCGCACACGCCCGGACCGGGCGCGGGTACGACCAACGTCTGGAACGAAGGTGCGACCGGCGCCGTGCTCGTCGGCGTCGAGCGCGTCATTCTCGGCACGTCCGGCACGGCTTTCGACACCGACGGCGCCGCCGGCCAGGCCTACCGCCTGTACCAGGCCGCGTTCGACCGCACACCCGACAACTTCGGCATCGGCTTCTGGATCAGCCAGCTCGACAAGGGCATCCCCCTGCTGGACGTGGCGAACGCATTCGTCGGTTCGGCCGAGTTCAAGGACAAGTACGCCAAGGCGACGACGAACGCGGCGCTGGTCGACCAGTTCTACGCCAACATCCTGCACCGCGCGCCCGACCCCACCGGGCAGGCGTTCTGGACGGGTGTGCTCGACAAGCACCTGGCGACCCTCGCCGACGTGCTCGTGCATTTCAGCGAAAGCCCGGAAAACGTGGCGGCGCTCATCGGTACGATCGAGAACGGAATCAGTTATCTTCCTTACACGGGACACTGAGCGAAGGCGCACGTGCCATTACGATTTCGTCAAATGGTTGTGGTTTTTTGGTGCGAAATCACCAAAAACTGACGGAGATTCATGGTGGTCTTTACACCGGCGGGCGGTTCGCGTCTAGAATTTCCCAAAAGAATCAACCTTTTTGGGATGGGACATGAAATCGGTTCAGCAGGAAGTCGACGAGCGCAGCAACCTTACGGGCACGAACAAATTCGAGCTTTTGCTTTTCCGTCTGGGCGGCGACGCCGGCGGCGAGCACAGCGAGCTGTTCGGCATTAACGTCTTTAAAATCCGCGAGATCGTCGCCATGCCGACGATCACCAAGGTGGCCGGTGCGCCCGACCATGTCCTCGGCGTGGTCAACCTGCGCGGCCAGATCATCCAGGTGCTCGACCTGCCGGGCATCGCCGGTGTCACGCCGAAGACCGGCCTGAACATCATGCTGGTGACCGAATTCGCGCGCACCACGCAGGCGTTCGCCGTGGAGAGCGTGGAAGAAATCGTGCGTCTCGACTGGACGCAGGTGATGTCGGCCGAGAAGAGCGCCGGCAGCGGCATGGTCACGAGCATCGCGCGCCTGGAAGCGGCGGACGGCCAGCCGGCCCGCCTTGCCCAGGTACTGGACGTCGAGACCATCCTGCGCAACCTGAATCCGGACGCGCACACGGAGAACATCGAACAGGCCGTCGGCGGCAAGATGAAGCTGAAGCCGGGCGCCGTGATCCTGGCGGCGGACGATTCGGTCGTCGCGCGCGCGCTGATCGAGCAGGGCCTGGACGCCATGGGCCTGCCGTTCGTGATGACCAAGAGCGGCAAGGAATGCTGGGACCAGCTGAACCACATCGCCGAAGCGGCGGAAGCCGAAGGCAAGACCGTGCACGACAAGGTCGCCCTCGTGCTGACCGACCTCGAGATGCCGGAAATGGACGGCTTTACCCTGACCCGGAACATCAAGTCGAACGCGCGCTTCGGCAACATGCCGGTCGTGATCCACTCGTCGCTGTCCGGCACGACGAACGAGGAACACGTCAAGAACGTCCGTGCGGACGCCTATGTCGCCAAGTTCTCGGCCGAGGACCTGTCGCGTACCCTGCGCACGCTGCTGCGCCAGTAATTCTCCCCATCCGGGCCGGCGCCATGCCGGCCTGCGCCTCCCGCCCCACTCTGAGTTGTTGATGGGCAACACCCCAAGCTGAATTTGCGTAGGCCTTGTCCTGCGGAAATAGTCATGCCGCATAATATGAGCTCAGGGTGCTGTTTCCCACCTTTTCAGAATCCCATGCCACAGCCGACATCGTTTATCGCGAGCATTTGGACCACGGATACGCAGGGCGTCTGCACGTCCGTCGTCGACCACGGGCGGGGCGTGCTGCCGCCGTTCGCCGCCGGCACGCGCCTGCCGGACTGGCTGCGCGCCCATGCCACTGATCGGCAGGCGGCAGATCGCGCCGCGGCAGCGCTGGCGCGGCACGCGGCGTTCGACGAAGAGGTCGGGATCCGTTGCGCCGATGGGGCTCTGCGCAGGGTCGTCGTGTCCGGGCTGCCGGGCAGGAATGCTGGCGGGTGGTCCGGTGCATTCGCCGACGTCACGGAGCAGAAGGCGACGCTCGACCGCGCACTGCGCAGCGAAGCGGAGCACCGCCTCATCGTCGACCACAGCATCGACCTGATCGCCCATTGCGGCGTCGACGGCCGCTACATCCACGTGTCGCCGTCGTACACGAGCGTGGTGGGCTGGCAGGTGGAGGAGATGGTGGGGTGCAGCGTCCTCGATTTCCTCCATCCCGGCGACCGGGCCGCAGCGGCGGAAGCTCTCGCACGCATCCTCGCCGGCGGGGACATTGCCGAGGTGGTCGAAGTGCGCAAGCGGCACCGCGACGGCCATTACGTCACGCTCGGGTCCAAGGTCCGCAAGGTCGCAGATCCCGTCACCGGTACCGTGTTCGGGGCCGTCCTCGTGTCGCGCGACATCACGCGCGAAAAGGAGATGCTGCACCGCGTGGAGGATGCGCATGCGCGCGTCCGCACGATCCTGGAAAGCATCGAGGATGGTTTCTTCTCGGTCGACCGCGACTGGAAGATCACGTACGCCAACTCGCTGGCCGTCAAGTTCGCCGGCGTCGAGCCGGGTTCGGCGCTGGGCACGGTCCTGTGGGACCTGGAGTACGGGCCGGCCGGCACCGAAATCGGCGAGCTCTATCGCCGTGCGATGGCGACGGGCGAGAACGCGTCGGTCGAAACGTTTTTCGAACCGGTTGGCGTGTGGCTCAGCGTGCGCGTGTATGCGCACGAGGAAGGCCTGTCGGTCTTCTTCCACGATATCACGGACCGCAAGCGCGCCGAGGAGCGGCTGGAGCAGCTGGCCACGCGCGACGATCTCACGGGCCTGCCGAACCGCGCCTGGTTGAACGGCCATCTGCGGTCGATGCTGGGCCAGGTCCGCGGCGAAGCCGAAACCACCGTGCTGTTCATCGACCTGAACCGCTTCAAGGAAGTCAACGATTCGCTGGGCCACGCGGCCGGCGACCATCTGCTGCGCGAGGTGGGCTTGCGGCTGCAGTCGTGCCTGCGTCCGGGCGACGTCGTGGCGCGGCTGGGCGGCGACGAATTCGTCGTGGCGGCCCATTGCGCGGGCCGCGACGCGGCCGCCGGCATTGCGCAGCGCCTGCTGACGACGCTGACCAATCCGTTCCACATCGATGGGCTGGAGATGTGCGTGGGCGCGGCGATCGGCATCAGCCTGTCGGGCCCGGACGGCGCCACGCCCGAGCTGCTGTTCCAGAACGCGGATACGGCGATGTACAAGGCAAAGGCGCTGGGCGCCAGTTCCTACCAGTTCTTCGAGCCCGAGATGAGCGTGGAAGCGCGCCGTCGGCTGCAGGTGGAAACGGCGCTGCGGCGCGCGCTGGAGCTGGGCCAGTTCGAACTGCACTACCAGCCGCGCGTCGACGTGCGCAGCTTCCGGCTGCGCGGGGTGGAAGTCCTGCTGCGTTGGCAGCATCCGGAACTCGGGCAGGTGACGCCGTTCGAATTCATCCCGATCGCGGAAGAGCGCGGCCACATCGAGGCGATCGGCCGCTGGGTGCTGCGCGAGGCCTGCCGCGTCGGCAAGCGGCTCTCGGACAAGTACGGGACGCAGCTGCACGTGTCCGTGAACGTGTCGGCGCGCCAGCTGCGGTCGGCGGAGCTCGTGGCCGACGTCGAACAGGCGCTGCGCGAGTCCGGTTTCGCGCCGCGCGCGCTGGAACTGGAGCTGACGGAGAGCGCGCTGATCGACGACATCGAACAATCCGTCGACGTGCTGCACCGCCTCAAGCGCCTCGGCGTCAAGCTGGCGCTGGACGATTTCGGCACCGGCTATTCCAGCCTGTCGTACCTGAAGCGCTTCCCCGTCGACGTGCTGAAACTGGACCGCTCGTTCTTCCTGGAAGCGTGCCCGAACGGCGACGAGTTCGTCGGCGCGCTCGTCCACATGGCGCATGCGCTGGGGCTGACCGTGGTCGCGGAAGGCATCGAGACGGAAGAGGTGATGAAGACGCTACGCGCGTGCCGCTGCGACGAGGCGCAGGGCTACCTGTTCGCGCGGCCGATGGCGCTGCCGGAGTTCGACAAGTTCCTGCAGTGCGAGGTGCCGGGGGTGCGGGCCGCCTGACATCCCCGTGCGCGCCGCCTCAGCGCGCGTAGCTGGGCTTCTTCGGATCGTACGTCCAGCCGGGCACGAGGTAGCGCATTGCCATCGCGTCGTCGCGCGCACCGCCGGCCACCTTCTTGTACAACTCGTGCGCTGCCGCGATGCGCTCCATGTCCGGCTGGATACCGAGGCCCGGCGCATCCGGCACGGCGACCTGGCCGCCCACGATCTTCAGCGGTTCCGTCGTCAGGCGCTCGCGGCCTTCCTGCCAGATCCAGTGCGTGTCGATCGCCGTGATGTCGCCCGGCGCGGCGGCGGCGCAGTGCGTGAACATCGCCAGCGACACGTCGAAGTGGTTGTTCGAATGCGATCCCCACGTCAGGCCCCAGTCGTGGCACAGCTGCGCGAGGCGCACGGAGCCCTGCATGGTCCAGAAGTGCGGGTCGGCGAGCGGGATGTCGACGGCGCCCAGCAGGTGCGAGTGCGCCATCTGGCGCCAGTCCGTCGCGACCATGTTCGTCGCCGTGCGGATGCCGGTGGCGCGCTTGAACTCCGCCATGATCTCGCGGCCCGAATAGCCGTTCTCCGGACCGCACGGGTCTTCCGCATACGACAGCACATGGCCCTGGCCCTTGCACGCGGCAATCGCCTCCGCCAGCGACCAGGCGCCGTTCGGGTCCAGCGTCGCGCGCGCATCCGGGAAGCGCCGCTTGATGGCGGCGACCGCCGCGATCTCGTCTTCCGGCCGCATCACGCCGCCTTTCAGCTTGAAGTCGCGGAAGCCGTACTTGTCGACGGCGGCGGATGCCAGGTCGGCGATGCTCTCCGGCGTCAACGCTTCCTCGTCGCGCACCTTGTACCAGCCGTCCTTCGCAGCCTCGCCGTCGTACGGAAGATCCGTCTGCGTGCGGTCGCCGATGTAGAACAGGTACGCCAGCATCGTCACGTGCGTGCGCTGCTGGCCGTTGCCGAGCAGTTCGCACAGCGGCACCGCGAGGTGCTGGCCCAGCAGGTCCAGCAGCGCCGCTTCGACGGCGGTCACCACGTTTTCCAGGCGCAGGTTGATTTCGTGCGGCTGCTTCATGACGGCTTCCTCGGCGCGCGACGTCACCTGGTGGCTCACGCCGGAGATCGCCGTCCGGAGGACGTTCAGCGTGCGGTTGTAGCGCGCCACTTCCGTGCCCGTCACGAGCGGCACGAGCCGCTCCAGCGCGCGCAGGATGCCGTTCGACCCGGGTACCTCGCCCATGCCGGTGTTCCCGGCGCTGTCCTTCAGCAGGACGAGGATACGGGTGAAGCAGGGCGCGTGGGCGCCGCACAGGTTCAGCAGCATGCTGTCGCGGCCGGCCACGGGGATCACCTGCATCTCGGTGACGATCGGGCTGGCGGCGCGCTGGATGAGGGGCATCTTCTTGGTCTCCTGTGATGACGGGCATATCGAAAAAATATATCTGGTTGCCCGTAACATTGATCTAAACTAGAATGGTAGCGCAACCATTTGCCCAGTGTGAAGGAATAACGATGTCGCGTCAATCGATTCTGGCTACCAGCCTCCTGTGTCTCTCCCTCGGCGGGTGTGCCGCCATCGCCGTCCAGACGCCTGCCGGCGAGTACTGGGTCGCCTCCTGGGGCAGTGCCCAACTGGTGCCGGAAGGCCAGAACGAACTGCCCGCCGGGCAGTGGCAGGACGCCAGCCTGCGCCAGGTCGTGCGCGTGTCTCTGAGCGGGCGCGAGCTGCGCGTCAGGTTCTCCAATGTGTTCGGCACGGCGCCGCTCGTGATCGACGCCGGCAGCGTCGCGCTGGCCACCGCGCCGGGCAAAGCCGACGTGGACGCCGCCAGCCTGCGCCCGCTGCGTTTCGGCGGCGCGGCATCCGTCACGATTCCCGCCGGCGCGGAATATGTGAGCGATCCCGTGGAGCTGCCGCATGCCGCTGGCGCGGACCTCGCCATCTCGCTGCACTTCGCCAAGGCGCCGGCACGCCAGACGGGGCACCCGGGGGCGCGCGCGACGAGCTTCCGCGTACCGGGCAACCAGGTACAGGTCGCAAGCTGGCCGCAGACCGACACGTTCACGCGCTGGTACCAGATCACCGGCGTCGAGGTCAGGAACAGCGCCGCCGCGCACACCGTCGTGGCGATCGGCGACTCGATCACGGACGGCTATGGCGTGAACCCCGACACGTATGCGCGCTGGACGGACGGTCTCGCCGTGCGCCTGCGGGCCGCCGGCATGACGGACGTCGGGGTCGTGAACGCGGGCATCGGCGGCGGCCGCATGCTGCGCGACGGCCTGGGGCCGAATCTCGTGTCCCGCTTCGAACGCGACGTGCTGGCGCGGCCCGGCGTCTCCCACGCCATCGTCATGATCGGCGTGAACGACTTCGGCGTGCAGCACCGGAACAAGGAAGACACGCCGGCGGCACGCGCGGCCCTGCTGGACGACCTGAAACAGGCGTACCGCCAGATCGTCGCGCGCGCCCATCTGCAAGGCGTGTGCGTGCTGGGGGCCACGATCAGCCCGTACGGCGGCAGCGGCTATTACGCGCCGGGTGCCGAGAACGAAGCGGACCGCATCGCGTACAACACGTGGATCCGCAGCGCCGGCGTCGTCGACGGCGTCGTCGACTTCGACGCGGCCCTGCGCGACCCGGCGCAGCCGGACCGGCTGCTGAAGGCGCTCGACAACGACGGCCTGCACCCGTCGACCGCCGGCTACAAGGCGATGGCGGACGCCGTCCCGCTGGAACAGCTCAGGACGTGCCGCATCGCGCGCTGAACACCCATAAAACAATCAGGAGACTTATGAAATCACTCGTCGCCGCCGCGGCGCTGGCGCTGGCGGCCGCGCATCCGGCCTGGGCGCTGGGCGAACGGCCCTTCGTTTATTTCGAGCCCGGCAAGGACGCCGTCGTGCTCGCGCGCCCGGGCCACGCCGCGCGCATCGTCGTCGACGCGAACGAATCCAGGGGCGTGCGCCGCGCGGCGGCCGACCTGCAGGCGGACATCGAACGCGTGTCCGGTACGCGCCCCGCGCTGCTGGCGTCCGCCGGCGCCGTGCCGAAGGGATCGGACCTCGTCATCGTCGGCACGCTCGGACAAAGTGCGCTGATCGACCGTCTCGCGCGCGCGAACAAAATCGATGCGCAGGCCGTGCGCGGCAAATGGGAAGGCTATCTCGTGCAGACGGTGCGCAATCCGCTGCCGGGCGTGGCGCGCGCGCTCGTCATCGCGGGCAGCGACCGGCGCGGCACGATTTTCGGGCTGTACACGGTGTCCGAACAGATCGGCGTCTCGCCCTGGAACTGGTGGGCCGACGTGGCGCCCGCCAAGCATGACGTGCTCGCCGTGGCGGCCGGTACGCGCGTGGCCGACTCGCCCGTCGCGCGCTACCGCGGCATCTTCCTGAACGACGAGGCACCGGCGCTGTCCGGCTGGGCGAAGGAAAAGTTCGGCGGTTTCAACCACAAGTTCTACGGCAAACTGTTCGAGCTGATCCTGCGCATGCGCGCCAACTACCTGTGGCCCGCGATGTGGGGCAATGCGTTCTACGACGACGATCCGGAAAACGGTCCGCTCGCCGACGAGATGGGCATCGTGATGGGTACGTCGCACCACGAACCGCTGATGCGCGCCCATGCGGAGTGGAAAAAGTACGGCAAGGGAGCGTGGGACTACAACCGCAATGAACAGGTGTTGCGCGAATTCTGGCAGCAGGGCCTGGACCGTTCGAAGGACTGGGACAAGGTCATCACGCTCGGCATGCGCGGCGATGGCGACGAGCCGATGTCCGAGGAGTCGAACGTCGCGCTGCTGCAGCGGATCGTGGCGGACCAGCGCGCGCTGATCGCCAAGACGACCGGCAAACCGCTGCCCCAGGTGCCGCAGGTGTGGGCGCTGTACAAGGAGGTGCAGGAGTATTACGAGAAGGGCATGCGCGTGCCCGACGACGTCACCTTGCTCTGGTGCGACGACAACTGGGGCAATATCCGCCGCCTGCCGACCGCGGAGGAGCGCAAACGCAGCGGCGGCGCCGGCATCTACTACCACTTCGATTACGTCGGCGGGCCGCGCTCGTACAAGTGGATCAACGTGACGCCGCTGCCGAAGGTGTGGGAACAGATGCATCTCGCGTGGCGCCTCGGCGCGGACCGGCTGTGGGTCGTGAACGTGGGCGACCTGAAGCCGATGGAAGTGCCGACGGAGTTCTTCCTCACCTACGCCTGGAACCCGGCCGCGTGGCCCGCGTCGCGCCTGCCCGAGTACCTGAAGCTGTGGGCGACGCGCGAATTCGGCGCGGAGAATGCGACCGAGATCGCCGATATCGTCGAGACCTACGCCCGCTACAACGGCCGCCGCCGGCCGGAGCAGCTGGAGCCGGGTACGTACAGCGCGACGAACTACCGCGAGTCCGAGCGCATCGTCGCCGACTGGCGCGACCTGGCCACTCGTGTCGAGCGTGTCAAAGCGAAGCTGGCCCCGGCGCAGAAGGACGCGTTCTTCCAGCTGGTGGAGCATCCCGTGCGCGCAGCGGGCACGCTGGGCGACCTGTATGCGACGGTGCAGGCCAATCGCGTGCACGCGCAGCAGGGCCGCGCCGACACGAACGACCTCGCGGCGCGCGCGCGCGACCTGTTCGCGCAGGACGCCGCGATCTCGCGCGAGTACCATGCGATCAATGGCGGCAAGTGGAACCACATGATGGCGCAAACGCACATCGGCTACACGAGCTGGCGCGACCCGGCCGCGAATATCATGCCCGAAGTGCGCGCCATCGCCGTGCCGGCGGCGCCCGCGCTGGGCGTGGCGGTGGAGGGCAGCGAGGCCGCGTGGCCGGCGGCGCGGGACCTGCGCCTGCCCCCGTTCGAACCGTTCGACAAGTCCAACCGCTACATCGAGGTCTTCGACCGCGGCGCCGCACCGCTGGCGTGGACCGCGCGTGCCGACCAGCCGTGGATCGTGCTGGGCGAGTCGTCCGGCACGACGGACAAGTCGCAGCGGATCCTCGTCGACGTGCGCTGGGACCAGGTGCCTGCGGGCGCGACGTCCGGCCGTGTGCTGGTGAGCGGTCCCGAGGGCCAGCAGGCCACGGTCGAGGTTCCGCTGCGTCATGGGGACCAGCGCGGCGCGCAGGTTGCCGGGTTTGTCGAGACGGGCGGCGCAATCGCCATCGAGGCGGAACACTACGGCCGCGCGCTGGCACCGGCCGGCCGCGAATGGTTGCGCGTGCCGGGCCTGGGCCGCACCTTGTCCGGCATGACGACCCTGCCGGTGGACGCGCCCGCGCTGGCGCCGGGGGACGGCATGCGCCTGGAGTACGACGTGTATCTGTTCGAGCCGGGCAAGGTGAACGTGCAGGCGACGCTGGCTCCTACGTTGAAATTCCGGCCGGGACCCGGATTCCGCTACGCCGTCTCCATCGACGACGAAGCGCCGCGCATCGTCGACGTACATGCGGACGCGTCGCTGCAGCACTGGGAAAGAATCGTCACGGACGGCGTCGCGCAATTCACGACGGCGCACGACGTGAAGGTCGCGGGACGCCACACGTTGAAGTTCTGGGCACTGGATCCGGGCCTGGTGCTGCAGCGTGTCGTGATCGATGCGGGCGGACTGAAGCCGAGCTATCTCGGTCCGCAGGAAAGCCCGCTGGTCAAGGCGGACTAATCGGAATGGACGACGCGCAGCCCGCCCTTGCGGTCGGGCAGCCACACTTCGGCGAGGTCGGAACTGACGTCGAAGAACCCCAGCTCGTGCTTCGCCGCGAGCCGGTGCACGGCTTCCCAGGCCGCATCGATGCGGTCCCAGTCGAGGAACGAGATGTACAAGACCGTCCGTCCGATCGTGTAGTCGGTGCCGGATTCCGGCTCGTCCACGCCGGCGGGCGCGGGCGGAAATTCCGCGGCCAGGTCCGCATGAAACGCTCGCAGCGCGGGCGTGGCCACGGCCGGGTCGTCGTAGTCGTGGTCCTCGTTCCACTCTGTCTGTGCCTCGTACCAGTCGAGGAAGGCGGGGCGTTTGAAAGGGGCGGCGTCGGGGGCGAACACCATCAGGTCGAAACTCATCGTGCGGGTCTTTCAAGGCGATTCATCGGTCAGGCATGACGATACACGCCGCCCGCGTGTGGCGCAAATGCCGAAAATCCGGCAATCCGTACGCTCGACTGGTCCCGGCGGTGCAAAAAAGTTAATATGCTGAGCCTGCCCGTCCCGAACCCATCGCCCATTGGAGCCCACATGACTTCCACGCTGAAATCCAAGGCCGCACCTGCCTTGCTCGCCCGCGCTTTGCTCGCCATCGCTCCGCTGCTCTTCGCCGAGGCGGCGCACGCCGGTCCCAAATACACGTACAGCTACGTGGGATCGCCGTCCACGCCCGTGCGTGCAAAACCGGTGTCGTGCATCGCCACGGCGTGCACGCCGTCCGTCGTGCTGATGGGCGGCGGCTACGACGTGGCCGAGGCATTCCGCTGGATGATCGCGCAGGCCGGCATCAACAAGGCCGCCGGCGGCCGCTTCGTCATCCTCCGCGCGACGGGCAGCGATGCATACAATCCGTACGTCTACAGCCGCATCGGCACGGTCGATACGACGACGTCGCGCAATTACGAGAATGTCGGCGGCATCGACCTCGGCGTGACGTCCGTCGAGACGCTCGTGATCCCGAGCCGCACCGCCGCGGCGGATCCGTTCGTGCTGGACGTGATCTCGAAAGCGAGCGCCATCTTCATCGCGGGCGGCGACCAGGCCGATTATTACCAGTACTGGCAAAGCACGCCGCTGGCCGACGCACTGCAGCGCGCCGTCAACGCGGGCATCCCGATCGGCGGCACGAGCGCCGGCAATGCGATGCTGGGCCAGTACGCGTTCGCGGCGTTGAACGATACCGTGACGTCCGACGAGGCGCTCGCCAATCCGTTCAACCGCTACATGACGATCGATCCGCTCAATACGTCGTCCGGCAAGTTCATCCAGACCGGCAGCTTCATCAGCATTCCCGGCCTGGAAAAGACGATCACCGACGACCATTTCAATACGCGCGACCGCCTTGGCCGGTTGATCGGTTTCGTGTCGCGCATCGGCGACGGTTGCCCGGGCGGCGTGGAACGGTACGACCAGGTGCTGGGTATCGGCGTCGACGAGGAGACGGCGGTGCTGGTGTCCGGCCCGCGCGGCAGCGTCAAGGCGCAGCTGGTCGCCAACCCGTACAACCCGGAAAACACGACGGCGCCGTATGCGCCGCAGAACTCCGCCTACTTCACGAAGCTCGCACGCACGCCGGCCCAGTGCGCCGCCAAGAAGACGCTGGACATCAACAGCGGCGTGCAGGTCTACCGCCTGAGCGCCCAGGTGACGCAGCCGTCGCCGTATCCGTCGGCGCCGCAGTACAGCTTCAGGACCAATGCGACGTTCAACCTGTCCAGCTGGACCCAGCAGACGCCCACGACGTATGCGGACGGCTCCTCGCTGAACGGCCCGTTCGTGTACGGCACGGCGGGCGGCGCGATCCTGGGCAACCAGGTCCGCTGACCGCGCATGCGTCCGCCCGTCGCCATCGATCCGGACGAGGTCGAGTTCAGCGCGATCCGCGCGCAGGGCCCGGGCGGGCAGAACGTGAACAAGGTGTCGAACGCCGTGCAGGCGCGCTTCGACATCGGCGCGTCCTCGCTGCCGGCGGACGTGAAGGAGCGCCTGCGCGCGCTGCCGGACGCCCGCATCACGCGCGACGGCGTCGTCATCGTCAAGGCGCAGTCCGCGCGCAGCCTGGAGCGCAACCGCGCGGATGCGCTGGGGCGGCTGCAGGCGCTCGTCGATGCGGCTGCGGCGGTGCCGCTCGTGCGCCGGCCCACACGGCCCACGCTCGGTTCGCAGCGGCGCCGGCTCGACTCCAAGGCCGGCCGCGGCCAGGTGAAGGCCCTGCGCGGCAAGGTGCGCGAGTAGCCCATCCATATCGAAATCCACTATTGCCATACGAAGTTGGCATATGTCCTTGATAGCGGTCAACAAAGACGTATGCACGATTGACGTCGCACAATTGCATTCTTAAGATGAAATCGATTACATAAGAATGCGGCGTTGATGCCCCGGATGCCGTATGCGGATACGGTTGCCGTGGTCCGCTTCAAGCGGGGCGAATATCAAGGAGACGATATGAAGCTTGCACTTTGCATCACGGCAGTGGCATTGTCCGCAGCGCTCGCCGCGCCGGGACAGGCGGCAACCTGGTCGACCAGCGCGCAATACGGTGGAACGACGATGGGCGCGTACACCTTCAACAACGACATCTGGGGGCAGGGCGCCGGACCGCAGACCCTGTGGGTCAACTCGCCGACCGACTGGGGCGTGTGGTCGAACCAGCCGAACACCGGCGGCATCAAGTCCTACCCGCACATCGGCTTCTACGTTGGCAAGCAGTTGAGCGCCCTGTCGCGCGTGACGTCCGTCGTGTCGGCCACGACGCCGGCAGGCGGCGCCTGGGAATCTGCGTACGACATCTGGGACTCGAACCACGCCAACGAAATCATGCTGTGGCTGAACTACACGGGCACGTCGGGCGGCTGTGGCAACGTCAAGCCGGTCTCGTACAACTGGACGGCCGGCGGCTGCGCGATCCCCGTGTACACGAACGTGAACGTGGGCGGCGCGACATGGAACGTCTACCGCGGCAATAACGGCGGCAACATGGTGTACTCGTTCCTGCGCACGTCCTACACCAACAACACGACCGTCGATATCCTGGCGATCATGCGCTACCTGCAGAACCTCGGCTGGATCGGCAACGTCACGCTGGGCGACGTGCAGTACGGGTTCGAGATCACGTCGTCGTCGGGCGGCATGAATTTCGCCGCCCGTAACTTCTCGGTCACCGCCTATTGACCAGGCCTGCGCGGCGCGGTCCTTCGCGACCCGGCCCGGCCGCGTCGTTGGCGCAGGCGCAGCGCGCGTGGACGCGGTCGCGTCCATCGCGCTTGGCCTCGTACATCAGCTTGTCGGCCACCGCGATGAGGTCGCGCAGCACGCGGTGCCCGCCATCGGCGGCGGGGTCGGCGCAGGCCACGCCGAAGCTCGCGGTCGTGCGCACGTGCTCCGTGCCGTCGTCGGTCGGTACGCTCGTGTCGGCAAAGCGCGTGCGCAGCCGTTCGGCCAGGCGGATGCCGCCTTCCAGGTCCGTGCCGGGCAGGATCGCGAGGAATTCCTCGCCCCCGTAGCGCACCACGCTGTCGACGCCTTCGCGTGTCATGCGCCGCAACAGGTCCGCGAAGCTGCGCAGCACCGCATCGCCGCTGGCGTGGCCGTAGGTATCGTTG
>Ga0187844_10000210_pt1 | contig 44538 bp, 23 predicted proteins | sample SpaLakP09_SKY_50_FD_134517 | JGI IMG/M metagenome (GOLD analysis project Ga0187844, IMG submission 134517) | Oligotrophic lake water microbial communities from Sparkling Lake, Wisconsin, USA - SP09_SKY_50 | ecosystem: Environmental > Aquatic > Freshwater > Lake | place: USA: Sparkling Lake... | reverse complement strand
TTCTTCCTATAGAGCCGTCGTAGACTACGACGTTGATAGGACGGGTGTGGAAGCGTGGTAACACGTTAAGCTTACCGTTACTAATAGCTCAATTGGCTTGATTTATGCACTGAAAAAATTTTAATGATACAATTAACAATGTTAAATATACATATACGATGATTAGGATATTTATGTTTTTTAATTAATTTACAAAAAAAATGAAAAAAAATTTACCTGATGAATCAATAAATTTAGGTTTTTTTATTCAATTAATTTGGAAAGAAAAAATTTTAGTTTTAATATTTAGTAGTATATTTTTCTTAGTAGCTTATTTATATACAACTTTTAGTGTACAAAAAGTTATAACCCAAATCAAATTTAAAAATCCTCCTAGTCAACTATTTGAACATTATAGTTTTGCACTAAATATCAGTGACACCGCCTATAATAACAACGCCAATAATAACAACGCAAATAATAACAACGCCAATAATAACAACGCCAATAATAACAACGCCAATAATATAATTGCTAAGCAATTTATTTATGAATTTGAATCAAAATTTTTATCTTTGGATTATTTGGAGAGCTTTATCGAGCAGAGTAGAGATTTTGATTATTTTAAAGAATATTTAAAGTTAAGAAATACTACTTCAAAGGAATATTTCACTGATTATAAATTTGGAAATGTAAAAGAAAATAGCATTATTGTTCCAAATAAATATTTTTTAGTCCTACCAGAAAAAATTGATGAAATTAAATTCATTAGTAATTATTTACAATTTATAAAAAGTATAGCCGTTATTGAGTTTAAAAAAAATTTAAAATTATCAATTGAAAATCAAATTAATATTTATGAACAAGATTTAGAAATTGCAAAAATCATTCAGTTAGAAAACCCAATTATAAAATCAACAACAAATTTTAACCTAGTGATAAATGAACCAGATTCTTTTTATTACAAAGGCACTAAAGTTTTGTCACAAAAAATTGTTTATTTAAAAAAAACACTTCTAAAATTGGAAAAAGATCAATTTAATCACGATTTTATACTTGAAATAATATCGAGACCTTCATCTGATATTTTAGACAATCAACTAGTTGTTATGTTTTTTGGTTTTTTATTTGGCTTATTTATTTCGATCATCATAATATTAACAAGAGCTAGAGTGCAAGTTGGAATAAAATTATAAATTATTTTTTTATTTTTAACTCTTTATTTCAGAAATAAAAACATATATTTAATTTTTTAATGAAAAAAATTTAATATCAGCAGTTTTTATTTATATTAGTTGATGATTAAGTCAAAATTAAAATCATATATTTCTGAAAATATTAAGTTAAAAAAAGACATTTTAAAAAAAAGCTATTAGTGAGATAAAATTTAGAATTTTACGTCACTACTAGCTCAATTGGCTTGATTTATGTACTGAAAAAGTTTATTAGTGCAAATTGCAATGTTTAAAGACTAAATGTATAATTTTTTTATTTAAAAAATCTAACTTTATTTAATGAAAAAGTATTTGTGCAACAAAAAAGATAGACTATTTTATGAAAGAAATGGATATTTCGTTGCTAGGTCAGTTCTAAGTCCAAAAGAATGTTCTGTCCTAATAAAAGAAGCGCACAAAATTTGTGAGATCGAAACTGTTACGTCAAATATTTACCGAAAATCTAAAAAATATCTAAATTTATTAAAAGATAAAAGAATATTATCACTGGCTGACAGCTTGTTGCAATGGAGAGTAATTCCTATAGGAGATATATTTTTCTTTTCAAAGTCTAAAAACAAAAAAGAAGGTGGTTCTGTACCGCATCAAGATAATTATGCTCAAAGAGCAGAATACGGAGCTTATATGGCTGTTGGTCTTTATTTAGATGATGCTGTAGAAGATAATGGTGCTTTAAGAGTTTATCCCGGCTCTCATAAACTAGGAGAAGTTAAATCAAATCCGAAGCCAAATTGGATTTATAATAAAAAAGGAAAAATTATAGCAGCTAATGCGATAGGAAATAATTGTGTAATACCGAAAAAATTTATAAATAAAGAAAAAATTGTAGAACTTGGTAAAGGCGACATACTTTTTTTTCATGCTCATCTAATACATTATGCAAAGAAAAATATGTCAGAAGTCAGAAAATATAGAAGAGCAATTTATTTAAAATATATTAAAAACGGATATGCTTTTTGGCCTGGCTGGACCGAAAGAAGAGAATTGATTGATAGAGACGATTTTAATAAAAATTTAATAAAGTAAATAAAAATTCATAATACTATTTAAGTGCTTTTGTACCATTCAATTGTTTTTCTTAAACCACAATCCAAATTTGTTCTTTTTAAATTTTTAATTAATTTATTTATTTTTTCATTATCAAGAACCCTGTAGCTTGCAGAGCTTCTTCCAAAGAATTTAAAAATTAATTTTTTATTCTCTTTGGATATTTTTAAAATTTTTTTCCCAATATCCAAAATCGTTGTCGGCGTTCCCGAACTAAAATTAATTGGTACGCTAATTTTTTTATTAAATGTTACTGTTAACATGGCGTTTACAAGATCTTCAACGTAAACAAAGTCTCTAACTATCTTCTTGTTACCCCAAACCTCAAGATATTTTTTTTTTAAAAAAACTTTTTTTATTAAAGCTGGAATTACATGAGATTTATTATCATCAAAATTATCAAAAGGACCGTATATACTGGAAGTTCTGATAATTTTAATATTCATTTTTTGTGTTTTTTTATAGTATAAAAAAAGTTTTTCTAAATATCTATATACCCAACCAACACCTTGATATATTGGATATGGATCTAGATTTAAATTTAAATTATTCTCTTTTATTTTTTTATTTAAAGGCTGATAAACAGTAGAGCTGCTTACCCAAATAATATTTTTAACTTTATTAATTTTACAAGCCTCGATTATATTAGCTCTAATTAATATATTAGATGATAATGAATTTGTTAAATTATCTTTCAATCCTTTAATACCTGAACCTTGTACAGCACAGATAAAAACAATATCCTTGTTTTTTGTGGCTAAGATACAATCTTTTATTTTGGTAAAATCAAATTTGTAGTAATATTTTTTTAATTTTTTTTCTTGAATTTTACTTTTATAACTTGCAATAACTTTTGATTTTAATTCTATAAGTTTAATTAATAAATTAGTCCCTAGTAACCCGGAACCTCCCGCAATAAGAATTCTTTTATTTTTAAATAAGTTTTTCATTTTAATATTTTCTTATTATTCAGTAATTTTAAACTAATAATTACAGAAGCAGATTGTGAAAATTGTAAACTATCAAAAGTTACAATCCTAGTCTTAATTAATTCGCCTTCTTTTTTTATGCCGGTTTTTTTATTATTATTTCTTTTAATCCAATTTGAGTCAATTTTTTTTATAAAATAATAAAAATTAACTCTAGCAAAGTTATTCGATGGTAACATAAATATTGGCTTATTATTTAATTTAATTAAATTATTTTTTTTAATTTCAATTCCAGTCTCCTCAAAAATTTCTTTTAGGGCCTGTTTTTTATAATTATTATTATTAACCCCTCCAGATGGAAATTCTAAAGTTTCTCTGCCCACAGCTAACCTAAATTGCTTGACTAGTATTGTCATAAGTTTTTTGTTATTTCTTAATTTCAGGATTGGCACTATAACCACGCTATCTCCTTCTAATTGGACTATTCTTTTAATTTTTTTATTTTTTATAACAAAATCGCAGTCAATTGTTGAAATATTAAAATCACTATCTGATCTGTAAATTTCTGAAATCTTTTTTATTTTAATTAATTTAATTTTTCTTTTATTAATATTTTTTTTCCACTTTTTAAAATTTAGTTTATTTTTAAACAATTTATCCTTAAGCAAAATAATTGTATTTTCCTTTAATCGAATCTTTTTCAGAAAGATACCATCCTAGAGTTAAATCAATGCCTTCTTTAAGATTTTTATTGCAACTAATGCCATGCTTATTTGCTAAAGAGGTGTCCAAAATTCTTATTTTGTCACCAGATGGTTGTGAGTTGTCAAATAGTATACTTGGTTTATTTTTAATGTATTTTGATGAAACGATGGTCTCGACTAAATTTTTTATAGAAGTTCCTTTTCCGCTCCCGATATTTATGGGTATATTAATATTTTTTTCAATCACTTGAATCATTGCTTCTGCAACATCTTCCGAATAGATAAAATCTCTAATATTACTTCCGTCACCCCAAACTTTTAAAGGGTTTTCGCCTTCAATAATTCGTCTAATTAAAGATCCAATTACCATTGAGTTTTTTGGGTTTAGATTTATATGAGGACCATAAATATTAGCAGGCCTAATTACGTGCAGACTCTCAAAATTAAATTCCTTTCTATAAGCTTCTACTTGTAGCTCTCCCATTCTTTTAGCCCATCCAGCGTATTTATCATGTTCGGATGGAAATGTTTTCCATACAGAATCTTCTTTCATAATCGAACTTTCCCCATAAACACCATAAGTACTCGTATACATATATCGCCTTACATTATTTTTCTGAGATGCATAGAGCAGATTTACGGCGCAGTATAGATTTGACATCATAAAACTTCCGGGATTTGTATTGTTTATTTTTGGAGATCCCGTAACTCCTAATAAATTAAAAACAATGTCTTTATCCTTAGTAATTTCAAGACAATTATTTATATTTATGAGATCTTTTTGATAAAAATCGACATTATTGTATTTATTTAGTTTACTGTCATCTAGAGAAGCAATTGTGACGTTGGCTTTTAATTTTAATAATTTTGGGACTAATTGTTGACCCACCATTCCTGTTCCGCCCGCTACTAATATTTTTTTATTTTTAAAAATATTTATTTTCATAAGTATTGATAGTATTTCTTATTTTTTTATTATCTTCTTTATGAATTTATAAATTTGTTCAGCATTAGGAGGTAAATTATCAACATCAGGATGAAAGCCAGCGGTCTTATTTTTTAGACCTAGAGTTTTAATAGATTTTCCAGAGATATTGTTTAAATCATTAGCAATAGATTTCGCTATACCATCTTCGTAATCATCATCAATTACCAGTCCTCCAAATTTTGAATTTTTTAACGTTTTGATATGCTTTTTAGTTATTTTATAAGGTTTTATCCAAAACATATTTATAACACTTATATTTACATTTTCATTTTTTAGAATTTCCTGAACTTTTAATGCTTCAAATCTAGTAATTGATATGGCAAAAATAACTAAATCTGACTTATCATAAATAATATCATTTAATTCTTTAGTGTTGTCATAACTTCCTCTATGTTCAGAAACGTAGATCACTTCATCGTTGTTCATAAAGTATTCATAAGTTTGTTTATATTCCTTTGGAGTCATTGGAGATAAAATCTTAACCCCAGGCATTCTGTAATATAAAGAGTGATGGGATGAGCCGGCAACAGGACCTATACCACCTTCCATTGCAATACCCCTTACTAAGATCGGACAAGGTTTTTTCCAGATTTCTTTGCTTTTGCATGCGTAATTTACAATCATAGGACAATTATACCAATTAAATCCTTGATATCTGATTACATAGATAGGCCTTGTCATCATCAGTCCTGCCCCAACGACAATTCCTCCACCAGCAACATCGGCCATTGATAATTCAATCATGCCGTCTTTTTCGTATAATTCTGGCAACGTCCCTCCCACCCAACCCACTGCAGTTAAGCATTGGCCAAAAACTTTTCCTCCTTTTTTTAATAAATGATCTTTAATAATATCTTTTATTGTTTGTCTAAGATTTTTTTCCATATTTTTTCAATTTTTAATTTTGATTCTGAATTAATTATATTTCCGATTTCTCCCATTTTTTTTATTTCAGATTTATATCTATCAAAAGTATCTTTTGAATCTTGACCGGCGCCTGAATGCCAAAAAAGTCTTTTAGTGTTAATATTTAGTAAAGTAGTTTTTTTAAAAAAATTATTTTTTAATTTCATAATCTCCTCTGGATCATCGCTGATATTAAAAGCATTCATCTTAAATGATTTTGCCACATCATGCATATGCCAATTTCTTCTGATTTTTTTTTTGGTTAATATAGAGAAATTGTTATCTTCTACCACAAATAAAACCGGCAATTTCTTTGTTGATGCCCAACCTAGTGCTCCAAGAACATAATCTTCTTCAGCAGAGGCATCACCCATAAAAATAACAGTAGGTTTTTTAGACACAAAACATGCCCCAACTCCGATGGGTGCCTGCGTCCCCATATGTCCATCATGACCAAACATATTTATATTTGGATCATGAATTGAAGCAGAACCACCCATTCCATAAGCACAGCCTCTAATATCTCCTAGAAGTTCATAAATTAATTTTTCTAAATTACCACCAAATGATAAATATGTAGAATGAGCCCTATGTTGGGCAAAAATTAAAGGTTTAATTTTTAATTGATTTAATATTATTTCTGACAATGTCGCAGGTGTAAATTCTTGACCCGCAGATAAATAAACTGGAAATTTAATTATTTTTTTTTTTACGTTTTTAAAGACTTCTTCTTCAAAATGTCTGCAAAGAGCAACCTTCTCAAGAATTTTCTTTTTTAAAGCTTTATTTCTCAATTCTTTTATTAACAGTTAAAATTGTTAGTTGTTTATTTACCTTAAATGTTTTTGATAGTTTGTTTACTGTTCGATAATAAACAATATCACCTGGAGATAAAACAGATCTTTTTTTCTTATCAACAAGATCACCAGAAAGAACTGCAATAATTGTGTCGTTATTATGTGTTTTTATTTTAGATATTTTTTCAATACTAATTTTGCAGTTATCCAAAAAATATTTATTAGAACAATTTATTTTAGGAGATTTAAATTTTATAAATTTATTAGGCAGTTGTTCCATTTTTTTTTTACCTTCATAAGGTTTATCTTTTCTCCCGTATTGATCCTTAAATCTAACTAGATCTTTTTTATTTACGGGAGTTTCTATTTCAAGAATTTTTGCACACTTAGAAAGAGCTTTAGTTGAGTGAAATAATCCGGGTCTAATCATTAACTTTGCTGGAGATTTTAATACTACTTTTTCATAAAATCCTAATTCAATCTCAACTTTCCCGTCTAGCAAAATAAAGCCAGTTTTTTTTAGTGGATGACAGTGGAGAGATGTTTTGTGATTTTTATTAATGTTCAAATACCATGTGGCTGCAATTTTATTTTCATGAATTTTGTACTCATATCCCCATGGTTTTTGAACTAAAATATTATTATATTTATTTATCATAAAGTAATTCTTGGAGTATGATGTAGTCAAATTATTTGTTTTTATAGAATTGCTCTAGCACAGCTTTCATCCATGGACCCATGTCTTTATAATGAGCTGTAGTAATAATTCTATCATCAATAACAGCAGGTAAATCAGTATATATGGCGCCAGCATTATTAATATCATCTTTCATGCTGTAATATCCTGATATTTTTTTATTTTTTATAATTTTTGCTGAAATAAGTAGTTGCGTACCGCTACATATGCATCCTATGATTTTTTTTTCATTATGGAATTTTGTAATAAATTCTATAATTTTTAAATTTTGTCTAACTTTTTCCATAGCTTTAACGCCACCTGGAATTATTAATAAATTATAGTCAGTTGTTTTTATTTCCTCAACTTTTTTTACTACCTGATCCATATTAGGGGGGACATCTGTTCCTAAAATTCCTTTTACATTTTTGCCTTCGTTAATGCAGACATCAATTTTAAAATTTTCTTCTAATAATCTATAATAAGGATAAATAAATTCGTGATCTTGAACTAGATTGCCCGTAATTATTATTGCATTTTTTTTCATAATTATTAAAAGTTTTGTTTTAAATACCAGTTAATGGTTTTCTTTATACCTATATCTAAGTTAATATTTGGTTTCCAGTTAAATTCCTGACGTGCTTTTGAACAATCTAAGCATATATAAGTTTTTAAGTTTTTTTTACTTAAGTCATTTATTTTTCTTATTTTTCTTTTTGATATTTTGATAATTTTATTTGCTAAATTATTAATGCTAATTAATTTTTCTGACCCAACATTATATAAACCATAATTCTTTTTTTGTTTTTTTATAACAAGTTTCACAAAATTAACTAAATCAGATATAAAAATTAAATCCCTTTTTTCTTTTCCATCACCCCAAATTGAAATTTTACCATTTGAAGATAAAACTTTGTTTATTGTTCCTGCCAAAACATGAGATTTCTCGAGAGAGAATTTATCGTAAGGACCATAAACATTTGAATGTCTGATAATAGTATATTTATTTCTTCCTAATCTTGAATAAAACTCGCACATATTTTCAACAAATATTTTCATGTGAGCCGCACCAAAATATCCTTCGTATATTTTTTTTGGATCGAAATCCGTCTCTTTTTGAAGTCTTCTTGAATATGGATTATACATTACAGAGCAGCTAAAAAAAATTACATGTTTAATTTTAAAATCGTAGCACGATCTTGTAACCATCGAATTAATAATCGCATTGTCATTTACATGTATATAAGGTTTTGAGATTATATCTTTAGCTCCAGAGGTGGTTGCAGCAGACTGAATTACTATATCATTATTGCAAATTATTTTATCTACCTCTTTTTTAATAGTTAGATTAGCTTTAATCATTTTAACATTTTTCAAATAAATTTTTTTTTTAAAATAAGTTCCTGTGACATGATTATTTGTATTTTTAGACAAGCTGATTGCAAGATTACGTCCAATAAAACCACTTGCTCCAAGTATTAAAATTTTTTTTTTCATTTCTTAATGATGCACAAATTAGATAAATTTAATTTTATTTAACATTTTTACACTTATTATAATAAGATTATTTTATAATAGATTCTTTAATTTAATAGTTAAAAAATATTATATATTTTACGTATTATAAAAGACACACTTTTTTGTGCAGAAATTATTAAAATTAATAAAAATACTAAATTTTTTTTAATTAAGTTTAATTCTTTATTTTCAAAAACAATTTGTATTAATTTTTTTGAAAGATTGTATTGATAAAAAAATATTAAAAAGCATGTTTTTAACTCATTGAACAAAAATACATTGTGTTTTCTAGACTTTTGTATTTCATATCTGTTTTTTTGTCTGTAACTAAAAAGTATTTTTTTAACATAACCTACTTTGTTATTTATTAAAAAATGAGTTAGAAATAATGTATCGAAATTTGATTGAGTTTTGTCATAATATACAAAGTATTTTAGGGAATTAATATATTTTTCACTTAAAAAAATACCAAAAAAAACTGGAACCATATTTCTGTATATAATAAATTTTATTAAATTAAAAAAAAATGTACTAGATTGGTTATAGGTTGGGTAATCTTTTGTTTTTAAAAATTTATTATCAGAACTAACCAAGTTGTAATTGCAATATACCAAACTTAATTTTTCATTTATAATTTTTGTTATAAGAGTTCTCATAAATTGCGGATGATATAAGTCGTCATCACTTATTATAGATATATACTTATAACTTCGTAAATATTTTTTAGCTAAATATTTCTGAGCATTTACTAAATTTCTTTTTTTATAGTCTTGAATGAGTTGTATTTTGATTTTTGTTTTATTTTTTTTTATTATCTGATTTATTATAGCTACAGTTCCGTCAGTAGATTTGTTATCTAGTATAATTAGGTCAAAATTTTGATATGTCTGCTTTAATAGTGAGTCAATAGCTTTTTTAATTGTTTTGCCTCCATTCCAAACTAATAATCCAATACCTATTCTTTTACGCATAATGTTTTTATATATAACATTTTTTTTTTGTATTATGTAAAATGAATATATATATCTATAATTATTATGAATTTTTTACAAAAGAATAGAAAAAATTTTATTAGTATTATAAATGATATTTCATTTGATAAAAAAATTATTGAGTGTGTAAAATTATTTAAAAAATGCAATTTCTTAAATAAGAAAATAATATTCTTAGGCAATGGAGGTAGCGCTTCTATAGCCAGCCATGTTTCAGTCGATTTAACAAAAAATGCAAAAATTAGATCAATAAATTTTAATGAACCAGATTTGATAACCTGTTTTGCAAATGATTTTGGACATGAAAACTGGATGAAAGAAGCTTTAAAAATGTATTATGATAACAATGACATCGTAGTTCTTATTTCATCCTCCGGTAAATCTGCTAACATTGTTAAAGCTGCAAAATGGTGCGTAGAATCAAACATAAGATTAATAACTTTCACTGGCTGTGTTCAGGCCAATCCGGTAAATAAATTAAATAAAAATGGTTTAAATTTTTGGATAAATTCAAAAGCTTATAATCATATTGAGCTTTCTCATCTATTTCTTCTTTTAACTATTGTTGATATCATTATCGGAAGAAATATTTACAAGGCTTAACCAAAATAGTATTTACCTTATTAGGTGCTGCTTTAATATAAAATAAAAACAACCTTAACTTAAGTGATAATTTCAAAAACCCCTTATAGAATATCTTTTTTTGGCGGGGGATCTGATTATCCTTCTTGGTATAACAAATTTGGAGGAGAAGTTATTTCATCTACAATTGATAAATATATTTATATATCATGTAGGAAGTTACCGAAATTTTTTTATCATAATTACAGAATAGTTTATTCAAAAACCGAGGAAGTAAAAAAAATAAAAGAAATAAAACATAGAGTTGTTCGATTAGCTTTGTTAAATAAAAAAATTAGCGATAGTCTTGAAATACATTACGATGGCGATTTACCAGCAAGAAGCGGAATGGGGTCTAGCTCTGCCTTTGTTGTCGGATTATTAAATATATTAAATATTTTAATTAATAATAGAGCAAGCAAAATGAAGCTTGCCAAAGAAAGCGTTATTTTCGAACAAAAAATTCTCAAAGAATGTGTTGGTTCACAAGATCAAATAGCCTGCACTATCGGAGGTTTTAATTCATTAAAATTTTATAAAGATCAAAGATTTACCGTTTCATCTCTTGATAAAAACAATAAATTTAGAAAAGAACTAAATAAAAATTTAATATTACTATACACAGGGCAACAACGCATTGCTCAGAATGTTGCAAAAAAATTTGTCAATCAGATAAATAATAAAAAAAAATCTGAGATTAAAAATATATTAGAGTTTGTAGCCGTTGCTAAAAAATTAATTCAGAATCATCAGTATAAAGAATTTGGCATTTTGTTGGATGAAAGTTGGAAAATAAAGAAAAAGCTTCATAGCTCTATAACAAATTCAGAAATTGATTTTATATACAACAAAGCTAAATTTAATGGTGCAATTGGTGGAAAAATATTAGGAGCTGGGGGAGGAGGATTTTTATTATTTTATGTTCCAAAGGAAAAAAAAAATTTTTTTTTAAAGAAAATGGATTTTTTAATTAATGTTCCTTTTCAATTTGAAAATTTTGGAAGTCAAATTATATTAAAATAGTAAATTTATGAAGAATTTTAATCATCCTTTAATGGAAAATAATATCCAGCAAGAAGACGTAAATGAAATTATTAAATTTTTAAAAAATAATAAAAAAAGAATTTTTACTCAATCTGAAAAAGTTAAAGAATTTGAATTTAAATGGTCAAAATGGCTTGGAGTAAAATATAGCGTTTTTGTTAATTCAGGCGCCTCAGCAAATTTGTTATCTATTTCTGCTCTAAAAATTTTATATGGTAAAGGAGAAATTATTGTTCCTACTTTAACATGGATATCAGATATCGCCTCGGTTATTCAAAATAATTTTAAGCCAATCTTTATTGATATTGATCCTAAAAATTTGTCAATGAATGAGGAGTTTCTTTTAAAGAAAATTTCTAAGAAAACTAAAGCTGTTTTTTTAACTCATGTTCAGGGATTTAATGGTCTTTCTTCTAATTTACTTGAGATTTTAAAAAAAAAAAAAATTCCTTTAATCGAGGATGTTTGTGAGTCTCACGGAGCAAGCTTCAGAAATAAAAAATTAGGAACTTACGGGCTAATGTCAAACTTTTCATTTTATTATGCCCATCATATCTCAACAATAGAAGGAGGTATGATCTGTACAAATAATAAAAAAATATATGAATTGTTAAAAATTTTAAGATCTCATGGAATGGTTAGAGAGAGTGGAAATATAAAATTTGAAAAATTAATGATAAAAAAATATCCAGATCTTTCACCAAAATTTATTTTTTTATATCCAGCTTATAATGTCAGAAATAATGAAATATCAGCTGTAATTGGATTGAGCCAATTAAAAAGATTGGATGCTAATAACAAGAACAGAATAAAAAATTTAAAAATATTTTTGAAAAATATCGATTGTAATAAATATAGAAATAATTATTTTTTAGAAGGCAGTTGTAATTACGCTTTTCCTTTAGTTCTTAAAAAGAAAAGTATTAAAAATAGAAATTTGTTAGAAAAAATCCTTATAAAAAACAAAATTGAATTTAGAAGAGGTAATGCTGGTGGAGGAAATCAATTAAGACAACCCTACTTAAAGCAGTATGTTAAAAATATTAATTTAAAAAATTTTAAAGAAGTAGATCACATACATTTTTTTGGCTACTATATTGGTAATTACCCTTCACTTAAAAAAGAAAAAATTCTAAAGATTTGTAAAATTTTGAATGATATTTCTTATGAATAGAAATTTTAAAAGATGTTTAATTACAGGTATCACGGGTTCAGGAGGTAGTTATCTCGCAGAGCATATACTTAAAAAAGACAATAACATTAAAATTTTTGGATTATATCGGTCTGAAGGTTATAAAGGATTACTAAAAAAGATATCAAAAAAAAGGCTTTTTTTTTATCGCATCGATTTAAAGAATTTTTTTAAACTAAAAAAAATTGTTAAAAAAATAAGACCTGATGTTATATTTCATATAGCATCAAATGCAGATGTCAGAGCTTCTTTTGATAATCCAATTGAACTTACAAATAACAACAACTTAATTACAGTTAATTTATTAGAAAGTGTACGACAGTTAAAACAAGATCCTGTAATTATAATATGCAGCACATCAGAAGTTTATGGCGCCGTAACAAAGAAAGAAATACCTATAGATGAAAATCAGAGGATAGCCCCCGTAAATCCATATGCAGTTTCAAAAGCTTTTCAAGATTTATTGTCCCAGGTATACTTTAAATCTTTTAATTTAAAAATTATAATTACAAGAATGTTTTCTTACACAAACGCTAGAAGAAATAATTTATTTCAAACTGCTTTTGCAAATCAAATTGTAAAAATAGAAAAGGGTAAAGCAAAAGAATTAAAGCATGGAAATTTGAAAAGTATTAGAACTTTTGTTGATATCGAAGATGCCATGGAGGCTTATTGGTTAGCTTCTAAAAAAGGTAAAATTGGAGAGATATACAATATTGGTGGTAATAAAATTATTTCAGTTCAACAATTTCTTAAAGAATTAATAAAATTAGCAAAATGTAAGATAAAATATACTGTTGATAAAAAACTTTTAAGGCCACAAGACGTTACTTTGCAAATTCCTAATGTTAGCAAATTTAATAAAGATACAGGCTGGGAACCTAAAATAACTTTTCAAGATTCAGTAAAAAAATTATTAGATGAATGCAGAAAAAAATATAATTGATTATGTCTAAAAAGATTTTGGTTACTGGAGCCGCTGGTTATATCGGCTCTATGTTGACTACTAGACTGGTAGAATTAGGCTTTGAAGTTCTAGCCGTCGATTTAATGAAATACGAAAAGAATTCTTTATCTCATTTATTTTATTATAAAAATTTTTCTTTTTTAAAAGCAGATATTACTGAACCAAAAATAATAAAAAAAATAATTAAGAGTGTGGATTTTATAATTCCATTAGCTGCATTAGTAGGAGCCCCACTTTGTGAAAAATATAAAAAACAAGCTAAAAAAGTTAATGTTGGTTCAGTAAAATTAATTTTAAGGTATATAAAAAAAAATCAAAAAATAATATATCCAACAACAAATTCTGGATATGGAATTGGTGAAAAAAATAAATATTGCGATGAAAATTCTCCTCTAAAACCTATTTCTTTATATGGTAAAACAAAAGCTGATGCTGAGAACTTAATCTTAAATTATAAAAATTGCGTGTGTTTTAGATTGGCTACTGTATTTGGATTTTCATATAGGATGAGAACTGATTTATTGGTTAATAATTTTGTTGAGAAAGCAGTAAGAACTAAAAAATTAGAGATATTTGAGCCAAATTTTAGAAGGAATTTTATTCATATTAGAGATGTTGTTTCAGCAATGATTTTTGCAATTAATAATTTTAAAAAAGTAAAAAGCAATGTTTACAATTTAGGCTTGTCTTCGGCGAACCTAACAAAACTAGCATTAGCAAATAGAATCAAAAAGTATTTTAAGGATACAAAAATCATAATTAATAATAATTCTTCAGACCCAGATAAAAGAGATTATTTTGTTAGTAACAAAAAAATTGAAAAAGCTGGATTTAAGCCTTCCATATCTTTAGATGTTGGAATAAAAGAGCTCATAAAATTATTTAAAAATTCAAAAGTAGAATTTAAGAATAACTATTGAATTTTTAAATCTTTGCATATTTTTTTTACCTGCTTATAAAGATTTGGTTTAGCAAATTCAAAATATAATTTACTTTTTGTTGCAGCCGCTCTGTCTGATAAGGAGTCGCCAATCATAAAACTTTTTTTTCTAATTATATTCCAATCCTTAAATAGTTCTTCAATCATGAGGTTACCTGGCTTTCTGTAACCGCTAATTTTACGATATTTTTTTATTATCCCATCAACATGGAATGGAGAAAATCTAACATCATGTATAAAAATTTTTTTTTTTAATAAAAAATCCTTAATCTTAATATGCAATTTATAAAAATCTTTTTTTTGAAATAATCCCCTTGCAATACCAGACTGATTAGTTACTATAAAAATATAAATATCTTTTATAGACAAAAACTTTAGCGCTTTAATTACATGTTTTTTAAATTTAAAATCATTATATTTATGAACATATCCGTAATCATAATTTATAACGCCATCTCTATCTAAAAATATTGCTGGTTTTTTTATTTCTTTAGAAATATTTTTTTTAGCGTAGGATAAATTGCTATTTGTCCCTATATCTATTAACTTTTTATTTTCTATTATCCCAAATGTAGATTTATTTTTGATTAAGTCTGGAATAATTTCAGTTTCTAGTGAAGATTTATTACAAAGTTTTTTTTTTAAAATCGTTTTTGATATTAAATAAACCCCAGAATTAATAAACTTTTTTTTATTTGATATCTGAATTTCATTTTTTTTATTAATATTGAGATTAGTTAGTTTTTTATTTTCCTTATAGTGATGATTTTTAGTTATCATCATAACTATTTTCTTTTTTGTTAAATTAAATTTCAAAAAATTTTCAAGGTTGGCGTTAAACAAGGTATCACCATTTACGACAATGAAATTTTGAGTTAATTTTTTTTTGATATTTATTATTGCCCCGAATGTACCAAGTCTTTTTTTTTCAATCAGGCATTCAACTTTATTAAAGTTAAAGTATTCATTATGATATTTTTTATAAATTTGACTTCCTTTATACCCGGCAAGTATAATAATTTTTTTAAAATTATATTTTGCAATATTATTTAATATTATAGTTAAAATGGGCTTATTATTAAATTTGATAAGAGGCTTTGGAATTTGATTAGTTATTCGTTTAATTCTTAACCCTCTTCCTCCAGCTAATATTAAAACAATTGTTTTTTTAAAATTCATTAAATGTTGTCAATCATTGATAAATTATCCTTTTTAAGTTTTAACTTAATTTTAAATTGGTTTATACGTTCAATGCAATTTAATAAAAACAGTAATGAAACTTTTAACTAATATATCATTTTTTTTTAGAGTTATTGAGAAAAAAAGACAGAGATACTTTCTTATAATTATCTTTGCTTTATTGTTCCAATCTTTATTAGAGGCACTCAGCGTTGGAATAGTTATTCCATTATTAAGTTCTTTTATTAATCCAGAATATACAGCGCGTATTTTAAAAAATTATTTTACTTTTTTAGAAGATTACAGTCAGTCAAGTATTATTATAATTTTATTAGTTTCGATGTTCATTTTTTTCCTATTTAAAGCATTAATATTATATTTAATCAATAAATATAATTTTAGATTTATTTACGGTATTCAAATTTTTTTAAAAAATAAAATTTTTAGTAATTATTTATCAATTGATTATGGAAAACTTTTATTAATAAAGAGCAACAAATTAATTTCAAATCTTTCTGTAAATTTGGCAATGTTTACAAATTATTTTACAACTCCTTTGATATATTGTATTACTGATTTATTAATTATATTCTCAATTCTTGTCGTATTAATTATTTTCTATCCAAAATTGTTTCTCATAGTTTTTGTTTTTATTTTAATTACTGTATTTAGTTTTATGAAGTTATTTCATAAATATATTAAATTTTTAGGATCTAAAAAAGAAGAATACGAACAATTGCAAGTGAAAGTAATTAATGAAACTGTTGGAAGTATAAAAATATCAAGAATATTTGGCATTCAGAATTTATTAAAAAAAGATTTTTTTAAATTTAATTCTTTCGCATCTGCTGCTCATGGTAATTTAAGTACAATTCAACAATTACCAAAAATAGCAATAGAAGTTCTTGCTTTTGCTGTTTTGACTTCATTAATTATTTTTTTAATTTTAACAGGAGAAAACTTTGCAAATATTATACCTGCTCTTGGCTTGTTTTCTGCAGCGGCTTTTAGAATTATGCCTTCAGTTAACCGTCTAATTTTTTCTTTACAAGGCTTGAGTTTTTCTTCTTCAGTAATCGAAAGTATAAAGAATGACTTAAATTATATTAGTTCAGATAATAGTGTAGTTGCAGAAGATAATAAAAAATTAATTTTAATAGAAAAAGAATTGTCTTTAGAAAATGTGTCCTTTAAATATCAAGATGACTCTGAAAATATTATAAATGATTTAAATTTTAAACTCAAAATAGGAGAGTCGGTTGGAATATTTGGACAAACTGGTGTTGGAAAGACAACATTTCTTGATTTGTTAGTAGGTCTTCAAAAACCTACTAGTGGTAAAATTATAATAGATAATCAAACAGTAAATTATTATGAAAGTAAATGGTTCTCTAATTTTGGATATGTTACTCAGAATAATTATATGTTCGATGATACTTTATTACGCAACATTACTTTAAATAAAAAAATTGATTCTGATTTAGTGCATGTAATTTTAGAAGTTTTGCAATTAACAAAACTTGTTGAAAATCATAAGGATAAATTAAATATGTTAATTGGAGAGAGGGGTGTGAGATTATCGGGTGGACAAGTCCAAAGAGTTGGAATCGCAAGAGCTATATATCATAACCCTAAAATACTAATTATGGATGAACCAACAAGTTCTTTAGATATTGAGACAGAGAGTTATATAATTAAGAATATTCGAAAAATTTGTCGCGCTACCTTAGTTATTGTATCACACAGGGAAACAGCTTTTGCAGAATGTTCTACAGTTTTTAAACTGAATGATAAAGGCAATCTTATTAAAGTTTAAATTTTAATAATTTTTTATGAATAATTTTATATCAAAATCTTTTGTAGGGTATTTATCAATCCTCAAATTTGATGCATATTGATTTGAGTCTAAAGTAATTGCGCACGCGTCAAGTAATAAAGATAATAATTTATAATTATTACTTTGTTTAAAGAATGACAAAGTTCTTTGAGATATGACAGATAGAGTTTTAGATATGATTATATCGTCATAAAAAAAATTAATTTCCTTAATTTTTTTTAATGTTTTGTCTAATATTTCACTTAAGGAATTCTTATTTGAGGTTTCTACTAGAAAAATTAAATATTCTATTAAAAATTTTATATTTTTGTAAGATTCTAATGAAAATTTTTCTTCGATTTTAAAATATTTATAATTTAATGTATTTTTAAAGTTTTTATTAATCCTTGCAGAAACAACTAGTGCGGCAGAAATATTTTTAGAGTTATTTAAGTTTCCTTTGTGCATGAAATATCCACCCCAGACAAATGGCTGATATTTTTTTGAAACAATATTTTTTTCTGGGATAAATTTTATGATTCTTAATAAATTAAATATTTTGTAGAAATGATAACCAATGGAATAATAACTTAGAGAATTATAATAATATTCTGTAATAGGTGTCCAGATTGTAAAAGTTTTAAAATTTTTAGTTTGATCATAATGATATGTCCCTTCTTCACCTTTATCTTCAGCAAGATGAAACATTAACTGACAATTTTCAGTTTCAATTTCATTAACTTTTAGATCAAAGGCCAACTGAAGGTCGGCAATAATATATTTGCAAAATTTCACCGTTTCTGAATCAAAGCAAATAAGACCTCTTATTAAACTTTTTTTTATTTCTTGATCAAAAAAGTTTTTTTCTTCAAATTTAACGTTATTATTAAATAATTTATCTACATAAAAATAAAATTTTTTATTTAAAAAAGCTACCTGGTCTAAAGTATTTTTGGATATTTTAAGTTCATTATACGAGTAGTTTATTTTTGTAGTTTTCCACATATTGAAAATAATATTATTAAAATACTATATTATTATGATTTAAAAAAAAATTATAATAATCTTTTAATCCCTTTTCTAATTTGATTTTAGATTTCCAACCTAACTTATTTATTAAACTTGTGTTTAATTTTCTTTCCTTAACGCCATCCGGGTATTTTTTATTAAAAATAATATTACCAGGATAATTAGTTATTTTTTTTATAATTTCAGCTAAGTTTTTTATACTTATATGTTCAGATCCTCCTATATTTAGATAACTGTGAGGTATTTTCCTTTTTAAACAAAAGAGTGCTGCACTAGCTAAATCCCTAACATCTAAAAATTCTCTTTTTACAGTACCGGTCCCCCAAACTTCTACAAATTTTTTTTTATTAATTTTTGCGATATGAAATTTTTTAACTAATGCCGGAATGACGTGACTGGATTTGAGGTTAAAATTATCTCCATCACCATAAAGATTCGTGGGCATTAGTGAAATAAAATCTTTTTTAAATCTTTTTTTTATGTATTCACAATATTTTAATGTTACAATTTTTGCCAGAGCATAACCTTCATTACTCTCCTCTAGTTTTGAGGAAAGCAAATATTCTTCTTTTATTGGCTGTTTATTTTCTTTTGGATAAATGCATGCAGAACCTAAGTTAATAAATTTTTTTACATTATAATTTAGACTAGCTTTTAAGAGATTAAAGCCAATTAAAATATTTATATAAATATAATCATCCTTATGTAGACTGTTATCTAGTATGCCACCTACATGGCCAGCGGCATTAATTACTACTTTCGGCTTATTTTGTTTGAACCATAATTCGACACTTTTCTGATTTGTCAAATCTAAATCTTTTCTTTTACATTCTATTATTTTGTATTTTTCTTTTTTTAATAAATTATAAATTGATTTTCCAACCATTCCCTCTTGTCCCGCAATATAGATTCTTTTCATAAAATCTTAGAGAGAGTTAAATAAATTTTTAGTTAATTTATAATCTTCTGTCATCATTTCTTTTATTAGTTGATAAACATTTGTTTTAGGTTTCCATCTTAACTCTTTTTGAGCTTTAGAGGAGTCCCCATTTAGATAATTAACTTCATTGGGTCTGAAATATTTTTTATCAATTTCAATAATTTTTCTTCCAATTTTCAAACCAGGACATTTTTTGGGATTAAAACTTTTTACATAAGCAAATTCATTTTCATTCTTTCCTGACCAAACAATTTTTATATCTAAGAATTTACAACATTCTTCAACAAAAAATTTTACAGTATACGCTTTTCCTGTGGCGATTACATAATCTCTAGGAATATTATTTTGCAGCATTTTCCATTGCATTTCAGCGTAGTCTCTTGCATGACCCCAATCTCTATAAGAATTGATATTTCCTAAATATAATTTTTTTTCAACTCCAAGAGCAATTTTATTTAATCCTATAGTAATTTTTCTAGTCACAAAAGTCTCACCTCGCCTTGGAGACTCGTGATTAAATAAAATTCCATTTACTGCAAAAAATCCGTAGGCATCTCTATAATTTTTAGTAATGTAGTAGGCGTAAAGTTTAGAGGTCGCATAAGGACTTTCAGGACTAAATTGACTACTTTCACTTAGTTTTTTTACTTTAGAATTTCCAAATAATTCTGAAGTTGATGCTTGATAAAACTTAGTTTTATTTCTCATTCCAAGAATTTTAATAGACTCAAGAATTCTCAATGTGCCTAGAGCGTTAACTTGAGTAGTATAGTCTGGAGTTTTGAAACTCGTTAGAACATGGCTTTGTGCAGCTAGATTATAAATTTCATCTGGTTTTATTGATTTGATTAATTCAAGAATATTATTCGCATCAATTACATCTCCATAATGAAGAAAGAAATTAGTTTTGTTATGTGGATCAGTGTATAGATAATCTAAACGTTGAGTGTTAATTGAAGAAGATCTTCTTTTTACTCCATGGACGATATAATTTTTTTTTAATAAAAAATCACAAAGGTATGAACCATCTTGACCTGTCGCACCAGTAATTAATGCAATTTTTTGTTTCATAAGATAATTTACTATATTAATAAAATATTTTATTTGATAGTATAATTCTAATAAAATTTTTATATTAAATTACTTTATTTTATAATCATTGAACATTTTTTTAAGAATACACATAATTTTTTGTAATCTTGGTTTTAATTTAATTAATTTTTTAAACATAATATACTTACCAAGATATCTTCAAAATTATATTGAATTTAAAAAGAAAACTAATTTTGTTTCAGAAAATTTTTTTTTCTTGCCTATTTTGGGTGAGCATAAAAAAACTTCAGGTAACTTAGTTAAGCATTATTTTTATCAGGATCTGCTTGTTGCTTCTTATATATTTAAAAATAAACCAAAAAAACATGTTGATGTCGGTTCAAGAATAGATGGGTTTGTTGCACATGTGGCAAGCTACAGAAAGATTGAAGTTTTTGACATTCGTTCAAATAGTTTTCAGTTTAATAATATAATTTTTAAAAAAAAAAATTTTAATAAGATTGAAAAGAGTTTAACAAATTATTGTGACAGTTTATCTTGCTTACATACTTTGGAGCATGTTGGTCTAGGGAGATACGGAGAGGCAATCGATGTCAAAGGTCATATAAAAGTGCTGTTTAATCTTAGTAAAATATTGAAACCTAATGGGAAACTATATTTATCTTATCCTATATCAAATATATCAAAAGTTTATTTTAATTCCGAAAGAGTCTTTAATCATTTAGAAATTTTAGATTGGATAAATAATTCTAATTTGAAATTAAAATTGGTTAACTTTGACTTTATCGATGATAGTGAAAATGTTTATTTAAATTCTAATTTAGAAAATTATAGGTTAAAGAAAATTAAGTATGGGTGTGGGATTTATACTTTAAAAAAAATTTTTTAACTTTATTTAATTTTTAAATTATGAAAAAAAAAATTTATCTATATCTTAATGGTGGTTTAGGTAATCAATTATTTCAATATGCAGCTGCTAGAAATTTAGCTATTAGGAATAATGCAAAATTAATAATAGATATTTCTACAGGATTTGCCTTTGATTTAAAAGATCAAAGAAAATTTTCTCTAACCTTAAATTTAAGAAAAACAAAAAATATTGTAATAAAGAAAAATATTTTTTTTTTTTGGTTATTTATTTTAGTAAAAAAAATTTTTATAATAAAAAAAAATTTTTATAATTTTTATAATTTTTCATTAATATATGAAATGTTTATGAAACGTTATGAAAAAAAAATAAAAAATTTTGTTATTGATAAAGATTTATATTTATTTGGGTTTTTCCAATCTGAAAAATATTTTTATGAAAATAAAGATTTGATCCTCAAGGAAATAATACCAAAAGAACCTAAAGATAAGATTTTTTATGAAATGAAAGAAAATATTATAAAAAATAATGCTGTTTCTATTGGGATTAGAATGTATGAAAATTATTCGTCAAATATACTTTATAAATTTGGAGGTTTGACATCTATAAATTTTTATAGGAAAGCTATTGCATTAATCAGTACCAAGATTGTAAATCCTATTTTTTTTTTATTTTCTACAGTAAATTCAAATATAGAAAAATTATTATTAGAAATTCCTCAACTTAAAAATCATCAAATTTTTTTAATAACTGAAGAAAATAATTTTAAAGGGGCACAAAAAAATTTATGGTTATTGAGTTATTGCCGAAATCATATAATATCTAATAGCAGTTTTTATTGGTGGGGTGCACCCCACCAATAAAAACTGCTATTAGATATTATATGATTTCGGCAATAACTCAATAACCATAAATTTTTTTGTGCCCCTTTAAAATTATTTTCTTCAGTTATTAAAAAAATTTGATGATTTTTAAGTTGAGGAATTTCTAATAATAATTTTTCTATATTTGAATTTACTGTAGAAAATAAAAAAAAAATAGGATTTACAATCTTGGTACTGATTAATGCAATAGCTTTCCTATAAAAATTTATAGATGTCAAACCTCCAAATTTATAAAGTATATTTGACGAATAATTTTCATACATTCTAATCCCAATAGAAACAGCATTATTTTTTATAATATTTTCTTTCATTTCATAAAAAATCTTATCTTTAGGTTCTTTTGGTATTATTTCCTTGAGGATCAAATCTTTATTTTCATAAAAATATTTTTCAGATTGGAAAAACCCAAATAAATATAAATCTTTATCAATAACAAAATTTTTTATTTTTTTTTCATAACGTTTCATAAACATTTCATATATTAATGAAAAATTATAAAAATTATAAAAATTTTTTTTTATTATAAAAATTTTTTTTACTAAAATAAATAACCAAAAAAAAAAAATATTTTTCTTTATTACAATATTTTTTGTTTTTCTTAAATTTAAGGTTAGAGAAAATTTTCTTTGATCTTTTAAATCAAAGGCAAATCCTGTAGAAATATCTATTATTAATTTTGCATTATTCCTAATAGCTAAATTTCTAGCAGCTGCATATTGAAATAATTGATTACCTAAACCACCATTAAGATATAGATAAATTTTTTTTTTCATAATTTAAAAATTAAATAAAGTTAAAAAATTTTTTTTAAAGTATAAATCCCACACCCATACTTAATTTTCTTTAACCTATAATTTTCTAAATTAGAATTTAAATAAACATTTTCACTATCATCGATAAAGTCAAAGTTAACCAATTTTAATTTCAAATTAGAATTATTTATCCAATCTAAAATTTCTAAATGATTAAAGACTCTTTCGGAATTAAAATAAACTTTTGATATATTTGATATAGGATAAGATAAATATAGTTTCCCATTAGGTTTCAATATTTTACTAAGATTAAACAGCACTTTTATATGACCTTTGACATCGATTGCCTCTCCGTATCTCCCTAGACCAACATGCTCCAAAGTATGTAAGCAAGATAAACTGTCACAATAATTTGTTAAACTCTTTTCAATCTTATTAAAATTTTTTTTTTTAAAAATTATATTATTAAACTGAAAACTATTTGAACGAATGTCAAAAACTTCAATCTTTCTGTAGCTTGCCACATGTGCAACAAACCCATCTATTCTTGAACCGACATCAACATGTTTTTTTGGTTTATTTTTAAATATATAAGAAGCAACAAGCAGATCCTGATAAAAATAATGCTTAACTAAGTTACCTGAAGTTTTTTTATGCTCACCCAAAATAGGCAAGAAAAAAAAATTTTCTGAAACAAAATTAGTTTTCTTTTTAAATTCAATATAATTTTGAAGATATCTTGGTAAGTATATTATGTTTAAAAAATTAATTAAATTAAAACCAAGATTACAAAAAATTATGTGTATTCTTAAAAAAATGTTCAATGATTATAAAATAAAGTAATTTAATATAAAAATTTTATTAGAATTATACTATCAAATAAAATATTTTATTAATATAGTAAATTATCTTATGAAACAAAAAATTGCATTAATTACTGGTGCGACAGGTCAAGATGGTTCATACCTTTGTGATTTTTTATTAAAAAAAAATTATATCGTCCATGGAGTAAAAAGAAGATCTTCTTCAATTAACACTCAACGTTTAGATTATCTATACACTGATCCACATAACAAAACTAATTTCTTTCTTCATTATGGAGATGTAATTGATGCGAATAATATTCTTGAATTAATCAAATCAATAAAACCAGATGAAATTTATAATCTAGCTGCACAAAGCCATGTTCTAACGAGTTTCAAAACTCCAGACTATACTACTCAAGTTAACGCTCTAGGCACATTGAGAATTCTTGAGTCTATTAAAATTCTTGGAATGAGAAATAAAACTAAGTTTTATCAAGCATCAACTTCAGAATTATTTGGAAATTCTAAAGTAAAAAAACTAAGTGAAAGTAGTCAATTTAGTCCTGAAAGTCCTTATGCGACCTCTAAACTTTACGCCTACTACATTACTAAAAATTATAGAGATGCCTACGGATTTTTTGCAGTAAATGGAATTTTATTTAATCACGAGTCTCCAAGGCGAGGTGAGACTTTTGTGACTAGAAAAATTACTATAGGATTAAATAAAATTGCTCTTGGAGTTGAAAAAAAATTATATTTAGGAAATATCAATTCTTATAGAGATTGGGGTCATGCAAGAGACTACGCTGAAATGCAATGGAAAATGCTGCAAAATAATATTCCTAGAGATTATGTAATCGCCACAGGAAAAGCGTATACTGTAAAATTTTTTGTTGAAGAATGTTGTAAATTCTTAGATATAAAAATTGTTTGGTCAGGAAAGAATGAAAATGAATTTGCTTATGTAAAAAGTTTTAATCCCAAAAAATGTCCTGGTTTGAAAATTGGAAGAAAAATTATTGAAATTGATAAAAAATATTTCAGACCCAATGAAGTTAATTATCTAAATGGGGACTCCTCTAAAGCTCAAAAAGAGTTAAGATGGAAACCTAAAACAAATGTTTATCAACTAATAAAAGAAATGATGACAGAAGATTATAAATTAACTAAAAATTTATTTAACTCTCTCTAAGATTTTATGAAAAGAATCTATATTGCGGGACAAGAGGGAATGGTTGGAAAATCAATTTATAATTTATTAAAAAAAGAAAAATACAAAATAATAGAATGTAAAAGAAAAGATTTAGATTTGACAAATCAGAAAAGTGTCGAATTATGGTTCAAACAAAATAAGCCGAAAGTAGTAATTAATGCCGCTGGCCATGTAGGTGGCATACTAGATAACAGTCTACATAAGGATGATTATATTTATATAAATATTTTAATTGGCTTTAATCTCTTAAAAGCTAGTCTAAATTATAATGTAAAAAAATTTATTAACTTAGGTTCTGCATGCATTTATCCAAAAGAAAATAAACAGCCAATAAAAGAAGAATATTTGCTTTCCTCAAAACTAGAGGAGAGTAATGAAGGTTATGCTCTGGCAAAAATTGTAACATTAAAATATTGTGAATACATAAAAAAAAGATTTAAAAAAGATTTTATTTCACTAATGCCCACGAATCTTTATGGTGATGGAGATAATTTTAACCTCAAATCCAGTCACGTCATTCCGGCATTAGTTAAAAAATTTCATATCGCAAAAATTAATAAAAAAAAATTTGTAGAAGTTTGGGGGACCGGTACTGTAAAAAGAGAATTTTTAGATGTTAGGGATTTAGCTAGTGCAGCACTCTTTTGTTTAAAAAGGAAAATACCTCACAGTTATCTAAATATAGGAGGATCTGAACATATAAGTATAAAAAACTTAGCTGAAATTATAAAAAAAATAACTAATTATCCTGGTAATATTATTTTTAATAAAAAATACCCGGATGGCGTTAAGGAAAGAAAATTAAACACAAGTTTAATAAATAAGTTAGGTTGGAAATCTAAAATCAAATTAGAAAAGGGATTAAAAGATTATTATAATTTTTTTTTAAATCATAATAATATAGTATTTTAATAATATTATTTTCAATATGTGGAAAACTACAAAAATAAACTACTCGTATAATGAACTTAAAATATCCAAAAATACTTTAGACCAGGTAGCTTTTTTAAATAAAAAATTTTATTTTTATGTAGATAAATTATTTAATAATAACGTTAAATTTGAAGAAAAAAACTTTTTTGATCAAGAAATAAAAAAAAGTTTAATAAGAGGTCTTATTTGCTTTGATTCAGAAACGGTGAAATTTTGCAAATATATTATTGCCGACCTTCAGTTGGCCTTTGATCTAAAAGTTAATGAAATTGAAACTGAAAATTGTCAGTTAATGTTTCATCTTGCTGAAGATAAAGGTGAAGAAGGGACATATCATTATGATCAAACTAAAAATTTTAAAACTTTTACAATCTGGACACCTATTACAGAATATTATTATAATTCTCTAAGTTATTATTCCATTGGTTATCATTTCTACAAAATATTTAATTTATTAAGAATCATAAAATTTATCCCAGAAAAAAATATTGTTTCAAAAAAATATCAGCCATTTGTCTGGGGTGGATATTTCATGCACAAAGGAAACTTAAATAACTCTAAAAATATTTCTGCCGCACTAGTTGTTTCTGCAAGGATTAATAAAAACTTTAAAAATACATTAAATTATAAATATTTTAAAATCGAAGAAAAATTTTCATTAGAATCTTACAAAAATATAAAATTTTTAATAGAATATTTAATTTTTCTAGTAGAAACCTCAAATAAGAATTCCTTAAGTGAAATATTAGACAAAACATTAAAAAAAATTAAGGAAATTAATTTTTTTTATGACGATATAATCATATCTAAAACTCTATCTGTCATATCTCAAAGAACTTTGTCATTCTTTAAACAAAGTAATAATTATAAATTATTATCTTTATTACTTGACGCGTGCGCAATTACTTTAGACTCAAATCAATATGCATCAAATTTGAGGATTGATAAATACCCTACAAAAGATTTTGATATAAAATTATTCATAAAAAATTATTAAAATTTAAACTTTAATAAGATTGCCTTTATCATTCAGTTTAAAAACTGTAGAACATTCTGCAAAAGCTGTTTCCCTGTGTGATACAATAACTAAGGTAGCGCGACAAATTTTTCGAATATTCTTAATTATATAACTCTCTGTCTCAATATCTAAAGAACTTGTTGGTTCATCCATAATTAGTATTTTAGGGTTATGATATATAGCTCTTGCGATTCCAACTCTTTGGACTTGTCCACCCGATAATCTCACACCCCTCTCTCCAATTAACATATTTAATTTATCCTTATGATTTTCAACAAGTTTTGTTAATTGCAAAACTTCTAAAATTACATGCACTAAATCAGAATCAATTTTTTTATTTAAAGTAATGTTGCGTAATAAAGTATCATCGAACATATAATTATTCTGAGTAACATATCCAAAATTAGAGAACCATTTACTTTCATAATAATTTACTGTTTGATTATCTATTATAATTTTACCACTAGTAGGTTTTTGAAGACCTACTAACAAATCAAGAAATGTTGTCTTTCCAACACCAGTTTGTCCAAATATTCCAACCGACTCTCCTATTTTGAGTTTAAAATTTAAATCATTTATAATATTTTCAGAGTCATCTTGATATTTAAAGGACACATTTTCTAAAGACAATTCTTTTTCTATTAAAATTAATTTTTTATTATCTTCTGCAACTACACTATTATCTGAACTAATATAATTTAAGTCATTCTTTATACTTTCGATTACTGAAGAAGAAAAACTCAAGCCTTGTAAAGAAAAAATTAGACGGTTAACTGAAGGCATAATTCTAAAAGCCGCTGCAGAAAACAAGCCAAGAGCAGGTATAATATTTGCAAAGTTTTCTCCTGTTAAAATTAAAAAAATAATTAATGAAGTCAAAACAGCAAAAGCAAGAACTTCTATTGCTATTTTTGGTAATTGTTGAATTGTACTTAAATTACCATGAGCAGCAGATGCGAAAGAATTAAATTTAAAAAAATCTTTTTTTAATAAATTCTGAATGCCAAATATTCTTGATATTTTTATACTTCCAACAGTTTCATTAATTACTTTCACTTGCAATTGTTCGTATTCTTCTTTTTTAGATCCTAAAAATTTAATATATTTATGAAATAACTTCATAAAACTAAATACAGTAATTAAAATAAAAACAAAAACTATGAGAAACAATTTTGGATAGAAAATAATTAATACGACAAGAATTGAGAATATAATTAATAAATCAGTAATACAATATATCAAAGGAGTTGTAAAATAATTTGTAAACATTGCCAAATTTACAGAAAGATTTGAAATTAATTTGTTGCTCTTTATTAATAAAAGTTTTCCATAATCAATTGATAAATAATTACTAAAAATTTTATTTTTTAAAAAAATTTGAATACCGTAAATAAATCTAAAATTATATTTATTGATTAAATATAATATTAATGCTTTAAATAGGAAAAAAATGAACATCGAAACTAATAAAATTATAATAATACTTGACTGACTGTAATCTTCTAAAAAAGTAAAATAATTTTTTAAAATACGCGCTGTATATTCTGGATTAATAAAAGAACTTAATAATGGAATAACTATTCCAACGCTGAGTGCCTCTAATAAAGATTGGAACAATAAAGCAAAGATAATTATAAGAAAGTATCTCTGTCTTTTTTTCTCAATAACTCTAAAAAAAAATGATATATTAGTTAAAAGTTTCATTACTGTTTTTATTAAATTGCATTGAACGTATAAACCAATTTAAAATTAAGTTAAAACTTAAAAAGGATAATTTATCAATGATTGACAACATTTAATGAATTTTAAAAAAACAATTGTTTTAATATTAGCTGGAGGAAGAGGGTTAAGAATTAAACGAATAACTAATCAAATTCCAAAGCCTCTTATCAAATTTAATAATAAGCCCATTTTAACTATAATATTAAATAATATTGCAAAATATAATTTTAAAAAAATTATTATACTTGCCGGGTATAAAGGAAGTCAAATTTATAAAAAATATCATAATGAATACTTTAACTTTAATAAAGTTGAATGCCTGATTGAAAAAAAAAGACTTGGTACATTCGGGGCAATAATAAATATCAAAAAAAAATTAACTCAAAATTTCATTGTCGTAAATGGTGATACCTTGTTTAACGCCAACCTTGAAAATTTTTTGAAATTTAATTTAACAAAAAAGAAAATAGTTATGATGATAACTAAAAATCATCACTATAAGGAAAATAAAAAACTAACTAATCTCAATATTAATAAAAAAAATGAAATTCAGATATCAAATAAAAAAAAGTTTATTAATTCTGGGGTTTATTTAATATCAAAAACGATTTTAAAAAAAAAACTTTGTAATAAATCTTCACTAGAAACTGAAATTATTCCAGACTTAATCAAAAATAAATCTACATTTGGGATAATAGAAAATAAAAAGTTAATAGATATAGGGACAAATAGCAATTTATCCTACGCTAAAAAAAATATTTCTAAAGAAATAAAAAAACCAGCAATATTTTTAGATAGAGATGGCGTTATAAATTATGATTACGGATATGTTCATAAATATAATGATTTTAAATTTAAAAAACATGTAATTAAAGCGCTAAAGTTTTTGTCTATAAAAGATATTTATATTTTTATAGTAACTAATCAGTCTGGTATTGCAAGGGGATTATTTCAAAAAAAAGATTTTTATAAATTGCATATTAAGATTAAGGATTTTTTATTAAAAAAAAAAATTTTTATACATGATGTTAGATTTTCTCCATTCCATGTTGATGGGATAATAAAAAAATATCGTAAAATTAGCGGTTACAGAAAGCCAGGTAACCTCATGATTGAAGAACTATTTAAGGATTGGAATATAATTAGAAAAAAAAGTTTTATGATTGGCGACTCCTTATCAGACAGAGCGGCTGCAACAAAAAGTAAATTATATTTTGAATTTGCTAAACCAAATCTTTATAAGCAGGTAAAAAAAATATGCAAAGATTTAAAAATTCAATAGTTATTCTTAAATTCTACTTTTGAATTTTTAAATAATTTTATGAGCTCTTTTATTCCAACATCTAAAGATATGGAAGGCTTAAATCCAGCTTTTTCAATTTTTTTGTTACTAACAAAATAATCTCTTTTATCTGGGTCTGAAGAATTATTATTAATTATGATTTTTGTATCCTTAAAATACTTTTTGATTCTATTTGCTAATGCTAGTTTTGTTAGGTTCGCCGAAGACAAGCCTAAATTGTAAACATTGCTTTTTACTTTTTTAAAATTATTAATTGCAAAAATCATTGCTGAAACAACATCTCTAATATGAATAAAATTCCTTCTAAAATTTGGCTCAAATATCTCTAATTTTTTAGTTCTTACTGCTTTCTCAACAAAATTATTAACCAATAAATCAGTTCTCATCCTATATGAAAATCCAAATACAGTAGCCAATCTAAAACACACGCAATTTTTATAATTTAAGATTAAGTTCTCAGCATCAGCTTTTGTTTTACCATATAAAGAAATAGGTTTTAGAGGAGAATTTTCATCGCAATATTTATTTTTTTCACCAATTCCATATCCAGAATTTGTTGTTGGATATATTATTTTTTGATTTTTTTTTATATACCTTAAAATTAATTTTACTGAACCAACATTAACTTTTTTAGCTTGTTTTTTATATTTTTCACAAAGTGGGGCTCCTACTAATGCAGCTAATGGAATTATAAAATCCACACTCTTAATTATTTTTTTTATTATTTTTGGTTCAGTAATATCTGCTTTTAAAAAAGAAAAATTTTTATAATAAAATAAATGAGATAAAGAATTCTTTTCGTATTTCATTAAATCGACGGCTAGAACTTCAAAGCCTAATTCTACCAGTCTAGTAGTCAACATAGAGCCGATATAACCAGCGGCTCCAGTAACCAAAATCTTTTTAGACATAATCAATTATATTTTTTTCTGCATTCATCTAATAATTTTTTTACTGAATCTTGAAAAGTTATTTTAGGTTCCCAGCCTGTATCTTTATTAAATTTGCTAACATTAGGAATTTGCAAAGTAACGTCTTGTGGCCTTAAAAGTTTTTTATCAACAGTATATTTTATCTTACATTTTGCTAATTTTATTAATTCTTTAAGAAATTGTTGAACTGAAATAATTTTATTACCACCAATATTGTATATCTCTCCAATTTTACCTTTTTTAGAAGCTAACCAATAAGCCTCCATGGCATCTTCGATATCAACAAAAGTTCTAATACTTTTCAAATTTCCATGCTTTAATTCTTTTGCTTTACCCTTTTCTATTTTTACAATTTGATTTGCAAAAGCAGTTTGAAATAAATTATTTCTTCTAGCGTTTGTGTAAGAAAACATTCTTGTAATTATAATTTTTAAATTAAAAGATTTAAAGTATACCTGGGACAATAAATCTTGAAAAGCTTTTGAAACTGCATATGGATTTACGGGGGCTATCCTCTGATTTTCATCTATAGGTATTTCTTTCTTTGTTACGGCGCCATAAACTTCTGATGTGCTGCATATTATAATTACAGGATCTTGTTTTAACTGTCGTACACTTTCTAATAAATTAACTGTAATTAAGTTGTTGTTATTTGTAAGTTCAATTGGATTATCAAAAGAAGCTCTGACATCTGCATTTGATGCTATATGAAATATAACATCAGGTCTTATTTTTTTAACAATTTTTTTTAGTTTAAAAAAATTCTTTAAATCGATGCGATAAAAAAAAAGCCTTTTTTTTGATATCTTTTTTAGTAATCCTTTATAACCTTCAGACCGATATAATCCAAAAATTTTAATGTTATTGTCTTTTTTAAGTATATGCTCTGCGAGATAACTACCTCCTGAACCCGTGATACCTGTAATTAAACATCTTTTAAAATTTCTATTCATAAGAAATATCATTCAAAATTTTACAAATCTTTAGAATTTTTTCTTTTTTAAGTGAAGGGTAATTACCAATATAGTAGCCAAAAAAATGTATGTGATCTACTTCTTTAAAATTTTTTAAATTAATATTTTTAACATACTGCTTTAAGTAGGGTTGTCTTAATTGATTTCCTCCACCAGCATTACCTCTTCTAAATTCAATTTTGTTTTTTATAAGGATTTTTTCTAACAAATTTCTATTTTTAATACTTTTCTTTTTAAGAACTAAAGGAAAAGCGTAATTACAACTGCCTTCTAAAAAATAATTATTTCTATATTTATTACAATCGATATTTTTCAAAAATATTTTTAAATTTTTTATTCTGTTCTTGTTATTAGCATCCAATCTTTTTAATTGGCTCAATCCAATTACAGCTGATATTTCATTATTTCTGACATTATAAGCTGGATATAAAAAAATAAATTTTGGTGAAAGATCTGGATATTTTTTTATCATTAATTTTTCAAATTTTATATTTCCACTCTCTCTAACCATTCCATGAGATCTTAAAATTTTTAACAATTCATATATTTTTTTATTATTTGTACAGATCATACCTCCTTCTATTGTTGAGATATGATGGGCATAATAAAATGAAAAGTTTGACATTAGCCCGTAAGTTCCTAATTTTTTATTTCTGAAGCTTGCTCCGTGAGACTCACAAACATCCTCGATTAAAGGAATTTTTTTTTTTTTTAAAATCTCAAGTAAATTAGAAGAAAGACCATTAAATCCCTGAACATGAGTTAAAAAAACAGCTTTAGTTTTCTTAGAAATTTTCTTTAAAAGAAACTCCTCATTCATTGACAAATTTTTAGGATCAATATCAATAAAGATTGGCTTAAAATTATTTTGAATAACCGAGGCGATATCTGATATCCATGTTAAAGTAGGAACAATAATTTCTCCTTTACCATATAAAATTTTTAGAGCAGAAATAGATAACAAATTTGCTGAGGCGCCTGAATTAACAAAAACGCTATATTTTACTCCAAGCCATTTTGACCATTTAAATTCAAATTCTTTAACTTTTTCAGATTGAGTAAAAATTCTTTTTTTATTATTTTTTAAAAATTTAATAATTTCATTTACGTCTTCTTGCTGGATATTATTTTCCATTAAAGGATGATTAAAATTCTTCATAAATTTACTATTTTAATATAATTTGACTTCCAAAATTTTCAAATTGAAAAGGAACATTAATTAAAAAATCCATTTTCTTTAAAAAAAAATTTTTTTTTTCCTTTGGAACATAAAATAATAAAAATCCTCCTCCCCCAGCTCCTAATATTTTTCCACCAATTGCACCATTAAATTTAGCTTTGTTGTATATAAAATCAATTTCTGAATTTGTTATAGAGCTATGAAGCTTTTTCTTTATTTTCCAACTTTCATCCAACAAAATGCCAAATTCTTTATACTGATGATTCTGAATTAATTTTTTAGCAACGGCTACAAACTCTAATATATTTTTAATCTCAGATTTTTTTTTATTATTTATCTGATTGACAAATTTTTTTGCAACATTCTGAGCAATGCGTTGTTGCCCTGTGTATAGTAATATTAAATTTTTATTTAGTTCTTTTCTAAATTTATTGTTTTTATCAAGAGATGAAACGGTAAATCTTTGATCTTTATAAAATTTTAATGAATTAAAACCTCCGATAGTGCAGGCTATTTGATCTTGTGAACCAACACATTCTTTGAGAATTTTTTGTTCGAAAATAACGCTTTCTTTGGCAAGCTTCATTTTGCTTGCTCTATTATTAATTAAAATATTTAATATATTTAATAATCCGACAACAAAGGCAGAGCTAGACCCCATTCCGCTTCTTGCTGGTAAATCGCCATCGTAATGTATTTCAAGACTATCGCTAATTTTTTTATTTAACAAAGCTAATCGAACAACTCTATGTTTTATTTCTTTTATTTTTTTTACTTCCTCGGTTTTTGAATAAACTATTCTGTAATTATGATAAAAAAATTTCGGTAACTTCCTACATGATATATAAATATATTTATCAATTGTAGATGAAATAACTTCTCCTCCAAATTTGTTATACCAAGAAGGATAATCAGATCCCCCGCCAAAAAAAGATATTCTATAAGGGGTTTTTGAAATTATCACTTAAGTTAAGGTTGTTTTTATTTTATATTAAAGCAGCACCTAATAAGGTAAATACTATTTTGGTTAAGCCTTGTAAATATTTCTTCCGATAATGATATCAACAATAGTTAAAAGAAGAAATAGATGAGAAAGCTCAATATGATTATAAGCTTTTGAATTTATCCAAAAATTTAAACCATTTTTATTTAATTTATTTACCGGATTGGCCTGAACACAGCCAGTGAAAGTTATTAATCTTATGTTTGATTCTACGCACCATTTTGCAGCTTTAACAATGTTAGCAGATTTACCGGAGGATGAAATAAGAACTACGATGTCATTGTTATCATAATACATTTTTAAAGCTTCTTTCATCCAGTTTTCATGTCCAAAATCATTTGCAAAACAGGTTATCAAATCTGGTTCATTAAAATTTATTGATCTAATTTTTGCATTTTTTGTTAAATCGACTGAAACATGGCTGGCTATAGAAGCGCTACCTCCATTGCCTAAGAATATTATTTTCTTATTTAAGAAATTGCATTTTTTAAATAATTTTACACACTCAATAATTTTTTTATCAAATGAAATATCATTTATAATACTAATAAAATTTTTTCTATTCTTTTGTAAAAAATTCATAATAATTATAGATATATATATTCATTTTACATAATACAAAAAAAAAATGTTATATATAAAAACATTATGCGTAAAAGAATAGGTATTGGATTATTAGTTTGGAATGGAGGCAAAACAATTAAAAAAGCTATTGACTCACTATTAAAGCAGACATATCAAAATTTTGACCTAATTATACTAGATAACAAATCTACTGACGGAACTGTAGCTATAATAAATCAGATAATAAAAAAAAATAAAACAAAAATCAAAATACAACTCATTCAAGACTATAAAAAAAGAAATTTAGTAAATGCTCAGAAATATTTAGCTAAAAAATATTTACGAAGTTATAAGTATATATCTATAATAAGTGATGACGACTTATATCATCCGCAATTTATGAGAACTCTTATAACAAAAATTATAAATGAAAAATTAAGTTTGGTATATTGCAATTACAACTTGGTTAGTTCTGATAATAAATTTTTAAAAACAAAAGATTACCCAACCTATAACCAATCTAGTACATTTTTTTTTAATTTAATAAAATTTATTATATACAGAAATATGGTTCCAGTTTTTTTTGGTATTTTTTTAAGTGAAAAATATATTAATTCCCTAAAATACTTTGTATATTATGACAAAACTCAATCAAATTTCGATACATTATTTCTAACTCATTTTTTAATAAATAACAAAGTAGGTTATGTTAAAAAAATACTTTTTAGTTACAGACAAAAAAACAGATATGAAATACAAAAGTCTAGAAAACACAATGTATTTTTGTTCAATGAGTTAAAAACATGCTTTTTAATATTTTTTTATCAATACAATCTTTCAAAAAAATTAATACAAATTGTTTTTGAAAATAAAGAATTAAACTTAATTAAAAAAAATTTAGTATTTTTATTAATTTTAATAATTTCTGCACAAAAAAGTGTGTCTTTTATAATACGTAAAATATATAATATTTTTTAACTATTAAATTAAAGAATCTATTATAAAATAATCTTATTATAATAAGTGTAAAAATGTTAAATAAAATTAAATTTATCTAATTTGTGCATCATTAAGAAATGAAAAAAAAAATTTTAATACTTGGAGCAAGTGGTTTTATTGGACGTAATCTTGCAATCAGCTTGTCTAAAAATACAAATAATCATGTCACAGGAACTTATTTTAAAAAAAAAATTTATTTGAAAAATGTTAAAATGATTAAAGCTAATCTAACTATTAAAAAAGAGGTAGATAAAATAATTTGCAATAATGATATAGTAATTCAGTCTGCTGCAACCACCTCTGGAGCTAAAGATATAATCTCAAAACCTTATATACATGTAAATGACAATGCGATTATTAATTCGATGGTTACAAGATCGTGCTACGATTTTAAAATTAAACATGTAATTTTTTTTAGCTGCTCTGTAATGTATAATCCATATTCAAGAAGACTTCAAAAAGAGACGGATTTCGATCCAAAAAAAATATACGAAGGATATTTTGGTGCGGCTCACATGAAAATATTTGTTGAAAATATGTGCGAGTTTTATTCAAGATTAGGAAGAAATAAATATACTATTATCAGACATTCAAATGTTTATGGTCCTTACGATAAATTCTCTCTCGAGAAATCTCATGTTTTGGCAGGAACAATAAACAAAGTTTTATCTTCAAATGGTAAAATTTCAATTTGGGGTGATGGAAAAGAAAAAAGGGATTTAATTTTTATATCTGATTTAGTTAATTTTGTGAAACTTGTTATAAAAAAACAAAAAAAGAATTATGGTTTATATAATGTTGGGTCAGAAAAATTAATTAGCATTAATAATTTAGCAAATAAAATTATCAAAATATCAAAAAGAAAAATAAGAAAAATAAATGACTTAAGTAAAAAAAACTTAAAAACTTATATATGCTTAGATTGTTCAAAAGCACGTCAGGAATTTAACTGGAAACCAAATATTAACTTAGATATAGGTATAAAGAAAACCATTAACTGGTATTTAAAACAAAACTTTTAATAATTATGAAAAAAAATGCAATAATAATTACGGGCAATCTAGTTCAAGATCACGAATTTATTTATCCTTATTATAGATTATTAGAAGAAAATTTTAAAATTGATGTCTGCATTAACGAAGGCAAAAATGTAAAAGGAATTTTAGGAACAGATGTCCCCCCTAATATGGATCAGGTAGTAAAAAAAGTTGAGGAAATAAAAACAACTGACTATAATTTATTAATAATTCCAGGTGGCGTTAAAGCTATGGAAAAAGTTAGACAAAATTTAAAAATTATAGAATTTATTACAAAATTCCATAATGAAAAAAAAATCATAGGATGCATATGTAGCGGTACGCAACTACTTATTTCAGCAAAAATTATAAAAAATAAAAAAATATCAGGATATTACAGCATGAAAGATGATATTAATAATGCTGGCGCCATATATACTGATTTACCTGCTGTTATTGATGATAGAATTATTACTACAGCTCATTATAAAGACATGGGTCCATGGATGAAAGCTGTGCTAGAGCAATTCTATAAAAACAAATAATTTGACTACATCATACTCCAAGAATTACTTTATGATAAATAAATATAATAATATTTTAGTTCAAAAACCATGGGGATATGAGTACAAAATTCATGAAAATAAAATTGCAGCCACATGGTATTTGAACATTAATAAAAATCACAAAACATCTCTCCACTGTCATCCACTAAAAAAAACTGGCTTTATTTTGCTAGACGGGAAAGTTGAGATTGAATTAGGATTTTATGAAAAAGTAGTATTAAAATCTCCAGCAAAGTTAATGATTAGACCCGGATTATTTCACTCAACTAAAGCTCTTTCTAAGTGTGCAAAAATTCTTGAAATAGAAACTCCCGTAAATAAAAAAGATCTAGTTAGATTTAAGGATCAATACGGGAGAAAAGATAAACCTTATGAAGGTAAAAAAAAAATGGAACAACTGCCTAATAAATTTATAAAATTTAAATCTCCTAAAATAAATTGTTCTAATAAATATTTTTTGGATAACTGCAAAATTAGTATTGAAAAAATATCTAAAATAAAAACACATAATAACGACACAATTATTGCAGTTCTTTCTGGTGATCTTGTTGATAAGAAAAAAAGATCTGTTTTATCTCCAGGTGATATTGTTTATTATCGAACAGTAAACAAACTATCAAAAACATTTAAGGTAAATAAACAACTAACAATTTTAACTGTTAATAAAAGAATTGAGAAATAAAGCTTTAAAAAAGAAAATTCTTGAGAAGGTTGCTCTTTGCAGACATTTTGAAGAAGAAGTCTTTAAAAACGTAAAAAAAAAAATAATTAAATTTCCAGTTTATTTATCTGCGGGTCAAGAATTTACACCTGCGACATTGTCAGAAATAATATTAAATCAATTAAAAATTAAACCTTTAATTTTTGCCCAACATAGGGCTCATTCTACATATTTATCATTTGGTGGTAATTTAGAAAAATTAATTTATGAACTTCTAGGAGATATTAGAGGCTGTGCTTATGGAATGGGTGGTTCTGCTTCAATTCATGATCCAAATATAAATATGTTTGGTCATGATGGACATATGGGGACGCAGGCACCCATCGGAGTTGGGGCATGTTTTGTGTCTAAAAAACCTACTGTTATTTTTATGGGTGATGCCTCTGCTGAAGAAGATTATGTTCTTGGAGCACTAGGTTGGGCATCAACAAAGAAATTGCCGGTTTTATTTGTGGTAGAAGATAACAATTTCTCTATATTAACCAAAAAAAAAATCAGAAGAAATTGGCATATGCATGATGTGGCAAAATCATTTAAGATGAATGCTTTTAATATCAGCGATGATCCAGAGGAGATTATGAAATTAAAAAATAATTTTTTTAAAAAAACTACTTTACTAAATATTAACACTAAAAGACTTTTTTGGCATTCAGGCGCCGGTCAAGATTCAAAAGATACTTTTGATAGATATAAATCTGAAATAAAAAAAATGGGAGAAATCGGAAATATAATTAATTCAGAATCAAAATTAAAAATTGAAAAAATATGGAAAAAAATCTTAGACAAACAATAAAAGATATTATTAAAGATCATTTATTAAAAAAAGGAGGAAAAGTTTTTGGCCAATGCTTAACTGCAGTGGGTTGGGTGGGAGGGACGTTGCCAGAATTATACGAAAAAGACGGCATGATTGAATTATCAATGGCCGATGTTGCTGGTGGAGGAATTGTCGTTGGGGCAGGACTGATGATGACAAGGCCTATCTATGTAATCAGATATCAAGGATTTAATTGGTATAATTGTCCTATGATTGTAAATTACGCATGCAAAAGCAAAGAAATCTGGAAAAAACCTTGTCCGATCTTAGTAAGGGGTATTGCAATGGAAGGTGGTATAGGTCCTGTTGCCGGCTCATCCCATCACTCTTTATATTACAGAATGCCTGGGGTTAAGATTTTATCTCCAATGACTCCAAAGGAATATAAACAAACTTATGAATACTTTATGAACAACGATGAAGTGATCTACGTTTCTGAACATAGAGGAAGTTATGACAACACTAAAGAATTAAATGATATTATTTATGATAAGTCAGATTTAGTTATTTTTGCCATATCAATTACTAGATTTGAAGCATTAAAAGTTCAGGAAATTCTAAAAAATGAAAATGTAAATATAAGTGTTATAAATATGTTTTGGATAAAACCTTATAAAATAACTAAAAAGCATATCAAAACGTTAAAAAATTCAAAATTTGGAGGACTGGTAATTGATGATGATTACGAAGATGGTATAGCGAAATCTATTGCTAATGATTTAAACAATATCTCTGGAAAATCTATTAAAACTCTAGGTCTAAAAAATAAGACCGCTGGCTTTCATCCTGATGTTGATAATTTACCTCCTAATGCTGAACAAATTTATAAATTCATAAAGAAGATAATAAAAAAATAAGAAATACTATCAATACTTATGAAAATAAATATTTTTAAAAATAAAAAAATATTAGTAGCGGGCGGAACAGGAATGGTGGGTCAACAATTAGTCCCAAAATTATTAAAATTAAAAGCCAACGTCACAATTGCTTCTCTAGATGACAGTAAACTAAATAAATACAATAATGTCGATTTTTATCAAAAAGATCTCATAAATATAAATAATTGTCTTGAAATTACTAAGGATAAAGACATTGTTTTTAATTTATTAGGAGTTACGGGATCTCCAAAAATAAACAATACAAATCCCGGAAGTTTTATGATGTCAAATCTATACTGCGCCGTAAATCTGCTCTATGCATCTCAGAAAAATAATGTAAGGCGATATATGTATACGAGTACTTATGGTGTTTATGGGGAAAGTTCGATTATGAAAGAAGATTCTGTATGGAAAACATTTCCATCCGAACATGATAAATACGCTGGATGGGCTAAAAGAATGGGAGAGCTACAAGTAGAAGCTTATAGAAAGGAATTTAATTTTGAGAGTCTGCACGTAATTAGGCCTGCTAATATTTATGGTCCTCATATAAATCTAAACCCAAAAAACTCAATGGTAATTGGATCTTTAATTAGACGAATTATTGAAGGCGAAAACCCTTTAAAAGTTTGGGGTGACGGAAGTAATATTAGAGATTTTATCTATTCGGAAGATGTTGCAGAAGCAATGATTCAAGTGATTGAAAAAAATATTAATATACCCATAAATATCGGGAGCGGAAAAGGAACTTCTATAAAAAATTTAGTCGAGACCATCGTTTCATCAAAATACATTAAAAATAAACCAAGTATACTATTTGACAACTCACAACCATCTGGTGACAAAATAAGAATTTTGGACACCTCTTTAGCAAATAAGCATGGCATTAGTTGCAATAAAAATCTTAAAGAAGGCATTGATTTAACTCTAGGATGGTATCTTTCTGAAAAAGATTCGATTAAAGGAAAATACAATTATTTTGCTTAAGGATAAATTGTTTAAAAATAAACTAAATTTTAAAAAGTGGAAAAAAAATATTAATAAAAGAAAAATTAAATTAATTAAAATAAAAAAGATTTCAGAAATTTACAGATCAGATAGTGATTTTAATATTTCAACAATTGACTGCGATTTTGTTATAAAAAATAAAAAAATTAAAAGAATAGTCCAATTAGAAGGAGATAGCGTGGTTATAGTGCCAATCCTGAAATTAAGAAATAACAAAAAACTTATGACAATACTAGTCAAGCAATTTAGGTTAGCTGTGGGCAGAGAAACTTTAGAATTTCCATCTGGAGGGGTTAATAATAATAATTATAAAAAACAGGCCCTAAAAGAAATTTTTGAGGAGACTGGAATTGAAATTAAAAAAAATAATTTAATTAAATTAAATAATAAGCCAATATTTATGTTACCATCGAATAACTTTGCTAGAGTTAATTTTTATTATTTTATAAAAAAAATTGACTCAAATTGGATTAAAAGAAATAATAATAAAAAAACCGGCATAAAAAAAGAAGGCGAATTAATTAAGACTAGGATTGTAACTTTTGATAGTTTACAATTTTCACAATCTGCTTCTGTAATTATTAGTTTAAAATTACTGAATAATAAGAAAATATTAAAATGAAAAACTTATTTAAAAATAAAAGAATTCTTATTGCGGGAGGTTCCGGGTTACTAGGGACTAATTTATTAATTAAACTTATAGAATTAAAATCAAAAGTTATTGCAAGTTATAAAAGTAAAATTCAAGAAAAAAAATTAAAAAAATATTACTACAAATTTGATTTTACCAAAATAAAAGATTGTATCTTAGCCACAAAAAACAAGGATATTGTTTTTATCTGTGCTGTACAAGGTTCAGGTATTAAAGGATTGAAAGATAATTTAACAAATTCATTATCATCTAATATATTAATTAGAGCTAATATAATCGAGGCTTGTAAAATTAATAAAGTTAAAAATATTATTTGGGTAAGCAGCTCTACTGTTTATCAGCCTTTAAATAAAAAAATAAAAGAGAATAATTTAAATTTAAATCTAGATCCATATCCAATATATCAAGGTGTTGGTTGGGTATATAGATATTTAGAAAAACTTTTTTTATACTATAAAAAAACACAAAAAATGAATATTAAAATTATCAGAACTTCCAGTATATACGGTCCTTTTGATAATTTTGATGATAATAAATCTCATGTAATTCCAGCTTTAATAAAAAAAGTTTTTTTAAAAAAAAAATATCTTGAGGTTTGGGGTAACAAGAAGATAGTTAGAGACTTTGTTTACGTTGAAGATCTTGTAAACGCCATGTTAACAGTAACATTTAATAAAAAAATTAGCGTACCAATTAATTTTAGTTCGGGAACGCCGACAACGATTTTGGATATTGGGAAAAAAATTTTAAAAATATCCAAAGAGAATAAAAAATTAATTTTTAAATTCTTTGGAAGAAGCTCTGCAAGCTACAGGGTTCTTGATAATGAAAAAATAAATAAATTAATTAAAAATTTAAAAAGAACAAATTTGGATTGTGGTTTAAGAAAAACAATTGAATGGTACAAAAGCACTTAAATAGTATTATGAATTTTTATTTACTTTATTAAATTTTTATTAAAATCGTCTCTATCAATCAATTCTCTTCTTTCGGTCCAGCCAGGCCAAAAAGCATATCCGTTTTTAATATATTTTAAATAAATTGCTCTTCTATATTTTCTGACTTCTGACATATTTTTCTTTGCATAATGTATTAGATGAGCATGAAAAAAAAGTATGTCGCCTTTACCAAGTTCTACAATTTTTTCTTTATTTATAAATTTTTTCGGTATTACACAATTATTTCCTATCGCATTAGCTGCTATAATTTTTCCTTTTTTATTATAAATCCAATTTGGCTTCGGATTTGATTTAACTTCTCCTAGTTTATGAGAGCCGGGATAAACTCTTAAAGCACCATTATCTTCTACAGCATCATCTAAATAAAGACCAACAGCCATATAAGCTCCGTATTCTGCTCTTTGAGCATAATTATCTTGATGCGGTACAGAACCACCTTCTTTTTTGTTTTTAGACTTTGAAAAGAAAAATATATCTCCTATAGGAATTACTCTCCATTGCAACAAGCTGTCAGCCAGTGATAATATTCTTTTATCTTTTAATAAATTTAGATATTTTTTAGATTTTCGGTAAATATTTGACGTAACAGTTTCGATCTCACAAATTTTGTGCGCTTCTTTTATTAGGACAGAACATTCTTTTGGACTTAGAACTGACCTAGCAACGAAATATCCATTTCTTTCATAAAATAGTCTATCTTTTTTGTTGCACAAATACTTTTTCATTAAATAAAGTTAGATTTTTTAAATAAAAAAATTATACATTTAGTCTTTAAACATTGCAATTTGCACTAATAAACTTTTTCAGTACATAAATCAAGCCAATTGAGCTAGTAGTGACGTAAAATTCTAAATTTTATCTCACTAATAGCTTTTTTTTAAAATGTCTTTTTTTAACTTAATATTTTCAGAAATATATGATTTTAATTTTGACTTAATCATCAACTAATATAAATAAAAACTGCTGATATTAAATTTTTTTCATTAAAAAATTAAATATATGTTTTTATTTCTGAAATAAAGAGTTAAAAATAAAAAAATAATTTATAATTTTATTCCAACTTGCACTCTAGCTCTTGTTAATATTATGATGATCGAAATAAATAAGCCAAATAAAAAACCAAAAAACATAACAACTAGTTGATTGTCTAAAATATCAGATGAAGGTCTCGATATTATTTCAAGTATAAAATCGTGATTAAATTGATCTTTTTCCAATTTTAGAAGTGTTTTTTTTAAATAAACAATTTTTTGTGACAAAACTTTAGTGCCTTTGTAATAAAAAGAATCTGGTTCATTTATCACTAGGTTAAAATTTGTTGTTGATTTTATAATTGGGTTTTCTAACTGAATGATTTTTGCAATTTCTAAATCTTGTTCATAAATATTAATTTGATTTTCAATTGATAATTTTAAATTTTTTTTAAACTCAATAACGGCTATACTTTTTATAAATTGTAAATAATTACTAATGAATTTAATTTCATCAATTTTTTCTGGTAGGACTAAAAAATATTTATTTGGAACAATAATGCTATTTTCTTTTACATTTCCAAATTTATAATCAGTGAAATATTCCTTTGAAGTAGTATTTCTTAACTTTAAATATTCTTTAAAATAATCAAAATCTCTACTCTGCTCGATAAAGCTCTCCAAATAATCCAAAGATAAAAATTTTGATTCAAATTCATAAATAAATTGCTTAGCAATTATATTATTGGCGTTGTTATTATTGGCGTTGTTATTATTGGCGTTGTTATTATTTGCGTTGTTATTATTGGCGTTGTTATTATAGGCGGTGTCACTGATATTTAGTGCAAAACTATAATGTTCAAATAGTTGACTAGGAGGATTTTTAAATTTGATTTGGGTTATAACTTTTTGTACACTAAAAGTTGTATATAAATAAGCTACTAAGAAAAATATACTACTAAATATTAAAACTAAAATTTTTTCTTTCCAAATTAATTGAATAAAAAAACCTAAATTTATTGATTCATCAGGTAAATTTTTTTTCATTTTTTTTGTAAATTAATTAAAAAACATAAATATCCTAATCATCGTATATGTATATTTAACATTGTTAATTGTATCATTAAAATTTTTTCAGTGCATAAATCAAGCCAATTGAGCTATTAGTAACGGTAAGCTTAACGTGTTACCACGCTTCCACACCCGTCCTATCAACGTCGTAGTCTACGACGGCTCTATAGGAAGAA